>OGJH01001998.1_pt1 | contig 14776 bp, 8 predicted proteins | sample 1572021 | NCBI WGS metagenome assembly OGJH01 (sample SAMEA2582098, study PRJEB24529) | metagenome | biome: Human gut stool | place: China | collected 2011
CCCTGGACAGCGGCGAGCTGCTGTCCGCCCGGATCAACGACAGCGGCTATCTGGCCGTCACTGCCCAGCAGAGCGGCTATAAGGGCGCGGTGACCCTGTATAATGCCGGGGGAGAGAAGGTCATCCAGATCAACCTGTCCTCCACCTTTCTGGTGGATGCGGCCCCATCCCCCGATGGGCGGACAGTGGCCGCTGTGGCTATCGATTCTGACGGGGGGAGTTTTCGCAGCAGGGTACTGTTTTACCAGGTGAACCAGAAGGAGCCCAGCCTGGAGGTGTCGCTGAACGGCTCGTCGGTGCTGGACATGCGCTATACCGACAGCGGCCTGTGGGTGCTGGGGGAGAGCAGCCTGATGATCGTTTCCCCCAAAGACGGCAGCGTGAAGACCTTTTCCTTTGGCCGCTCCTACTTAAAGGGCTGCGATTTAAGCGGCGACGGCTTTGCCCTGGTGCTGCTGGGCCGCTATCGGGCGGGTTCCGCCGACCAGGCAATTACCGTGAACGCCCAGGGGGAGCAGCAGGCCGTGCTGAGCTTGGGCGGCCAGGTGCTGGACTTCTCCGCCGGGGGCAGCTATTGCGCCGTGCTCACCGGTACGGGCCTGACCGTATATACCCCGGATATGGAGCAGGCATCGTCCATGCAGTCCACCCTGGGGGCCCGGCGGGTGGATATGGGGGCCGACGGCACTGCTGTCTTGGCCGACAGCCAGCGGGCCTGGCTGTATATCCCGGGCTGATCTGCCCTTAAGCCCAGCGCCGCAGTTTTGAATGGAGGCAAGCATTCTTTATGAGCAATTGGTTTAAACTCCTCATTGTCGGCGTGGTGGCCGTGGCGGCGGGCGACGGCCTGGCCGCGGTGTTCCGCGACTTGGGGGCCGACGGCGTCATCAGCGGCGGCCAGACCATGAACCCCTCCACCGACGACATCCTGCGGGAGATCGACGCTACCCCCGCCGAGGTGGTCTTCGTCCTGCCCAACAACAAGAACATCATCATGGCTGCTGAGCAGGCCCAGAAGCTGGCTGACCGTCAGGTGGTCGTTCTGCCCACCCGCACCGTGCCCATGGGCATCACGGCACTGCTGAACTTTGACCCCTCTGCCAATGTTGAGACCAACACCATCAACATGATGGCTGCGGCCGACAAGGTCTCCACCGGCCTCATCACCTACGCCGCCCGCGACAGCGAGTTCGACGGCAAGCGCATCCGGAAGGGCGAGATCATGGCTCTGGAGAACGGCAAGATCGTGGCCACCTCCAATGACCTGACCAAGGCCACCTACCGCCTGGCCCGCAGCATGTGCAAGAAGGACTCCAGCTTCGTCACCATCATCTCCGGCTGCGATGTCTCCGACGAGGATGCCGAAAAGGTCACCGAGATCGTCAAGGCAAAGTGCCCCAACCACGTTGAGGTCAGCCACATCCGCGGCGGTCAGCCCGTTTATTATTATATGATCAGCGTGGAGTAATTTTCACTCCTGCACTTGTAAGACACAGAACAAGCCCCCTGCATCCATCCCGGATGCAGGGGGCTTTGCGGTTCTTGGAACCTCTATTTCACGTACATCGCATCATTTTTCGCAAGGAGGTAAACGCAGTATTGATTCATACTGATTCCCTCCCGCTGCGAATGCTCGGCAAGCGAGCGATGCAGACTGCGCGGAAGCCGCAGTTTGAACTGCCCGGAATATTCCTCCAGGCTATCCGGCTCATGGATCTCGATTCCCTCTTCCAGCGCTGCTTCCAGCCATGCTTTTTTTGCGTCCTGTGCATTTGCGATCGCGCGTTCGACCGTTTCGCCGCAGGTAATGCAGCCCGGCAAGTCCGGATAAGAGACAACAAATCCCCCCTCATCCGGGTCCTCCACCAACTCCATCCGGTAAGGCATCTTCAAATACTCATTCAGCGTCTTCATCGTTCTTCGCCTCACTCTCCACGATCTGCCGTACCATTTCCACGTAAACTTTCTTGATGGGTTCATGTTTTGGGATCGTAATGGGCATACAGCCTGCTTTCCGGAAGGTGTAGTGGCTGCTCCCGCTTCTGGGGGCTGTCATCTCGTAGCCATAGCTTTCCAGCACTTTTCGCAGTTCGTCGAACCGCAGGTCCTTCGATAAGGCACAGATGCGCGCAAGCAGCTTATCCCATTTTGACATTCCGAATCCCCCTGTTCCCATTATACATGGTGTCACATATGGTGTCAAGCATTTTTAGAAAAAGCTCACCTGGCTGCTCTCCGGCAGGTCGCCGAGGGCACGACGACCATACCGCCGGGGTGCTGGGCGGGTAGGTGCCGCGTGGGGTGGATACGCCTTTTCTTTGGGCAGATAGCTGAACTGTTTCAGCATGTCCTCGGTGGTGCGGTAGATGGCGTCGTTCGGTCCAGCCCTTTTCCATTGTTCTTTTTCGGCGGCTCTTACAGCCACTGTTTCAGCACGTCGTTCAGCTTATTCAGGTCCAGCGGTTTGGCGATATGTTCGTTCATGCCGGTGTTCTTGGCCAGCTGCACGTCCTCGGCGAAGGCATTCGCCGTCATGGCGATGATGGGCACTTTGCCCCGACTGCCGGGAAGAGAACGGATCGCTGCCGTTGCTTCGTAGCCGTTCATGACCGGCATCTGGATGTCCATCAGGACGAGTCTGTACCAGTTTTCCGGGGCCGCCGCGACCTTTTCGACGGCGATCTTTCCGTTTTCGGCCGTTTCGACCGTCACGCCTGTCATGCCCAGGATCTCGGTCGCGATCTCGCGGTTCAGGTCGTTGTCTTCCACCAGCAGGAGCCGCTTGCCCGTGTAGTCCGTTTTTGCAAAGTCTTCCAGATAATTCCGGGCGTCTTTCTCTTTCTTGCCGGAGGTGAACTGCCGCAGGGTCGCCGTCAGGCGGGAGCGGAACAGCGGTTTTGCCATAAACGCATCCACGCCCGCCGCTCTGGCTTCTTCCTCGATCTCGCTGAACTCGAAGGAGGTCAGGATGATGATCGTGACGTCTTGCCCGACGCATTCCCGAATCCTTCTGGCCGTTTCGATGCCGTCCATCTCCGGCATCTTCCAGTCCAGGATCACCGCAAAATAGTCACTGTTGGTCTCATGACGCGCATAGCAGCGCTCCACAGCTTCCTTACCGGTCAGGACCCATTCGCCTGCGATGCCGATCTCCCGCAGGGTCTCGACGGTGCTTTCGCAGCTGGTCTTGTCGTCGTCCACGACCAGAACCGGCAGATCGAACAGCTCTTTTTCCTGCTCTTTCTCGTCTTTCTGCAATTTCAGATAGACCGTGACCGTGATCTTCGTGCCCTTGTTGGGGGCGCTTTCGACCTGAATGTCGCCATTCATCAGGTTGACGATGTTCCGGGTGATGGCCATGCCCAGACCGGTGCCCTGCACCTTGGTCGTCCGGTGATCGTCCGCCCGGCTGAACGGCTCGAACATGATCTTCTGAAATTCCGGCGTCATGCCGATGCCGTTGTCCGCAATGGAAAATTCATAGCAGCCCAGCTCAGAGAAACCATTCGGTTTTTCCTTGATCGTGAAGGTGATGTTTCCTCCATCCGGGGTGTACTTGATGGCGTTGCTCATCAGGTTCACAAAGACCTGCTGGATGCGCAGGCTGTCGCCGCAGACGGCCTCGTGCTCGATGTGCTCCACGTGGACTTCGAGCTGATGGTGGTGCTCGTCGATCGCCGGATTTGTGAGGGTGAGCAGGTTATCGACCAGCTCCGGCAGGCTGAAATCCTCCTCGGCAAGGCTCATCCGCCCGCTCTCGATCCGGGCCATGTCCAGCACTTCGTTGATCAGGCCCAGCAGATGGCGGCTCGACTTGGTGATCTTGCCAAGGCATTCGACGACTTTGTCCTGATTTTCGATGTTGGCCCCCGCAATGGCCGTCAGGCCCACGATGGCGTTCATCGGCGTCCGGATGTCGTGGGACATATTGGAGAGGAAATCCGTCTTGGCGCGGCTTGCGTTCTCGGCCGCGCGGTACGCTTCCTTCAGCGCCTTGTGGGATTCGATCTCGGCCTTTTTCTCCTGCGACACATCCATCGACGCCAGCAGAACTTTGACCAGCTTCGTGCCGTCCCACTCCAGCGGGATGAAAGACGCGATCTTATACGTGTTTTCGTCCAGTGAGCAGTATTCAAATTTGTAGATGTCGTTCTCGCCCTGCAAATTCCTGCGGATATTTTCCGGCGAGATGAGCGCATCCAATGCGTCCAGCGATTCCAGTGTCTTATACTTTGCAACGACCTGCTCCACAAAACCATGGTAGGTCCCGGTCGGCGCATAGATCCTTTCACCCTGCAGGTTATAGAACTGATAGCGGTCATTTTCCAGATCGCAGACGACGAAGCGGTCCAGCAGGCGCACCATGCTCTGGATCAGCAGCTCCATGGATGCGTTGGCCGAGGCCATCTGCATCCGCCGCGCCGTCTCGGCTTTGCTCTCTGTGATGTCCCGCAAAAAGATCATCGCATAGTTCGAGTCCCCGATCTCGCCGCGCATGACCACGTTGCGGACCCACCGCTTTTCGCCGTTCAGGAAGATGCGGCATTCCTGGCACAGCTCGGTCTCAAGCCCCTTCAATTTTTCGGTGATGTAGGCGCGGTCGTAGAACTCCGTGACCTTCTGTTTGTCCTGTTCGACCACATAGTTGTCCACAAAGAATTTGACCAGCTCGTCCCATGTCTGGCTCTGCTCAAAGGCCGTCATCAGGGAGTCCTCCACCTTGAAGGTATCGAAGGTGTTCTGTTCCAGATCCACATAATATTCGCAGAGGTTCGCGCTGGTGAACGCGCGGTGGAACGCTTCCGCCCGCTGCGCCTGCATCCGGCTTTGCTTTTCTTCCTCAATGTTGCAGATGATGCCGGCGATGCGGCTGGCCGTGCCATCCAGACGGCGGATCACTTCCGCCGAGGCCCGGAACCACTGGTATTGGCCGTTTTTCAGCCTCAGCCGGTACTCCACGCTGAACTTTGTGGTGTTGGTCTTGTCGGCCGCCGTTTCAAAAAGCAGCGTCATCACCCGGTCTTTGTCCTCCGGGTGCAGAAGCTCCGACCACGCATCCAGCTGATCCGGGAAATCCAGAGCGTCATGATACCCCAGGATCTGCCGGAAGGCATGGCTCCAGATCGCACGGGCGATCCTGCCCTTTTCATCGCATTCAATGCTCCACGGTGCCGAGTGGATGGACTCATTGACCAGCGCAAGGTCTTCATACGCCCAATTCACCTGCACCGACAGCACCCAGAGCGGCCTGCCGTCCGCGTCCACGGTATCTTCCTTATAAAGACGCACGAAGACCGGTGTTCCATCGGCTGTGAGGATCTGGCCCTCCCCTGCGCCCTGGATCTGACGAAAGCGCTCCGGTTCGAGGAAGCTGACGTTTTCCCCATAAAACAGGTTCTTCAGCGAACCCTTCGTTTGCTCCATCAGGGACGCATAGCTGTGGTTCAGATTATGCAGCAGCAGTTCGCTGACCGACAGGATCGGCAGGCCCGCATCATAGTACCCGGTCACGGTCCCGATGCCGCCATTCTGATGGATCGTGTTCTGCATCGCCTGAAGCACGTTCTCTCCCAATTTTTCCGTATCGGATGTATAGATCTCATCCGTAAGTCGGTTGTTGAACTTCATTTTCATCCTCGCATATATTTGAATCTGCCGTACGTTCCAGCCTCGCCAGAGGGCATACCATAACGATTATAGTATACCGCTGTCCAGTCACCCGTTCAAGCCATTTTTTCAATCGGGTTGACATTCCTCCGGTGCCCCGCGCTCCCCCATTTTTCGGGCAGATTGCAACAAAGGTCCAGCAATTTCCGCAAAGGGCACCATTTTTCATCGCTTTCTCCCAAAAACACGTTCAGATTCCTTGCAATGCCGTTGTCGGGGTGGTAGAATGGTCTTATATCTCGATCGTGCTGCGCCTTTTTTCCGGCTCTCGAACGGCTTTTTGCCAGAGTGCCGGGCAGGCCGCACGCAGGGGGCGGCGTCATTCCCGTGGGGTGGGCTGTATCATCATGCAAGAGGTCCGGGCCAGCCCGCTGCACTGCGGCGGCTGGCAGCGGGCCGTGAGGAAGAGGAACATAAAAAATGAAGAAGAACACACTGCGCAGCCTGTTTGCCCTGCTGACCGCCCTGGTGATGGCGGTCTGTCTGCTGACCGGCTGCGGCGCAGCGGACACCGAGCCGGTGGAAGCACAGGAAGACGCCGAGACCATTCAGGTGTATCTGTGGACCACCAGCCTGTACGACACCTACGCCTCCTACATCCAGGCTCAGCTGCCGGACGTGAACATTGAGTTCATCGTCGGCAACAACGATCTGGATTTTTACAAATTTTTGCAGCAGAACGGCGGTCTGCCGGATATCATCACCTGCTGCCGCTTCTCACTGCACGATGCAGCGCCCCTGAAGGACAGCCTGATGGATCTTTCCACCACCAACGAGGCGGGTGCCGTCTACAACACCTACCTCAACAGCTTCAAAAATGAAGACGGCAGCGTGAACTGGCTGCCGGTGTGCGCCGACGCCCACGGCTTCGTGGTCAACCGCAGCCTGTTTGCGCAGTACGACATCCCGCTGCCCACCGATTACGCGAGCTTCGTTTCGGCCTGTCAGGCATTTGAGAAGGTGGGCATCCGCGGCTTTACCGCCGATTACGCCTACGATTACACCTGCATGGAAACGCTGCAGGGGCTTTCTGCTGCCGAGCTGACCACGGTGGACGGGCGCAAGTGGCGCACCGCATACAGCGACCCCGCCAACACCACGCGGGTCGGGCTGGACGATACCGTCTGGCCGGGTGCCTTCGAGCGGATGGCACAGTTCATCCAGGATACCCGCCTTACGGCGGACGACCTTGCGCAGACTTACGATGACGTGATGGACCTGTTCCGGAACGGGGAGGTCGCCATGTACTTTGGCAGTTCTGCCGGCGTGAAGATGTTCCAGGATGAGGGCATCGACACCACCTTCCTGCCCTTCTTCAGCCAGAACGGCGAACAGTGGATCATGACCACTCCCTATTTCCAGGTGGCGCTGAACCGCGACCTGGAGCAGGACACAGCCCGCCGCGAAAAAGCCATGAAGGTGCTGGACGTCATGCTCTCCGAGGAGGCACAGAACCGGATCGTCTCGGAAGGGCAGGACGTTCTGAGCTACAGCCAGGACGTCCCCCTGCGCCTGACCGATGCCATGAAGGACACCCGCTCTGTGGTGGAAGAAAACCACATGTACATCCGCATCGCCTCCAACGATTTCTTTGCCATCTCCCAGGATGTGGTCTCTAAAATGATCGCGGGCGAGTACACGGCAAAACAGGCCTATCAGGCGTTCGATGCCCAGCTTCTTGCGGACGAGGAGCCTGCTGCGGACGAGGTCGTGCTGACCTCTGAGAAACGCTATTCCAACGTGTTCCACAAAGACGGCGGCACTGCCTCCTTCTCCGTCATGGCGAACACCCTGCGCGGCCTTTACGGCACCGATGTGCTGCTCGCCGCCGCAAACAGCTTTACCGGCAGCGTGCTGCAGGCTGACTATACCGAAAAGATGGCGGCTTCTATGATCATGCCCAACGGTCTGATGTCCCGCCAGCGCACCATGACCGGCGCGGAACTGAAGGAGACAGTCCGTGCCTTTGTGGAAGGCTGCGAGGGCGGCTTTGTGCCCTTTAACCGTGGTTCTCTGCCGGTGGTCAGCGGCATTGCCGTGGAGGTAAAAGAGGCAGACGGCAGCTATACCCTGACCGGCATCACCCGGAACGGCCAGCCGCTGCGGGATGACGACACCGTGACCGTGACCTGCCTGGCCACGGCCAGCCAGATGGCAGCGCTGCTTGCGGACGAATGCGGCAGGTCTGCGGGCGAAGATACATGGGTAAAATATACATGGCGCGAGGCTCTCTCCGGCGGCGGCGTGGTGCTTGCAGAGCCGGAACACTACATGACACTGAGGTGAACAGAATGCCAGACGAAAAGCACGAACCCAACCGAAACAGCCATTTCCGGCAAAAATTGCTCTCTGCTGCTGCCATCCTTCTTCTGGTCCTGCTGGCAGTCCGTTTCGGCATTCAGTATCTCTCGTTCGTGTCGCAGACCATCTATCAGGAAAGCACCTCGCATCTGGAAGAAGTGCTGCACAAATCCAACAATATGCTGAAAGAGATGGTGCGCAAGAACGTGAGCTATCTGCACCTGTACAACTGCTTTCTGGAAAGCACCTCGGACGCGGACGCCATTCAGGCGTATATCGAGAAAGCGCAGCAGGACATCGGATTTGTCGGCTTCTACTTCCTTTCCTATGACGGCAACTACATGACCGTGAACGGGGAAACAGGCTACCTTGGCTTGCAGACCAATCTGGACGAAAAGCTCGCCGATGGCGAGGATATCGTGATGAACGCAGCACTGCCCGGCAAGGCACAGATGCTTGTGTTCATCTGTCCCGAAACACAGGGCAGCTACCGGGGCTTTGCCTACGATGCCGTTGCCATCTCTTATTATAATGATGCGGTGCTGAAGCTGCTGGACAACTCTGCGTTTCAGGGCAACGCCAGCAACTATGTGATCTACCCGGATGGACGGGTCGTCATCGACAATTCCGTAAACCGCGAGAAAACGATCTACAACTTCATTGCGATGCTGCGCGACTATTCCGACCTTTCCGAGGAGGAGATCCTTACGCTTTCGGATGATTTTGCGCAGGGCCGCAGCGGAAACCGGAAGGTAACGCTGGGCGACACCCGTTATTATCTGATCTACGAGGGCACGGCGGTGCAGAGCTGGACGATGCTGGGGCTTGTGCCGGTCAACATCGTCAATGCCAGTCTGGACAAGCTGTGGTTCCACACGGTGCAGATCGTAACGGGCATCGCCGCCGGTCTTGCCGCCGCCATCATCCTGCTCATCCTGCATCGGAACCGCACCACCCTGCGCCGGAAGGATACCGAGATCTCCTACCGGGACGAGCTGTTCCAGAAGCTCTCGCTGAACGTGGACGACGTGTTCCTGATGCTGGACGCAGAGACCTCCAAGGTGGATTACGTCAGCCCGAACATCGAGCGCCTGCTGGGCATCCCGTGGAAAGAAGTCCGCCAGGATGTCTTTGTACTGGACAAGCTGCTCCCGAAAGGCTCCCCGGCGCACGGCAAAAACGTTCTGGAAGGGCTTCTCAGCGGGCAGCAGCGCGAATGGGATCTTGAGTATGAGCATCAAGAGACCAGGGAGCGCCGCTGGTTCCATAACATCGCCATGGGCAGCGAGGTAGAGGGCCGAATGAAGTACATCCTGGTGCTGTCGGACCGCACGGCCGACAAACAGGCGAACCAGGCCCTCTCGGAGGCCGTTGCGGCCGCCGAGACCGCCAACCGCGCCAAGAGCACCTTCCTTTCCAATATGTCCCACGATATCCGCACCCCCATGAATGCCATCATCGGCTTCACCACACTGGCGGTCAGCAACATCGACGACAAGGAGCGGGTGAAGGATTACCTCACCAAGACCCTCGCTTCCAGCAACCACCTGCTCTCCCTCATCAACGATGTGCTGGATATGAGCCGCATCGAAAGCGGAAAGATCCATCTGGAAGAGACCGAGGTCAACCTCTCGGATGTGCTGCACGACCTGAAGACCATCGTCAGCGGGCAGATCCACGCAAAGCAGCTGGATCTGTATATGGACGCCATGGATGTGACCGACGAGGACGTCTACTGCGACAAGACCCGGCTGAACCAGGTGCTGCTGAACCTGCTGTCCAACGCCATCAAGTTCACCCCGGCGGGCGGCATGGTCTCGGTGCGGGTGCGGCAGCTTGCGGGTCCGATGCACGGCTGCGGGCAGTATGAGTTCCGCATCAAGGACAACGGCATCGGCATGAGCCAGGAGTTTGCCCAAAGGATCTTTGAACCCTTTGAGCGGGAGCGCACCTCCACGGTCAGCAAGATCCAGGGCACCGGCCTTGGCATGGCCATCACCAAAAACATCGTGGATATGATGGGCGGCACCATCGAGGTGCAGACAGAGCAGGGCAAGGGCACCGAGTTCATCATCCGTGTGCCGCTGCGCGCGCAGGCGGAACCCCGCCCGGTGGAAAAGATCACCGAGCTGGAGGGCCTGAAGGCGCTGGTGGTGGACGACGATTTCAACACCTGCGACAGCATGACCAAGATGCTGGTCAAGGTGGGGATGCGCTCGGAGTGGACCCTCTCCGGTAAGGAAGCCGTGCTGCGCGCACGGCAGTCCATCGAGATGAGCGATGCCTACCATGCCTACATCATCGACTGGCGTCTGCCGGATATGAACGGCATCGAAGTCACCCGCCAGATCCGCAGCCTGAACGACGACACCCCCATCATCATCCTGACCGCCTACGACTGGTCTGACATCGAGGTGGAGGCAAAGGCCGCCGGTGTGACGGCGTTCTGCTCCAAGCCCATGTTCCTCTCCGACCTGCGCGAGACCTTGATGAGCGCCCTCGGCCAGAAACGGACGGACGCCGCGCAGGAGCTTCTGCCCGAAAAAGAGGAACACTTCAAGGGCCGCACCATCCTGCTGGTGGAGGACAACGAGCTGAACCGCGAGATCGCGCTGGAAATTCTGCGCGAGTACGGCTTCCAGGTCGATACGGCCGAAAACGGCGCGGTGGCGGTGGAAAAAGTCCGCACCAGCGCACCGGGCCGCTACGATCTGGTGCTGATGGATGTGCAGATGCCGGTCATGGACGGCTACACCGCCACCCGGCAGATCCGCGCTTTGGAGGACCCGGCGCTGGCCGGGATCCCCATCCTCGCCATGACGGCCAACGCCTTTGACGAAGACCGTCGCAATGCACTGGCAAGCGGCATGAATGGCTTTTTGTCCAAACCGATCATAGTCGGCGACCTTGTGCAGGAGCTGCGCAAGATCTTATAAGATGCGCGCTCCCCGTTCCCGCCGTCTTGACAAGCCCAGCGCATCTGATACAATACAACAAAGGCTCTGCGGCGGCCTCATTCCAGCTTGCGGCTGTACACTCCGGGAAAGGAACTTCATCATGGATTCGAACACCAAACGCTCTCTGCTCGTCACCGTTGTGGGGGTAACACTTTTTGTTGCACTGCTGCGGTTTTCGGATGTGCTCGCCTTTGCGGCACGTCTTGTGGATCTGGTGCTGCCCATTCTGGCGGGCGGCATCCTGGCACTTTTCATCAACGTGCCCATGACCGGGCTGGAAAAGCGGCTGAAGCAGCTGTTCCGCAAGGCCGGAAAGCAGCCGCCGGACAAGACCCTTCATCTCCTCAGCTTTTTCATCACGCTGGTCGGCATCGTGCTGGTGCTGGTGCTTGCACTGACCCTGCTGGTGCCGGAACTGGTCAAATCGTTCCACAGCCTCTATCTGCAGATCGAGTCGAACATCCCCCGCTGGACCGCCTACCTCAGCGCACAGGACGCCGACATGGGCTGGCTGATGCACTGGCTGGAGGGCATCAACTGGGAGCAGCTGCTCCACAAAGCCGCCGACAGCATCGACAAGGTGCTGGTCAATGCGGTGGGTGCCGTATCCGCCACGGTGAATGTCATCGTGACGGCCTCCTTCGCCCTCATCATCTCCGTCTATCTGTCGCTTGGGACGGAGAGCCTTGGCCGACAGGCCCATACGCTGGTGTGCGCGTATCTGAAGCCCCGCCACGCCGCCGGGCTGCTCCGGTTCTGCCGCCTGTTCCGGCAGTCCTTCGCCAATTTCCTGACCGGCCAGTGCAGCGAGGCGGTGATCCTCGGCGTTCTCATGGCCTTTGCATTCTCCGTTTTCCAGCTTCCCTACGGCAGTCTGGTGGGGATGCTGACCGCCATCTGTGCCATCATCCCCTATGTGGGTGCCCTCATCTCCTGCGTGGTCAGCGTGTTCCTTGTGCTGCTGGTGAACCCGATGCTGGCGGTGCGCTGCCTCATCGTTTACCTCGCGGTGCAGTTCATCGAGAACCAGTTCATCTACCCCCGTGTCGTGGGCAAGTCCGTCGGGCTTTCGCCGCTCTACACCCTGATCGCCGCCATGATCGGCGGCAACCTCTTCGGCATCCTCGGCATCATCTTCTTCATCCCGCTGACGGCGGTGGTCATCGAGCTTGTGAAAGAGGACGCCTGCCGACGCCTGCAAACCAACGGGAACCAATCATGACCCCCAGCCCCCGGAATGCGCCCGCCGCGCTCCGGGGGCGTTTTTGTCGGCCCGGCCCTGTTTGCCGGGTTTCTTTTTTCTTGCCTTTTCCCCCGGTGTGTGCTATACTTTTCCTCGAACTGAATAGAAAACAGCAGGTGCGTTCCGCCCATGCCTCCGGGCAGCGGCAGGAACGTTAAAAGGGAAGCGGGTGCAGATCCCGCACGATCTCGTCACTGTGATAAGGGAGTCTACTGTCCGGGTGCTTTGGGCACCGGCCACTGAACCGTCCGGTCTGGGAAGGCGGCAGCAGGCGTTGAACTTTCAGTCAGGAAACCTGCCCGCTGTTGGTACGGGGGCATCTGCCCCAGATCACGAGGAATTGGTTGTACCAAAAAGCCCGAACCACCGTAAGGGGTCTTTTTGTTTTGCCGTCCCGCAAGCAAAAAGGCCCTTTTTTCGTTGTTCGGGTCCTCTTTCCTGTGCCTTTCTGTTCAGCGCCGCAATGTTTCAGACAGGAAAGGAAGCTCACACATGAGAAAACGCACTCTCCACAAGACGGCGGCCGCCCTGACCGCCCTGGCACTCTGCGCCGGTGTTCTGACCGGCTGCGGCGGGGCCGCAAGTTCCACCGCTGCCTCCAGCACGGCAGGCTCTGCCGCTGCCAGCAGCGAAGTTTCGAGCGAGGAGGCCGACGAATTGGCCGCACAGAATGTCGCAGACCTGATCGACGCCATCTACGTGCAGGAGCGCACCGATGACACGGACGCCCAGTGCGCTGCCGCCAAGGCTGCCTGGGACGCCCTGACCGACGCCCAGAAGGAGCTGGTGGAAGGCGAAGAGGCCGACCCCGACTACTTTGGCCGCGACACCGGCGATGCCTCCAAGGATGACCCCCGCAACGCGGACGACATCGGCGAGAACGAGCTGCTGGTCGTCAGCTTCGGCACCTCCTTCAACGCTAGCCGCGCCGCCGACATCAAGGGCATCGAGGATGCTCTGCAAGCAGCTTATCCGGACTGGTCTGTCCGCCGCGCCTTCACCGCTCAGATCATCATCAACCATGTCCAGGCCCGCGACGGCGAGAAGATCGACAACATGCAGCAGGCCATGGACCGCGCTGTGGCCAACGGCGTGAAGAATCTGGTCGTCCAGCCCACCCACCTGATGCACGGTGCCGAGTACGACGAGATGATGGAGATGATCGACAGCTACCGCGACAAGTTCGAGTCCGTCGCAGTGGCCGAGCCCCTGCTGGGTGAGGTCGGCGCAGACGCCGCCGTCATCAACTCCGACAAGGAAGCCGTCGCCAAGGCCATCACCGCTGCTGCCGTGAAGGATGCCGGTTTCGACAGCCTGGATGCCGCCGCTGCCGAGAAGACCGCATTCGTCTTCATGGGCCATGGCACCTCGCACACCGCAAAGATCAGCTACAGCCAGATGCAGACCACCATGCAGACCCTCGGCTATGACAATGTCTTCATCGGCACCGTCGAGGGCGAACCGGAGGAGACCGCCTGCGAGAACGTCATCGAGGCCGTCAAGGCTGCCGGTTACACCAAGGTCGTTCTGCGCCCGCTGATGGTCGTTGCCGGTGACCATGCCAACAACGACATGGCCGGTGCGGATGATGACTCCTGGCTGAGCCAGTTCAAGGCTTCCGGTGCATTTGAGGAAGTGGACACCCAGATCGCCGGTCTGGGCGAGATCTCCGACATCCAGCAGCTCTACATCGCACACACCAAGGCTGCGATCGAGTCCCTGAACGGCTGATATCGTGTGCCCCAATGCCCGAAGGGAGTGATCTTTTCGGGCATTTTTTATGGAGGATGCCCCCGCATGAGGAGGCACCCTCCCCCATGGGCAGTTCTCTGCCCGCTCAAATCTGATCGCGAGGTATTTTGATCTATGCACTGCAAACAGTTTCTTTCCCTGTCCGTCGCTTCCCTGCTGCTGGCTGCTGCCCTGACCGGCTGCGGGGCAGCCTCTTCCACTGCAAGCTCTGCCGCAGGCTCGGAGGCCGCTTCGTCCGTGGCCTCCTCTGCTGCTGCATCCGAGACCGCTGCCGCCGCTCTGCCGGACGGCGTCTATACCGCCGAATTTGACACCGACAGCGGCATGTTCCACGCGAACGAAGCCTGCGATGGCAAGGGCACCCTGACGGTCGAAAACGGCAAGATGACCTTCCACGTCAGCCTCGCTTCCAAGAAGATCGTCAACCTGTATGTCGGCATGGCCGCAGACGCCGACGCCAACAAAGCCGACTGGCTGCTGCCCACCACCGACACCGTCACCTACTCCGACGGCACCTCCGAAGAGGTCTACGGCTACGACATCCCCGTCGCCGCCGTGGACGAGGACTTCCAGCTGGCTCTTCTGGGCACCAAGGGCAAGTGGTACGACCACACCGTCAGCATCCGCAATGCGGAGCCCAAGGCGGAAGCGGCTGAGACGCCCGCCGACGGCGAATACAACGTCCAGGTCGTGCTGGAAGGCGGTTCCGGCCGCGCCACGGTGGACAGCCCCGCTGCACTGACCGTGGCCGACGGCAAGATGACCGCCACCATCGTCTGGAGCAGCCCCAACTACGACTACATGATCGTGGACGGCGAGAAGTATCTGCCCACCAACACCGAGGGCAACTCCACCT
>OGJH01002020.1_pt1 | contig 14556 bp, 15 predicted proteins | sample 1572021 | NCBI WGS metagenome assembly OGJH01 (sample SAMEA2582098, study PRJEB24529) | metagenome | biome: Human gut stool | place: China | collected 2011
CGTCCAGCCGGGTGTCGGTGATCTGGCCCGTGGTGATGCTGGTGGAGCCTGCCGGGCGGGCGATCTCGGCAAGGCAGAGGTCGTAGATCAGCTCGGTGCGGGAGATGGCCGGGGCCGTGGGTGTGCTGGATGCCGTGCCCTGCAGCACCTGCAGGCTGGCGGCTCTGGCACCGGCATCATAGCGCATGACGATGCGGTCGATGCGAGGGAGAGACGGGTCGGCCAGCGGCAGGGCCAGGGTGTCGCTCTCCCGCTTTGTGATGGAGTAGCCGGTGAAACGGCTGGGGTGCACCCAGCCACGGCCCGCGCCCACGGTGACCGTCAGCCCGCCTGCGGCTGTCACCGGGAAGTCCTCAGCTCCGCTAAACACACCCGAGGTGAGGCCCGCAAGGTAGGCCGCCACGTCTGCGGCATCGAAGTCGTAGCCGTTGGCGGGATATAAAACGATTTTGCTCAAAAGATCATCTCCTTACAGTCCTTACAGCTTGCGCCAGACCGGCGTGCCCAGCCGCACGGTGCGGGTTGTGCTGTCGCTCTGGCTTTGGGTAATGACATCGGCCACCCGGACGGTGGCCTTGTAGCCCAGCTCCGGGATGGTGCAGTAGGCCACATCCCCGGGGGAGAGCCCTTCGGCATCGATGGTCAACTCAATGGAGCCGGTACGGAGCTGCTCCAGCAGTTTATTCGTGCCCCGGGCCATGAGCCGCTCGAGGTAGGCTTGGCTCTTGTTGGTCTCGCCCTTTTCCTCGTCCGGCTGCACGTCCCGGGCATCCACATACAGCTCCCGCCGGTCGGCACCGGTGGCATCGGTCAAGCCCACGGTGACGGTGGCCCGGGCCTCGCCCTCGCCAGCGCCCTGCACGATGGCAACGTTGGCGTAGTCGCTGTCGCCAAAGGCCCACGCAGCCTGCTGCAGGTTGCCCCACTTTGTGCTGAACCTGTTGTTTGGGTCAGCGGTGGGCCGGTAGACCTCGAACAGCAGCTTCTTGTCTGCGTTTTTGCCTGCCAGCCGCACCCGGAAGCCCAGATCACAAGCCGCGCCGATGGTCATCAGGTAGTCCATGATGCTGCCGCCGGAGGTCTGGGCGGTGTAGGTGGTGTCAAAGCCTACCAGCTCTCCCAGCTCCAGCTTGGGCCACGGCTGCATGGCGCTGACCAGCCTGCGCATGGCGGCTTCGGCGTTTTCGTTCTTCACGATGCTGGTACAGGCCCGCTTGGTGAAGATCCACGTTCCCGGGAAGCCGGTGACCACCAGATTGCTGTCCTGATTCTCGTTGCTCCGGTGGCAGATGCGCATGGGCACATCGCTGTCACTGCGGCGCAGCCAGCGGCCCTCCCGGAGCAGGGACAGGTTCTCCTCGGTGGGCCGCACTTCCAGCGTCATGCTCCCCTCGGTGTTGTAGGGCTCGTCCCAGTAAAGGCTCACCCACACCTCAACCCGGCCCAGCCGGGCGAGGGTCAGTTCATCCAAAACATCCAGTGTCACGAGATCACCTCCGGCAGAATACCGCTCACCATGGGATAAAAGCGCACCGTCACCTGCAGGCTGGTTTCGCCGCTGTCGGCGGTGGCCTTGAGCAGGTTGTCTCCCGGGGCCAGCTCCAGCAGGTCGCTGTCCTCGTCCAGCAGGGAGAAGATGTTCTCCTCCGTGCCGTCCTCTGTCCGCTTGACGGCCAGCTTGTCGGTGGTGGTGCGGTAGATCTCGATGACCTGCCCCGGGGTCAGGGTGGTCAGGATGCGGATGCTCTGGCCGGTGACGATGTTCAGCACGGTGGGGTTGACCACAGCGCCGTCGCTCTTGAGGGTGGCCGTGAAGGGCACTGCCAGTGCCCCGGGGTTGACCGCGTTCAGCCAGCCGACGGAGGTGCGCACGCCGAAACGGTGGGGCTTGGAGTAATTCACCGGCAGCCTGAACGATGGCACAAAGCCGTTGATGCAGAAGCTCTGAGCCTGCAAGTTGTACCAGAAGGGCTTGGGGCAGAAGAGCATGAAATCCAGCACCGGGTAGGGGTGGATGCTCTTTGTGTAGGGGGTCTTGGAAAGCACGAAACGACAGAAGAATTTATCCTCGAAATACATTGTGCCGCTGGTGAAATAGGGCAGCTTTTCCAGCAGTAATTCCGCATCCGCATCGCCGTGGGAGCTGTGGCAGTGGATGATGAGCTCACGGCTCACCCCGGCCACGCTCTGGCGCTCCACGCTCACGCCCACCTGGTTCACGCCCTGTGCGGTCTGCACGTCCACGTCTACGCCATTGATGGGGTCGAGGGAGTAGGGCGTGCCGTAAGCCCACCCGATGTCGAGAGTGGCCCCGGCATCCGTGACCAGCTGCAAATGGTCTTTTCTGAATGGCATTGTGGAGCCCTCCTTTCATCGTTTCTGGGCCTTGGCCCGGTCGGCTTCCCAGCGTGCTTCCCGCTGGAGATCTGCCGCCGTCTGGGCCTTGGAGTAGATATTTTGGATGATGTTGGTGTCACCCTCCCGGTGGTAGTTGTTGGCGGCTGCGGCCACCTGTGCCGTGCCGGAAGCGGCCACAGACCGGCTGATGGCCATGTTGTCAGACAGCACCAGCGTGTTGGCCTGCCGCACCATCTCGGCCAGCTTGCTGTTTGCGGCCAGCAGGGCCTCGGTGTTGGCCTCCACAGCGTCGGTCAGGTCTTTGTCCGGGGTGGGGGCCGTCGGCGTGGTGGAGCCGGGTTTTGTGCCTGTGGTGGTCTTGGCGATGTCATCCAAACTGCGCTCCAACTTTGTCTGGACCCCGTCCACATAGGTGGTCACGGTCTTGTAGGAGCGCTCCACGCCGTCCACCAGCTTGGTACCCGCCTCGGTGACGGTCTTGGTCACCCGCTGGGTGATCTTGCCGGTCTCATCCTGCAGCTTCTCGGTGAGCACCTTGGTGGTCACGGTGCTGCCGTCTGCTCTGGTGGTCTTGCTGGTGTCGGTCATGCTCTCGATGACCTTCTGGGAGTTGGTGGAGGTGCCGGAGCTGCTGGGGTTGTTGGCAGCTTCCTGCTGCTTCTTCCGCTCAGCCTGACGTGCTTTGCGGTCGGCAGCGATCTTATTGGCGTAGTCCCACGCCGGATTGGAGATGTAATCGATCGTACCACCGTAGAGCCACGCTACGGAGTTATAGGATGCAATCAGACCGTTGATGAGGATGATAAAACCCTCGATGCCCGCCGCCACGATGCGCATCAGGCCCTCGAAGATGTAGCTCATAAAGTCCTCAACGCCCGCCCAGACATTCTGGAAAGCGTTGGCCACATCCTTGTTTTTGCCGGAGAAGTTCAGCAGGGCACCCACCAGCATCCCGATGAGGGAGATGACAAAGAGGATGGGGTTTGCGTCCATGGCGGTGTTCAGGGCGATCTGGCTCGTGGTTGCGCTGGCTGCGGCGGGCACGAACTGCGCCACCAGACCCATAGCCATTTGGCTCAGGTTCCCGAACACACCGGAAAGGGCGCTGCCCAGCTGGTTCAGGGCTCCCAGAGCGATGCTGTTGATCTGTGTCTGCTGCTCCTTGGTGCAGGCCTGCCAGAAGTAACTGGCCGCCCACAGACCCAAACTCTCGAGGTCGCCATCCTTGAGGGCCGTTGCCAGCGTCTCGATGGCCCCCAGCGCATCCGTCTGGATGTCGGACTGGATCTGCGCCCAGCCCTCGGTGAGCTTGGTGCGGAACTGGGTGGTCAGCAGCTCACCCACGCTGCCGTACTGGGGCCCGGCATCCTCGATGGTTTTTGCCACAGTCTGTGTGCCGTCGGCGGCGATGGTGGTCACGGTCTTGACCGTGTGCTGCACGCCCTCGATGACCTCAGTGCCGGTGCTGGTGATGACACGCTTGACCTGCTCGCTGCCGTCTGCCAGCGTCTCGGTGGTGGTCTGGGTGGTGACCTTGGCCCCGTCCACGAGGGCGGTCTGGGTCGCGGTGACCGTAGAAACTACGTCACGGACAGCCTCGATGCTCTGCGTGACCTTCTTTGTGCCATCTGCCGCTGTAGTGGTGATGGTCTTAACGTCCGAGAGGACACCGTCCACCATCTGACGGCTGGTTTCGGTGACGGTCTGCTTCTGCTGTTTCGTGCCGTTTTTCAGGGTCTCATGGACCGTTTCGGTGGTACGGGTGACCCCGTTCTCAATCTGCGTGCTGGTGGAGGTAATGGAGTTCACTACCTCAGATGCAGCCTTTTTGGCGGAAGAACTGGCCTTTTTCGAGGACGCAGAAACAGCACTGGCCGCTTGCTCAGTGGTCTTTTGTGCAGCTTTGGCCTCCTCTTGCAGTTCCGTCCAGCTCTTGGTGCTGATGCCTTGCCCGGCCTGGGCTGCCTTGTGCCGTGCCTCCCGGTTAGCTTTGGAAGTGGCCGCTGCAGCCTGTGCATCCTTGTCTGCTTTGTAGTCATCGTAGCTGGAAAAGCCGGTATAACCATCCTTCCCGAGAAAGCTGTTCAGCTTGTAACTGAGCTTGTCCAGCCATCCGATGGCCGCCCCAATGGTGCTCTTTGCGATGTTCGCCACAGCCTGAAAGGCTCCGTTCACGATGCTGCGGAAGGTCTCACTGGTCTGGTAGGCAGTCACAAGGGCCGCTGCCAGAGCGGCCAGAACAGAAACCACAAGCCCGATGGGGTTGGCTTTCAGGACAGCGTTCAGTCCGGCCTGTGCTGCAGCCAGACCGGTTGCCCCACCTTCGGCAGCTTTATGTGCAGCGGCAAGGGCTGTGGTGGCTGCCGTCTGTACCACAGTGGCGGCAGAGGTGGCAGTCAGGTAGCCTTTGTAGGTCAGAAATGCAGCACCGACAGAGGTGACAACGGTGATGACCAGACCAATGGTGTCTTTTAGTTTGGCCAGCTTCTGGTCATCCTCCGTGATGGAGACCACCAGCTCGTTGGCCTTGACGATGAGGTCGCCGAGAGCCGAGAACAGGCCGTCAGTCAGTTTGCCGGTCAGGGCAGCCACGTTGTCCTGCAGGGTAGACAGCCGCCCGCGGAAGGTCTGGCTGGCTTCCAGCATACCGTTGTAGAACTGCCCGCCCTGACTGGTGGCGGCTTCCACAGCGGCCTGCAATTCCTCAAAGCCCACCTTGCCGTCCGAGATGCGCTTATACAGGTCAGCCATGGATTCACCGGTGGCCTCGCAGATCTGATTGAGCGGGTTGAAGCCCGCATCGATCATCATGTTCACGTTTTCCAGCGTGACCTTCTTGGCGCTGGACATCTTGCCATAGGCCCGGACAAGGGTCTGCATCTTGTCCGCGTTGCCCAGAGAGATATCGCCCAGCATCTGCAGCACGTTGGTGGTGTCGTCTGCCGCAATGCCGAATTGCAGCAGGGTCTGGGTTCCCTCAGTCAGATCAGACAGGGTGAAGGGTGTGGATGCTGCCATTTTGCGGATCTCTTCCAGCTTTTCGGCGGCAAGCTGTTCGTCACCCAGCATGACCTTGAAATTGGTGAGGTAGCTCTCCATGTCCCGGTTGTAGGACAGACCGCTCTTCACCACGCTCAGCAGGGCATCGGCGGCTTTCTTAGCGAAATCGGCGATCATCTGCCCGGCAGCTACCGTCCACTTATTGACGCTCTGCTCTGCCGGGTCGCTGTTCAGCCGGACATCACCCGTAATACTGAAATCAGCCATTGGGGGCGCTCACCTCCTCATCATCGCCATGTCTGAGCCGCTGCAGGAAGGCGGCATTGTGGTCGGCCACCGTGACTGCCGTCCGGGTGTGCCGCAGTTCTTTGGGCAGGGCAAAGGTCTCCTTCAGGTCCTCGTACTGCTGGCGCTGCCTTCCCTCCATGCCGGAGGTGTCCATCGTGCGCCAGGACATGATCTTCGCCATGGTGGTTTCCTCCGGCAGCCCCCGCAGCAGAGCCAGAAACCGCCACCAGTGGATGCGCTCTGCCGTAAGGTCGATGTGGTAAGCCTGCTGAAAAGCTGCGGTCAGATAGTCCGCGTCACAGGCAAAATCCATGGCAAGCTCACCGGAACCGCTGCCTTTGCCGCCGGAACGTCCGGGCGGGTCGGCCCCGTGGTAAAAGCGCAGCAGGCTTTCATAGGCCTCCGGGGCCAGCTGGGGAGGAATCGGCTCCCGGTAGAAGCGCCGGAACGCTTCCTGCGCAAAGGCAAGGGTGTCCTTTTTCTCCCGCTTGCGCTGATACTGGTTCGACAGCCAGACCATGGGCCGAAAGTCCGGGTCGATAGCGCGGCCCTCCCACTCGGTAGGCAGTGGTTCCAGCAGGATGTCAGCCATGATGACGGCGGCGCTTTGCCTTGCGCCGCTGCTCACGGTTCAGCTGAGGAGCCAGAAGGCTGGGGTCGAACTTCTGCTTTTCCTGATTGGCAGCCCGGGTCAGTTCGGTCATCACGGTCAGGGCCTTGCCCAGGTCGTTGCCGTCCAGCCCCAGAGCTACCGCAGACCCTTCGCCCAGTACGTCATCGACAAACGCTTCCACGATGCGGCACTGGCCACGGATACCCTCGGCATAGCTCATGTCAGGGGTCTGCTGTGCACGCTGACGCTCGGCCTCCTCGGCCTTTTCCAGCTTTGCCTTTGCCTGCTCCAGCCGCTCGATATCGTTGGCGTTCAGGCTGGAAAACGAAAATTCCTTATCAAAGATCTTCATGGTCGTCTCCTATCAAAAAAGCCCTCGCCGGTCAGGACGAGGGCACAGAGCTACGGGCAGGATCAGCCTGCCGCAGCGGTAGAATAGTCGAACTTAGCAGGGGTGCCGATGCCCTTTACATCGCAGGCAAAGGTGGCGATTGCGCCGGCAGAGCCGCCCACGTCGCTGGTGACGATGAATGCGGCTTCGCCCTTCTCGCCCTTGCCGGTGCGCAGGGAAAAATAGATGTAGGGCAAGATGACGCTCTGGCCGAAGCCATAGATCATCTCGTGGCCCAGAATGAAGTCCTGGAACGCATCGCCCTTGCAACGGTCGCCGTTGATGGCGAGGGTGCGCTGAACGCTGCCCTTGGTGGTAACGGGGCCGGTGCGGATGTAGGTATTGTCAGAGGTGGAAGCGTTCAGTGCACCGCTGTGCTCCCGCACATGGTCGGCACAGACGGTCCAGTCCTTAACAGCATCCTTCTTGCTGGCCTCGGTGCAGATGGCCAGCACAAAGTCATCGGTGTTCTCGATGCCCTTGTAGTCGGCGCTGGGGGTGATGCCGGAGGCGGTAACAGCTTCAGTAACAGTCATGTTGAAACTCCTTTCGGTTGGTAATAAACGAGCCGGAGCTGCATCTGCATTTTGCAGCTTCCGGCGCTGCTGGTAACGATATAGCCCGATGCGGTGACCGATACGCTGAGGGGCTGCTTTGGGGCTTCCAGCTGAGGCAGATCATGCCGGTCATTCTGGGAAAGCACCCAGTCGGTCAGCTGCTCAAAAAAGCCGCTGTTGGCGATCTGGGTACTCTGGGCCTCGCTGTACTCCCGGCGGGAGAGGAAAACGTAGCTCTTGGCCAGATTCCGACCGGAAAAATAGATGTCCACCACCGGGTCTGTGGGCGAATCCTCAATGGAGAACTCGGCCACCGGCTCCGGGGAAAGCCCGGAGATACGGAATGCTGCTCCGTTCTCGGTCTGCTCTTCTGCGATGAGCGGGCAGGTCTTGAGCCACTCACGCATAGCAGTGATCGTAGCTTTTTCACTCATAAGTGCCCCATTCCTCCCCAGAAGGTTGTAACGGCCCTTGCGCCGTAGAGAGCAAGATGCTCGCCAATGTCGGCAATGGCTCGCTGGCCCCAGTAACTGCCACGCAATCCGGTTTCTCCACGAAGGTCTGTGCCCTCTGCATGGAGGTAATATTGCTTCCGGGCATAGGGGGTATTGTAAACCAGAAGTCCTTCATCGTATTTACTGGCCTGATTAACGCTGTTTTTCAGTGTGCCGGTGTCCAGCGGAACATAGCTGTCGATGAGCCGGGCCGCTTCCTGTGCCATGGCATACTGCGCTTTTTGCAGGGCAGCAGTCTTTTCGGCACCGAAGTCAGGCCGCCAGGAAAGCTGCATCTGAACACCGTCCACCTTGTAGCGCAGGCCGTAGGGCTGATCAAAAACAGGCTTGCTCATTTTCTCAGCTCCCCTCTACATGAAAATGCGGCAGCAGCGGTTCCCGGTTGTCGGAGACCACCGCCACCGTGCAGCAGATGTGTGTTTTCTCGAGGGCGGCATACTCGGCCTCGGTCAGGATGCGGACAGCGCCGCAGATGAGCTTGCCGCCCCGCTTGAGCGTCCAGTGTGCGGCCTTTTCCCCGGGCGGGAGCTTTGCCCACTGGAAATAGGGCAGATACCCGGCGGCAGGGGGTAGCCGGATGTGCACCGTCCGCTGGGGGTCGCCGCCGGAGGTGTCCAGCTTCTCCCGCCAGCTGCTCCCCGGGATGACGTGGCAGACAGGCCGGTCAATCTCGGTGGCGGTGTCGTGGATGAGGTTCACCACAGTTACGCTGCACTGCATCAGAAACACCCCCGATACAGCAGGCCGTGGGGGTCGTGCCCCAGGCAGCCGGAAAGAATGCTGTGCGCTTCGGCGGCCTGCTTTTCGGCCAGTGCTCCGTCGGAGAACGTCACGGCAAAGCCGTCGTTGTTGACGCTGGTCACGCCCGGCGCATAGCCGGTGGCAGCGCGTGCCGCTTCGGCCCGTTCAAGGCTCTGCACGATGGACGCACAGGCCATGGCCAGAGCTTCGGCACAGTCGGCGCAGCCTTTGGTGTGGGCTTCGGCCCGGCCAAAGGTGGCCCGGTCAATGAGCTTCGAGGCCCGGAAGCACAGCGGCGTGAACGCGGCCTCGTCCAGCGTGCCGCCCACTTTTTGGTACTGTTCGTAGGTGCAGTAAAGCATTGGGGCCTCCTTATGCTGCTGCCTTCTTCTTGACCAGAATGGTCTGGCCCTTGGTGACTTTGTAGGCGTAGACCTTACGGCCCTGCACGGCAGATGCGCCGATGAAGTCGCCAGAGCCGGAGAGATCCTGCAGGTGGACGGGAACGGCCCACTCATCGATGACGGCGAACCAGTTGGGATGACCGGCCACATACTCCACGTTCTCGCCCAGGGTGGAATCCTCGAACACGGTGTAGCCTGCGATCTTGCCCACAGCGCCGGTCTGAACGACCGCGTCGCCCAGGTCGGAAGCCTTGATGAACTCGGGGCTCTTCAGGAGCAGGCCGTAGGTGTCCGGGGAGACCAGCAGCCAGCGGCCTGCGGTGGGCACGCCGATGGAGGACTGCTGAGTGCGTGCATCCACGATGTTGGCGTAGATGGTCTTTTCGGTCAGGGCAGTGGTATTGCCGAAGGCAGTGCCTGCGGTGGTCAGCTCCACGGAGCCGTCAGAATCCATCTGCAGGCCCAGAGAGTAACCGGCGCTATCCAGGCGGTCAGCCACCAGATTGCCGGGAACGCTCTCTGCATCGAAACCATCGATGATCTCGTTCACGGCCTTGTCGTGGTCGATGTTGACGGTGAGGTAGGTAGTATCGCCGCTGGTCTGCTTTGCACCCTTGGCCTTGTCGTAGTCGTTCACCACCACCTCGGTGTCGCGGACGGGAACCTTGACGGAACCTGCCTTGGGGCTGCCCTCGTAGCGGTTGTTGCAGATCACGCCGACTTTCTTCACCAGCGTCTTGCGCAGCTTGAGGTCGACCAGATTGGAATAGCGGACCTGTGCTTCATGTGCCATAAGAATATCCTTTCTCTCATTCAATGTTGATATCGGGGTTCATCGCCTTGAAGGCAGCGGTCACGGGGTCAACGTCCCCGGCGGGCGGGGTGCCGTGCTCTTTGCCGCTGGAAACGTGAACGGAACCAGCGCCGCCTTCTTCCGCCTCGCCAAAGGCCCAGGGGTTCGCCTTGGCGGCTTCTTCCAGAGCCTTGGAGATATCGGTGGTGCGGTCCTTGGAACCCTTGAGGGCATCCAGATCCAGCAGTGCCCGGACCGCCTTGACGCTGCGGCCCTTGGCTCCCAGAATGGCGGTGTTCAGGGCATTGTCAAAGGCAAAGCCATCAGCCTGTGCCTGCATATCGCCCTTGAGTTTGGCAATGTCTGCCTCGTATTCCTCGGGCTTCTTCTTGCCGTCAAAGGCGGCAAGGCCGTCCTGGGCGGTCTTGAGCTGAGCCTGGGTGTTTTCCAGCTGGGTCTTGTACTGCTCGGCGGCAGTCTTTTCCCGGTTGACATCGTTGCCGTTCTCGGCCATGATCCAGTTCAGCTGCTCCTCGGTAATGCCGGGGATCTTGTTCTTCACGTCTTCACGCTTCATGGTGGAAAAACTCCTTTCTGTTGGTGAAACCACGGTTTGGTGACACGGTTCTCCGTCCGTGTTCGGTTGTGGGCAGGGTACGCACTGCCCTCTGCGATGGCACCGTATGCAGGAATCGAACCTGCGGCATCCGGTTTTGGAGACCGGCGCTCTGCCACTGAGCGAATACGGCATGAAAAAAGCGCCCCTGCCCGGCTGGGCAAAGACGCTTGCGGTATTTGGTTGTTAGATGCCGGGGACGATTTCCATAACACCCTTTGCAAATGCAGCGGCCTTTTTCATCAGGCTGTTTTCCTGAAGATATTCAAGCCCCTGCAAGGTGATATGCGGTTCCATGGGCGGCTCGATGCGCTCCGGCTGGCGAATGTAGCGAACGATGTTCAGGCCCTCAATGTAACCTGATTTCTGCAGCTGAATCAAAAGTGCCTGAAACCGGTTCGGATTCGTACCGAAGCGCTCGGCAGTAAAACCAGCGCAATCGAACTCCTCAAAGTCCATGCTTTGCTGCAAATACTTCAAAATGCGGTAGATGATACGAAAATCTTCCATGATAACACCTCAACCCTTTTTGTTCGAAATTAATTTGCAATACTCGCCATATAAACGCTTCTGTTCAGCTCGTTCGGCATCAATTTCAGGCGTGGAAATCGTAGCACGGCTCGGAATGTAATGTGTTCTTTTGTACTCTGCAACAAGGCTACGCTCCCGCCTTACACTTTCCTTCCACAATTGGTCTATCTGCTCTTTGGTGTAGCTCATTTGTGTACCTCCCAGCGACTATAACCAGTCACGCCAAGCTGCTTGCAGGTTTCCTCAATGATAACGTGCAACTCGTTTTCTTCAATGTCAGCAACGCTCATTCCGCGCTCGGCCATGTACTGCAGTGCATGGTCTTGTACGTCACTTCTGGCGCGGTCCCACTGTTCAAAAGTGATATTTTCAGGAACTACAAAGCGATACCTGTATTTGTAGTCCACAGCTTCCATGATGCGGGTGCCGTCGGCAAATGCCGCCGGGATGTCTGCATCCGTGCTGAAAGAATACTGGGTCGTGTCTGGCGGGTGCGTGTGGATGTTGTAGCTCCCTTTCAGTTTACCACCCAGATACGAGCAGTCAACCCCTCTGGGGTTGTTATCGGTCATATAATGGACTTCACCATCTTTTGTGATAACCATCATATTCTCAACTTTGGAACTGGCGTACTTGCTGCAGAAAGAATCCTTGAGTGCTTCCACACGTCTGGTATCGCTCAGATCGACCTTTCCCAGAAACTTGTGAATCGTCTCGCCATTTTGTCCGGAGGAGCCACCGCTGCCACGCTGGTTGGGCAACATTGAATCAAGCTTCTTCGCCGCCCACGTTGCCCGGCTGCTCTGGCTTCTGCCAAAGCCTGCCACGCTGGTGCGGGCGCTGTCCGCCCTGCCGCCGGTGGCGCTGATAAAGTCAGACAGCTCCTGACGGGCCTGCCGGAGCTTTACCGCGCTGGCGGTGGTGTCGGCCCCGGCGGCATCCTCAGCCAGATACCGGCGTTTGTACTTGCGCACGGTGCGTTCCCGGGCCCGCTGCATCTGGCTGATCTCGTACCGGGTGTATCTGCCGCCGTTGTACTCGATGTCCCGGGCGTTGAGGGCTTCCAAGCTCTCCTGCGTCCACGCAGGCGGTGCACCCAGCTCAGGGAAGATGGCAAAGAAGGTATGACGGCAGTTCCAGCCGCAAAGCCCTGCGCCGGTGCCGTAGCCGGTGGCGGCCTCGAAGTCCGGGTAATGCTTGCCCATGTAGTCCACAGCGCCGCCCCGGTGGAACTGCCTGCCCTGCCACTCAGCGTGGGAAGGGCGGGCCCCGCCGTGGGCCGTGGTCTCGAAGAACTCAACCCCCATCTCATCGGCCCGGGCCACCTGCAGCTTTGCACCGGTCTGGTTGACCCCGGTGAGCACCGCCCGGCGGGCGGCAACCTCCAGCGTGTCGGTGTGGCCGGTGGGGTAGGTGACGTACTTCATGGTGTCGGCCAGACTGTCCACCGCGCTCTTGACGGCGCTCTTGTAGTCGAACGCGCCGCTGCTCACCTTGAGATGGGCACGGTCGAGAGCGGCTTCAAACTGGCCGCTGACGGTGTTGGCCGTGGTGGCGGTCAGGTTGTGGAAGGTTCCGGCGGTCTGCTGGTAACCGGCGTTGAGCAGGGCCTGCAGGGTGGCATTCTCGGCAAAGGGCGTGGGCTCCTTGCCGTAGTGATAGTAGATCTTGTCCTCGGCTTCCATGGCCCGGGTGGCCGCTTCCTGCATGAGCCGCCGGATCTCGGCTTCGCTCTTGCCGGTGTACCGAGCCAGCTTCTTCACCACGTCCTGCCGGAGGGCTTCGGTCTGTTCATACCGCCACAGCTGCCAGTTGGCCGTGGGGGTCAGGGCTTCCATTTTGGAGATGCGCCGGGCCACGTCCCGCAGGATATCGTCCTCGACCTGCTGAAATAAAAGCACTAAATTATTTGGAAGTGAATCAAGATAAGATGGAGACAGCATCAGGCACCCCCGAAGCTCAGCTCAGGCTGCTTGCTTTCGTCAGCAGCTTCCTGTGCCAACTTGCGGGCATCCTCTTCACTGACCCCGTACCGGGCAGACAGATACTTGTACCGGGGCAAAAGGCCGCTCAGGGCATCGTCCCGCATCTGGCTCATCCGAGTCTCGGCATCGGTGATGTAGCTGTCGTCCCAGTCCACAGAGATTGGGGTGTCGGGGTCCACCGCTGCCCCTTGCAGGTTCTTTGCCGCCCACAGGATGGCCCGCACGATGCCCACCAGCGCCCCCTCAATGGGGATCTGGTTCTTGTTGGCGCTGGCCACCAGATCCTGACGGCTGCCGTTGTACTCGGTGGCCGTGGTGACATTGCCCAGCTCGAAGTTGTACCGATGACAGCCCAGGCCGCACTTGAAGCTGAACAGGTTCAGCATATCCTGCACAGCCTTGTGGTTCTGTTCCACCCGCAGGTCAGGGTTGTATTCGTGGTATTCGCTGGACTGGTCGAGGCTCCCTTCCTTTTGGGGCAGGGTGACGAATTGGCTCTGCACATCGTCATCGGGTGGAATAGAGTGCTCCACGCCCTCCTGGTCCACCACCTTGCGGCAGATGTCCGCAGAGTAGAAGATCTTCTTGTGGCCCAGCCGGATATCCTCCCGGTAGTTGTCAAAGGCAAGGTCGATGCCCTGGGCCTCGGCCAACGCTTCGGCAAAGACGCTCATGCCCAGCCCTGTGCCGCCGTCAAGGTTCTTGACTGCTGCCGGGCTGAACAGGGCAAACCAGGGCGGGGAACCCTCCACCGTGATGCTTTCTGCCGTACCCGGCGGGGCCTGCAGCGCTTCAAACACCGGAGCGCCCGAAACTCCATCCGTTACCCGGAACCATTCGTTGCGGATGGTGCGCCGGGTCTCGTTGCCGGTGTGGGTCTGCAGATAGACCGCGGGCTTACCCTCCATCATGCACTCGGAGACAAAGGCTGCTTCGGTCACGATGCCCCGTTCCACTCGCAAGGGCAGGATGCAGGAAGCCGGGTCATAGTCCAGCTTCAGGCGGGTATCCGGGCCGGGGACAGCTTTTCCGTTCACGACAGTCAGGTTTTCGGCACTCAGCACAAAGGCACCGGTGCCGGACCAGTAGGCCTGTTCCACCAGAGCGTTGGCATTGCGCCAGAAGTGCAGCTCCCGGAGCAGGCCGCCCACCTGCTGCTCATCGTCACCCAGCAGATAGGACGCGGTGGCAGCGTCCTTGATCTGGAAGGTGGTGCGGTCGTTCAGTAGGAGATTCGCCCAGTCCTCGCAGACCCGTTTCGGCATCCGCAGGGAGGCAATAGGGCGCTTCTTGGTGCCGTTTGCGTATTCAGCGGCACGGGTGTGCACCTTGGGCACGCTGCCCTGCCACCACTGCCGCCAGGTCTCAATGTAGCCGTAGTAGTCGGCATCGATGGCCCACCCGCGCGTCTTGTTCAGGTAGTTCAGAAATGCGGTGATGTTCATGTGTTGGTCAACCTCTTGAAATCGCGCTCGATGGTGTACTCGTAAGCGTCCAATGTGTCGATATCGGTGCTGCCGTCATCCAGCCGCTCGTCCACGCCGGGGTGCTTGCCGCTGTACAGGGCCGTGGCAAGGGCATCCCGGAGGGTGGAAGCCTCTGGCAGCAACCAGAACCGCCCGCCGCCCATCAGGATGCAGGTCAGGCGGATGCGGTCATTGATGCGGATCTTGGCGCTGTTTTCCACCCGGTCGGCTAGCCAACTCAGTTTGCAGCGCCGGAGCCGGGCCCGGATGTGATTGATCAGCGTCTGCTCCGCGGAAT
>OGJH01002030.1_pt1 | contig 14518 bp, 12 predicted proteins | sample 1572021 | NCBI WGS metagenome assembly OGJH01 (sample SAMEA2582098, study PRJEB24529) | metagenome | biome: Human gut stool | place: China | collected 2011
TATCAATCCCACATTCTTCTTTTAATAAAGCGATAAGGTTTCCCCTTATCGCTTTACATTGAAATTAATAATAAGAGTGCTGCTTAATGCTTATTTTCTATAACACAGTTTAATAAAACAGGCTGGGTAAATAACCATAATACTGCGAATAGCAATACAAAAAATCCTACAAATTTACCGATTGCAGCTATTCCTGAATAATCCCCATCATAAGCGGCAATGATTGAACCAACAACAAATATTAAAATAAACGCCAATATATGCATAACTGCCACCTCCGTAAATGTTATATTTAACTCATTTATCATGCATCTGTTCCTTATGCTTTATTTATAGCACTTTATACTGTCCAATAATCATCCCTTGTACATACAACATAATCGGTGTATCTTGCGGCTGTTGTGTTCGTAGAATTCGATGATTTCAGGAAGGTTGTCATTGACGGCATCAAATTCAAGATTCTGTTCCCGGCACCATTCGACAGCTTTCGACAGAGCTTCACCGGCGCGGCAGGTCCAGAGAATGAGCTTATTGCCATTGCGTTTCCATTCCTGGAGATATTCAATCAGTGCCAGATTTGGCTGACCAAGTTCAGGCCATTTGCTGTAGCAGAGAGTGCCATCAAAATCAACAGCGATTGTCTGGAAATCTAACATTTTTTTATTATTCATTCAGATCATCTCCTTTAGCTGGAGTCTGCTGAGCACCAGAATGATAGCAGAACAGGCTTGTTACCGGTTTGTGAAAAAAATCTGCAATTCTCATGGCGTATAGCAGAGAAGGAATATGCTGAGATGGTCAAGCACCTTGATGTTAAAGCAACATCCAACAGGGAGGCTGATGTCCATTTCTACGGAAAAGGAAAGAAACATAGGATCACTCCTTTATCCAGGGAAATATGGAACCAGTTTGAAGATTACTGTGAAAAATACCATCCCGACAAGACTTCGGAAAATCTATTGTTTTATTCTTTCCGAAATGGTCCGAGAAACAAAATGTCCAGTGATAATGTCAGCCGTATATTTGCAGGATGTGAAGAAGAGGTTCGCAAAAGCAATCCAGATCTAATCCATCTGCATTCACATCTTTTCAGAAGGACGAGGGCAATGCACCTGTATCAGGCGGGAGTGCCACTTCCTACTATATCTGAATGGCTTGGTCATTCGAACATAGAAACGACTCGTTTCTACGCAAAGGTTACTGAAGAGATGAAGAGGGACGCACTGCATAAGCTTAGTGATAGTGACAGTTCCGTCTTTAAGGATGATGTGGTATTCAAGTATGCCAATGACGAAGATACTATCAAGCGGCTTTGTGGATTGAAATAAATGCCGATAGTTTATTACCAGTGCCTGACATCGAATCAGGCACTGAATCTTACAGAAAATTTATCGGCATTTCTAAAATATCGGCATATGGGGAATAGAAACTTCATTCAGAGAATTAAAATATGCCATAGGATTAACAAGTTTCCATGCACGAAAACCAGATTTTATTAAACAGGAAATATATGCGCGATTACTTTTGTATAACTATTGTGAATTAATAACAACACATGTAATAAAACAAATGAAAAACAATGATAAAACAAAACAGGTGAACTTTACAATCGCCATTTATATTTGTAGAGAATATCTCCGTAATAAACGCAATCTTAGTCCACCTGATGTGATTAACCTAATAGAAAAGCATGTATTACCAGTAAGACCTGGTCGAAAAGACCCTCGCAAAGTCAAACCCCAGGCATCTGTAAGCTTTCTATATAGAGTGGCTTAATCATAGATAATTATAAGTTTTTTTGACAGATAAACAATCTGTCTTTTTGTTGTGCTGCAAAATAGACAAAACAAAAAAAGTGCAAACGAACACTTGCCACAAACTTATGCTATTTTTTTTGACTATTCTCCCACAAAATGATAAAATACAATTATATCTTTGTTTTGAGGAAAAAAACTATATACTTACGTCGGGAGGAGGTTACTTAAGATGAATTATGACGAGAGTATCTATAAAGAAAAAGCGAACAGGCGGGCGCGGAAAATCTGGCTTGTTTTCGCCATTTTACTATCAGCCAATTACGGCTCTGACACAGCAAACGGACTACGGACCGGTCCTTATTATTTAACCTTTTTACTTCTATGCTGGGTTCCCTTTATTATCGGACAAATTCTATTAAAAGTAAAAGGTATGTCAACCGATTGGTACAAATATGGAATTGCCGTTGGATATGGTATCTTCTATTCCTTTGTACTGATTACCAGCCCATCCAACATTGCATTTACCTACATACTGCCGGTAACCAGTCTTTTGGTTTTATACAAAAACCAGAAATTTATGATTCAATACGGCGTTGCCAATGCGTTAATCATCATAGCCAATGCAGTTGTTAAATATATGAACGGATTCAACACCGATGCCGATGTCAAAGAATTTACTTTGCAGCTTTCCTGCATCATTCTCTGCTACATCTGCTATGTAATGTCCATCCGTCATTTGAATGAATCGGACGGCTCCATGTTAAACTATGTAAAAGATGATTTGCACCGTGTTGTAACAACGGTTGAGCAGGTAAAAGACGCAAGTAATTCGATTGTTGACGGCGTTACCGTTGTCCGCGAGCTTGCGGTTGAAAATAAACACGGAGCGGATGTCGTTGTACTCGGCATGAATGAGCTGACCGCAAACAATCAGACCTTACAGGATAAAACAAATTCGTCACTCGATATGACAACGGATATCAACACGCAGGTAATCAATGTTTCTTCCTTAATTGAGCAGATGGTTGAACTTACCAAAGAATCCGGCGAACATGCTGCTACCAGCAGTAAAGATTTGGACGGCGTAGTTGAGACCACTTCAACGATGGCGTCATTATCCGCAGAGGTAGAAAATGTATTAAAAGACTTCAAATCCGAATTCGAGCGCGTAATTACAGAAACCGGAACGATTGAGGATATTTCAAGCCAGACAAATCTTTTAGCACTGAATGCTTCGATTGAAGCGGCTCGCGCCGGTGACTCCGGTCGAGGATTTGCCGTTGTTGCCGACCAGATTCGAGTGCTGAGCACTGAAACACAGACCTCTTCCGGACAGATTCGCGATGCGCTGACCCGCTTGTCAGAAACTTCTTCAAAGATGACTTCCGCAGTCGAGCAGACGCTTGAACTGATTCAGCAGTCGCTAGAAAAAGTTACGCTGACAAACAAAAGTGTCGAAAAAATCACAACCGATTCCAAAGAACTCGGTGACCACATTCAGGTAATCGATTCCGCCATAAAAGAAGTAGAAACATCGAATACACAGCTGGTTTCTAACATGGAACAGATTTCCTCCATTGTGGATAAGATGACAAAAAGCATTTCTCATTCAGATGGAACAACCCATGCAATGCTTAGTAAATATGCAGAAACAGCAACAAATATCAACAGCATTGAACATATCGTAGAGGGCTTGATGACAGAACTTGGTATCGGTGGCTTTATGGGTGTTGAAGATTTGCGTGCCGGCATGAAAGTTATGCTTTTGCCAAACGATAACAGCAAACATCCAAAAGAGTATCACGGTGAAATTGTAAAGCGTACAGACCAGAGTTTATTAGTCGCCATCAATCCGAAAAATCCTCTGCCAGTCACCAAAACAACCTGGCAGATGCAAATTACGGCAGGAAATATTTTGTACTGCTGGGAATCCGTAAACTGGAAAATGGTAGAACAAGATGGCAGGAATTTGTGTCTGATTGAGCTCCGCTCACTTCCAAAAATTCACAATCGCCGTAAATACCCTCGTATGGATTTATATAATTTCTGTCAGATCACCGTACTGGAAACCGGCGAAAGTTATATGGGTAAAATGGAAAATATCAGTGCCAATGGTTTTGCTTTTGTATCCGGCAATGAATTTTTCGCTGACTGCAAAGGTCAAAAAATCCGCCTTGAAATTGAAAACTTTGAATTAACATCAGAGAGCATTTTGGAGGGTCGTATTCTCAGAAGTTCCGACAACAATGGCATTTACATTGTCGGCTGCCAGATGCCGGAGGACAATCCGTCAATTATGAAATATGTAGCAGGCAAATTGGAAAAGCAGAAAAAATCTCCCCATCGCTAACGATAGGGAGATTATAAGGGGAGGATAAGTATTCAACGCTTTATCCGCTGAATACAGCAAATCAAGGCAGAGGGGGAATCGACCTCGATTTGCCGGTACTACTATTGTTGCCGCTTTTTAGAAACTTATACATATTTTTTGATTTTTTATAAAAAATGTGATATAGTCAGTAACGTACTATTTATATCAGGAGGAAATTAGCATGGCTTTATTACAGGAATGGCGCGAATACGCCTATAGCGAAGAAATGCAGAATTCAAAAGAAGGACAGAAGTTGTGGGAGAACTATTTCACTCTGGAAAAGGGTATCTATGAAAAGTTATTAGCAAATCCATCTGAAATTGTAGAAGGTACCGTACAAGAATTAGCAGACCGCTATGAAGTACCGCTTTCCATGATGGTTGGCTTTTTAGATGGTATTAATGACAGTTTGAAAGAAGCAAATCCAATCGACGAAATGGAAAAAGATACCAAGGTAAAACTTGACATTGATTTAGAAAAATTGTACTACAACATGGTTGAATGTAAGGCAGAATGGCTTTACACACTTCCACAGTGGAACGATATTCTGCCGGAAGATAAGCGCAAGGAGCTTTATAAAAAGCAGAAGAATTCCGGTACGATTCATAATGAGAACCGTAAAGTCGGAAGAAATGATCCATGTCCATGTGGTTCCGGCAAAAAATATAAGCAGTGCTGCGGACGCTAATTAAACCACACCCATTTATTTGAATGTTTTGTAATGAAAAGAACATGAAAAATTAATAGATAATACATTGACGATTGACTTAGAAACGAGTATATTAGGAATTCGAAATTTACAAAAAAAGTGAGGTATATTCAGTATGAAAGGAAATCGTTCGATGCAGGATATGACAGAGGGAAGACCAATTTCACTGATACTGAAATTTTTCTTTCCTCTTTTATTTGGAATGTTATTCCAGCAATTTTATAACCTAGTGGACACTGCCATTGTCGGAAAGTTTTTAGGTCCGGATGATTTGGCGGCAGTTGGTGCTACGGGTTCCGTGAACTTTTTAATTCTCGGATTCTGTATGGGTGTCTGCAATGGCTTTTCCATCCCCGTTGCCCAGAAATTTGGTGCAAAAGATGAGAGCGGTCTTCGCCGCTTTGTAGCAAACAGCGTTTGGCTTTCTGTCATTTTTGCAGCCGTCATGACCGTTGTTGTCTGTATTTTGTGCCGCCAAATTTTAATTTGGATGGACACCCCGGCAAATATTTTAGAAGGTTCGTACCGCTATATCTTTGTGATATTTTTAGGAATCCCTGTCACCTACTTATATAACCTGCTTTCAGGCATTATGAGAGCACTTGGTGACAGCAAAACCCCACTCATTTTCCTCATTCTGTCCTCGGTCTTAAATATTGTTTTTGACCTTGGTGCGATTTTGATTTTACACATGGGTGTCGCAGGGGCTGCATGGGCTACCGTTACAGCTCAAGGAATTTCGGGCGTTTTGTGTTTGATTTACATGAAAAAGAAATATACGATTTTGAAAATTTCAAAGGATGAATGGAAATTAAACGGAAGCTGTATTGCCAGACTCTGTGGTATGGGAATTCCTATGGGGCTTCAGTATTCGATTACAGCAATCGGCAGTGTCGTTTTACAGACTGCCGTAAACCGTCTTGGTTCCACCGCAGTTGCAGCTGTTGCCTCCGGCGGAAAACTTGCCATGTTCTTCTGCTGTCCGTTTGACGCAATGGGTTCCACAATGTCCACATATGCCGGACAGAACTTAGGAGCCCAGAAACTTGACCGTGTAGACAAAGGGATTTTTGCATGCAGCGGATTAGCTCTTGTTTATTCTGTGATTGCCTGTGCTGCCCTTTTGTTTACCGGACAATATTTAGCACTTTTGTTTGTCGACGGTACAGAAACCCGGTTAATTGAAATGATTGCTGCATTCCTTCGCTGGAACTGCATTTTCTATTTCCCATTAGCACTTGTAAACATTGTCCGCTTTACGATTCAGGGCTTGGGATTCGGAAAATTGGCTATTTTAGCCGGCGTGTGTGAAATGGCTGCCAGAAGTATTGTCGGATTCTATTTTGTTCCGGTATTCGGCTTCACCGCTGCCTGTCTGGCAAGCCCAATCGCCTGGATATTGGCAGATGTATTTTTGATTCCGGCGTATTTTCTTGTGGTGAGGCATTTAAAGAAGGAACTTTGCATAAGCTAGGTTTTTAATTTCATAATTGTTTCTCCTAAATAAATTGGTATCTCTTGTGCCGCTCCCGCTTAGCAAACGCGTAGGGGTATCGACATGTAAACTACACATGTCTCATACCCACGTGTTTGCAGCACAATCAATACCAATTTATTTAGGAGAAACTATCAGAAATTAAGAACCTCTCCTCAAAGATTCCAGCCATTCAGCCATTTCTTTTTCACCGCAATTAACCTTCTAATATTTGGTTATGATGCCTTTGCGATCGATATTTGCAGATATTTCAGGATTCGAGTAATTTATCAAAAAAAGATGGATGGAGAGTGGGTTTGAACGCGTCAGCAGGAGACACTGGTATTTTCAGTGTCCCTGCTGCTACGCAGTTCAACAAACGGGAGTGCCCACTCTCCATCCATCTTTTTTTGATAAATTACGGAAACCAAATATGTCCCTCTTATTCATAAATTGCTCTGGCAATTTCTACTTTATTCATAGAGTACAAATGGATTCCGTCTACGCCATGCGCAAGCAGATTCTCCATCTGACGTTTGGAGTAATCTAATCCGGCTTTTTTCAAGTCAGCCGGATTATCTTTATATTTCTCTATGGCATCTGCTAATTCCTTTGTAATTTTGGTGCCTGACATTCCGATGATGTTTTTGACCTGTCCGGCGGATGTAATCGGCATTAAACCAGGAAGAATCGGTACTGTGATTCCGGCATTACGTGCCTCGTCCAAGAAACGGAAAAATGTTTCATTGTCATAAAACAGCTGTGTAATCAAAAAGTCTACACCTTTATCTACTTTAATTTTCAGATTTGCAATATCCTCCGAAAGACTTGCTGCTTCCTGATGTACTTCCGGATAGCACGCTCCTGCCACACTGAAATCAAACATCTCCTTTACATCGGTAACCAAATCCGATGCATGGTCATAATAGCGGGCGTCAAACTGCTCATCGCTCATCCACTGCGGTTTATCGCCACGCAGCGCTAACAAATTGTGAATTCCGTTGCGGTACAAATTCGTCAAGAAATTTTTCAAGAATAACCGGTCCGGAATGGCTGCACAGGTCAAATGGGTAAGTGCCTCAATCCCACACTGATTCTGAATATAAGAAGCTATGGCAAAGGTGTTTTCTGCTGTGTTGCCACCAGCTCCGTAAGTCACACTGATAAAACTTGGGTGAAGTGTTTTAAACTCATCTAATGCGTCATAAATAACGGATACATCGGCGTCCTTTTTCGGTGGAAAAACTTCCAAAGAATAGGTTGGCCGGTTTGTATGAAATAAATCTTTAATCATGTCTTTTTTCCTCGCTTTCGAGACATTAGTATAACATAAAAAAGTGCGCCTGAAAAGCGCACTTTCTTAATTTTCAGCCATAGCCTTATACTAAATATCTATCACTTGGTATAGAATCTAACTATATTATATGAATGAGGTTCTAAAATAACGACACCGTCTTTGACACCGGTTCCTTTTTTCGGCACTACATTTTCAGGATTTTCCGGTGAGTTTACTGCTTTCATATCGTCATTGTTAAGTACCATATGCTCTGCCAGTGTCAGTTCGCCAAAGCCCTCAAAGTCAAGAGAAACCTCTGCTGTTTCATCCATATTACGGTTCACGGCAAATACGGTCAGTTCTTTCTTCTCCTCATTCCAGACAACGGAGCTGTCCACATACGGAATCGCATCACGCTTGCCGGCTGCATAAGTGCCGCACTCAACATCTGCCTTCAAGGCAACACCCTGTCCGTAACGGCAGGCATACATAAATGGATAGAAAATCGTCTGAAGCCACATTTTACCACCATTTACTGTCATAATCGGTGCAATTACATTAACAAGCTGTGCCAGACAGGCAATTTTTACACGGTCCGAATTATTAATCAGCGTGTTCAATAGACATCCGACTGCTAACGCATCTTCCATCGTGTAAATATCCTCTAACAGTGGTGGCGCAATCTGCCATTTCTCCTGTTTTTTATCCTGCTCCTGTGAATGGAACCAGATGTTCCACTCATCGAAAGAAAGGAAAATATCTTTATCACTTTCCTTTTCTTTCTTAATCCTATCGCAGATGGCTCCGACTTTTTTAATAAAATCATCCATATCCATCGAGCAGCTTAAATACTTCTTCGTATCATCATCCGGATTTCCGTAATACTCATGCATCGACAAATAATCAATGTGGTCGTATGCCTCGCGAAGCACCGTTTCTTCCCATTCGCCAAAGGTCGGCATGTTCTGATGAGAACTTCCGCAGGCAACCAGCTCAATGGAGTCATCGATCCATTTCATGATTTTTGCTGCTTCACATGCAGTACGTGCGTATTCAGTCGCTGTTTTATGTCCAATCTGCCAAGGACCATCCATCTCATTGCCAAGACACCAGGTATGAATGCCAAAAGGCTTTTCAAAGCCATTCGCGCGGCGCATATTAGCATAATAAGTATCGGTTACGGAATTGCAGTATTCTACAACATTACCGGCTTCTTCCGGCCCACGTGTCCCAAGATTTACTGCCATCATAATGTCCGTTCCCACACGTTTTGCCCATTCCTGAAATTCATCGATTCCAACTTCATTTGTCTCCACGGAACTCCATGCAAGCTCCATTTTCTTCGGACGCTTTTCTTTTGGTCCGGTTCCATCTTCCCAGTGATAACCTGATACAAAGTTACCACCCGGATAACGAACCATAGGAATGTTCATCTCACGGATAACCTTAAGAACATCCTGACGAAATCCCATATCATCGGCAGTCTCATGTCCCGGCTCATAGATACCATGATAAACGGCTCTTCCCAAATGCTCAATAAATGAGCTGTACAATCGTTTGTCAATCGCACTGATTTGTTTTTCTTTGTCTGCTTTAATTACTGATTTCATACTTACCTCCATCGAACTCTTTTTCCCTATTGTATATCAGTAGTTTATCTTTTACCATGTACTATTCTAACCTAACACTGGACAATCATTTCTATTTTGATTCGCCTACTTCCCGCACACGATAGAACGATTCCTTAGGTTTTGCATTCTTATCCCAAAGGTACAAACACTGTACTAAATCATCATACAGTGGATAATCATCACAGATACCAAACACCGTCACACTCGTAATATTACATGGTCCGCCACTCGCCGTATCCATCTTTTTCAACAGTTCAAACATTTCTTGATAGCGGTCTGCCTGGCGTTTTAAAGATTTTTCGTCACGCTCACCTGTCTCCTCATCAATCTTGAAACTCAATTCCGTAATCTGGATATCAACATTCAATTCAGCATATTTTTTCAAACAATTTTCAAAACTGTCGTAAGAATCGCCCTTCAATTCATCCGGATTATACAAATCTACCGTTGGCTGCAAACCGATTCCATCAATCAGATTTTTCTCTTTCAGTCCCTTTACAAGATTGTAAATATTCTGCTCTTTTGCAGGAACATAAACATTGTAATCATTATAAATGAGTTTCATGCCCTTCTCTGCATATTTTCTTGCGTAAGTAAATGCTTTTTCTACATAGTCGGTTCCCATTGTGGCATACCAGAAATTATCGCCGCCGTTAAATGTAGTCCGGCAGTTCCAGTTCACAGAATCATCGCCCGTTCCGTCATCCACACACTCATTCACAACATCAAAACAATAAACAACACCCGGATAATTTTTCTTGCAGTACTCCAAAACACCCTTGATGTAGTTCTCCATGCGCTTTGCCATCACTTTTTTACTGACGTAGCCCTTCTTTGCATCATAATTCTTTTTAAAGAACCACTCCGGTGTCTGATTATGCCAGACAAGCGTGTGACCACGCATTTTAATTCCATTTTCTTTGCAGAAATCAAGACTTTCTTTGCAGGAATCAAAATTCAGTGAAACATCTGTGGCATTTGCATTCTTTTTGCCCTTTTTCACACATGCCTTTTCGTCCAGTAAATAACATGGCTTCATCAGATTACTTAAGGTTGTTGAATTGTAATGTTTCTTCAAAATATTTGCCATGCCCTCATGGTGAATTGCTGCGGTACTCTTATCACTGCCGTTAATTGCGGCACCCATCATAAAATATTTTGCGTACAAATCTTTCAGTGCCGGACCGTCCACATCGCTTACATCACGACTTGTCTTTTTATTTTCCGTGACCGCAGAACCGGAAGCTGCTTTGTTTGAATTTGTCTTATTTTCTGTACTATTATTGCTGCCACATGCTGTCATGGACAACATCAGGCAAAAACACAAAATTAATGCTGTTATTTTACTGCTTTTCATTTTCTAGCTCCTTTTTTTCTCTTTTCTTCTGATACCATTTTTTAATTACCTTCGCTGCCGGAAGTTCAACCAGATACGTCATAGCAATTGCCACCACCAGAGAAAGCACAAAACACAAAATAGTATACTGCCACTGCCATTTAATATCTCCTGTCATATTTGGCAGTTCATCTCCCGACCAGTTCGGAATCCGAAACTCCTTTAATTTGACGGCAATGTACTGATGACAGATATAAAATTGGAACGAAATTCCTGCTAAAAATTTCATGACGCGGTTGTCAAGAATTTTGCGGAAATACTTGTGGGAAAGAATCATTCCAATCACAAATAGGGCAAACACAAGGGACAACAGAAAGCGGTTATCTAACTGCCACTGTGTTTCTCTGCCACTTGTCGAGCGCGCTATGCACATCTGATAAAAGAACATGACGGCACCAATTGCCATCACAATCCCGGCAAGACCTTCTGCCAGCGTTTGCTTTTTCCTCATTTTTGTATATTTCATATACAGCCAGGCTGCCATCATACCGTTAGCAAAAACGGAAAAGAACGTAAGTGTCTGATTCACTACTAAATTCTGGTCAATCGAATAGAATCGGCTGCTAAAATACCACGCACTTCCCACACCGATTGCCGTCATTCCAAGATATGTACCCACCGGACATTTGCGAAACAGCCACACAAGCAGTGGGAAAATCAGATACAGCTGCATTTCTACCGCTACCGTCCACAGAACACCGTTTAGATGCGTCATACAATTTACATCTCCAAATAAATTGTTCGTAAATGTCAGATGCGTAATCAGATCTTTCATCATAAAACCGGTATCGCCGCCGTACTCCGAGAGTGGAATAGCAAAAGCAAACAATACGATTAACACCGACAGATAATACGATGGAACAATACGCGCCACTCTTTTTACGTAAAAGCCGGAAACCGTATCCGTTTTGTCGCCATACACCATGTCTCTGGCATATGGTAAAAAAAGACAGAATCCTGAAAGCAAAATCATCATATCTACTAAAATACTTCCGTTTCTTACAAGCCAGTCCAAATTTACATGTTCTGTAAGTGGCTGCAACCAGGACTGCTGCCAGATATGATACCACGCAACTAGAAAAATTGCGATTGCCCGGATTCCATCTAACACACCAATGCGATAAATTTCATAGTCACCTGCCAGTTCGGCAGGTGACTGTTTTCTTCTTTTTTTGTGTTGTCTTTTTCCCATAAAAACTCTCCACTAAGCTAACGCAGCTGTAACGATTGCCATCGAGTATACTTCCGATGCGTTACATCCACGTGACAAATCATTAATTGGAGCATTCAAACCAAGCATAATTGGTCCGTATGCATCAAAACCGCCAAGGCGCTGTGCAATTTTGTAACCAATATTTCCTGCATTGATATCAGGGAAAATAAAGGTATTTGCAGAACCGGCAACCGGGTCTCCCGGACATTTTGTACGGGCAACTCGTGGTGATACTGCTGCATCAAACTGCATTTCTCCGGCAATCAAAAGATCCGGTGCAAGGTCTTTTGCTTTCTGTGCAGCATTTCTCATCTTGTCCACATCCTCGCCGGCACCTGAGCCGTAAGTTGAATAACTTAAGAATGCAATTTTCGGGTCAATTCCAAAAATCTTAGCACACTCTGCACAATCAATTGCAATTTCTGCCAACTCGCCCTCATTTGGCTTAATATTAATCGCACAATCACCCATTGCAAGTACCGTGTTACCACCGGTAGCGGACTCACGAACCAGAATAAAGCAGGATGCTACAATATTTTTACCGGGTTTTGTCTTAATAATCTGCAATGCCGGACGAACCGTATCCGCTGTCGAGTAGGTTGCACCGCCAAGAAGTGCATCCGCTTTACCCATCTTGACAAGCATCGTACCAAAATAGTTTGCCTGCTGACAGGTTGCTTTTGCTTTCTCCAATGTCATACCTTTATTCTTACGAAGTTCATACAGGCACTCAGCCATCTCATCAATGCCTTCATACTCCATCGGGTCTATAATTTCAGCTCCACGAATATTAAATGCACTCTCTTCTGCTGCCTTTGCAATTTCATCTTTGTTTCCAACCAAAATCGGTGAAAGGAAAGTACTTGCCAAAAGGCGGGATGCCGCTTCCAAAATACGTGGGTCACTGCCTTCTGTAAAAACAATCTTCTTCGGATTTTCTTTCAAGATATTAATCAACTTGCCAAACATACTACACGTTTCCTCCTAAATATTATTCTCTCTTAATCATACTATTTTTTGTACAAAAAACAAGGGGGTAATTAAGAAAAAATGTTAATAATTTTTTTAATTACGTAATTTGGTTCAAAAAGTTTCCGTTACATGGGCGCTCCCGCTCAGACAACTACGCAGGGGTATCGACATGCACAAAACGCATTGTCTGATACCCGCGTAGTTGTACCCATGTGTCGTAAAACTTTTTGAACCAAATTACTGCAAATCAAAAAATTAGTAACTATTCTTACTTATTATGAAAAACTCCTCCCTACATTATACCAAAAAGCACCAAAAAGCGTCGGTTCGTTTTGATTGGTGCACTTTTCTTTTTCTTATTTTACACAAAAAAAGATTTGTATCTCATGGGTACGAACACGCGGGTATCAGACAATGCGTTTTGTGCATGTCGATACCCCTGCGCGTTCGTCTAGCGAAAGCGCCCATGAGATGCAAACTTTTTTTATGCAAAATATTAGAAAAGAAAAACCTACTCCAGACGATACCCCACATTCCTAACGGTATGTATCCGTTCTCCCGCCTCTCCCAATTTCTTGCGCAATGTTTTGATATGCATATCCAGTGTGCGGGATTCCCCCTCAAAGGTTGTTCCCCACACACGATCCATCAAAAGATTTCTTGGCATAACATTTCCGGCATTACTCAAAAATACACGGAGCAGTTCGAACTCTTTATATGTCAGTTCAATAAGTTCATCATCCACATAAACACGGTGTTTCTCTACGTTCATCCGAATGTTTCCTGCCGATAATTCTTCAACAGATGCTTCCTGCGATTTGCTGCGGCGCAGTACGGCCTTCACGCGGGAAATCATCTCCAAAATACCAAACGGTTTCGCAATATAGTCGTCAGCGCCCGCGTCTAGCCCTCTTACCTTGTCAATTTCCGTGCCCTTGGCGGTCACAAGAATCACAGGAACATCGGAAAGCCTTGCATCTTCCCGCATTTTTTTGACAATCGAAATACCATCCTCATCCGGAAGCATAATGTCAAGAAGGACGAGTTCCGGAACTTCATTTTCACACAATTTCCAAAACTCTTTGGCGCACGATGCTTCTTTCGTCTCCATATGACAGTCCTTCATTGCATACACTTCAATTTCCCGGATATTCGGGTCATCCTCTACAACACAAATCATTCCGGAACACCTCCTGCCTCATTTTCCTGCTCACTCACCAAACTCATGGCAATGTTTTCACAATGATCTGCCATTCTCTCATAATTAATCGCAAGTTCGTTGACATAAATTCCAATTTCCGGCGATGTTTTTTCTTTTTTTACCCGCTTCAGATTCTGCTTCTTAATGCGTTTGTTAATATCATCAATCTGTGTTTCTTTTTCTTCAATTACATTGGCAAGTGTGCCATCATCTTTTATAAAAGCAGAAACCGTTGTGCTTACAATATCATGCACCTGCTCCGCATAGAAATTCATTTCCTCCCTTAATTTCTTCGGCCATACGGCTTTGCTTTTTGAAATTTTTGCTGCTTCACTCATAATGTTTATCGTATGGTCAGAGATACGCTCTAAATCACGAATACAATACACAAGCAAATTCCATTTTGCATACTCTTCCACAATCACGTTGCGGTTTGCAATCTGACGCAGATATTCGCCTATTTCCTCTTCGTAACGGTCAATCTTTTCTTCCATTTCAATTACTTGATTACGTTTTTC
>OGJH01002031.1_pt1 | contig 14490 bp, 13 predicted proteins | sample 1572021 | NCBI WGS metagenome assembly OGJH01 (sample SAMEA2582098, study PRJEB24529) | metagenome | biome: Human gut stool | place: China | collected 2011
TCTCTTGGGGTTCCAAAGGGGCCATTCTCTTTTGCGAAAGAGAATGGCCCCTTTGCCCCCGCCGCCCGCAGGCGGCATACCCCCTCGCACTTGTGCGAAGAAAGGGAGCATTCTCTCACGTGAGAGAATAGCCCCCTTTCCTGCGTTCCCCACGTCAGGTGGGGGAATTTTCTGAAAAAAGTTCTGAAATTACTTCAGCTTCATCGGCGTGAGCTGGAGATAATCGTCCAGTGTGCCGTCATGCAGGCAGCAATCGATGATCTCGCGGCCCAGCGGGTCGAGATCGTCGGAGATGAACTGCTGGAGCTGCTCTTTGAAGAAGTCGGTCAGGATCTTGGCGCCGGCGTCGTAGCCCGCGTTGCCGAGCTTGGACTGCGTCTCGGGGCGCAGGAACGTCTGACGGATGAACTGGCCGTCGAGCTTCATTTCATCGAGCGCGTAGCCGAACAGCGGGCAGCGCGCGGGGACCAGATGCTTTTCGCGCACAAAACCGTTGTGGCGCGCGAGGTATTCGCGCGAGAGCCACTCGCCCATGAATCCGACATGATAAGCGCCGATGTGCTGGTTCGGGATCAGCACGTTCGTCGTCTTAGGCGCAGACATGATCTGCTCGAGCAGCAGATTCGCCTGCGTGACCTTGAGGCCCGTGGCGAACGGCCAGTAGGAGCCGACGCCCTCGGCCTTCAGGCCGCTGCCGGCGTTCGTATCGGCGATGGACGGGTTCTTGAAGCCGCGCGGGGAGATGAGTCTCCACAGCCAGGCAATGGACTGCGGCACGACCTGCAGCATGCCCATGACGCCGTAGTTCGGGTCTTTTGCAGTAGAGGGCGGCATGCGCACACCGAAGCTGCGCACGTCGACCTCGACGGGCTCGGTATCAGGCACGATGTTGTCAACCATCTTGCGCGGCAGGATGACGCGCGGGTTGGAGCAGGGCTTGCCGTTCGACTCGATCACATGCTCCCAGATGAGGCAGGTCGCACCGGGCGTGCCGTCCATGTTGAAGAAGACCAGCGGCTCGCTCGGATGGATACAGATGCGCTCGTAAAGCGGGCTGTTGCCGTAGGCATTCATGCCGTCCATACGCAGGAACCAGCCGTCCTCGGCATCGAGGATGCGCAGCTTGCCGCTCTCGGGATCCTGGAAGCTCTTGAGCGCGCAGGCCATATCGTCGGCGATGGGGTGGATCTTACAGCTCTCGCCAAGCGTCATGTAATATTTTTCGCCCGTGACCGTATGCGTACCGATGAGCAGGCGGTCGTCCTCTTCGCGGTGGAAGTCCTCGAGCATTTCGCTCTTGCCGCCGCCGGACGCGCCCTCGTGCATGAACACGACCTCGCACTCATACGGCGTCTCGACCATGGCCGCGCTCGTGTGGCAGCAGACCCAGCCCTCCTGCTCGCCGATGTCGAGCAGCAGCGAGAAAACGCCCTTCTTGGCGCTGGGGCCAGGATAGAGGTTGTAGGCCCAGACCTCGTGCATCTCCTTGGAGCGGTTGTGCACGACGACCTGCTTGCCGTCAAAGTGCGTGTGGCGGAACGGCGGCGCGACAAAGATGATGGCGCGGGGCTTATAGTGCTCAGGCACATCGACAATGCTCGTAAAGCCCTGCATGTTCGCCAGCGACAGCGCGAAGAACGCGGCATTGAGCGGGCAGATCATCAGGCTCGGATAGCCGTGGCCGCGCGGACCGGCGGAAAACGGCAGCATGATGACCTGCTGCGTGGAGAGCCAGTCAAGCGTCTCCTGACGGAGCGACGAAAACTCGTAGCCAAAGCGGTCCTTGAAGCGCGGTTTGTCGGAGGGCAGATCGTCGCCGATGGCCATGCTGTTCGGGTCGCGGCGGCGCATGTAGTCTTCCATGAAGTTGACGACGCAGCCGTTCTTGCAGCGCACGACTTCCGCTTCCTTGACCGTGCCATTGCCCTCGATGGGGTAGACCACGTCGTAGCGGGAGGTATGCGTGGGGCCGTAGGCCATCTCCTCGAGCTCTTCCTTCGTCTCGGCATAGGCGATGCACTTGCACTTTTTGAGTGCTGCGGTGACCTCGGGGGCTAAATCAAATTTTTCAAAATACTGGTCAAACATGAAAAGATCCCTCCACATCTCATTGGGGTTTGATGATTGTTTATTCGCTGCGGGACTTTTTCATGCCGCGTGTCTTCGGGGGAAGAACACTGCTGCGGCATAACAAAAGATTGAGGTAATGCTATCACGATTGATAGAAAAACGCAATAAAACATCCTTGAATGTTTTAGAAAACATGGATGATTTTTCAAAATAGTTAAATAAACAAAAAGAAGGCGCTCTGCTGCGCAGAGCGCCTTCACGGGAAATTTGAGAGAATTTACGAGATCTTTCTGATAAAATTACCGCCGATGCGCACGCCCTCCTGCACGATGAAAAAGGCGTGGGAATCGAGCTCGCGCACGGTCTCCTGCAGCTCCGCAACCTCAAACTTCGAGACGCAGACGCACAGCACGCGCATGTCGCTCTCCGTATATGCGCCCTTGCCCTCCCAGTACGTTACGCCGCGGCCAAGGCGCGACATGATGCTGCGCGGGAGCTCGGGGTCTGCGTCCCTTGTGAAGATGAGCACCTGCACATTGATGTTCTGCTGGTGCCCGCGGTCGATGAAAAGCGAGCAGAACACGGTGTAGATGACAGAGTAGATGGCCGTCTGGATGTCGAAGAGCAGTGCGCAGGCGACATAGAGCACGATGTTGAAGCCCAGCGAAAAACGTCCGACGGTGAAGCGGCTGCCGCGCTTTGTGAGGCACAGGCCGACGACATCGAGCCCTCCGGTCGAGCAGCCGCAGGTCAGAGCCAAGCCAAGGGCAAAGCCGCACAGAATGCCGCCGACGAGGCACGAGGCGAGAGGATCGTCCAAGATCGGCACAGCGGGCGACTGGATCACGCTCAAAAAGAGCGACGATGCGCCCACGCAGATCAGCGTGCGGATCAAAAACGCGCGCCCGAGGTCGCGCCACGCGAGATACAGCACCGGAATATTGATGAGAAAATACAAGATACCGGCGATGTCCACCCCCGCAGGCAGCTCGACAGCCTGTGCGAGCAGTGTTCGGATGATCTGGCTCAGTCCGACCACGCCGCCGGAATAGAGGCCCATCGGTACGACAAAAAGGTTCACGCCCAGCGCGTAGAGGAATGTTGCGAAAACCGCGATCAGGACGCGCGCCCATTTGTTTTGCAGCGCTTTGTGCAGCATAGCTCTTGCCCTCACTTTTCTCCGCACTGACCATTATTCTATGTACCCGTGCGGGTCTTATTCGCTTGTTACCTTTTGATTATAGCCCATAGCGGAGGCACTTGTAAAGCCTTCTCCGTGCGCGGGAGAGCGTGCGCGACACCGTGGACTTGTCCCGCCCGATGGCCGCGGCGATCTCCGTGACGGTCATGTTTTCCTCATACCGCAGGCGCAGCAGCTCGCGCTGGCGGGCGGTAAGCTCCTCCTCGCGGGCAAGGCGCAGATTGCGCTTGAGGCGCATGAGGTCGCTCTCGTTGTCGCCCGCGTGCGCGGCGATCCAGGCGGTCATGTCGCCGTAAACTTCATTGTTGCGCATACTATAAGGTGTACTTTTCATTGCGGTAATAGCCCCTTTCGTAATAGTGCCGCGTCAGCTCGGCCAGCTCGCGCGACTGGCGCTGAAGCTGCTGGAGCTCCAAAATGCGCCGCTTGAGTCGCTCGCGCTCCTCCTTCGTCGGCGCGGCCTTGGCCTGCTCACGCAGGACCGTGATGCGCATGCGGAAGCGCAGCGCGTCCTCGCGGTAGACAAATGACATCTGATACAGCGTCATAGCGTGCTCGCCTCCCCTAATATGTATTCAAACGACCGGAGCGCTTCGCGCGCAAAGCGCGGAAAGCAGTCCGCGCAGACGGTCACGCCGTTTCGGTACCACAGCGTTTCTCCCGCGTAAATGTCCTGCGCGCAGAGCGAGCAGACCGCGTGCACCGAATCATGGTGTCTTTTTCCTGCGTACAACAAAATTCCTCCTTTTTTCAAATTCCCTGTTGACAAACGAATCGAAGTCTGGTAATATACAACCTGTTCGTTGCTGAGATGCTGGTATAGCTCAGCTGGTAGAGCAGCTGATTTGTAATCAGCAGGTCGGGGGTTCGAATCCGTCTACCAGCTCCACCGACAAGCAAACAATTTCAGATGGGGGAATTCCCGAGTGGCCAAAGGGGGCAGACTGTAAATCTGTTGTCAGTGACTTCGGTGGTTCGAATCCACCTTCCCCCACCAAGAACGAGTTGATGAAAGTCAGCTCGTTCTTTTTGTTTTGTAGTGGTTTGGAAAATGTAAGCGATACGCCAGCGGCGTATCAGAGCCGCTCTGCGGCCTGCGTCGAGATCACACCTTCGTCGTTTTACCACAAAAGCAAAAATATCGAGCTGCCCTTAGGCTGGCTCGATATTTTCTTTCTCTCTATTTTTTTCGCGTCCGTCCTTTTCAGGGCGGCGCGCTTTCTTTTTCTGCTGCGGGGATCAGCCGCCGTACCGGTATCGGCGGCGTGCGCCGCGGGCAAACTGAGGAGAACGATTGCCGCGGCACGCCATCAAGTACAAAGAACTTGTTAGCAAAATCAAGATATCACAAGAATCTTGCTATGTCAAGAATAAAATCACAAGTTTCTTGTTATAATTGATTGACAGTTACAAGCTTCTGCGATAGAATACAGTCAAATCTTGTCGCAGCCTGCGCTTTCTGGGGGAATCTTGATGAGTTTTGGCAAACAAATGCGTCTGCGGCGTGAGGAGCTTCATCTCTCGCGCGCGGCGCTGGCGGAGGAGCTTGGCGTTTCGCCCTCTGCCATCAGCAACTATGAAAACGGCGTCAGCTCGCCGAAGGAGGAGGTGCTGCTCCGGCTGTTCGATGCGCTTGAGATCGACCCGAACTACCTTTACCGCGATTCGTTCCGCTCAGGCAGCTTCGTCTGCTCGCGCGCGGAGCAGGATTTGATCGAAAAGTGCCGCTCGCTCTCGCCGCTCGAGCGCGAGACGGTAGGCAGCCTCGTCAGCGCCCTGTGCACGATGCACGCGAGACAGGACGGTGTGGGCGCGCCGCGCCGCATCCCGCTCTACCGCTCGATCGAGGCAGCGGGCTACGCCGCCCCCGTGCCAGGCGAGGATTTTGACTACATCGTCGACCACGGCGATGTGCCGCCGGGAGCGGAATTCGCCGTACGCATCCGCGACAACAGTTTAGAACCCGTGCTGCACGGCGGCAGCGTCGCCTACCTCAATCACGACCCGCTGCATGCGGGCGACGTGGGCATCTTCTGCGTCGGGGGCGACATGCTCTGCAAGCAGTATTACCGCGACCCGCTCGGCGTTTCGTACCTCTTCTCTCTGGGGCGGGACCGCAGCGGCGCGGACGTCATCTGCGGCCCTGAGAGCGGAAAGCGCTTTATCTGCTTCGGACACGTGATCTTAGATCATCGTGTGCCGCTGCCAGGCATAGGCCTATGAGCGGGAAAAAGGTGCATTTTGCGTGGAAAAGACTTGAATCGTTCACAAATTCTGCTTATAATATAGGTTTGGAAATCAATAAAAAAGAAGGAAGCGTATTTCTTATGACGAAAATTGACATTTTCTCCGGCTTTCTGGGCGCCGGCAAGACCACGCTCATCAAAAAGCTGATCGCGGAAGCCTACAGCGGCGAAAAGCTCGTGCTGATTGAGAACGAATTCGGCGAGATCAACATCGACGGCGGCTTTCTGAAGGAGTCCGGCATCGAGATCTCCGAGATGTCCGCGGGCTGCATCTGCTGCTCCCTCGTCGGTGACTTCAACAAGGCGCTCAAAGAGGTCGTGGCGCAGTTCCACCCCGACCGCATCCTCATTGAGCCGAGCGGCGTCGGCAAGCTCTCTGACGTCATCGTCGCCGTCGAGCGCACCGTCGACGAGTGCCCGGGCGAGCTCACGCTCAACAGCTATGTCACCGTGGCCGACGCGAGCAAGGTCAAGGTCTATATGAAGAACTTCGGCGAGTTCTACAACAACCAGATCGAGGCCGCCGGCACGATCATTCTTTCCCGCACGCAGAAGCTCTCGCAGGAAAAGCTCGAAGCTGCCGCTGCGATGCTGCGCGAGAAGAACCCCGACGCCGCCATTCTGACGACTCCGTGGGACGAGCTGGACGGCAAGACCATCCTCTCCGCCGTCGAGAAGGTGTCGCTGAGCGACGAGCTTCTTGAAAAGATGCGCCGCGAGCACGAGATCGAAGAGGCCGAGCACGAGCATGAGCATCACCATCATCACGATCACGATGAACATGACGAGCACGACCATGAGCATGAACACGAGCACCACCATGACCACGATGAGGATGAGCATGACCACGAGCATGGGCATCATCACGACCATGATGGCCACGATCACGACGAGCACGAGCATCACCACCATCACCACGACGGCGAGGAGTGCGACGATCCCGAGTGCGAGTGCCACCATCACCATCATCACCACGCCGACGACGTCTTCTCCTCCTGGGGCAAGGAGACGCCGAAGAAGTTCAGCAAGGAAGCTCTTGAGGACATGCTCCACAAGCTGGACAGCGGCGACTACGGCCACATCCTGCGTGCCAAGGGCATCGTGAACGGCGAGGACGGCTGGCTCGAATTCGACTACGTGCCCGAAGAGCATGAGGTCCGCGCGGGCCATCCCGACTACACGGGCCGTCTGTGCGTTATCGGCGCGGAGCTCAAAGAGCACGAGCTTGCAGATCTGTTTGGAGTGTAAGGCATGGATATTCCTGTTTATCTGGTCGCCGGATTCCTCGATTCCGGCAAAACGAGCTTTATCAACGGCATTTTGGAGGACGGCTTTGCCCGCGAGGACAGGACGCTTTTGATCTGCTGCGAAGAGGGCGACGAAGAATACGAGAAGAAGGCGCTCGACAACGTCACCGTTGTCACGGTAGACGACGAAGAGGAGTTGACGCTCGCTTTCTGCAAGGAGCTTGAAAAGAAGCACCGCCCCAAGCAGGTGCTCATTGAGTACAACGGCATGTGGCAGATGGAAAAGCTCTACCGCGAGGTGCTGCCTGCCAACTGGGTGCTCTATCAGATCATGACGTTCGTGCAGGCGCCGACGTTCGAGCTGTTCGTCAAGAACATGGGTCAGCTCATGATGGAAAAGATCACGAACGCGGACATGATCGTCTTCAACCGCTGCGACGACAAGCTCAAAGAGAGCCTGCGCGCGCGCAATCTGCGCATGGTCAACCGCCGCGCGGACATCTACCTTGAGGACAACGACGGCAACAGCGAGGATTACCTGACCGGCGACGAGTGCCCGTTCGACATGACGCCCGACCTCATCGACATTCCCGACGACGACTACGGCGTGTGGTATGTCGACGCGATGGACCACCCCGACCGCTGGGACGGCAAGAAGGTCCACATGAAGCTTATCATGTGCCACTCGAAGAAGTTCCCGGGCATCCACTGCCCTGGCCGCTTCGTGATGACCTGCTGCGAAAACGACATCCAGTTCGTCGGCATCGTCGCCAAGGGCGACAGCCTGAAGGCCTACAAGAATCGCGACTGGGTCGATATCACTGCCACGGTCAAAAAGGAGCACCTCGACGCCTACGAGGGCGAGGGCCCCGTGCTGTACGTCGAGCGCATCACCACCACGTCGAAGCCCGCGCAGGAAGTCGTGTCGTTCTGACGACGCGATTTGCGGAGGTAAGGTGAATCAGCAGCGCGCGCAGCGCTGCGGAGTTTTCTCCTGCTAACCCGCAGGGGAGAGCGAATAAAGGGGACATTCTCTTCTCGAAGAGAATGTCCCCTTTTGAATCCCAAGGGAAGGATGAGAGGGAACCCCCTCGCCCCCCGGCATTGCGGTTTTGAGGCTTGAAGAGCTGCTCAGCCTGCGGAATCGGGTATCTGCCGGGTGATGGTTCTAAACGATTTGACTTTTTCTATCTTCGCTGTCGCTCCCTGATCTGAATGCAGTCTTGGTAGAATCCCCTGCCGTCGCTAGATTTTGCCAACCTTGCTGCCCCCCCAAAGCGGCATCGCTGTGCTCGCCGCACTTTTAAGTTATCGTATATTTTTTACGATGGCCATGTGGTCATATCCGCGGTGCGCCGCTTGCGCTGTGCGCCTTGCCGTCGCCGAGCTTTGCGCGCAGCGGCGGTAAGTCGATGCCGAGCATCAGTTTGACGAGCCAGGCAAAAAACAGCAGCACTAAAATCGGGATCAGGCACGACGTAACGAGCATGACGGCGAGGGCCTCGATAAAGCGGTTCAGGACCGTTTTGAGCTGCCCGACCGCGTCATTCACCGCACCGCTGATGCCCTCGGTCACCTTGGAAAAGAGGCCGGAAAGGCCGCTCTTTTCCCCCTCGTCCGTCTCGCCCGAGGTGGCGGACTGGATATCCTCGGTCGTCTGCTCGGCGTTTGCGATGGCCTCTTCGATCGAGGCGCGGTATGTGTCCTCGATCATGCTTGAGACTTTGACACCCGCGGGGATGACGAACGCGATGGCAAGCGCGAAGAGCAGCACGTGCCATGCGAGCTTCCCGAGCGCGGCGCGCAGCTTTTCGGAACAGATTGCGACGATGCCGAGCGCGCAGGCCGCGGGGATCAGGATCGTGAACGACACGTAGGATGTGATCGTCAGCAGATACTTTTCCAGAAAGATCGCACAGAGCACGATGAGGAAATAGCCGCTCAGGTCGGCGAGCTTTTCGGCGATGGGCGTCGCGGTGTCGCCCGGCAGGAGCGTGATGGCCGCAGACGCGGCGGTGGACGCCGCCGTCAGCTCAAGCACCGTCTCCTGCTTTTCCGCGAGCGCGTCGATGGACGCTTGATGGTACGCGGGGTCGGACGCTCTCTTCCCTACCGCGAAGATGGAAAGGAGCGCCGCCAGAACGAGAAGCGCCGCGAGCGCGGCCTTCTTAGTTGTCACTGAATGCATAGTCGCCTCCAAAAAACGGGATGGCTCTATCATACCGAAACGGCGGAAGATGTCAAGAAAGCGCGGTTGCGGTCGCATCGCCGCGTGCGGTTTCAGTCCTCTCCATCACGTCGAAAACATAGAGAAGCGGTATGAAAATGCTAACATTTCGCTAATTTCTTTCGAATTTTTTCAAATTTTACATACCTTTTTCGAATTCTGTCTTGTCACCTGCCTTGTTTTTACGGAAAGTTCGTGATAGAATACAGATACGGCAGGATCGGCGAACCTTTTTTCATTGGTTCTGTCAAAACGGAAGTTTTTTCTTCCCCGTTTCCGGCGCGAAAGCGCCTGTACTGATCTGACAAGCAAATCAAACGATGTTTGGCAAACCTGCTGAAAAGCAGGGACGCAAAGCCAGAGGGGTCTAAGGCCGCCGTGTGCGGTTATGACAGCCGGTTGCAAATCATTCGGAAGGGCAGCGCCCTTCCTGCACCGCCCGACCCTCTCTGAAAGCAAGGTACAGGCGGGAAACCTTTTTGCCGAAAAGAGGGGGGGGGAATGAACATGCGACAAACATTTTATGAGTTCTGCATGCTGCACGAAAGGACAAACTTACTGAAAGAATGGGACGAATCGCGCAATTTTCCGCTCACGCCGGACACCGTTTCCTACGGCAGCAAGAAAAAAGTCTGGTGGACGTGTGAAAACGGCCATTCGTGGCAGACGACGGTGCATGTGCGCTCCGAGGGGAGCGGCTGCCCGTACTGTACGGGGCGAAAGGTCCTGCCCGGCTTCAACGATTTGGAAACGCTCTATCCCGACGTGGCCGCGCAGTGGGACCGCGAGAAAAACGGCTCGCTCTCGCCGCGCGACGTCTCCACGGGCTCGAAGATCCGCATCTGGTGGCGCTGTCCGGAGGGGCACTCGTGGCAGTCGCCCGTCGCCTCGCGCACGGCGTGGGGGCACGGATGTCCCGTGTGCGCGGGCAAGACGATCGTCACGGGTGAAAATGACCTCGCCCACCTCCAGCCCGAGATTGCCGCACAGTGGGACAAGCGCAAAAACGGGCGATTGAAGCCCAGCGATGTCGCCGTCAGTTCCAACCGTCCCGCTTGGTGGCGCTGCGAGCTGGGGCATTCCTACCGCGCGACGGTCGCCTCGCGCACGCAGCGCAAGACCGGATGTCCCTACTGCGCGGGACGCAAGGTGCTCAAGGGCTTCAATGATCTGAAAACCCTCTGCCCTGACATTGCCGCGCAGTGGCATCCGTCGCTCAACGGCGCGCTGACGCCGGAGATGGTCACACCCGGCAGCAACAAAAAGGTCTGGTGGCAGTGCTCCATGGGACACGTGTGGAAATCCGTCGTCTATCCGCGCACCGGCGCGCAGCAATGCGGCTGCCCCGTCTGCGCCGGCAAGGTGAGCACAACACACGCGCGGCGTTACGCCCAGCTCGACGAAATTCGCACCTTTACCGAGCTGTGACAAGACCAATTCTATAAAAACGATCAAGGCCGCGGAAAGCGATGTGCTTTCCGCGGCCTTACTTTTTGCCTGATTTGGACGCACTGTCAGCACTATGTTTAGTGCTGACGCGTTTTCTTTTCCCGCTTTCGCCAAAAAGCAGCGCCCCTCTCTATTGCGGCGAGGGGCGGTAGAATCTGTTCAATGAGTCAACTTGTTGCCGCAGGCAAAACAAATGATTGTTATATGTGGACACTTGCGCCTGATTTTTCCCTGTGCTATAATGCAGTTACTTTAATCGGATAAATTACCTGTAAAGGAGAATCATCATGGATTATATGGCTCTTTCCGCTGCCGAGTGGCAGCAGGAATACGACAAGGTGTCCGCCGAATACGAGAGCTGGAAGGCCAAGGACCTCAAGCTCAACATGGCGCGCGGCAAGCCGAGCAAGCAGCAGCTCGACCTTGTCAGCGGCATCCTGACCGCGCTGACCAGCGCCGATGAGTGCGTGGACAGCGGCGTGGACGCCCGCAACTACGGCGAGCTCAAGGGTCTTGAGAGCGCGCGTAAGCTGTTCGCCGATATCCTCGGCTGCAAGACCTCTCAGGTCTTCGCCGGCGGCAATTCGAGCCTCCAGCTCATGTACGACACGATCTCCAAGGCCTACACCCACGGCCTGCTGCACAGTGAAAAGCCGTGGTGCAAGGAAGAGAGCGTCAAGTGGCTCTGCCCCGCGCCGGGCTATGACCGCCACTTCAAGGTGACCGAGAGCTTCGGCTTTGAGCTCATCACCATCCCGATGACCGAAAACGGCCCCGACATGGACATTGTCGAAAACCTCATCAAGGACCCGAGCGTCAAGGGCATGTGGAACGTGCCGAAGTACTCGAACCCCGACGGCATCATCTACTCCGACGAGACCATCGAGCGCATTGCGAAGATGAAGCCCGCAGCTCCCGACTTCCTGCTCATGTGGGACAACGCCTACTGCATCCACGAGTTTGACGGCGAGTTCGTCCCGTTCAAGGATATTCTGAGCGAGTGCGAGAAGTACGGCAACGCCGACATGGTCTTCGAGTTCGCCTCCACGAGCAAGGTGACGCTCCCGGGCGCTGGCATCGCGTGCTTTGCGTGCAGCGAAGCCAACATGGAGTACATGACCAAGCTCATCGGCATTCAGGCCATCAGCTTTGACAAGATGAACCAGCTGCGCCACGTCAAGTATCTCCAGAACAAAGAGCACACCCTCGCGCTGATGAAAGAGCACGCCAAGATCATGAAGCCGAAGTTCGACATGGTCGTCGAAACGCTCGAGCGTGAGATCAAGCCGCTCGGCATTGCGAGCTGGCACACGCCCAAGGGCGGCTATTTCGTCTCCGTAAACACGGCCCCTGGCCTTGCCAAGCGCACGCTGGCGCTGGCCAAGGAGGCTGGCGTCGTGATGACGAGCGCGGGCGCAACGTATCCGTACGGACACGACCCTCTTGACAGCAACATCCGCGTCGCCCCGTCGCTGCCCCCGGTCGAAGAGCTCGAGCAGGCGATGGCCGTCTTCTGCTGCTGCCTCAAGCTTGCCGCGCTGGAGAAGAGCAAGAAGTAAGGCATATTTGCATCAAAAAAGCGGACCGCAGTGCGGTCCGCTTTTTCTCATTTCGATTCACTTTTCCGCTTTCTTCTCTTCCCGCTTCAAGCGCCAGACGGCGAGTGAACGCACCAGAAGAACATTGATGAGCGCAAGGCGCGTGTAGCTGTAGACGACATTCAGAAGGAAGTACGGCGAAATGTTGCTGTAATTGCCGAGATCGCCGAGCAGCAGCGGCATAACGCCGTAGCTCATCAGAAGCGGCAGCACAACGAGCGCGATGAGCCAACCGGCAATGAGCCATGTGCCCTCTTTTTTCGTCGCGGGCAGCCTGAGCATTCGGTAGGAGCGCGCCGTGCAGACGATCATCACGAGCATGCCGAGGAGCTGCACCCACGAGATCGCAAGGCGCGCATAGTTCATCTGCGCCGTCCAGAGGTGCGTCATAAAGGCAGTCGTCCACGAAAGACCCGTCGCAAAGCGGAGGTAGAGATCAATACAGAGATAGGCCGCCCAGCCGCACCACAGGCCCGTGCGATACTTCACCGTAAAGCAGATGATGCCGCAGAGGAAAAACGGCGATCCATAGATCAGCCCCGCCAGCAGATCACCGGCGAGTATCAGGCAGGTGAGCAGAAGAACCGCGCCGATACACAATAAAATCGTACCCGCAATGGTGTGACGCTTTTCCTGCTCGGACGAAGTCTGCGGCGTGAAAGAGGCGGGTACTGCCTGTGCCGCGGGCGCGGCTGTTTCCGTCTTCGGCGCGTCCTCGCCGCGCACCAGCTCGTCAAGCGTCACACCGAAGAGCTCGGAGAGCTTTAATAGCTTGTCAAGCTCGGGGATGGAGGCGTCGGTCTCCCATTTGGATACGCTCTGGCGCGAGATGTCCAGCGCGTCGGCAAGGTCGCCCTGCGACCAGTTTTTCTGTGTGCGCAGGCGCACGATGTTCTCTCCAAGTGTCATGTGATGGGGTTCTCCTTTGCAGATTTTCTGCGTTCAGCTTACCAAAAGGCGTGCAAAAAGTCCACCAAGCGGGGTTGAAAGGTTAGCAACCAGCAGTTGCACCTCATAAAAAGGGCGGAAAAACGACCGTTTTGATAAAAATTTGCATTTACTGGGGATACAGCTTCCTACAGTTCCCGAAATCCTGAGACAGGAAGAGGGTCAGGATGTTCTGTGTTAGGACTTGCGTTTTTGCGGGGAATGCGCTATAACAAGGGCACAAAAACCGAGGAGTTGATCTTGTTATGGAGAAACGCACTGACCGGCGGCGCATCTGGGCGGAGAACGCCGCCATCTTCTTTTTAGGGGCCTTTGCCCTGTTTTTATTCTGCGTCAGCTTTTTTCCCAGTCTGGCGGCGGCCCGGCGGGTGCAGGCATCCCTGGAGATGGGGCGGATGGTGGAGCGGGCCTTCTCCGTGGCCCTGTTCTTCCTGGGGAGGCACCGCTGATGGAGGACGTGAAGTGGCTGGAGGGGACCCTGGACACCACCGAGGCGGAGCTGGACGCCCTCTGCGCCCGGCTTACCGGCAACGGGGTCACCGGGCTGGCCATCGAGGACGAGGAGGACTTCAAGACCTTTCTGGAGCAGAACCACCAGTACTGGGACTACGTGGACGACGGCCTGCTGGCCCGCATGAAGGGCGTCTGCCGGGTGAAGTTCTACATCACCGACGACGCCGACGGCCGGAAGCAGCTTGAGGGATGGCTGGCGGGCATCGACCAACCCTATTCGCTCGCCAGCCTGGGGGACAACGACTGGGCCCACTCCTGGCAGAAGTACTACAAGCCCATGCCGGTGGGGGAGAGGCTCTACATCGTGCCCGAGTGGGAGCGGGGAGAGCCCGTCCCGGCGGGGAAAGCGCCCCTGTACCTCAATCCCGGCCTCACCTTCGGCACCGGGAGCCACGCCTCCACCCAGCTCTGCCTCATGGGGCTGGAGCGGTACACCGTCCCCGGAAAGCCGGTGCTGGATCTGGGCTGCGGCAGCGGTATCCTCGCCGTCTGCGGCGTGCTGCTGGGCGCGTCCGTCATCATCATCTCTCTGGTGAATCTGTACCGTATGTTTGTTCTGAAGGAGCCCGTCATCGAGCTGCTCACCGGCCACAAGGCCGATGACGGAGAAGACCCCATTGCCAAGGAAGGAGGCGGCCTGCAGTGATCATTGCCGTATTTATCGCCACGATGCTCATCGGCATCGGCATCGGGCTTCCCATCGCCATGGCCCTGCTGCTGTGCGCCGTCTGCACCGCGCTGGCCATGGGCGGCGGCGACGCCAACCCCACCATCATCGCCCGCACCCTGATGCAGGGCTCTGACTCCGTTACCATGATGGCCCTGCCCTTCTTTGTGCTGGCCGGCGAGATCATGAACCGCGGCGGCCTGACCAAGCGGATCATCGCCTTCTGCGATGTCTTCCTGGGCCGCATCCGGGGCGGACTGGGCTATGTCACCATCTTCGCCTGCCTGATGTTCGCCGCTCTGGTTGGCTCCGCTGTGGCGGCCT
>OGJH01002032.1_pt1 | contig 14479 bp, 10 predicted proteins | sample 1572021 | NCBI WGS metagenome assembly OGJH01 (sample SAMEA2582098, study PRJEB24529) | metagenome | biome: Human gut stool | place: China | collected 2011
TCTCCAAGCTGAAGGGCTGCGACATGCACTCCACGGTCATCCTGTCCAGCGTGGATACGGACACCATCAAACGTCTGGGGATGTACCTCACCTGCGAGCCCGCCTATGAGCAGGAAGACCGCAAGTATCACAAGAAATAAGCGCTCCGGCGCATAAGAAAAGCCGCACAGTACAGCGAAAAACTGTACCGTGCGGCTTCTTTGTTTCTTCTGTAGTTTCTCAGACGTGAGACAGGCTGGGCGCACCGCCCGCGATCTCCTCGGCGGTCAGGGGCTTCGCCTCGGCAGGGGCGTTCAGACGCTCCTTTGCTACGGCCAGCATCAGTTTGATGCGGTTCTCCTGATTGACTCTGGTGGCGCTGGGGTCGTAGTCGATGGGGGTGATGTTGGCGCCGGGGTACATCGCGCGGATCTTGTTTACCATGCCCTTGCCCACGATGTGGTTCGGCAGGCAGCCAAAAGGCTGTGCGCAGACGATGTTGCCGTAACCGCCCTGTACCAGCTCGATCATCTCAGCCGTCAGCAGCCAGCCCTCGCCCATCTTGGCACCCAGCGAGATGATGCCCTCGGGCTTTTCCACCAGCTCCTTGAAGGGGCCGGGGGCGTAGAAACCGGCGTCGGCCTCGGCCTTGAGCATGGAGCGCTCCACGCTGTCCAGCCAGTTGAGCAGCTGGTCGGTACCCATCTTCATGGCCAGCTTGCCGCCGTAGAGGACATGGTCCTCGCCCATGTTGAAGATGCAGTACTGCACAAAGCCCATCAGGCCGGGGAAGTTGACCTCGCAATCCTGGCTTTCCAGGAACTTTTGCAGGTCGTTGTTGCCCAGCGGGCTGTATTTGACGTAGATCTCACCGACGACGCCGACCTTGACCTTCGGCACACGGGTGACGGGGATGGTGGCAAACTCTTTTGCGATGAGCGGGAAGGTATGCTTCATCTCTTTGGAGGTATAGCCCTTGCCCGCCAGCAGGACGCGGCCCAGCCGCTCGACCCAGAGGTCCACCATCCTGTCGGCGCTCCCCTTCACGTTCTCGTAGGGGGCCACCTGATTGCGCAGGGCGCAGAGCAGGTCGCCGTAGAAGATGCAGGCGATGGCCCGGCGCGCCAGCGGCAGGGTCATCTGGAAGCCGCTGTCCTTCTCCAGGCCGGAGAAGTTCAAGCTGGCAACCGGGATCTGCGGGTAGCCCGCCTTGACCAGCGCCTTGCGGAGCAGGTGGATGTAATTGGACGCACGGCAGCCGCCGCCGGTCTGGGTGATGAGCAGGGCGGTGTGTTCCAGATCATACTTGCCGCTGTTCAGGGCGTCCAGAAACTGGCCGATGACCAGCAGCGCCGGATAGCAGGTGTCGTTGTGGACGTATTTCAGACCCAGCTGAGCTACGGCGCTGCCGCAGTTGCCGAGGATCTCGCACTTGTAGCCATCGAACCGCAGCGCGTATTCCAGCAGCCGGAACTGGGTGATGGCCATGTTGGGGATGAGGATGGTGTGGGTCTTCTTCATCTCCGGGGTAAATTTGGGATAGTTGTATTCCATAGGTTCCTCCTATGTATCATTGTAACGTTGCCTGAAGGCACTTGACGCTGTCCTGTATCCGTATGCCGTGCCTGAGAGGTCAGGGTTTTATTTCCGGTCCTCGTCCCGCTCATCCAGCGCCGCGAACAGGCTGCGCAGGCGGATGTTCACCGCGCCCAGGTTGGTGATCTCGTCGATCTTCAGCTGGGTGTAGAGCTTGCCGCCCTCCTGCAGGATCTCGCGGGTCTCGTCGGTGGTGATGGCATCGACGCCGCAGCCGAAGGAGACGAGCTGCACCAGATCCATATCCTTCTGGGTGGTGCAGTACTTGGCCGCTGCATACAGGCGGCTGTGATAGGTCCACTGGTTCAGGACCCTGGTGGGGAACTTTTCCACCCGGTCCGAAATGCTGTCCTCGGTGATGACGGCAGCGCCGTGGCGGGTGATGAGGTGGTCGATGCCGTGGTTGACCTCCGGATCCACATGGTAGGGGCGGCCGGCCAGCACGATGATGCGCCTGCCCTGTCGGCGGGCCTCGTCGATGATCTCGCTGCCCTTGACCCGGATCTGGGCCATGTGGGCCTCGTGCTCGGCGTAGGCGGCGTCTGCTGCGGCCTGCACTTCCTTCTCAGAGATGCCGCCGAAGTAGCGCGGGAGGACCTCTTTGGCCATCTTGCGGACGAAGTCCTTCGGGCGGTGGATGCCCACGTAATCGTAGATGAACTTTTTGCCTTCCAGCTCCGGGCAGTTGCCGGCCAGAACTTCCGGATAGTACGCGACCACCGGGCAGTTGTAGTGGTTATCGCCCAGCCCCTCATCGAAGTTGTAGGTCAGGCAGGGGTAGAAGATGGCGTCCAGCTGCATCTGGCTCAGGGCCTTGATGTGGCCGTGGCTGAGTTTGGCCGGGAAGCAGGCCGTATCGCTGGGGATGGTGGCCTGACCGGCCAGATACAGCCCGCGGCTGGACACCGGGCTGGTGTGAACGGCAAAGCCGAGCCTGGTCCAGAAGGTGTGCCAGAACGGCAGCATCTCGTACATGTTCAGGCACAGCGGGATGCCGATGGAGCCGCGCTTGCCGGGCACCGGCTTGTAGCCTGCCAGAAGCTGCTGCTTGTAGGCATAGAGGTTCAGGCTGTTGTCCTCGCTCTTGCCGGTCACGGGCTTATCGCAGCGGTTGCCGGAGATGAACTTGCGGCCATCGGCGAAGGTGTTCACGGTGAGCTGGCAGTGGTTGCCGCAGCCGCCGCACTTGACGCTGACGATCTTCTGGTCGAAGCTTTTCAGCTCCTCCAGCGTCATCACGGAGGAAGTCTCTCTGTGGTTCCTGGCGCTCTGGCGCAGGCCGAACAGCGCCGCACCGTAAGCGCCCATCAGGCCCGCGATGTCGGGGCGGATGACCTCGACGCCCATCTCCTTCTCGAAGGCGCGGAGCACGGCCTCGTTGTAGAAGGTACCGCCCTGCACGACGATCTTGCGGCCCAGCTCTTCGGGGCTGGACGCACGGATGACCTTGTACAGCGCATTCTTGACGACGCTGATGGACAGACCGGCCGAAATGTTCTGGATGGATGCGCCGTCCTTCTGGGCCTGCTTGACCGAGCTGTTCATGAAGACGGTGCAGCGGCTGCCCAGGTCCACCGGGCGGTCGGCAAACAGGCCCAGCGCGGCGAACTCCTTGACATCGTAGCCCAGTGCCTGCGCGAAGGTCTGCAAAAAGCTGCCGCAGCCGGAGGAACAGGCTTCGTTCAGGAAGATGTTGCTGATGGCGCCATCCTCGATCTTGAAGCACTTCATATCCTGGCCGCCGATGTCGATGATGAAGTCCACATCGGGCATGAAGTATTTGGCGGCGGTGAAGTGCGCCACCGTCTCCACCAGACCGTAATCGCAGCGGAAGGCGTTCTTGACCAGCTCTTCGCCGTAGCCGGTGGTGGTCACGCTGGCCACGTGCAGGCCGGGGTGCTCCTGATAGATCTTGATGAGCTGCTCCTTGATGAGGGGCAGCGGGTTGCCGAGGTTCGGCTGATAGTTGGTATACAGGATCTGGCTCTTCTCGTCCACAACCACCAGCTTGACGGTGGTAGAGCCGGAGTCGATGCCGATGTGCACGGGGCCGCACTGTGTGCTGAAGGGCACATGCGGCACACTGTGGGACATGTGGCGGGCATGGAAGGCCTCGTACTCCTCCTTGTTGGCGAAGAGCGGCGGCTCGCTGGCGTAGGTCGCTGTAGCGGCGTACTCATCCAGCGCCCCGGCCACCGCAGAGAGGTTGAACTCTTTGTCTGCATAGAGCGCCGCACCCAGTGCCACATACAGCAGGCTGTTCTCCGGGCAGGTGCCGGTAACGCCCAGCGCCTCGTCGAAGCTCTTGCGCAGCACGGTGCTGAAGGTCAGCGGGCCGCCGAGGTAGAGGATGTTGCCCTGGATGGGGCGGCCTTGTGCCAGACCGGCAATGGTCTGGTTGACGACCGCCTTGTAGATGCTGGCGGCGATGTCCTCGGTGCGGGCCCCCTGATTGATGAGAGGCTGCACATCGCTCTTGGCGAACACGCCGCAGCGGGAAGCAATGGTGTAGGTGCGCTCAGCCTTTTCGGCGGCTTTGTTCATCTCGTCAGCGCTCATCTTCAGCAGGGTGGCCATCTGGTCGATGAACGCACCGGTTCCGCCGGCGCAGCTGCCGTTCATGCGGACTTCGGTGCCGTTGGTCAGGAACAGGATCTTCGCGTCCTCACCGCCCAGCTCAATGACGCAGTCCGTTGCGGGAACGAACCGCTTGACCGCCACGCGGGTGGAGAACACCTCCTGCACGAAGGGCACACCGCAGCTGTCTGCCAGGCCCATGCCCGCCGAGCCGGAAATGCTCAGCAGCGCCTTCTGACCGTGCAGCTGCTCGGCGTCGATCCGGCGCAGCAGCTCCTGCGCCTTTTCCAGGATATGGCTGTAATGACGTTCATATGTCGAATATACAATCGAATCGTGTTCATCCAGCACCACGCACTTGATGGTGGTACTGCCGATGTCAAGACCTACTCTCACGTTTCTCTTTCCTCCTGAAGGAACTTCCTGCCAGTTTTCGGGCAGGGCCGCTCTGCCGTCCTCTGCCCGAAAAGTAGTTCGTTAGCGAATCATTTGCAGGACTCGCATACAGTTGTATTATACTCAAAACTGCGAAAACAATCAATTAGTGTTCCCTATTTTACACGCAAAAAATAGTATTTTCCGCTCATGAAGTTAAACATTTTGTTAATTTCACGGAACTTTCGGCCGTATTTTTCCATAAAACAGCTAAGATTCTTTACTGAGAGTGGATTTCAGCAGACAAAACGCGCTGCGCATCGGTGGGCAATTCATCCCGCCCGATGCGCAGCGCGTTCATGATCACATTGCAAGATATTCTTCTACCGCTTTGTCCAGCAGCCGCCCCAGGACGGCTTCGGAATCTGCGGTCAATTCCCTGCGTGCCTGCGGGTGAGCAGATACAGCTCGCGGCGGAGCTGATGCTGCAGCGCGGTGGTGCTGTGTTCGTCCGGGTGGGACGGCTGCGAGCGGAACTCGACCGTCGTTTCGATGGGGAACGGCCGGGTGGGCAGCGGCAGTGTCAGCTCTACCCGGACCCCCTGCGGTGTGCGGGGCAGCAGGGCAAGCTCCCAGCCCAGCTGGCGGCAATACCGGCGGCAGAGCAGCAGCCCCGCCTGCGCACCGCCCAGAAAGCGGCGGCGGTTTTCGAGCCAGCCCTCCCCTTCCGGCAGGCCGCAGCCATCGTCCTCGATGGTCAGACGGATGTCCTGCACGGTCTGCCGCAGGCACACCTGGATGTTCCCGCCGGGCGCAGCGGCACGCAGGGCGTTCGAAAGCAGGTGGAAGCAGATCTGTTCGGCCATTTCCCGGTCGCCCCAGACAAGGCACTGCTCCAGCCCGCCGCAGTCTACGGTGAGCTTCGTGCTGCTCTGGGCGTCGATCTCGCCGCGCAGCCCTTCCAGCTGCGCCAGCAGGCGGCACAGGTCCACCGGCCGCTTCTGCACCGGTTCCTCCGGAGCCGAAAGCTCCATCAACTCCCGGAACGTCCGTTCCAGCCGGGCTGCTTCCTGCTCCATGTCCTCCAGCGCCTGGGCTGTGCGGGCATCCTTCAGCGGCTGTAAGTGCATCTGTAAATATTCCCGGTTCTGTTCCAGCAGGCGCAGTGAGTGCAGAAACGCTGTTTCCAACTGTTTTTGCGGAAATCCCGCTTCGTCCTGCCTGCACATATCCACCGTTCCTCCTTACCGCTGTTCCCGCACGATGATGCCGCGCCGCAGCACGGTCTGCTGCAGCGAGTAGACCAGCCTGCCGGTTGTAACTTTGAGCCCAGTCAGGCCGTTTTCCGCCTTGAAGCGCTCCCATTCCACCGGGTGCCGTGTCTCCAGCCCTTCGACCAGACGGCGCAGGCCGCTGTCCACAGCGGCCACCGTGATGTGATATTGTTCCGCGACGCCCTGCAAGATCTCTTTGCGAAGCGCCAGTTTTCCATCGGCTGAACAGGCGATCTGTACCGCCAGCGTGAGGTATTCGCAATTGGTGTCCGGCTGCGGGAGCTTCCACAGCTCGTACAGGTGGGTGCAGAACCGCTCGATCTGCATCGAGTTCCGGCCGGGGACGCCCAGCAGCCCCCGCAGAAGATCCCGCAGATGGTCGTGCCCGACGCCGTAAAAACGGCTGCCCGGCTGCAGGTGGGCGGCGGTGATGTCGTCGGCCCAGCCGTCGCCCTGCAACAGGAGCGGCGGGTGGCTGGGCAGGCGGTTGAGCTTTTCGAGGAAGGTCAGGCTGTCCATATCCTCCAGCTGGCTGCTCAGCACCAGCACATCAAAGCACCGCTCCTGCCGCAGCGCCTGCAGGACAGGCTCCCCGCTCTGGAAGCAGGTGCATCGGATGATGGTGCTCTGCTCTTCCAGATAAAACTTCCGGATGCGGAGTTCCCGGTCGTCGTAGCTCATCAGAGCGACGCGCAGGTTCTCCGCATCCCGCTCACCGGGCACCTGCGGCACCTCCGTTCTGCTCTGCTTCCAGCACCGGGAGCCAGTCTGCGATCACATCGCCCCAGATCTCCGGCTGCACGGCATTTTCACACAGATATTGCAGCAACCGGTAGCCTGCCTCCGGATGCAGCGGAACAAACTCGCTGACCTGCTGTTCCCGCTCGCCCTTCCGGTCCAGCGTCAGGTGGCAGCCGCCTTCTGACGCATCCAGCGCGTAGACCAGCGTATACGCGGCCTGATAGCCCTTGATCGACGAGAACTGCCGGATCAGCGGGGTATACGTTCGTTCCATAAAAGACTCCTCCTTGCTGCTATGGTTGCCATAATCTTCCGGTCTATGGCTTTTCATTCCTATTTTATAGAGCAGCACAGAGAGATGCAATCCCCTAAAAAGCGTCAAAATGTGTCGTTTTGGTGTTTGCTCTGCCCGGTTCATCTCGCGTTTTTCGCCAGAGAAAAGCCGATGGAAACTGCTTTTCTTTGTCAAGAATACCACCTTTTCCGCCCAAAAGCAAGGGACAGTAATTTTCTCTTATCTTCCAGAACCTCCCCTGTCGGGAGCCCGCGGAATGCCACGATTTGTTCACATTTTTCTGATAGAATAAAGTGATATTTTTGTTCCGGCGGCTTTGGCACTCCCCTCAGCCGTGTTTGCAGAAAGGCAGAATCCATGCTTCAACTCAAAAAGATCCACAAGCAGTACAAAACCGGCGACCTGGTCCAGACAGCCCTTGACAAGGTCAGCCTGAGCCTCCGCGACTGCGAGTTCGTCGCCATCCTTGGCCCCAGCGGCTCCGGCAAGACCACCCTGCTGAACATCATCGGCGGTCTGGACCGGTACGACAGCGGCGACCTCATCATCAACGGCATCTCCACCAAAAAGTACACCGACCGCGACTGGGACTCCTACCGCAACCACACCATCGGCTTCGTGTTCCAGAGCTACAACCTCATCCCCCACCAGACCGTGCTGGCCAACGTGGAGCTGGCACTGACCATCTCCGGCGTATCGGGTGCCGAGCGCCGCCGCCGGGCCACCGAGGCGCTGCAGAAAGTGGGTCTGGGCAACCAGCTGCACAAGCACCCCACCGAGATGTCCGGCGGCCAGATGCAGCGGGTGGCCATCGCCCGCGCCCTCGTCAACGACCCGGACATCCTGCTGGCCGACGAGCCCACCGGCGCACTGGACAGCGAGACCAGCATCCAGGTCATGGAGCTGCTGAAGGAAGTGGCCAAAGACCGCCTCGTCGTCATGGTCACCCACAACCCGGAGCTGGCCCACCAGTACGCCACCCGCATCGTCCAGCTGAAGGACGGCGTCATCCGCTCCGACACCGACCCCTTCGAGCCGGACACCGCCCAGCTTGCCCCGCCGGTGCACAAGAGCATGGGCCGCTCGTCCATGTCTCCCCTCACCTCGCTGAGCCTGAGCTTCAACAATCTGCTGACCAAAAAGGCCCGCACCCTGCTCACGGCCTTTGCCGGTTCCATCGGCATCATCGGCATCGCGCTCATCATCTCCCTGTCGGCAGGCGTCAACCAGTATATCGACGACACCGAACGCTCCACCCTGTCCGAATATCCGCTGCAAATTCTCAGCAGCGGCATGGACCTGACCTCGATGCTCACCTCCGGCTCGCCGACGTCCGCTTCCGGCACGACCGCCGAGGAAGGGATGGTCCCGGTGCGGCAGCTCATCACCCAGATGGTGGCGGGCATCACCTCCAATGACCTGAAGTCCCTCAAGACCTATCTCGAAAGCGACGACTGCACCATTGCCGAGGATGCCACCTCCATCGAGTATTCTTATAATGCGCAGCCCCAGATCTACCGGGAAGACGCCGATGGCTCCATCCGTCAGGTGAACCCGGATTCCTCCCTCTCCAGCCTGGGCATCAGCTCCACAAGCTCCACCAACAGCATGATGTCCTCCATGATGAACACCAGCGTGTTCTATCAGCTGCCCGAAAGCGATGAACTCTACAACTCCCAGTACGAGGTCAAGGCGGGCCGCTGGCCGGAGAAGTACAACGAATGCGTGGCCGTGCTGGGTGCCGACGGCACCATCACCGACTATGCGCTGTATGCCCTCGGCCTGCGGGACAGCGCCGAGCTGGACAAGATGATCCAGCAGTTCGCCCAGAACCAGAACGTCGATGTCCCCACCGACTTCAAGACCTATCGGTACAGCGATTTCATCGGCATCCAGTTCAAACTGGTCAACGCGGCCGACCGCTATCTGCGCGACGACGACCACAACGCCTGGGTGGACAAGTCCGACGACAAGGACTTCATGAAGAACCTTGTCACATCCAGCGAGACCCTGATCGTGGTGGGCGTCGTGCAGCCCAAAGAGGATGCCTCTGCTTCCATGCTGTCCTCCGGCATCGCCTATCCGGCCGCCCTCACCCAGCACGTCATCGCCGCCGCAGCCGACTCTCAGATGGTCAAAGACCAGCTGGCCTCCCCTGCCATCAATGTGATGAACGGCGAACCCTTCGGCACCGAAGACGCTTCCGCCTTTGATATGAGCAGCCTGTTCCGCATCGACACCGACATGCTCAAGAGCGCCTTCCAGTTCGACACCAGCAAGCTGAACTTCGACCTCAGCGGTGCATTCGATCTGGACAACGGTTCGGTCGATCTCGGCTCGCTGCTCGACCCCGACGATTTCCAGCTGGATCTGGATCTGACCGAAACGCCTGATCTGGACATGAGCACCCTGACCGACCTCTTTGCCAACATGGATCTTTCCGTCTCCGAAGACAAGATGCAGGAGCTGGCCCAGAAGGTTCTGGTCGGCTACAAGGACTATGTCATCGGGAACGGCATCCTGAACCTGAACAAGATCAGCTTCTCCCAGTACCTCAAGAGCGATGCCTTCAAGACCCTGATGAACGACGCCATGGGCGAACTGTTTGACCAGGACGCCCTGCAGGCCCAGTTCTCGGAGGCCATGCAGACGGCGATGTCCACCCTCATGGAAAGCTACTCGTCGCAGATCTCCGAGACGCTGCAAACCCAGCTGGGCAGCGCGATGCAGACGGCCATGACCAAGCTGATGACCCAGATGAGCCAGAACATCCAGAGCCAGATGCAGCAGAGCTTCTCCCAGCTGGGCAGCCAGATGGAGAGCGCGCTGAAGATCGACGCCACAGCCTTCCAGAAGGCCATCCAGTTCAACATGAGCGAGGACGACCTGACCGACCTGATGAAGTCGGCCATGCTCTCCTCCACCGCCACCTATGACAGCAACCTGCAGACGCTGGGTTATGCCGACCTCGACGCCCCCAGCCAGATCAAGATCTATCCGCAGGACTTTGACCACAAGGCGTCCGTCGTGGCCAAACTCGACGCCTATAACGACAACATGCGGTCCCAGGGCGCGGACGACAAGGTCATCCACTACACCGACGTCGTCGGCACCCTGATGACCTCCGTGACCGAGATCATCAACATGATCTCCAACATGCTGGTCGCCTTCGTCTCCATCTCGCTGGTGGTCTCGTCCATCATGATCGGCGTCATCACCTATATCAGCGTGCTTGAACGCCGCAAGGAGATCGGCATCCTGCGTGCCATCGGCGCGTCCAAGCGGAACATCTCCGAGGTGTTCAACGCCGAGACCTTCATCATCGGCCTGTGCTCCGGCGTGATGGGCGTCGTGCTGAGCGAGATCCTGCTCATCCCCGGCAATATGCTCATCCAGAAGATCTCCAACGGCACCAACGTGGTCGCCCGCCTGCCGCTGAACGCAGCCCTTGTGCTGATCGTTCTGGCCACCGTGCTGACCATCCTCGGCGGCTTCATCCCCGCCAAGGGCGCTTCCCGCTCTGACCCCGTCAAGGCCCTGCGGTCGGAATAAGTCCCATCACAACGAAAAAAATCCTTCCGGCAATTGCCGGAAGGATTTTTTGTTGTTTTGTGATTACCACTCGGTGTCGTCGGCCCCATCCGCACCCACGGTGGTGGCGACTTTGGCGCGGCTGAACATGCTCTCCACCACAGCGCAGTACTTATCGGCCAGGCAGACGATGATGGCTTCGCGGCAGGTGGGCACATGCCGGAAGGTCAGCGGCCACATGTGGCTCTGGATGATGTCCTGCTCCTTCTTCGTGATGTGGAAGTAGTGCTCCGCATTCACGCAGGCCGAACCGGGGTGCGAAAAGCCGTGCATCTCAAACAGGCGGCGGATGCCATGGAAGCTGCTCGTCTTGTGCCAGTCGTACAGGTAGAAATCGTGCAGAAATCCGCCCACCGCCAGCGCGGTCTCGTCGGCACCCAGATGGAAGCGGCGGTTGAGCCAGAAGCTGACCAGCACCACATTTTTGCAGTGCTGATAGGTGGTCACATCGCCATGCTGGATGAACTCCCGCATCTCCTGCACTTTGGGATGGTGGTCGTACTGTTCCAGAATGGCGTAAAGCTGCTCACGTTCAGTCTGAGAAAGCTGCATTGCTTGGGGTCCCTTTCCTCTTAAAAATCAACATCAGGAGCGGAGCTGGACGGGGTTGGAATTGCCGAAGTTCTCGGCGCTGCTGGGGTTCTCGCGCTTCAGGCTCATATCCACCAGATACTGCCGACTGCCGTCGCCCATGGCGTCCAGCTCCGCGAGCTTGGCCTTGGCGGACTCCACATCCGGATACCACTGGATGAGGAAGAAGTTCTCTGCCTCGACGCCGTAATAGATCCACTGGCCGTCTGCCCGGAGCAGGTCGTCCAGATGGTCCACCTCTTCGCCGTCCGGCAGACCGAGGCCTTCCTCGGCATAAAGACTCTCCGGCTCCACCTGGAGCACCTCGATCACCTGAATGGCGCTCTGAAGATATTCATCCTGCGAGATGCTCTTGTCGGAGAGCTCCCAGCCCGTCAGGAATGCCTGCATCATCAGGTTCTTGACAGAAATTTCCGGCCGCATTGCCATAAATGTTCCCTCTTCCTTCCGGGCGGTGTGCCCGGCGTTTGTTTTCGCTGACCAGTATACGCTAAAATTTGTTGCAGGTCAACTATTTTTTCATGAATTTTTTGTAGAACTGTACAAATCCAGTTTATTCCAGATGGAAGTCGAAGGTGTCGTTCAGCCATTCCACCGCCAGCTGCACCCAGTGGGCGCGGTGGGCGCTGGCGGCATCCACCTCTGCGGTGGAGATGCTGGTGCCGTGGCCCCCCTTCTCGAACAGATGCGCCTCACAGGGGACATGGTTCTTCCGCAGCGCTGCAAGGAGGAGCAGGGTGTTCTCTACCGGGACGGTGGCGTCCTCCATCGTGTGCCAGACGAAGACCGGCGGTGTATCCGGTGTGATCTTCTCTTCCAGCCCGAATCTCCGGTGCTCCGCCCGGTCTTCGCTGCCCGAAAGCTGCACAAAGCTGCCCCGGTGGGCATACTCCCCCGCCGTGATGACCGGATAGGCCAGCAGCACGGCATCCGGCTTCCGGCTGCGGTCTGCCGCCTCGCCGGGGCAGTCGAGCACCGCACCGGACAGCGCCAGGTGCCCGCCCGCCGAAAAGCCGCAAACGGCGATCCGGTCCGACAGGATGCCCCAGCGTTCTGCGTTCTGCCGCAGCAGCCCGATGGCCGCGCGGAGCTGGCGCAGCGGCTGGTGATCCCGTGCCCCCTCGCCCACACTGTAGGTCAGCACGGCGGCGTGATACCCTGCCGCTGCAAACTGCAGCGCCACCGGGTCGGCCTCACGGGCACTGACGTGTTCGTACCCACCGCCGGGCACCACCAGCACCAGCGGACGGCGCAGCGCGTTCGGCATGGCCGGGTCCGGGCTGCGCAGATAAAGTTCCAGCTTCCCTCCACCGGGAAGCGCACACATTTCAAACTGCATCGAAGTCATTCCTTTCCGACTTTGTCGGGACTATTATAATGGGTTTGAAGCCGGAATGCAAAGAGAACCGCAAACATTTCTGAACTTTTTATGAAACCCCTTGATTTTTGATGCGAAGCGGTGTATATTAGCACTCGAAAGTTATGAGTGCTAAGCCATTATCCCAAACTCCGGCTCTCTGGCACCGAATCTGAACAAAAGAGGTTTTGTATTATGGCGAAGAAAGAATTTCAGGCGGAAAGCAAAAAGCTGATGGACATGATGATCAACTCCATCTACACCAACAAGGAGATCTTCCTGCGCGAGCTGATCTCCAACGCTTCGGACGCCATCGACAAGCTGTATTATAAGAGCCTGACCGACACCTCCGTCGGCATGAACAAAGGCGATTTCCGCATCCTGCTCACCCGCGACAAGGACAGCCGCACCCTGACCGTTTCCGATAACGGCATCGGCATGACCAGGGAAGAGCTGGAGTCCAACCTCGGCACCATCGCCCACTCCGGCTCGCTCGACTTCAAGAAAGAGAACAAGGACGAGAACATCGACATCATCGGCCAGTTCGGCGTCGGTTTCTACTCGGCCTTCATGGTGGCCGACAAAGTCACCGTCATCTCCAAAGCTTACGGCGCAGACCAGGCCTGGCAGTGGGAATCCAGCGGTGCGGACGGCTACGAGATGAACCCGGCCGAAAAGGACACCGTGGGCACCGACATCATCCTGCACATCAAGCCCAGCACCGACACCGACAACTACGAGAACTTCCTCGATGAATATGGCATCGCGGCCATCGTCAAGAAGTACAGCGACTATGTGCGCTATCCCATCCAGATGGAGCGCGAGAAGAGCCGCCAGAAGCCCGAACCGGACCCCAAGCCCGATGACTACAAGCCGGAGTGGGAGACCTACACCGAGCTGGAGACCCTGAACAGCATGGTGCCCATCTGGAAGAAGCAGAAGAGCGAAGTCTCCGACGAAGAGTACGCCGCCTTCTACAAGGATAAGTTCAACGACTATACCGACCCCGCCCGCGTCATCGTCAGCCGCACCGAGGGCACCGCGAACTACAACGCTCTGCTCTTTGTGCCCAGCCATCGCCCCTACGACTTCTACACCAAGGACTACGAAAAGGGTCTGGCACTCTACGCTTCCGGTGTGCTCATCATGGAAAAGTGCGGCGACCTGCTGCCCGATTACTTCAGCTTCGTCAAGGGCATCGTGGACAGCCAGGACCTGAGCCTGAACATCAGCCGCGAGATGCTGCAGAAGGACAACCAGCTCAAGCTGATCCACAACGCTCTGGAAAAGAAGATCAAGAACGAGCTGCACGCGATGCTCGTCAATGACCGCGAGAAGTACGAAACCTTCTGGAAGAGCTTCGGCCGCCAGATCAAGTTCGGCATCTACGGTGACTACGGCATGCACAAGGATCTGCTGGGTGATTTGCTGATGTTCTACTCCGCCAAGGAGAAGAAGCTCGTCACGCTGGATGAGTACATCGAGAAGATGCCCGAGGATCAGAAGTGCATCTATTTTGCCGCCGGTGACGACACCGACCGCCTGAGCAAGCTGCCCAATGCCCAGCTTGTGCTGAGCAAGGGCTATGATCTGCTGCTCTGCACCGAGGATGTGGATGAGTTCTGCCTGCAGGTCATGCATGAGTACAAGGAAAAGACCTTCCAGAACATCAATGCCGGTGATCTGGGCCTTGAGACGGAGGACGAGAAGAAGGCCGCCGAGGCCGCCGAAACCGAGAACAAGGATCTGTTTGAGGAGATCAAGAAGGATCTGAACGGCAAAGTCAAGGAGGTCAAGGTCAACCCCACCCTGCAGGAGCATCCTGTCACGCTGACCGCCGAGGGCGGCATCTCGATGGAGATGGAGAAGGTCCTGCGCCGTATGCCGAACGCCGAAGGCGTTGAGAGCACGAAGGTGCTGGAGCTGAACCCCAATCACACCGTCTTTTCCGCACTGAAGGCCGCCCACGCCGCCGGTGACGCCGACAAGGTCGCCAAATACGCTGAGTTACTCTACGATCAGGCGCTGCTGATTGCAGGCCTGCCCATCGAGGACCCTGTTGCGTATGCACAGCTGGTCTGCGGATTGATGCAGTAAGCTTTT
>OGJH01002037.1_pt1 | contig 14428 bp, 11 predicted proteins | sample 1572021 | NCBI WGS metagenome assembly OGJH01 (sample SAMEA2582098, study PRJEB24529) | metagenome | biome: Human gut stool | place: China | collected 2011
GGTGTCCCAGTTCGTCACTGTATCCCGGATTCCCTGGACCAGACTGTGGTAACCGCTCTTTAAGCTTTCCATCTGCTTCAGCGAACTTTTCAGCTGCGGCATCAGCTTTTTCGCCTGCTTTAACGGCTTTAAAACGTCATCAATATTGTCCATGGATTTATCATAGGTGCTTTCAAGCTCCGTCAGCATATTCTGGTAGTCTTCCTTCGACTCTCCATACTTTCTCCAGGCCTCCGAAATGTTCGGGTTATACTCCCGCACACGCAGGGTAAGCTCATCGTATTCCAGAACATTGTCCTGCAGCTTTGCCAGCGTTTCCGCATCGTATTTTTCAGGCCCCGGCTCTGCTCCGGGACCGGTAGGCGCATACCCGGCAAAGGCCGGAACCACCGATGCAGACGCAAGAACTGCCGCAAGCCCCAAAGCAAGGATCTGATGTTTTCTTTTCATATCACACACGCTCCTTATGAGGTACTTGCAAGACCGTTCACTGCCCAGTCATAGGTTTCCATGGTCTGGAACAGGGTCAGGTCTGCCGTCTTTAAGGCAAGCTCTGCATTTTCTACGGAGCCTGCCGTGCAGTTCGTCCCGACGCCCATGATAACGGGGCAATGGCCGCAGGCAGCCTGCTTTGCGCGGCGCAGGAGTGTCAGCCTCTCGTCCTGCGTCAGGGTCGCAGCCTCGCCGGTCGTGCCGCAGACAACGAGCGCCGCGATCCCGGCATCCAGCTGCCGCTCAAGCAGGCGGTCCCATGCCGGAAGATCGATGCTCCCGTCCGGCCGGAACGGGGTGAGGAGCGCCGTGGCGGCGCCCCGAAAGATCGGCAGCATTCCGATCACCTCCGCGTCATCCTATGCCGCACCGCCTGCAGGGGTGAAATCCCGGTCTTGCAATTTTCGGGGCGCAATGGTATAATCAGACATTGAAATACAATAGGAGCAATCTGTCCATATGTATCTGAAACAGCTAGTCATTCAGGGCTTCAAATCCTTCCCGGACAAGACGGTCGTGGGATTTGGCCATGATATCACCGCCATCGTCGGGCCGAACGGCAGCGGAAAATCCAATATCTCAGATGCCATCCGCTGGGTCATGGGCGAGCAGAATTCCCGCTCGCTGCGCGGCCAGAAGATGGAGGATGTCATTTTCGGCGGCACGGAGAAGCGCGCCCCCGTCGGCTTTGCCGAGGCGACGCTCGTGCTGGACAACAGCGACCGCGCCCTGCATTATGACGCCGACGAGCTGATGGTCACGCGCCGGTATTACCGCTCCGGCGAGAGCGAATACTACATCAACAAGCAGAGCGTGCGTCTGCGCGACGTCAACGAGCTGTTCATGGATACCGGTCTCGGCCGCGACGGCTATTCCAACATCAGCCAGGGACGCATCGACGAAATTCTGTCCCTCAAGAGCACGGACCGCCGCGAAATTTTCGAGGAGGCAGCCGGTATCTCGAAATACCGCCACCGCAAGGAGGAAACGGAGCGCCGCCTCGCCACGACGCAGGACAATCTGACCCGCATCGGCGACAAAATCTCGGAGCTGGAGCTGCAGGTCGGCCCGCTGCGCGATCAGGCGGAAAAGGCAAAGCGCTACCTGACCTACCGCGAGGAGCTCAAGGGCCTCGAGGTCGCGCTGTGGCTGCAGTCGCTCGAGCGCCTGAGCGCCACGGCGCGCAAGGCCGAGGAGGACTATCATTCCGCCGCCTTCATCCTGCAGCAGGAGCACGACGCGCTGGACAAGCTCTATGTCACCTCGGAATCCCTGACGTTCGACCTCCACAACCGCGACCTGCAGACGGATCAGATCCGTGATGCGATCCGGCAGGCGGAGGCCGCCTCGCAGGAGCAGCGCAGCCGGATCGCCGTGTTGGAGACGAATCGCGGCAACGCGCAGAGCAACCTGAAGCGCGTGCAGCATGAGCTGGAGGATCAGGACAGCCGCAGCGGCAGCATCTCCGCGCAGATCGAAGCACTGGAGCAGCGCATGGGCGAGATCGACACGCAGACCGCCGCGCTGGCCGAAAAGCAGAAGCAGGCCGAGGAGGAGGGCCGCAGACTGGCGGATTCCGCCGACGGCATGACAAAGCGCTATCTCACCCTGCGCGATCTGCAGGGCCGGAAGCGCGAGGAGCTCTCCGCCCGCGGCGCGGACCTGACCGCCGTGGAAGAGAGTCTTGCCCAGAGCACGGAGCGGCAGACCCAGCTGGCACAGGATCTGCAGGCGGCGCAGAGCCGCTGTGCAGAGGCACAGCGCGCGCTCGAGACCGCACAGAAGCAGCTCTCCAAAGCGCAGGCCGATATCACGGCCGCGCAGAACCGCATCAACGGCTACCGTTTGCGCAGCCGCACCCGAGCGGAGCGGAGCGAGGCCCTGCAGAAGCAGGCCACGGACGCCGGTGTCCGGCTCGACACGGTCAGCTCCCGTCTGAAGCTCTTTCAGGAGATGGAGCGTGAGCTGGAGGGCTATTCCCGCGCTGTCCGCACCGTCATGCAGGAGAGCCGACGCGGCAAGCTCCGCGGCATCCATGGCGCGGTGTCCATGCTGCTGCGCACACAGGACAGCTACACCGTTGCCATCGAGGTCGCGCTCGGCAGCGCCATGCAGAATATCGTCGTGGAGGACGAGGGCTGCGCCAAGGCTGCCATCCAATATCTGAAACGCTCGGACAACGGCCGCGCCACATTCCTGCCGCTGTCTGTCATCCACGGCCGGCCGCTGAACGAGAGCGGCATCGAGCGCTGCGCCGGCTTCTGCGGCGTAGCCTCCGACCTTGTCTCGTGTGAGCCGCGCTATCGCGAGATCATCCTGAATCTGCTCGGCCGCACGGTCGTGGCGCAGGACCTTGACGCGGCCATTTCCATTGCCAACCAATTCGGCCACCGCTTCCGCATCGTCACGCTGGACGGGCAGGTCCTGAATGCAGGCGGCTCCATGACGGGCGGCTCCGTCTCCCGCAGTGCGGGCATCCTGTCGCGCGCCAACGAGATCGAGCGTCTGCAGGTCCAGCAGAAGGAGGCCGCCGCCGCGCTGGACAAGCTCCGCGGAGAGCAGAAGGAGGCGCAGCGCCTGCTGGAGCAGGCAAATTATGACCTGACAAACGCGGAGACGGACCTCCGCACGGCCGAAGACGCCGCTCTGCGCCTGCAGGGCGAGGAAAAGCAGTACCACGTTCTTGTGCAGGCCCTGACGGACGCGATCACCGGCTCGCAGCGCGAGCAGGAGCTGCTCGAAAAGCGGATCGGCGCCGACAGCGGCCGCCGCGCGGCGCTGCAGAAGGCCGTTGCCGACCTGCAGAAGGCACTGGAGGAGGCTGAGCAGGAGCTTTCCGTCGTTTCGGACGGCCAGAGCGTTGCTTCGGAGCAGAGCAGCCGCCTTTCGGAGCGCCTGACGGCGCTGCGCATGGAGGCGGCCAAGCTGGAGGCCGAGCGCGCCACGGCGAAGAGCTCCGCCGAGCAGCTGCGCGGGCTGGAGCATGCCATGCGCGGCGACCGCGAGCAGAAGCTGCAGCTCATCGACCGCTATACGCAGGAGGCCGCTGAGCTGGAAAAGACGCTGCAGGCCGAGCAGGACAAGCTGGCCGGGCAGGACGCCGCGGCGCAGGCCAGGCAGGAAGAGCTGCAGGCCGCGCTTGCCGAGCGTGCGAAGGTCGAAGCGCGCAAAACGGCCACGGAAAAGGAAGTACAGGAGAAAAACCGCGATATCCTGAACATGGAGCGTGAGAGCGCCCGTCTGGAGTCGCGCAAAAATGCTGCCGAGCTGGAGGAAAAGCAAATTCTCGACCGGCTGTGGGATACCTATGAGCTGACGCGCTCAAGCGCGCCCGCCGCTGCGGCGGAGCTGGAGAGCACGGCTGCCGGAACGAAGCGCGCCGCGGAGCTCCGCAAGAAGATCTCCGGCCTCGGCACGCCGAACCTCGGCGCCATCGACGAATTTGCCCGCGTGAACGAGCGGTATGAATACCTCTGCGGCCAGCGCGACGACGTGCTGACGTCCAAGCGCGACCTCGAGGGCATCATCGGCGATATCACCGGCCAGATGACCGATATTTTCGTCACGGAATTCGGCCGCATCAACACCTATTTCGGCCAGACATTCACGGAGATGTTCGGCGGCGGCAAGGCCTCGCTCGAGCTGGAGGACCGCTCGCAGCCGCTGACGTGCGGCATTGAAATTCGCGTGCAGCCGCCCGGCAAGCAGCTCAAGACCATCACGCTGCTGTCCGGCGGTGAGAAGGCCTTTGTCGCCATCGCGCTGTATTTTGCCATTCTGAAGGTGCGGCCGACGCCGTTCTGCATGCTCGACGAGATCGACGCCGCGCTGGACGACCGGAATGTCGAACGCTTCGCGGGCTACCTGCGCGGCTTCAGCGGGAAAACGCAGTTTATCGTCATCACGCACCGCCGCGGTACCATGGAGGCCGCCGACGTGCTCTATGGCGTGACCATGCAGGAGCAGGGAATTTCCCGCATCCTGCATCTGGACCTGAATCAAATGGAGCAGCAGCTCGGAATTTCGGAGGAGATCAAGTAAATGGGTTTTTTTGAAAAAATCAAAAACGGACTGAAAAAGACGCGCGCCGCCATGGCCAACACGCTCGGCGGCATCTTCGCCTCGTTCAGCGGCGCAAACGAAGAATTTTACGAGGAGCTTGAGGAGAGCATGATCCTCGCCGACATCGGCGTGGAAACGTCCTGCAAGGCCGTCGAGCAGCTCCGCACCGTCGTGAAGGAGCGGAAGCTCCGCACGGCGGAAGAAATTCACGATGCCCTGAAGGATATCCTTGTGGACATGCTGAACGTCGGCGACACGAGCCTGAAGCTCGGCACGCGCCCGTCCGTCGTGCTTGTCATCGGCGTCAACGGCGTCGGCAAGACGACGACCATCGGCAAGCTGGCTCACCGCCTCTCCGGTGAGGGCAAGCGCGTGCTGCTGTGCGCGGCCGATACGTTCCGCGCCGCGGCTGCCGATCAGCTCGAAATTTGGGCCGGACGCGCCAATGTGGACATCGTCCGCCAGCACGAGGGCGCGGACCCCGCCGCCGTGGTGTTCGACGCCATTTCCGCCGCCAAGGCGCGAGGCAGCGACGTCATCCTGTGCGACACGGCAGGACGCCTGCACAACAAGGCCAACCTGATGAACGAGCTCGGCAAAATTTCCCGCATCATTGACCGCGAGCTGCCGAATGCGGATAAAGAGGTCCTGCTCGTGCTCGACGGCACGACGGGCCAGAACGGCCTGCTGCAGGCCAAGCAGTTCAAGGAGATCGCCGGTGTTACGGCCATCGCCCTGACAAAGCTCGACGGCACGGCCAAGGGCGGCATCGTCATCGCCGTGGCAGACGCGCTGCAGATCCCTGTGAAGCTCATCGGTGTCGGCGAACAGATGGACGACCTGATGCCGTTTGAGCCGCGCGCGTTCGTCGACGCGCTGATCTGAGGAGGTGCCCGACATGAAGGTCGTTATGGCAAGCAACAACGCCCACAAGATCGCCGAGCTGCGCGCGATCCTGTCTGCCTACGGGCTGGACGTCGTCTCGCAGCGTGAGGCGGGTGTGCATGTCGAGCCGGAGGAGACCGGCACAACGTTTGAGGAGAATTCCCGCATCAAGGCTGTGGCTGTGATGCAGGCCTGCGGTCTGCCCGCCGTGGCGGACGACTCCGGCCTGATGGTCGACGCGCTGAACGGGGAGCCGGGCGTTTATTCCGCGCGCTACGGCGGACCGGACTGCATCAGCGATTCCGACCGCATCAACTATCTGCTGAAAAAGCTCGGAAACGTCCCGGAAGGGAAGCGGACGGCAAAATTCGTCAGCGTTATCACCCTCGTCACGCCGGACGGCAAGGAGATCGTCGCGCGCGGCGAGTGTCCGGGACACATCCTGTTCGAGCGCCACGGAAACGGCGGCTTCGGCTATGATCCGGTGTTCTTTGCGGAGGATGCCGGGTGCACGTTCGCAGAGCTGGCCCCGGAGCAGAAAAATCAGATATCCCACCGCGCCCGGGCGCTGCGCGCCTTTGTGGAGAAGGCGTTTGGAACGAAAAAGGAGAAGGAATTATGCTGACCAGCAAACAGCGCGCCGATCTGCGCGCACAGGCAAATGATCTGGACACCACCCTGATGGTGGGCAAGGGCGGCGTGACGGAGAACGTTCTGTCCGAGGCCGCCCGGCAGCTTGAGGCTCGTGAGCTTGTCAAGGGCCGCGTGCTCGAGGCGGCGCTCCTGTCCGCACGCGAGGTCTGCGATGCGCTGTGCGAAGCGCTCGGTGCAGACGGCGTGCAGTGCGTCGGCTCGAAATTCGTGATCTACCGCCGCTCGGAGAAGAAGGCACAGGAGGCCGCACGGCAGGCGCGCGAGCTGAAAAAGCGCAAGTCGAACCCCGTCCGGCGCGGGGCGCAGGAGCGCCGCCGGCAGGCACGCGAGGAGCGCGAGCGCCGCAATGAGTATTTCCGGCAGGCTGCCATTCAGGCCGCCATCGAGCGCCGGAAGAGCCGCGAGGAATAACATAAATCATCGGAAAGGGGAGCGCCGCACATGGCAAATATCGGTATATTCGGCGGGAGCTTCAACCCGCCGCATCGCGGCCATCTGCTGGCTGCAGCGGAGTTCCAGCGCAGACTTGGGCTGGACCGCGTCATTCTGATGCCGGCGGCGCTGCCGCCCCATAAGGCGCTGGCCGCCGGATCGCCGGACGCCCACACGCGTCTGGAGCTGACAAGGCTGGCTGCGCAGGACCTCCCGTTTGCGGAGGTCAGCGATCTGGAGCTGCACCGCAGCGGCGCAAGCTACACGGCCGATACACTCGAGGAGCTGCACCGGCAGTATCCCAACGACCATCTCTGGTTCCTGATGGGGACGGATATGCTGCTGACCTTTGCGCAATGGCATGCGCCGGAGCGCATTGCAAAGCTTGCCTCGCTGGCGGTCGCGCACCGCGGAAGGGATGACGGCAAAACGCTTCGGGAAGCGGCGCAGCAGCTGCGCGACCGCTTCGGGGCGGACGTCGTGCTGGTGGAAAATGACTTTCTGCCCTATTCCTCCACCATCGCCCGCGCCATGCTGACCTTCCGCTGCGGGGAGGACTATCTCGAGCCTGCGGTCTATGACGCCGTTTGCATGCAGGGGCTTTATCACACGCGCAGCGACCTGCGCGCCCTGCCGCTCGATGCGCTGGCCCGCATCGCCCTGCCGCTGCACGACCCGAAGCGCGTGCCGCATGTGCTTGGCTGCAGCCACACGGCGGCGGAGCTTGCCGCCCGCTTTGGTGAGGATCCCGGCCCAGCCCGCCGGGCAGGCCTGCTGCACGATGTCACAAAGGCGCTTCCCGGTCCGGAGCAGTTGAAATTATGCGATAAATATGGTATGATGTTGGATACATTCGAACGCAGTCACCCGAAGCTGCTGCACGCCAAAAGCGGCGCGGCGGTCGCGGGGGCCGTGTTCGGGGAATCTGCTGCGGTGCAGTCGGCTATCTGTTGGCACACGACCGGCAAGCCGGACATGACGCTGCTGCAGAAGATCTTATATCTTGCCGATTACATGGAGCCGAACCGGGATTTCCCCGGTGTGGAACGGCTCCGCGCTCTGGCGGAGCATGATCTGGATGAGGCGGTCCTTCTGGGCCTTGAGATGTCGCTCGATCTGCTGACGGAAACCGGTCAGCCCATTGACGTGAATTCCAGAGCGGCCAGAGATTTTTTGAAAAGCGAAAGGACGAAGTCGGAATGAGGAAACTATTCGGCAACAGCAGCCGCGGCGCTTCCGGCGGGCGCTATGTCGCCGGGAAGCAGGCCGAGCGCCGCAGTGCGCCGGTGCAGCCCGATGTGCAGCGCCCCGAGTCAGACGAGGACGAGATCCCGCTCCTGCGTGATTATGCCAACCGCGAGGCGGCGCAGCACGGTCCGGAGACGGAAAAGGATGATAACCCGCTTCTGCAGCAATATCTGAAGCGCCCGCCGCTGGCGCAGGCCATGCCACAGGAGCGGCATCAGGCTCCGGCGCAGCCGCAGCAAAGACCTGCGCAGCAGGCGCAGAGTGTTCCCGCACCCCGTGCGCCGCGTGCCGAAGCGCCGCGGCCCCGCCGGGAGGAAGTCAGGGACGAGGACCTGACGCGTGATCTGCCTCGCACGGATGCCGAAGCGCCGCGCAGCGGCATGAACGGCAAAACGCGCGGACTGATCCTTCTGCTGGCCTCCATCGCGCTGTTTCTCGGCTCCGTCGCCATGTGTCTGGCGCTGCTCGGCCGCACGACGGCCATCATGCCGTCCGGCGGGGATAACAAGTCCGGCGGCAGTACGAGCGTCCGCGTCGAAACGGACGCTCAGACGGGCCAGAGCATCGAGATGGACGTGCCGGATGCCTCCGGCCACGAGGGGATTTATAATATTCTGCTCATCGGCACGGACGGCGACAGCACCCGCACGGATACGCTTCTGATCGCGAACCTCAATACGAAGAAGCACACCGTCAGCCTGATGAGCATCCCGCGCGACACTTATATCACCGGCAATTACGTCATTCCGAAGATCAATTCCGTCTACAGCGCGGCGGGCCAGGGTGACCGCGGCATCCGTGCGCTGACCGATAAGATCCGCGAGACGCTTGCCATTGCAGTCGACGGTTATGTGCTGGTTGATCTGCAGGGCTTTGAAAAGACGATCGACATGGTCGGCGGCGTGGAATTCGATATCCCGACCGACCTGCAGTATGACGATGATGACGAAAATATCCACGTCGACCTGAAGGCAGGCCATCAGCTGCTTGACGGTGCACATGCGCTGCAGCTGTGCCGCTACCGCAGCGGCGCTGCCGATATGGACATTGAGCGTGCGGCTACGCAGCAGGAATTCCTGCGAGCGTTGGCACGGAAGCTGGCTTCGTCCGCGACGCTGGCAAAGGTGAAGGACTATGCCGAGCTATTTGCGACCTATGTCCGCACCGACCTGACCGTCGGCAACCTGATCTATCTCGGATCCGAGCTGATGCAGTGCGATTTCAACGCCATGTACACCGTGACCCTGCCCGGCGAGGCCGTGGAGATCAAGGGCGGCGACTATTATCAGCTCGACCCGGACGGCGTGCTGAAGATCCTGAACGAGCACTTCAACCCCACGTCCGAGGAATACGGCAAATATGACATCAACATCCGCCAGAAGACGGATATTCAGCGCGGGGATGGAACCGTGACCCGTGATACCACGGCGACAACGCCGACAAAGAGCACGCAGCCGCGCCAGGAGCCGACAGAGCCCACGCAGGATACGGCGACGGAACCGACGGGAGATCCCACGGAGCCGACGGAGGGCCCAACCGACGAAACGCAGGACCCGACGGAGGGGCCGACCGAGGGCCCGACGGAAGCGCCGACGGAGGCTCCGACTGAGGCGCCCACGGAAGCGCCGACCGCCGCGCCGGAGACGGCAGAATAAGGAGGAACACCCCATGTATACACCCAAGGAGCTGGCGCTGCGCGCCGCTAAGGCACTCGACGACCGCAAGGGCCTGAAGATCCGCCTGCTGCAGGTTACGGACGTCACGTCCATTGCTGACTATTTTCTGATCTGTACCGGCACGTCCAACACGCATGTCAAGACGCTGTGCGACAGCGTGGAGGCGGCCGTCGCCGATGAGCTGGGCGAGCCGTTGCTGCACCGGGAGGGCCACCGCGGCGGAACGTGGGTCCTGCTGGACTTCGGCTGCCTCGTCGTGCATGTCTTCACGGAGGAGACGCGCGCCTTCTATGATCTCGAACGCCTGTGGAACGACGCAACGCCGGTTCCCATTGATTTTGCAGAATAAAGAGGGAGAAACATGAAGTACGATTTTACCGCCATCGAGGCCAAATGGCATAAGATCTGGGATGAAAAGCAGCTCTATGCCGCCAGGACCGGCAGCGACGCGAAGAAATTCTATGCGCTGGTCGAATTCCCGTACCCGTCCGGCGCCGGTCTGCACGTCGGCCATGCCCGCCCCTATACGGCCATGGATGTCATCGCGCGCAAGCACCGCATGCAGGGCGAGAACGTGCTGTTCCCCATGGGCTACGATGCCTTCGGCCTGCCGACGGAGAACTACGCCATCAAGAACCACATCCATCCTGCCGTCGTGACGAAGAACAACATCGCCACGTTCCGCGGCCAGCTGCAGGCGCTCGGCTACAGCTTCGACTGGGACCGCGAGATCAACACGACGGACCCGAAGTATTTCAAGTGGACGCAGTGGATCTTCCTGCAGCTCTATAAGAACGGCCTTGCCTACAAGGCCAAGATGCCCGTGAACTGGTGCACGTCCTGCAAGTGCGTGCTGGCAAACGAGGAAGTCGTAGAGAACGTCTGTGAGCGCTGCGGTAGCCCGGTCGTCCGCAAGGAAAAGAGCCAGTGGATGCTGCGCATCACGCGCTATGCCCAGCGCCTGCTCGACGATCTGGACGACGTCGACTTCATCGAGCGCGTCAAAATTCAGCAGCGTAACTGGATCGGACGCTCCACCGGCGCGGAGGTCCGCTTCGGCTCGACGTTCGGCGATGAGATCACCGTGTTCACCACCCGCCCGGACACGCTGTTCGGCGCGACGTACATGGTCCTTTCGCCGGAGCATCCGCTGCTCGAGCGCTGGATGGACCGCCTGACGAATGCCGACGAGGTCAAGGCCTATCAGGAGGCAGCCGCCGCGAAGTCCGACTTTGAGCGCACGGAGCTCACGAAGGAGAAGACCGGCGTGCAGCTCGGCGGCGTGAAGGGCATCAACCCCGTGAACGGCAAGGAGATCCCCATCTTCATTTCGGACTATGTCCTCTCCACCTACGGAACCGGTGCGATCATGGCCGTCCCGGCCCATGACGACCGCGACTGGGAATTCGCGAAGAAGTTCGGCTGCGAGATCATCGAGGTCGTCAAGGGCGGCAACGTGCAGGAGGCGGCCTTTACGGACTGCGCCACCGGCGTGATGGTCAATTCCGGCTTCCTTGACGGCATGAGCGTCGCCGACGCCAAGAAGGCCATCACGGAATACCTGACGGAGAAGCACATCGGCGAGGCGAAGGTCAACTTCAAGCTCCGCGACTGGGTCTTCTCCCGCCAGCGTTACTGGGGCGAGCCGATCCCCATCGTCCACTGCCCGAAGTGCGGCACCGTCCCGCTCGATGAGAAGGACCTGCCGCTGGAGCTGCCGGATGTCGAGAGCTACGAGCCGACGGACGACGGTCAGTCTCCGCTTGCCGCCATCACGGACTGGGTCAACACGACCTGCCCCTGCTGCGGCGGCTCAGCCAAGCGTGAAACGGACACCATGCCCCAGTGGGCCGGTTCCTCGTGGTACTATCTGCGCTATATGGATCCGCACAACGACGAGGCCCTTGCCTCGCCCGAGGCTCTGCGCTACTGGAGCCCGGTCGACTGGTACAACGGCGGCATGGAGCACACGACGCTCCATCTGCTCTACAGCCGCTTCTGGCACAAGTTCCTCTATGATATCGGCGTCGTGCCGACGAAGGAACCCTATGCCAAGCGCACGAGCCACGGCATGATCCTCGGTGAGGGCGGCATCAAGATGTCGAAGTCCCGCGGCAATGTCATCAACCCCACGGATGTCATCGCCGAATACGGTGCGGACACCATGCGCACCTATATCATCTTCATCGGCGATTTTGAAAAGGCCGCTTCCTGGTCGACGAACGCCGTGAAGGGCTGCAAGCGCTTCCTCGACAAGGTCTGGAATCTGGCCGAGACCGTCACCGATCACGAGACGGCATACTCTGCCAAGAACGAGTCCATCCTGCACAAGACGATCCGCAAGGTCACGTCGGACATCGATGCGCTCAAGGGCAACACCGCGCTGGCCGCGCTCATGACGCTGACGTCTACGCTGACGGACAACGGCTGCAACGCCGCCGAGCTCAAAACGCTCCTGCAGCTGCTCAGCCCGTTTGCGCCGCACATCTGCGACGAAATCTGGCAGCAGCACGGCTTCGAGGGCATCTGCTCCGTCTCGGCCTGGCCGGCGTATGACGAGTCGAAGTGCCGCGATGCGGAGATCGACATGGCCGTTCAGGTCAACGGCAAGCTGCGCGGCACGATCCATGTTGCAGCCGACCTCGACGACGAGACCGTCGTTCAGACGGCGCTGGCCGACGAAAAGATCGCTCGCTTCCTCGAGAAGACCGGCGGCGCGCTGCGCAAAAGCATCGTTGTCAAAAACAAGCTGGTCAACCTCATCGTAAAGTGATGGAATCCGGCCGCTCGGCTTGAAATCGGCAAAAGTTTGAAAAAAATTGTAGAGATCGCTTGACTTTTGACTTGCGATTGACTATAATAATTGATGCCGTTATATCGGCCCTGAAAGCATCCCGGATTGAGCCGGATGCACCGGAGGGAGGGAAATCAATGTCTGAAATTCGCGTGAAGGAGAACGAGTCTCTGGAGAGCGCGCTGAAGCGTTTCAAGCGCAGCTGCCAGAAGGATGGCGTTATCGCTGAGGTCAAGAAGCGTGAGCATTACGTCAGCCCGAGCCTCAAGCGGAAGCAGAAGTCCGAAGCTGCTCGTAAGAACAAGCGTCGCGGCTATTGATTCCCGTTTTCTTGCATAGCTAGAGCCGCTGCTGATGCAGCGGCTCTTGTTTTTTGTCCCGCCTCCCGCACTTTTGCGGCCCGCCGTCATAACATGGAATGAGCCGAGTGCTCAGAATCCAAACGGGAGGTTCCTGACTATGAATTGCAATTCCAATTGCTTCGGCGGCAACTGCTGGTGGATCATCATCCTGCTCCTGCTGTTCTGCTGCTGCGGAAATAACGGCGGCTGCGCCAACGCGGCCAACAACAACTGCGGCTGCGGCGGCTGCGGCTGCTGACGCATCGATCCGGCGGGGGAGAAGGCTTGCCTTCTCCTCCGCTATTTTTTTGTATCGGTACTGGCCTTCTGCCGCTTCCTGTGATATAATGCAGAAAAGTACTTCCCGGAAGGAGCGTGTTTTATGGAGGATCGACCCGTACAGGAGGGCTATCACCGTCCCGCACGAAAGAAAAAGCGCGCGGGCCTGCCTGCCTTTTTCCTGGCCGTCATCGTGCTGGCGCTGTTGGCTGCCGCCCTGCTGCGCATCTGGCTCGGTTACCGCAGCGGCTCGCTTGCCGCAGGAGATATCACGGTGCTGCGCCGCGGCCTGCCGTTCGGCGTGGGAGCCGCCGGACTGGCTGCCGTGCTTGCCGTCGCCGGTCTGCTGCGGAAAAAGCGCCGCCGCGGCTTTGCCGCCTGGGGCCTTGCTCTGGCGCTCGTTGCGCTCGTGCTGACAGGCGGACTGCTGTATGCCGACCATTACCTGACCGGCAAAATGACGACGGACGATGATTTCGATTCGCTCTCCGCCAGTGACCTGCACCAGACGGCGACGGAGGCTGACGGCCGCCTGGAACGCGAGGAGCGTTTTTCTGAGGCGCTGTCCGGTCTGGAGGAGCAGTTGGCTGATCTGCCGTCCTTCACGGAGGTCGATCGCTACCTGCTGTCCAATAACGATATCCCGGCCGAGGCGCTGGCCAAGCTCGACACGGGCAAGGCCCCGCGCAGCAGCTATCTCAGCAGCGATGCAGGCAAAATTCAGGTGTTCGTGCTGTTCGGCCTCGACGGCGTCGATTCGTCCGACAGCGTCATGCTCGTTGCGCTCGACCGCGTGCATCAGAAGATCAAGCTTATCTCGCTTGCGCGCGATTCCTATGTTTTTATCCCGGAATTCGCCTCATTTTCCAAGCTGGCCTATTCCTACACCTGGGGCGGCGCGGCGATGGCCGTAAAAAATCTGAACTATAACTATTACTTGAACGTGTCGGATTATATTGCCGTGGATTTTGAACAGCTCGCGCAGATCATCGACCGGATCGGCGGCGTGACGGTCAATATCGACGAGGATGAGGCGCGCTATCTTTCCAATTATCCGAACGTCCATGTCGGCGACTGCCTGCTCGACGGGAAAACGGCGGTTTCCTATGCCCGCATCCGCAAGAGCAGCGCCACGGACAGCGACCGCAAGCGCACCGGCCGCCAGCGTGAGGTCATTCTCTCGATCCTCAACACGCTGCAGACCATGCCGCTGTCGCAGTATCCGGGCTTTGTGCGCGACTGCCTCGGTATGTGCGCAACATCATTCGAGGCTGAGACGCTTCTGACCATGGCCGCTGAGACGCTGGGGCAGAATTACACGGTCGAGCAGTATTTCTTCCCGGAGGGGCAGGTGGACTGGTGGGCCGGGCTCATCAAGGAGTATTTCTACTACGTCTATGACCTGCGCCGTGCCAGTGACCGCATTTACCGCATCATTTACGAGGAGCTGTATATCTCGGGCTACGATGATTGAGTGCAAAGCATGAGGCTAAGCCTGCAGCAGCACATGCGAAAATCCGCATATTTGCCCAATCACTACAGCAGCGGCATGGCCGGACCGGCCA
>OGJH01002045.1_pt1 | contig 14364 bp, 10 predicted proteins | sample 1572021 | NCBI WGS metagenome assembly OGJH01 (sample SAMEA2582098, study PRJEB24529) | metagenome | biome: Human gut stool | place: China | collected 2011
TATACAGGAAAAGCACTGGATTTTTTTAACATCCGTTATGTGTTCAGCATGTATCCGGCAGCAAATGCAGTACTGTGCCGTTTAACGGGCCTTCATCCGCTCGTAGTGACGAAGGTGATTCTCTGTATGATGACGGTAGTTTTAAGTTATCTCGTCTATGCACAGATCGGAAAGGCGCTGTTAAAAGAAAAACAGATGGTATGGGTGCTCCTGTGCTTTATTAGTGTTGTGAATCTGAATTTTCATACGATCTTTTCAAATGCGTCGTTCCTGCTGACGAGGGGATACGAGGGAAAGGCCGTATTGTGCAATATCATCCTCCCGTTTCTGTTTTATCTTGGTCTGCGCATGTATCAGGAGAAAAACGGAAAGAGAGTCTGGCTGCTGTTTTTCATGACAGGCGTCGCTGCGATTGACCTTACGATGTCATCCATGATGACTGTACCGGTGGCCATGAGTGCTGTGATTCTGCCGAATCTTGTGCGGAAAAAACGCTGGGGACAGAGCAGGCTCTATCTGCTTGCTGTGCTACCGTGTGTGCTGGTGCTTGGGGTCTATCTCCTTGGTGTGCGCGGTATCCTGCAGATTCCGGTTGTGCGGTAGAAAGGAGAAAATGTGGGCGGAATAAATCTGAATGAGAGCGGCCTCGATTTTGTGAGACAGGTCTTTGTGACGTTTGGAGGAAACACAACCGTACTGACGCTGTTTCTGCTGTCGGTGCTGTTATCAAGAGGATATACCAAGAACAAATTCAGAAAGGATAAATGAGAATGATATATAATAAGAAAATCATGAGGCTTGAGCTGTCCGCCGAGAATCCCGTTCACGGCGGACATTATTATGCCGAATTACTGCTGCCTGCGGCGGACTATGAAATCAAAGACGCTATGCAGAGAACTCGTGCCGTCGGCAGAGAAAACACGGTTGAAGTCAGCATCCTTGAATGCGATATCCTGCCAGAGTTGCAGGACATCCGCTTGGACACTTTCAGTTTGGATGAGCTGAACTTCCTTGCCAAACGGCTTTCCTTTCTTCCCAATGAGGAACTGCCCGTGTTTTATGCCGTGACCGAGCAGATATTCAACGACGCAGACGAAAACCCCGTCAGCATCAAAGATCTCATCAACTGCACCTACAGCTTGGACACCGTTCCCGTTGCTCATAATGTGAGCAATCTTTCCGAGCTCGGTCGGTTTGCCTTCGAAAATAAACTGCTTTCCGACCTCGAAGGTATCCCCGAAAGTGCCGTTCCGTTTTTGAATGCAGAACAGATCGGCAGAGTGCAGCAGAAAAACGATAGCGGCGTGTTTGATGGCAGGCTGTATATCCCCACCGTGCATTATGACCGACCGGAGATATATGACGGCGTGACCTTGCCGGACGAGGAATCCTCCGACTTTGCCATTCGCCTGCTCGTATCGGGTACGCCGGAGCATATCAAGGTCGATCCCGTAGATAGGGCTATATGGCTGAGCCTCCCAATGGCAAGCGACATACTCGCAAATTATGCCGCGGCATTTAATGAGGCAGACATCAGCGATTGTGTATATTATGATTTTGAATCGGTAATTCCGCAGATCACCCCGGAGATGTTTGGCAGCATGAGCGATGTCCAAACGCTCAATAAGCTTGCTACGGAAATCAGCATCATGAGCGAAACCGAACAGGTTAAATTCAAAGCTGTTTTGGAATCCGAAAACACGGCAAGTATTCAGGACGCGCTAAATGTAGCCCATAACCTGTGGCGTTATAAATTTACCGCTATGCCCGATACCGCCGACACCTTTTTCAAAAATTATGTTGCCGAGAATGTGGATACGCGCTTTGACAACCGATGGCTTGGCGGCTTGTTTGCGCGAAATGAGGGTGAACGCTTGCTCGGTCGCCTCGGTGCGACGCTGACCGATTACGGCGTTATTTCCGCCCGAAACGGCCATCTGTTCAAGCCCGTTCCGTATGACGAGCCGGAGGCAAAGGAATTGAAAACGCAGGCTTTGACCGAGGAAAAGCTGGATGTCATCGAGGTGCTTGACCGCAGAGCGCTGTTCAGCAACGGACGGCTCATGCCCGAACAGATCCCCGAAGGCTTGTATGCCTATGACCTCCGCCACAGCGATGTCGGCGGCCGCTTCTGCTCCATTGAGCCGAAGGTCGGAGTCAACCACGGCGGCACTGTTCTGATGCGGGATATTCTCGATTTCGGCGAAAGCGGATATATCCCGCTGGATGAGGACACCGAGCCGAACTTTTTGGGCGATGAAATGACGCCGTCCGAATTCGCCGAGGAAGAAGTTCAGGACGAAACCTTACAGATGGGAGGTATGTAATATGAGCATCAGCACCGTAACCGTCGATGACCTTTACCGAATGAACGGCAAGGAAGGACTTGTTTTGCAGGGCTGCGGCGGCGATCCGCAGGAGTGGCTGGACGGCATCAACGATCTACTCACCGATGAGGGTATTCTGAAGAACGGCAGCAAATTCGAGAATATCTCCGTATTCCAAAACGGAAGCCTCACAAATATCCTCGTAGTCCTGCGGCGTTTTCAAAAGCGGATATCTGTCGCCTGCATTAACGGCTATGTAGTATTTTTCGTTTTCCATCTTCATCCCTCCGAAATCGCACAAGGTTTATTATATCGGCAGCAGGGTATTTTTTTCAAGAGGTTTTTCCGCCAAGGGGCAACTGCGCCTATACGCTGACAGGTGCCACCTGTCATGATGGAAGGAGAAAGTGAACTTACCCAACTGAAGAATAACTACAGCAGAAAGGAAAGACAAATAACTCTATCAAGGCAGAGTATAAGATGGAATCGGTTCGACTTGTGCAGGTCAAAGACCGCCCTTTTTCTCTGTTGTGGGTAAAAAGTGTGGCTTTTGTGCAAAGCCTTATAAGAGGCAGTTGAGAAACAGACGGATTTATGCTATAGATTAATTTGAAAAGGTATACCCAAGGAAAAACAAAAACGAATGAAGGCGAAATGGGGTCTGTTTATGACCGAACAGAAAAAGAATACTATCATAACAAGCGGCATCGCTGTGCTTGCCGTGATACTGGCATATTGCTTCCGAATTGTGGGCAGGGGCAGCTTCTACCCGATGCTGTTTTCCTATCTGCGCAGCTTTATCTATATCGGTCTGTTCGCCGCCTGGGGACTCTCCGTCCGTCAGCGGATCGTGCAAAAGCAGGTGTGCAGGTTTATGACGGTCACCGCAGTACTGCTCATCATATGGATGGTAGTCCGTTCGGCAAAGTATTTTATATTCTGGCAGCCGGATGCCGTCCGTTACCTGTGGTATCTGTTCTATCTGCCCATGCTGTTTGTGCCTATGCTGGCACTGCTGATTGCTATGTCATTGGGAAAGCCGGACGAATACAAATTCCCCAAGGGAATGTCGGTTCTGTGGATCATCTCCGGCGTATTGCTTCTGCTCGTGCTCACAAATGACCTGCACCAATTCGTATTTACCTTTCCGAAGGACGCCGCCGTGTGGACAGACAAAAACAACGGCTACTCGATAGGCTACTTCATTATTGTAGGCTGGCAGGTGCTGTGTGCCTTTGCCGCACTCGTAATTATGTTTTTCAAATGCCGCGTGCAAAAAGGAAGGCTCCACTTTCTTCCCATTGTTCCTATGCTACTGGCGATTGTTTACAGTGTACTTTACTATGCGGGTGCGGATTGGCTGCTCCACTTGTTCGGCGATATTGCCGCATTCCAAAGTGTGATGTATATTCTGACCTTTGAGTTTTGCATCGCCTGCGGATATATACATTCAAACAGCCGTTATGTGGACTTGTTTGCCTCCTCTGTCGGCACATCGGCAGAGATTACCGACAAGGACTTTACCGTTCGGTATGCAGCTGTAAACACTGCGCCTATCGCAAAGGAAACGATGAAAAAAGCCGAGCAAAGCCCGGTCACGATGGGAGACTTGACCATTCACACCATGCCCATTGACGGCGGCTATGCCGTATGGACAGAGGATGTGTCGGCTCTGCGTGACATCAAGGAGGACTCTGAGCTTCTTGCAGACGAGCTTTCCGACAGGAACGAAATGCTCCGTTATGAATACAAGCGTGAAGCCAAGCGCCGCAAGGTGGAGGAGCAAAACCGCCTGTATGATCTCCTGCGTTCCGCTACGCAGACGCAGATCGACCGCATTGCAGAGCTCACTAAGGAATACCGCCGAATCTCAAGCACCGATCCCGACAGTGCCAAAACGCTCCTTGCCGAGATTGCCGTGCTGTGCAGCTATATTAAACGCCGCAAGCATCTGACGCTCCTTACCGACCGAGATATTAAAATACCGGCAACGGAACTCCACCGTGCCTTCAATGAGTCCCTCCAAACGCTGAAGCTGTTGGGTGTCCGCAGCTCACTCTATGTGGACGAGTCTCTTTCCATGCTCTCCGGCAAAACGGCGACCGCTGTATTTGATTTTTATGAATCGGTTATTGAAGCCGACATTTTGAATTTAACAGGCATACAGGTAAGTCTCATAAAGGCAAACGGCTTGCGCTTGTCACTGAATGTGTGCTGCAAAGCCGACCTTTCCGCTTTGGTAAGCGGAGACGGTATCCGCTGTGAAAAAGAGGACGACGAGGAATACCAGCACCTTGTATTTGAAGCGAAAGAAGGTGACAGGAAATGAGTGCATTTTCTTCCCTTTCTGAATTTTGGCAGACCATGCTGCCGTTTATCATGCTTGTGGAGATCATCCTTGAGATCGGGCTGTTTATGTATCAGCTTATTCGCAGCAATAAGCCGGTGCGCAGCCTGCTGAGTCTGGCGGTCATGGTGGTGATGATCCCGCTGCTATTCTCCGTTTCTCAGGCAGATCCCGATAATATCGGGGACGCATTTCTGCTGGGCGCACCGTGGCTGATATTTGCCGCTGCCATTTTCCTTGCGGCAGTTCACTTTGCCATTGCTCTGCCGCGGGAATACCGCCGTAAAAAGAACGAGCTCTCGCCGTTCTCCATTAAGGAAGCAACCGATAAGCTGCCTATGGGCATCTGCTTTGCCGACCCGAACGGCAGGATCATCCTGTGCAACAACCGTATGCGCAGGCTCTCCTTTGCCCTTTGCGGCCACGAGCTGCAAATCAAAAGCGATATGGAAAATGCCCTGAGCGTGCCGGACAGATCCGTAACCGTCAAGGATGATTGCTACATCCTGCCCGACAAGACCGTCTGGCAGTTTCGCACACAAAATATCACCGTGGACAGCGATGACCGCTGGCAGCAGATAACGGCGCACAATGTAACCGAGCTGTATAACGGCTACCAAAAGCAAGAGGAAATAAATGAAGAACTGGCAGAAGTCAATCGAAAGCTCAGGAAGATGTACGCTCGCATGGAGGACGATGTCAAAGAAAAGGAAAGCCTTGACCTAAAGGTCTATATTCATGACACCATCGGGCGAAGCCTCCTGACCATCCGTGACATCATAGACAGCGGAGAGGATACCGAGCGAAAGCTTGAGGCGCTGCAAAATGCCATCGGTATGCTGGCAAGCAACCGCGTCACCTCTGTCAGCACAATGGACGAGGTAAAAAGAACCGCACAGCAGCTTGGCGTGGCTGTAAAAATCGACGGCTACCTGCCCCGTGATACCGCAGCCGAGGAGCTGACCGTTGCTGCCGCCAAGGAGTGCGTGACCAACTGCATCAAGCACGCAGACGGGAATGAGGTATATATCCGCATTGCCCAGCGCGGCGAACGCTATGATGTTACCATAACCAACAACGGCAAAATACCCACAGAGCCGATAAAGGAAGGCAGCGGCCTGTCAACGCTTCGCCGCAGTATTGAAAGCTCCGGCGGTGAAATGCATATTTCGCACAATCCACGCTTTGCTCTTCTGATTACGATTCCCGCAAAGGAGATCAGCCTATGATAAACACCATACTTGTAGAGGATGATTTATACATCCAAAAGCACTTTGTCGATCGTCTTGCAGCAGACGGCGAGTTTCATCTTGTCGGCGTTTTCCGTGATGCCTTTGAAGCGGAAAAGCACTGCGACGCCACCGTAAAGCTCGTCCTTATGGATGTGCAGACGCAGCATAAGCACTCCGGTCTTGCCGCCGCAGAGCGCATCAAAAAGGCTTTTCCGCAAATCAAAATCGTTGTGGCTACCTCGCTTGTCGATCCCGAAGTTTTGCAAAGAGCCAAAATAGGTGCTGCCGACAGCCTGTGGTATAAGGACCACGGCACAGAGGAGCTGATGAGTGTGGTAAAGCGCACCCTGGCAGGGGAAAAGGTCTTCCCCGATATCGCTCCGGCCGTTGAAATGGAGGGAACGATGTCCGATGCCTTCTCGCACCGGCAGTTATACATCTTACGCCTTTATATAAAGGGCTTTACCTATCAGGAAATTGCCGATAAGCTGGGCATTTCCAAAAACGGCGTTCGCTGGAACCTGGACGATATGGTGGAAAAGGGCGGCTTTGAAAGCAGAGAAGCACTGGTTGCAACCGCCATTGAAAACAAACTCATGGTAACCACCTTAAAAGACGAATAAGCAAAACTGAACCCCCTTGGCTGTACGGTCAAGGGGGTTTTCGCGCCCAAAAGGCAAAAATTTTTTGAAAAAATCGAGATTTTTCTTCTGTTACTGGCACAAGTGCCAGTGACAAACGCCAAAAAAATCCGTACAATAGATACTGTAAGATTAGGATTGTACTTTTAGAAGGTGGTGATGAATGATGAAAAAAATCGTTCTGGACATTCAGAGCGATATCCATGCGCACACCATGGAGCGAATGCTGATGCAAAAATTGGACGATTGCCAAGTTGTGATTTCCGAGTCGCCGGACGCAACCGCCGAGTGGTGCAAAACGCATCGACCGGATGTGCTTTTAATGGAGGTCAAGGCATATTCGCCCTGGATGTTCAAAGAACGAATGGAAATCCGTGACAAGGTAAAACGGAACACGGAAAACTGCCGGGTCATTCTCTTTGTGGATGACGATACAGACGGAGAGTTGACCGAAAAGGTACGGCAGGCAAAGCGCGAGGGTCTGATAGACGCTTTTCTCTTCGGTTCGGTATCCGAAAACTACTTTGCTTCGGTCATCGACAGTGTTTAAATCAGGCAACACAAAAAGCATAAAAATCTTCAAAATAATTATGAGGGAGGAATAATAGTATGACAAAAACGAACAAACGAAGGCGCGTCGCCAGCGTCCTGTTGGCGCTTGTGATGCTGCTCTCACTGATGCCGAGTATGGAGGTTCCCACCCATGCCTTTTGGGAGGACTACGACCAAGGCACAGATTGTATCTACTGTGACCACTACCACTGGGGTGAGAATATGTGCGACGGTTGCGGGTTCTGCACTGTTGACTGCAACTCCGACTGCTTCGTTGAATTCCACTGCAACGATTGTGGTGAGTGTCTGTTCAATACAGTCTATTGGTGCGATCAATGCTACAAGTGCGCCGACTGCATGGAGGAAACGCACTGCTCCACCTGCGGCAAATGCTACATTGGCGAGGATGACCAGCTGTGCGGCGAATGCTATAAGGGTCCCTGCTGCTCCATAACCATCTGCGACACCTGCGGCTTCTGCGATGACTGTGCAAACGATGACAGCGACCCGATGCACTGCTCGCTTTGCGACAGCTGCTTCGGTTCGGTGGACGAGTGCGTGGACGACGATGATACCGGCGTCATCCACTGCATCGATTGCCACACATCCTGCGAGCAGTGCGAGGAATGCCTGCTGGCCAAAGAGAGCTGCGAGGACTGCGGTCTGTGCATCGACTGCTGCCGGGATAACTCCGAGGGCGGCGGCTGCCCGGACGGCGAGACCTGCGTGGAAAGCGCCGAGTGGGACGAGCACATCTGCCAGGGCTGCGGCGGCTGGGTCGCGGATAAGGAGGACGAGGACGAGTTCTGCGAAACCTGCGAGCTGTGCAAAGAGTGCTGCGAAGGCAACTCCGACTGCTCCGAGGGGATGTGCGTAATGGATACGGACTATGCGGATCACTTCTGCGAGGACTGCGGTCTGTGCTTCCACGACAGCGATCCCTGCGAGGACGGCTGCGATCAGCGCTGCAAGGACTGCTGCCTCGATGCCGTGAAAGCGATGGGCTGCGATCATGACGACTGGTGCTTCAGCGACTCTGATTTTGAGAATCATCTGAAGACGGAGCATTCTGGCGCCGGGCATACCCACATAGCCTCCGCCACCTGGGAGGCTGACGGAACGCAGCACTGGCACCCCTGCCGCTATTGCGACGGCAAAAAGCTGAATCCTGCCAACCATGAATATGACGCCAAGGGCGTGTGCAAGGTCTGCGGCTACATCAGCGGCAGCTCCATCGTTATCACCCGCCAGCCCAAGGGCGTCAAGTGCAAGACCTCTATCTACGATGATTATAACGAAGAGCCGGAAAACGGCCTGCTGTACTATGAAAATCATCCTATCACCTTCTCTGTCTCGGCAAGAAGCCTGAAGGGCGACGAGCTGACCTATCAGTGGTATCGGAAGGATAATGAGCGTCCCACGGCGGCGCCCTACAAGCTGGATGAGTGGCCGAATCATTTTGAAGGCGTGAACACCCCCACGCTGAGGCTGTCGGTTTCCACCCAGGCCTGTCAGGAGGACTACTCCTACTACTGCGTCATCGGCAGAAAGGGTGACCCTTCGGACACCATGAAAACGGCGGAGGCAAAGCTGACTGCCACCCATGCCTTCAGCTATAATCAGGGAGGCGAGATCGTTTACACGGACGACGGCGAAAAAGTGCCGGAATACGATGTCACTTGGGTCGATAAGCATGGGAATACCCATAAAGGTTTCGTGGGCGGCGTTCGCAAAAGCGAGGGCCACAAGCTCGCGTGCCTGTTCGAAGCAGGCGAATACGAAGCGCATTATATGACCACCGGCTCCAAGGAGCGCATCTTCCCGCATACCTTTGTGCTTGACATTAGCTATGACGCAGTGGGCGGCGGCAAGGTCGATGTGCTCAGATGTTCCGTCTGCGACTATATCGTTCCTGTGAAGAGCCATGTCCATGATTACGGCTGGAACTGGGACTGCACCGGCTTCGGCAGCATCTATGAGTATACCTTCAACAGCGGCGGCTCGACCAAGACGGTGGAGCAGCTCATCCTTGAGTCCGGCTATGCCCACCCCGAAAAGTGCAAGGTTCCCGGCTGCGAGGAATTCATCATGGTTCCCCATAGCTGGGGCCGCTGGAATGTGGTCAAAAACCCCGATACCGAGGGTGACGAAGGCGGCATGGAGGCTGAATGCAGCGTCTGCGAATACAAAGAGACGAAAGAAATTGACGGCGATTGGACAAAGGACACCGCTCTTGTGACGGTGAAAAATGGCCGGGCAACCCGTATGATCGTCAAGCCAGGCGACAAGATCAGGCTTTATCCCGAGGAGAGAACCGGTCAGAAAGCCATTGGCTGGAAGGTGGAGTATCTCCGCGAATACAATGAGTATGACATCATCAGCGGTACGGGATTACCTGTTTCTAAAAATTGGAGCGTCAACGAGGCAAAGACCCTGTTCAAGCTGGTGACCAACGGCTCCGCCCTTGAGTGGGGCTGCACGATCCCAGAGTTCAGCGCCATGGGTGCCCCCGGCGGCGGCAGTTTCTTCTTTGAGCCTGTCTATGCAGGCTGTGACCACAGCGGCGGCACCACGGTGCTTAATGCGAAGGCACAGGTCTGCGACCGCAAGGGCTACACCGGCGACACCGCCTGCGCAGACTGCGGCCATGTCATCAGTGCCGGTTCGGACATCTACCCACCTGCAAACGCCGGTCATACCGGTCCACTGCAGCCGCTGTACTACTACGGCACGGCCAGCTCGGCAACCACAGACGCGAGCCATGGCGGCAAACGCTATAACGCCAAATCGGGCGACTGCCGACACCGCGCCTATGAGGGCGACTACCGCTGCACGGCTTGCGGCGGCACCGTAAAGGGCGAGACTGGCGACTTCAGGCATAGCGGTCCCCTTGAATTGCGGGATGTAAGAACGGCTACCTGTACAGAGAGGGGCTATTCCGGCAACCAGTACTGCACATCGTGCGACAGGATCGCGCAGAAGGGCGTCTCTACCCCGTCCCTCCACGAAATTGCCGATAACTACAAGCTGATCAATGAGGTTAAGCCCGGATGCACCACCTCAGGCTATAGCGGCGACCAGCAGTGCACAGCCGGCTGCGGACAGATTATCCGCTACGGTCATGTCGTTAATAAGCTCAGCCACGACTGGGACGGCGGCAAACCCGCAAAACAGGGCAAGAGCGAAGGGATTCTCTACACCTGCCAGCGCGCCGACTGCGGCGAGACAAGGTTCGTCAGAAGCCCAGCCGCGACCGAGTACACGGTCACGGTCATCAAGGGCACGGCCTCCGTTGCCGCAGGAACACCAATCACGGACAAGATCGCGCAGAACACCGTTGTGACCGTTACGGCGGACGCACCGGAGGCAGGCAAGGTCTTTGACAAGTGGGTCGTGCTGGAGGGCAATGTCACTCTGGCAGACGCCACCAAGGCGACTACCACCTTCACCATGCCCGGAAATGATGTGAAGCTCGAGGCCACCTATAAGGATGCGCCTCCTAGCCATATCCACAGCTACGGCACCGAGTGGAAGTATGACGGCACCAACCACTGGCATGAGTGCGAGTGCGACGATAAGGCCGACACGGCAGCACACAGCTTCCAGTGGGTGATCGACAAGGCCGCTACCAAGGAGGTCACCGGCATCAAGCACGAGGAATGCACCGTTTGCGGCGCCAAGCGCAGCGAGAATACGGTCATCGACAAGCTCCCCGACGGCGGCAACACCGGCAATACAAGCAGCGGTGATAATAACACCGATAAGCCAGGAAAGGACGACTCCACCAAGTCTACTCAGACCGGTGACAGCAGCAACCTCATCGGTTGGCTGGCTGCTCTGTACGTTAGCGGCGGCGTTCTGACTCTGCTGGGCGTAAGCGGCAAAAAGAGAAAGAAATCCGAGGTTAAATAAGCCGACGCTTCCGAAATCGAAATAGCCTAAACACAATAGGCGGTGACGGATCATTCCACCACCGCCTATTTTCCTGAAAGCGTGCTTGCCAGCAAGTCCCTTTCCGAAAGGCGGCAAGCGACACCCACATTCTGACCGTGTATCCCCAGCCGAACGGGGACGGCAATCTCCGACACTCTTTCTTTATGCCTTCGACAAAAATCAGAGCAAAGCTCAAAAATCTTTTAGGAAATTAAAAAACTTGGTTTTAGCCCCCTCAACTTTTCGGCATGGAAAGTGAGGGGGCTTTCTCTATAGCCTCCGCCCGTTCTTTGAAAACCGAATAGTACAGCGCATCCTTTTGTAGGGCGGATTTTTTTGTTGCCTAAAAGCAAATTTACTCACTGTCAAAAGCTTGAACTCACTACAAATAAAAAAATGGTAACACCAGCAGGAAGTTATCTTCCTGCTAATGTTACCTCATTTACAAGTATCACAAGATTTAAAGGGGAAATGATAAAGACTTTGTAATGCTTATCGTAATTCTTGTAGCTTTACGCTTAATTCTTGTAAATGTTTTTTGGCTCTTTAGCTTGATAGCCACCATACATTGATGCACATCCGCAGGCAGCTATACCCATTCTCTTAGTTGCTCTGGCAATAAGGCTGGCAAGCAATTTCTTAAATGATCTCATTCTTATCACACCTCTTTTCTTTGATCTTCGCTGATATTATTAAAACTGCAATTAATAGATTTGTTAACAGGATCATAGATCCAACCATCTGATATCTATTGATAATCGCCCCGCCAAACAGATCAAGCAACAGAAAAACTATCATTCCCATCGCTTTGAACTTTGGCTTTTTTTCTTTTTCTATAGGCTTATTTTTGTTCTCCACAGGGCAGAATACAAAAGCTATTATCTCTTCAAACACAACCAAGGCAACTATCACCCATATATTTATATATCCGCATACCTTGTCATTAAGAAAAGCTGTAGCAATAAATGTCGAACACATCAACAGATTGCATCTGAAATATGTATCTGCATGATACCCTCCGGTAATAACCCTGACAGCAATAAACACTGCCAAATATATTACGCTTTCCAGCAAATGCCCTGTTAATGCTCCCATAAGCAATACAAGCACAATGTTTAACATTGATGAGATAGTTATTTCTATGCCATACCGATAAAAATCCTGTATCTCATCCGCTTTGCCGATAGCTTCCTGCTCGGTCAAAAAACTAAGTATACCCGATACAACAAGATCCATAAACTACCGCCTCGCTTTTGTCTTACCCTAATTTGAATTTTACTAGAATAACAGCAATATGTCAAGCTTTTTGGAATGAGTTGCAGGTTTTTGTCACGAAATGCAGCAACGACCCAGAACAATCAGTTCAGGACCGTTGTATCTGCCATAAATGTTACCTGACAGCAAAACATTCCCTCCGACTCATAGAAATCGCATCTGCCATTATATTTTCTTGCTATCTCTCTGATTATTGAGGTCCCCAGGCCATGCTGTTTTTTATCAGCCTTTGTGGTCGTAAGCCTTGGATTACTATCCATAACAGAATGATCTATTGAATTTTTTATCAAAAACGTATATGTATCCGTTTCTCGGTCGATCTTCAGATACAGAAATTTATTTGCGTCGTCGGCTATTTCCTTGCATGCCGTTATAGCATTCTCCAACGTGTTGCTCAACAGGTCGCAAAGGTCAGTTCCCTTTATTCCCTCAAAATCTGAAACTGTTATACATGATATTTTTATCCCCAAGGAAGAAGCCATCGTAAGCTTTGCGTTAACGATAGCATTTACAATATTATTTTTCGTTTTAACATAGGACTCCGACTTCTCGATAAGGTCAAAGCTTTCTGAGATAAATTTTCTCGTTTCATCTATTTTTTGGACTTTCAACAGTTCATTGACCGTTTCATATTTGTCTTTTATATCATGCCTTAGTTTTCTCATGGCGTCATATTGCGACTCGGCGTTTCCAATAAACTGCTCAAGATACTGCTCTCTTAGTTTGACTATCTCCATTTCCTTGAGCTTCCGATTCTTTTTTATCAAAGAATTTATTATCCAGAATATAAGTATATTAAGAACAAAGACAAGCATATATGACAGATTTATATACAGTCTATGGTCATCGTCTGCCGAAAGGGACAGTTCATGTATTACCATAACGAGAGAAAACGAAATAATAAGCACTGCAATTATCGTCACCCAATCTGAAGCCGTATAATCATCTGTATGTTTAAAGGCCATCAGTATTAATCTAAATACAATGAATATAGAGATCTGGATCATTATAAGCGTCACAAATCTAAGCAAGCTTTGTTCGACCACAAGCTCCCTGAGGGATATTTTAAAAAATGACGATACAACATTTAGTTCCAATGACGTTATCAACAAGATCGCAACCTGCGAGAGGGATATGGAAAGAAATTTCTTTACAGCATTGTCACTAAAAAAGCAAAACGCAAAAACAAGCAGACTTGCCCAGTACAAAGCACTTCCAAAGCCCTCAAATACAGTGAAATAATTAAAAGCAGTGACCAGACAGCCTTCACAAACGGCAAATATAACAGCCCATATCTTAGCCCTTTCATGAGATCTTGGCGTAAGAAATCTATATATAAACCATGTTTCCAGACCGCCCTGATAAAAGTTTATCAAGATCTCAAATATCGTCCACAATATAATAGTCATCACTTTCTCCTCAGATATTCAGTCAAAGCGTCGTCAACTGCATTCTTATATCCTCGGCTCATGGGAAGCTCTGAACCGCTTTTGAAGATCACTGTTTCATTTGAACGGCTTATGTTAAAAACATATTTCAGATTGACGATATATTTTTTATGCACCCGTATAAAATCAAATTTACGATAAGCTTCTTCTATCTCGCCAATGCTATCTCTGACTGCAATAGTATCCTTATTATTTGCAAAATGATATATGATGCTGTGGCTATTGCTCTCTATATAAGTTACATCCCGAAGCTTTACAGAGATCCTTCCCTGCTCCCTGTTCTCCAAAACCACTGTCTTTTCCTGCTTCAATGCGTCCGTCAACTGTCCTGCTACCATATGGAGCCTATCCTTCATAACATCAGCGTCAGGATCTTTGCATATAAAATTCAGCGGTCTGAAATTAAAGCTGTCATAAACCAGCTCCTGATGACTTGTCACAAAGATCACGAAGCAATTACCATTCTGACCTAGCTGCCGTGCGACTTCAAAACCGGTCATTTCAGGCATATCAAGGTCAAGAAATATAGCCGAAAAAGGCTTTTTACCATGGCAGTAAAAAAAGCTCTCAGCTTTGGTAAACGTTTCTATTTCAGCCTTGACCGACCTT
>OGJH01002046.1_pt1 | contig 14339 bp, 18 predicted proteins | sample 1572021 | NCBI WGS metagenome assembly OGJH01 (sample SAMEA2582098, study PRJEB24529) | metagenome | biome: Human gut stool | place: China | collected 2011
CCAGATCCCGCCCTGCAAGATCCACCTCTGTAAACCAGCCCGGATCAAACTGCAGTTTGTCGAGCAATGGCTTTGCCCAGCATTTTTGCTCCATATTATAGAGCTGTGATGTCGAGGCAATTGAATATTCCGTATGTTTCACACCGGAAAATAAATATTCGATCAGGTTCGGCATCATTAGGATCGTGTCCGTCTGTTCTAAGATGGAAGGCATGTGCTTCTTCATATAATATAATTTATAAATCGTATTATATGCCAAACTGGCAATTCCGGTCTGTCCAAATGCATATTTTTCGCCATCCAAAACAGCCGCTTCCAGTGCACCGATCGTTGACTCTCCGGTCTGTCCATTTGGATGCAGTGCGATCAGTGCCTCCCTCATATTGGCGTCATCCAGTCCCGGATCGCGGTAACTGCCCGGCATAGCAAGCAGATCTCCTTCCCGCGACAAAAAGCCACAATCCACGCCCCAAGTGTCAAAGCCGACACCGGACAGATCTTTGCCGCTTTTACGCAGTCCATTCTTCATCTCATCCATTAAATGCAGTAAATTCCAGTAGGCATGACCGTTTAACATGCTGAAATTATGCGGAAAACGGTGTACCTCCTCCAAGGTGATCTTCTCACCGTCAAACCGTGCCAGCATACCACGCCCGCTACTAGCCCCAAGATCAAACGCCAATACATTTTTTGTCATATTTTCTGTCCTCCATGATCATAACTCTTCATCCATAGGATAACACTATCAAAGTTCTATCTGCATCAACCGTCTATACATGATTAAACTCGCGTACAAACTTTACAAATTCATGCTCCGGTAGCGGTTTGGAATAATAATATCCCTGTAGATAATCTCCCTGCAACCGCCTAAATATTTCAATATGTTCTTCCGTCTCAATTCCCTCTGCAATAACTTTCTTACCCTCATTTTTGATAACCGGCATCAGATCATCCAAAAACTGATTGCCACCTTCGCCATAAGACCATACCAGACTTTTATCAATCTTTACATAGTCGATTGGCAGCTCCAAAATACTCAAAAGAGTAGAACAGCCTGTTCCAAAATCATCTAATGCCACCTGCATGCCAAACTTACGAAGCCTGTCTAACGTACGCTCTACCGCCTGAGGATCCTGAAATTCACTCTCTGTAATCTCCAAATGGATCCGTTCCACCGGAATGTCATATTCTGCAGCGATCTTAACAAAATCCTCTGTCAACCGCTCGTACTGACATTGTCCCGGCGAAATATTAACATTCATATATTCGATCCCATAATCAAAAATATGATTTTGACTGGCAAAAATACAGGCACGTCGGAAGATCAGCTCACCCAATTTCAAAATACAGTGATTCTCTTCCGCAACATGAATGAAATATTCCGGATTGATAAAGTTGCCTTCCTGATCTTTCATTCTGCTAAGCACCTCTAGCGAAGTGATCTTATCCTGTTCCAATGAATATACCGGCTGCATATGAATTTCCATTCTTTGATCTAAGATTGCTTCTTCAATATAACGCAACACTTCTCTCTGTCGTTCGGTTTCTGTCATAATATCATAACGCAGAGTGATCAACTCTCCCTGTTTATGATGCGACTTGTGATCAGACCTTGCATAGTGGATCCATTGCACTAATTTTTCAAAAGACGTATCATCGCCTTCATATGCCAACAAATAGTAGCAATAGTTCGTTTTGATCACTTCATCCTCAATCTCCCACCGTTTTGACAGATAGGATAAAAAGAGTTCATGCAGACGCTTGATCTGCTCTTTGTCTCGACAATGGACTGCAAAGGTCGAGGCACCAATGCGATACACCGTTGCCTCCCGCTTTGTCCCTGTATCACGCAGTATTTCAGATATATTACTTCTTACCTGAGCCAGATTCTCATACTGATGTATACGCAGCAAAGAATTGTATTCGTTAATACGAACCAGCAAAAAATTGGCCGGCTCCCGGTATTGTACGCATTCCCGCAATATGTCAAAAAAGGCTGTCTGGTTAAATGCCCAAGTTAAACGATCCATGTAGTAATCCGGACTCTGGAACAACAAAAAATACGTGAAGATGATAGCTGCCAAGATGGGATACACAAAGCGACATCTAAAGATTCCCATGTGCTGTACCCCAATTGCTCCAACAAACACTATATTACAGAGCAAAAAGAAACCTTTCTTCTGCTTGCCCATCTTTTTTTCATGCAAGAGCAGATAGATCATGGCACTCACCACATACACTACCGTGATTCCTTCGGTGATACCGGAAACCGAAATCCCATGAAAAACATACTTTCCATTGCTCCAAGAATTATTCTGTAAAAATGGAAGTACAAAGCAAACCGCAGCAAGCACCACCATCAAAATGCTCATTGAAAATATTTGCTTATTATGATAGTTCGTCAGATACGCCAAACTCAAGAAATACAGTACGTATACTGCGATCAACAGATAATAAATACTGCCATCTAACGCATTGCATAAACGTTGTGTATGTACACTGCATGTTATCATTCCGCTATTGATCATACCACAGAGCCCATCAATAAGATTTCCGACGATCAACAGACATACATTACATAAAAACAGATTGTTGGAACGCGTGCGCAGTCTCTTTTTGCCGACAATACAGCACAAAAGCAAGATCATTAACAACGAAGCTCCGATCTCATAATGCACATTATAAGGTATCATTTTCATAATGTACATCCCCTCCTCTCCGTCTGAGCCAGTCAATCAACTCATCTTCTTGCATATACGGAGTCATCGACTCACCCTGCACGCCTGTCACGCCCATCTCCCGAAACGTACCAAGCGGCATACTGTAATCTACGCCATCCAGAAAAATCTGCCAATTCTGTCTACGCAGCATATGTACCAGATGCTTTAGCTCCATCTGACGATCCTGCATAAAACGTTTTGTCATGTTTTGATGAAACTTTGCCATGTCAAACGGCAGCGCTAACATATCTTTAAGGTTGCACACATTCATACCGAATTGATCCAACCATGCACACCCGGCTGCCGGGCAGCATTGCCGCCGCCGTGCACAGCACCTGCGCGGCCCACAGCTCCCACAAAAGGGTCGTCCAACGTTGCTTCATGCACATCACCTCTCCCGGAATATTTTCCACATTCTAGCGCAGACCTGTTGAAAAATGTGCCGAAACCGCCCGCCCACTTGACATTTTGCCCAAAGCCGCTACAATAAAGACAATCATACTACTACACCCACCCGTATGGAGGCTTTTGCAATGAAACAATGCATGGACGCGGACAACCTGCACCGCCGCCTGAAGAAGATCATCGGTCAGGTGCAGGCCATCGACCGCATGATCGACGAGGATGTGCCCTGCGAGGACATCCTCTCCCAGCTCAACGCCGCAAAATCCGCCCTGCACAAGTGCGGGCAGGTCGTGCTGGAAGGCCACATCAAGCACTGCGTGCGGGACGGCATCGAGCACGGCGACCCTGACAAGACCATCCAGGACTTTACCAAGGCCGTGGAGCGTTTTGCAAATATGGGCTGAAGCCGGAACACACCGTTTTGGGAAGCAGTCGGGACCTTTTGCAGGGTCCCGGCTGCTTTTTTATGAATTGACAGCGCCCGCTTATTTTGCGCTAATAAAGCAAAAAGCGCAGGGAGGCGTTGGCATGTACGTTCTGTTCGATCTGGAGTGGGTCACAGCGGAAGACGGCACCCCCGCCATGACCCAGCTGGCCGCCCTGCGCACGGACGGTGCGTGGCAGTCCCAAGAGACCACACTTTCTGCAAAGCCTGCGCTTTCGGTGCGGGAGCAGAACGCCCGGTGGGTCCAGACGTCGCCCTATAATTATATCTACCTGAAAAACTCTCCCGTGTTCCATCGGCGGGAGTGCAGGCTGGTGCTGAACTCCAAAGAACTTCTGGGCAGCGTGCATTACAGGACCGCCGCAAAAGGCCGTCGGCCCTGCAAGGTGTGCAGGCCGCTGCCCCTGTCCACGCAGGAAGCGCTCACCGCGCCATCTCCCACGACCCGCAGCAGATCGCTTTGAAACAGGCTGCCTTGCAGTGCCGGCAGAAGCGGAAGCACGCCGCAGCCGAATGCGTGACCACGCGCCTGCTGGAAGAACTGACCGTGGCCAAAGCCCGCGCCGGCATTGAAAAGCTGGTGCACCTGACCCCGCAGACGGCCCGCGTGCTGAAAAACGGCGCCGAGACGGTCGTTCCTGCTGAGCAGGTGCAGGTGGGCGACATGCTGCGGGTGCTGCCGGGCGAGACGGTGCCAGTGGACGGCGTCATCACGGCCGGGCAGACCTCCATTGTGGATCTGTACCGCCTTGCGGCCTGCGCCGAGCAGCTCTCCGAGCACACGCTGGGCAAGGCCATCGTGCGGTGCTGCAAAAAGGACCTGGGCGCAGAGCTGACGGCGGCGCAGGACTTCCGCATGATCCCGGGCCGGGGCGTGGCCGCCACCGTGGAGGGTGTGCAGCTGCTGGCAGGCAACCCGGAGCTGTTCAAATCCGAGGGCGTTGATTTTGCCGTGCCTGCCAGCGCCGAAGCTCATCTGCAGCAGGGTGCCACCATCACCTATCTGGCCGTGAACGGCAGCTTTGCGGGCTACATTGCCCTTTCCGACACCTTACGCGCCGAGAGCGCGGACACCATCCGGCAGCTGACCGCCCTGGGCGTGCAGCCCGTGCTGCTCACCGGCGACCACGCCAGTGCCGCCAACGCCATTGCGGGCCAGCTGGGCATCCGGGAAGTGCGTGCGAACTGCCTGCCGCAGGATAAGCTGCGCTGCATCGACGAGTTCCAGCAGAAGGGCGAACCGGTGTGCATGATCGGCGACGGCATCAACGATGCACCGGCCCTGAAAAAGGCCGAGGTAGGCATCGCCATGGGCGGCACCGGCAGCGACATTGCGGTGGACGCCGCGGATATCGCCCTTGTGGACGACGAAGTGAAGGAGCTGCCCCACCTGATGGCCCTCTCCCAGCGGATGATGACCACCATCAAGCTGAACCTGACCTTCTCAATGACGCTGAACTTCATCGCCATCACGCTGGCCATCACCGGCATTCTGAACCCTGTCGTCGGCGCACTGGTGCATAACGCAGGCAGTGTGCTCGTTATCATCAACTCGGCATTGCTGTTGAATTGGAGGAAAAAAGCATGATCACGATCGTTGGTCTCATCATTGGCATTTTGCTGTTCGGCGCAGGTGTCTACTACCTGCAGCAGAACAAAAACGACGCAGAATCACGCAAAATTTACGGTGTCACGGCTGCTGTCGGTGCAGTGGTGGCCGTGGTATGCGCGGTGATGCTGCTGTAAAACAAATCCTTTTTCTATGCAAAGAGGGAGCGCCTTGCTGGCGCTCCCTCTTTTGCGTATTCAGTTCTGGTCGTGACTTTTGCCCACCAAAGAACATATCACGCCGCAGACAAGGCTTGTGGTGATGCCGGCCGCCGCAGCGGTGAGCCCGCCCGTGAGGATGCCCACAGCACCTTCTTCCTGCAGCGCGGTGCGCACCCCTTTTGCCAGCAGGTGCCCGAACCCCAGCAGGGGCACGGTAGCCCCGCACCCGGCAAATTCGGCCAGCGGCGCATACCACCCGACGGCCGAAAGCACCACCCCCGCCACCACATAGCCCGTCAGGATGCGGGCCGGGGTCAGGCCGGTGAGGTCGATGAGCAGCTGGCCGATGACGCAGATGCAGCCGCCCACCACGAAGGCCCAGAAGTAATTCATCCGTTTTCCTCCTTCTGCTGCGGGCTGCGCAGCTCCACGAGATGGGCGATGGCCGGGATGCTCTCCTTCTGCAAAAAGGTCGTCTGGCTCATCAGCGCGCCGGTGGCGATAAAGAGCACCCGCTTCTGCGTTCCCTTCTCGAGGCGCGGCAGGATATGCCCGCAGAGGACGGAGGCGCAGCAGCCCGGGCCGGAGCCGCCGCTCTTCACAGTCTGCTCGGCGGCATCGTAGAGGATGCAGCCGCAGTCCACATGGTTCTTGAGCAGAAGTCCTTCTGCCGCCAGCAGGTCGCGCAGGAGCTGGCTGCCCACATGGCCGAGGTCGCCGGTGTAGATGCGGTCGAAGTCCGCCGGGGCGCTGCCGGTGTCCTTCAGATAGCGCAAAAGGGTCGCGGCGGCAGCGGGGGCCATAGCCGCACCCATGTTGTTGATGTCTTTTATTTTATAGTCCTGCACCCGCCCGAAGGTGGCGGCGCAGAGCTGCACACCCTCACCGGCGGGCCGCAGCAGGCAGGCACCCGCCGCCGTAGCCGTCCACTGGGCGGTGGGCGTGCGGACAGCGCCGTAGCTCAGCGGCGTGCGGAACTGACGTTCTGCCGCACAGAAATGGCTGGACGTCATAGCCAGCAGGCCGTCGGCCATGCCTGCACTGCACAGCGCCGCGCCGAGGCCCAGCGCTTCGGCCATCGTGCTGCAGGCCCCGAAGAGGCCGACAAAGGGGATGCCCAGTTCCCGCAGGGCGTAGCTGGACGCGGTACACTGGGCCTGTAAGTCGCCCGCCAGCGCGAGGCTGACTTTATCCGGCGTCGTCTCAGCCTTTTTGAGGCAGAGCCGCGCCGCCCGCAGGGCCATTTCTTTCTCGGCGGCCTCCCAGTTGGACTGGCCGAAAAAGTTGTCGGCGCTCAGCTCGTCGAAACAGGCGGCAAGGGGGCCTTCGCCCTCCTTTTTGCCGCCGATGGCCGCATGAGCCGCCACGACGGGCGGCGTCGGGAACAAGAGAGTGTCTCCGCGTCGTGCAGCCATCACAGTTTCCTCCTTTATGGGGCTGATTTTATCTGTTTTTTGTGGTATACTGAATTTTAGTGTGAAAGTGCAATTTCCGCACTTCCTTATGCGTATCCTTGGCAGGGGAACTTTTACTGCAGCAGCCAGTAGACGCTGCCGTAGAGAACCGCCGCCAGCGTACCGTATACGATGACCGGCCCGGCGATGATGAACATCTTCGCGCCGGTCCCCAGCACACGGCCCTCGGTCTTGAACTCGATGGCCGCACTGACCACCGCGTTGGCAAAGCCCGTGATGGGTACGAGGGTGCCTGCGCCCGCTTTCGCGGCCAGCTTCTGGTAGAGGCCCAGCGTCGTCAGCAATGCCGACAGCGCCACCAGCGTGCAGCTGGTGAGCGTCCCGGCCAGCTCTTTGTCGAGCCCCATGGTCAGATACCACCCGCGCAGCACCTCGCCCAGCAGGCAGATGCCGCCGCCCACGCCAAACGCCCAGAGGCAGTCCCCGCCCAGCGGCGAGGGCGGGCCGACCCGGCGCACCCTGCGCCCGTATTCCTCAGCCGACATTTTCATCCTGTTCGCCTCCCGGGAATAGGATGTCCGCCCGTGTGCAAAAATATACACACCCTCAACAAGAAAGAAGGTCCATTATGAATTCCTCTGCTCCTCATCCTCACCGCCGGCGCCTTACCCGCGCCGAGGTGCGCCGCCGCAGACGTAACCGCGCCATCCGCCGGGTGGCCGGCCTTACCGTGATGCTCTGCGTCGCCGCAGGCGGCGTCTCCTTCCTGCTCACCCGCCGTGCCGTCGTCCCCAGCGCTTCGGCGGCGTCCGCCATCTCCATGCCGGCCCAGAGCATCGCCGATTCCACTGTGAGCTCTGCCGAGAACACCGCTGCGCCTGCCAACGCCCTCGGCCTCACCGCCGACGAGGCCCGCGCCATGCTGGCCGACCCGCTGATGGTGCTGGTGAACCACACCAGCAAGATGCCGGACGACTATACTTTCGACACCAAGGAGTGCGGCTCTGCCACCGCCGTCAACAAGACGCTGCAGACCGTGGCCTGCGACGCCTTCCTCTCCATGCAGAAGGCCGCTGCCGCCGACGGCGTGACCGTCTGGATGCAGAGCGGCTACCGCAGCGTCAAGTACCAGACCAGCCTCTACGAGCGGAAGACCAAATACTACCTCGACAAGGGCTACGACAACGCCACTGCCAAGGAAAAGGCCGCTGCCGTCGTCAACCCTCCGGGATACTCCGAGCACAACTGCGGCCTCGCCGCCGACCTGAACAGCCCGGAGCACACCGGTCTGGACGAGGGCTTCGAGAAGACCGCCGCCTTCCGCTGGCTCTGTGAGCACGCGGGCGACTACGGCTTCATCCTCCGCTACCCCAAGGACGCCGAGGACAAGACGGAGATCATCTACGAGCCCTGGCACTGGCGGTACGTGGGCGTGGAGAACGCCGCTAAGATCAACGCCAGCGGCCTGTGCTTTGAGGACTATATCGAGACTCTGCAGAGCATCGCCGCCGAGGGCTGAATCCACTGGTGAAGAAAAGGTTAAAATTTCACGCTTCGTTTGCAATTCTGCCGTCGATATGGTAGACTATCTTGGGGTTTTGGGCCGACAGTTTTCGGGGCGGCCAGGCCTCAGAATTTTAACGACAAAAGAGGGAAATCTTTTATGAATATTCGTCTGAAACTCGTCCTTTCTGCTGCTGCGCTGGCTGCGGGCTGTGTCCTGCTGGCAGGCTGCGGCGGCTCTGCCTCTTCGGCCTCCTCCGCAGCCTCCTCCGGGGCTGCCAGCCAGAGCGCCTCTGAGCCTGCTGCTTCCGTTTCCGCTGAGGAGAACGGCGCTTCCGACGCCGTGGCTTCTGCCGTAGACGCCCTGCTGGAGGCCGACCCCATCTCCAACCAGTTTGAGATAACGGCCATGAACATCGAGTACGACTTTGGCCTGAAAGCCGACGATGTGACCAGCTACAAGGGCATCAAGAGCAACGACAACGGCGACGCCGGTCTGGTGCTGGCCATCCAGCCCGCCGCTGGCAAGGCACAGGACGTCATGGACACCCTCAAGACCTACCAGCAGGACCAGGTGGCTTTCTACGGCAACTATGCCGAGTTTGCACAGGCACAGTCCAACGTGGAGAACGCCATCATCGACGGCGGCGACGACCTCGTGGTGATGGTCATTGCTTCCAACGACTGCTCTTCTGATTTGACCAGCGCCGTGAAGGACGTTCTGGGCAAATAAACAGACTCTCTCGGGCCGGTGCCGTGGCGGCATCGGCCTTTTTCGGCTTTATCACAATGTTATAGCAAACCAACTTTTTAATGCAACAGCAACAACGTTGGTTTGCATATCGCAGATATGCTGCTTCCGTTGTGCTAATTTCTAGTCTTGCGATAAAAGGAGGCTGACGCCGTGGTCTTCAGCACCATCATCTTTCTGCTGCGCTTTCTGCCCATCACACTGGCGCTGTACTATCTCGCGCCCCCGAAACTCAAAAATACCGTTCTGTTCCTGTGCAGCCTCGTGTTCTACTGCTGGGGCGAGGTGCGTTTTTTCCCGGTCATGCTGGCGCTCATCCTCATCAACTACCTCTGCGGCCTGGGGCTTGAGCGCTTCGAGCAGAACAAGACCGCCCGTCTCATCCTGCTGCTCATCGCGCTGGCGGGCAGTCTCGGGATGCTCTTCTACTTCAAGTATGCAAATTTCGTGCTCAGCAGCATCAATGCCATCTTCGGCACCGGTTTTGCGCCCATTCAGGGCATCAGCGTACTGCCGCTGGGCATCAGCTTCTACACCTTCCAGACCCTTTCCTACACCATCGACGTCTACCGCCGGGATGTGGAAACGGAGCATAACATCATTGATTTCGGTGCTTACGTCGTCATGTTCCCCCAGCTCATCGCCGGCCCCATCGTCAAGTACCGGGACGTCTCCGACCGTCTCCACGTCTACAAAGGCCGCTATGAGCTCAAGCAGATCGAGGACGGCATGACCCTGTTCACTTTCGGCCTGGCAAAGAAAGTCCTGCTGGCCGACGCCATCGGTGCGCTCTGGACGGACATCATCGGCGTGGCGGACAGCCCCTCCGTCTCCTTCGTGGGCCTCGCCAACGCTTCCACCCCGCTGGTCTGGCTGGGCGTCATCGCCTACTCGCTCCAGCTCTATTTCGACTTTTCCGGCTACTCCCTGATGGGCATCGGCATGGGCAAGATGCTGGGCTTCGACTTCCCGGCAAACTTCAACTATCCCTATATCTCCGCTTCCATCACCGAGTTCTGGCGGCGCTGGCACATGACCTTGTCCGGCTGGTTCCGCGAGTATGTGTATATCCCGCTGGGCGGCAACCGCAAGGGCCTCAAGCGCCAGATCTTCAACCTGTTCGTGGTGGAGCTGCTCACCGGCATCTGGCACGGCGCCAACTGGAACTTCATCTGTTGGGGCCTGTATTATTTTGTGCTGCTGGCCATCGAAAAGCTGTTCCTGCTCAAACACCTGGAAAAAGGCAGGGTGTGGCCCCACATCTACACTCTGTTCCTTGTTGTTGTGGGCTGGGCCATGTTCGTGGGCAACGATACCGGCGTGAGCTTTGGCCTGCTGTTCCAGAAATTGTTCATCCCCTCCGGCGGTGTGTCGCCGCTGTATTTCCTGCGCAACTACGGCGTACTGCTGGCTGTCAGCGTCGTCTGCTGCACCCCGCTCATTGAGAAGTTCTGGAACCTGCTCAAAAAGAATGTCGTCACCCGCTGCGGTGCCATTCTGGCCCTGCTGGTGGTGTCCACCGCCTATGTGGTGGGCAGCACCAACAGCCCGTTCCTCTACTTCAACTTTTAAGGAGGCGTGAAGATGTCAAAGCACAGCAAAAAATCTTCTTCGCTCCTGCACTACCCGGTGCTGGTGGTGTTCAGCCTGTTCTTCGTCGGCCTGTTCGCGCTGGACCTCATCACGCCGGACCGCGCCTACAGCGAGATGGAAAACACCACCCTCAGCCAGCGCCCGGCCCTGACCCAGCTTTCCGCCAAGGGGCTGAACAGCTACTTCACCGCCTACACGAAGTACGTGAAGGATCAGGTCTTCGGCCGCGACCAGTGGATCAGCCTGCAGAGCGTGGTGGAGACCACCCTGCTGCAGAAGGAGCAGAACGGCGGCATCCTGCTGGGCAAAGAGCACATGATGTTCCCCCGCACCTTCGGCCTGCTGGACAGCGAGACCCGCACCCTGCCCAAGAACACCGCCGCTGTGGAGTCGCTCTGCCAGAGGTACCCCGGCAAGGTGAACGTGCTGCTGGCCCCGGCGGCCTCGGATATCTACAAGGAAAATGTGCCTGCAAACGCCCCGCTGCTGGACGAGGACACATACCTCGACCAGCTCTCCGCCGCCGTACAGGCCGCCGGAGGCCGCTTTGTGGACGTGCGGCAGGTTCTTGCCGCCCACAAGAGTGAATATATCTACTACCGCACCGACCACCACTGGACGACCCTCGGCGCTTACTACGCCTACGGCCAGCTGTGCGACGCACTGGGCCTGACCCCGTTCGACACAGCCGCCCACACCGCGCTGACGGCCGACGGCTTCTACGGCACCCACTACTCTAAGGCCCGCACCTGGAACGCCGTGCCGGACACCATCACGTACTACGACCTGCCCAACAGCCTGACCATCTACAACATCACGGCGGCGGGCCAGCCTGCGGACGGTGAGACCACCGGCCTGTACGACACCGACAAGCTGAACGTGTACGACAAGTACGCCATGTTCCTGCACGGCAACAACGGCCTGAGCCGCATTGAAGGCGAAGGGACGGGGAAGATTCTGGTCATCAAGGACAGCTATGCCAACTGCTTTGCGCCCTACCTGACCGCGAATTACGCCGCCATCGACGTGGTGGACTTCCGCAATTACAACTACGGCCTTGACCAGCTGATCGCGGACAACGATTACGATCAGATCTTGGTGCTCTACAGCTTCGACAGCTTCAAGAGCGACCCCTACCTCTACCGGGCAGGCGTTGTGGGCTGAGAAACTTCAGCACCGGCAAAGAAACGGAACAAAAAAGGACTGCAATCAGCGATTTCGCGAATTATTGCAGTCCTTTTTCACAAATTTTTCCAGTTCTTTTCGGAAGTCTCTCCAGTTTTTGCGCATCCTGCCCAGAACCCTCTTGCAAAAAAACGACGGCTGTTGTACAATGGCGGTACAGAGAGGTTTCTCTGCCCGGATATTGCAGCGGTGCGAGTGCTTGGAACAAATCGAACCGATCATCTTTTGAAAAGGGTGTATGCATGATGAATACGAATCTGAATCTTCCCGCTGGTTATACCGTGCTTTCTGAGGAAGAAATGACTTATACCGAGGGCGGTTCGGCCATCCTGACCGGACTTGTCGCCGTCACCTCCACCATCGGCTTTGGTGTGCTGGGTTCCAGCTACATCTGGGGCATCCAGCAGGGCCGTGCCTGGCTGGCGCAGCCCGACAACAAGCAGGGCAACTTCTTCACCGTTCTGGGCCGTGCGTTTGACGACATTGGCGCCGACATGAAGCAGTCTGCCTCCAACGCACTGCGCGACGGCGTATCGGTGGCAACGCTGGTGGCTCTGGCTCCGCTGAGCGCCATCCTGCTGCTGCGCAAGTGATCTTCCCGGCCGCATCTTTTCGTCGGAGTCAGCGCCCTGTCCGGCGCTGCAGAAATAAATCTTTGTTTCAAAAAGGAGTGTTATTATGGAAGCTACGATGAGAATGCCTGCATGTTATAATGTCCTTTCCTGCGAAGAAATGACCTACACCGAGGGCGGCGCAAACGCTACCATGAGCGAAGCCATCCTGAACTGGATCCCGTTCATCGGCTGGTACAAGGGCATCACGGCGATCCGTGATTACCGCAACGCCAACCCCAAGACCTGGCTGGAGAATGGCATTGACGCCATCGCCAACGATATGAACAAGAGCGCCGCCAATGCGATCCGAGACCTGGGCCGCATCGTCTGGGTCACCGCTTCCTGCGCGACCGGCGTGGGCCTGGTGGTCAACGCAGCGGTCATCCTGCTCTGACCTGCGCTCATAACACAGGCCGGAGACAGACCAAAGAACAACATAGGCGAGGGGGCTGTCCCAAACAGGACAGCCCCCTCGCTTTTTCTTTGTGCGGTTTTCGTCTCAAAGCCACATCATTTGAGACGAAAGCGCAAGCGGTTCGGCGAAAAGCTTTTTATTGCGCTTCGTGCTGCAGCAGCCCTTCGTCCCGGACACCGGGCATTCCGCCCGTTTGTGCCAGCAGCTGTTCGTGCATTCGAAGAACCTGACGCTCGTTCAGCCTTTTCATTTTGCAAGCACCTCATAGGCTTCACGGTTCTTTTTCATCAGCTTTGCAGAGATCGCCATCACATCCTCATCGTCAGCATCCTGCATTTTCTCCGCCTGATTGAACTCGATCACAAGATAACGCGGCACATTGTTCTTTAAGATCACTGCCGAGCCTCGTTCGTCCACCAGTCGTGCCACCTTGGAAAAATTCTGGTTTGCTTCCGTGATGGAAACAAGGTTGTTTGTATTCACCATCATAATCATCCCTCCCTCGCTCTTATTATAGCATAAATTATAGGAGAAATACAGCCTATTTCGTTTACAAAGCCGCGGCGGCGCCTCCCAGCCGGGACGTGCCGCCGCGCTTTTTGTATCATTCTTCCGGCTGAAATTCGCCCGCCTGCACCGTATCGGCCTGTTCGCCAAAGAGGACCCGCAGGTAATCTCTGCGGCCGTAAAGAACGCGGTCAATAAAGATGTTTTCCCGCGTAACAGAGTAAAAAACAAGATAATTCCCGCAGACGAGAAATCGTTCGTCACTGTTTGCATCAGTGACGGCTGTCAGCGCAGGGCCCATCAGCGGGTTATCCTTCAAAAGCCGTATCTTTTTCGTGATCTTGCTCACCGCAGCCACTGCCACCCCCGGATTTTCCAAATCGACCGCGAGATAGGCTTTTATTTCCTGCAAATCTTTTTGTGCTGCTTTTGAAACCTGCAATTTATTCATGTGTGATCCCAAGCGATTTCTCCACTTCCTCCACGCTCAGCCAGCCTTCTTCTTCCCCGGAGCGGCGGCCCTTTGCGATCTCGCTCATCAGGCGGATGGTCGCCTGCGCTTTTTCATAATCGCGCAGCTCCACGATGGCATATTTCCCGCGGCCGTTTTTGGTCAGGAAGACCGGCGAGCCTTCCTCCACGTCCCGCAGCACCTCATTGTAGTTTCGCAGATCAGAAATCGGTTTGATGTTCGGCATAATATCCACTCCTTTCAGCCTTAGTATAACGCACTGTGCTGTAAAATTCAACGTAAAATTTGCAGCGCATTTTTTTCCCCTTCTCAGCTTTTTCTGTTTTCGGCTAAAACCGTGCGGCCTTGAGACGAAAGTGCAAGTCATTAGACAAAAAGTTTTTACTTTTTTGCCCGGGCAATAAAGCAAAACGCCTTCGACCCAGCGTCGAAGGCGTTCTGCTTTTTATCGTTTATTCCTCAAATTCCAGGTCGCTGGGCAAAATCAGGTCCAGCTCGGCGGCGGGCTCGGCCACAAGGCGGCGGCTCTGGTTGAAGATGGCCT
>OGJH01002052.1_pt1 | contig 14298 bp, 6 predicted proteins | sample 1572021 | NCBI WGS metagenome assembly OGJH01 (sample SAMEA2582098, study PRJEB24529) | metagenome | biome: Human gut stool | place: China | collected 2011
TGGCATACATCGCAACCATCGCAATGCCCTGGCAGGTATACATGGTACCTCAGTTCATCATGATGAGAAGAATGGGACTGAACGATAAGCTGCTGGCTATGATTTGTCTGCAGGCATTCTCCGCTTTCGGTGTGTTCATGATGAAGCAGTTCTATGAAGGCATTCCCGATGATCTGTGCGAAGCCGCCAGAATCGACGGTATGAGTGAGTACCGGATCTATGCCAGCATCATGCTGCCGTTGTCGAAACCGGCACTGTCCACACTGACGATCTTCACCTTCGTGGCGACCTGGAACGACTATCTGGGCCCCCTGATCTACTTGAAGAGTCAGGAGAAGAAGACTATCCAGCTGGGATTAAAAATGTTCATCAGCCAGTACTCTTCCGATTACGGTCTGATCATGGCAGGATCGGTATTGTCCCTGATCCCGGTACTGATCGTGTTCCTGGTATTGCAGAAATACTTCGTAGAAGGTGTTGCTTCTACGGGACTGAAGGGATAACGGATTACAATGTATTTTCACAAGCCTGTGCCGGTTCCATGTCACAGGCTTGTATAATAAAAATGAATATTCAGAACCATGCAGGCATGCTATTCCGTAAAGCCTCGCTGAGGCGGTTTTGCGAATGTGCGGGGTGGGGCTGAATAGTAAGGTAAAGGATAAGACTATGATAACATTTGACGAAAAGAAATATCCGCAGATCACAGATGCGGAGATCAAAGACGCTCTGCAGTTTTCCACGGAGCAGGTGATCCGGGATCTGCCGGAATTTACAGAGAAGTTCCAGAAAGCATACAGCGAGAACGGTTTCTATCAGCCGATTCCGAACAATTACTGGACCTGTGGGTTCTGGACCGGAGAGATCTGGCTGGCTTATGAATATTCACAGGACGAACGCCTGAAAAAAGCAGGTGAGGTGCAGGTGAAGAGCTTTTTGGACCGTATTGACAATAAGATCGAAGTAGATCATCACGATATGGGATTTCTGTATTCTCCTTCCTGCGTGGCAGCTTATAAGCTGATCGGAAGCAAGGAAGGCAGGGAAGCAGCTATCAAAGCAGCAGATCAGCTGATCACCAGATATCATCCCGTAGGCGAGTTCATTCAGGCCTGGGGTCCCATGGATGCTCCGGAGAATTACCGCCTGATCATTGACTGCCTCCTGAATCTGCCACTGCTGTATTGGGCATCCGACGAGACCGGGGATCCCAAGTATCGTGATATTGCTGAGAAGCACATCCATACAGCAGTAGCAAATGTGATCCGTGAGGATTATTCTACCTGGCATACCTTTTTCTTCGATATGAAGACAGGTGCGCCGGATCATGGTGCCACCTGTCAGGGATACCGTGACGGTTCCGCCTGGGCGAGAGGTCAGGCCTGGGGCGTCTACGGTATGGCACTGGCTTACCGTTATACCGGAAGAAAAGAATATATTGATCTGTTCCGGCATGTAACAGAGTATTTTCTGGCACATCTGCCCAAAGATCTGGTACCTTACTGGGATCTGGAATTCACCGACGGGGATGACCAGCCGAGAGATTCCTCCTCTGCATCCATTGCAGCCTGCGGTATGCTGGAGATGGCGAAATACCTGGAGCCGGAAGAAGCAGAGCATTACATTACACTGGCAAAACAGATCATGCGGTCTGTCTATGTGGGCTATGCCGTAAAGGATCCGAAGGAATCCAACGGACTGGTGCTGCACAGCACTTACTCAAATCATTCTCCTTACAATACCTGTAATCATTACGGCGTGGATGAGTGCAATTCCTGGGGAGATTACTTCTACATGGAGGCACTGACCCGGTTGCTGAAAGACTGGAGAGAATATTGGTAGTATTTTAAATTGGAATATCGGTGAAAGCTCAGACAAAAATGCCATGCCGAAGATGTTTGTCGTAGAGTGTGAGATTTCCTTGAAAAGTGGTCTGGCAACAGGGCGAAAGCGAACACGATGTTCGCGTCAGCCGATCGTCGACATGGATGTCGACTGTAGGCGGGCCCGTCATGATGAGAAAAAGTGAGCCACTTTTCTTTAGAAAATCCACACTCGGAGACCTTACATCAAGGCATGTGTATTTTGACTGAGCTTTTGTAGAATGGAGAATTTGGAGGGACTAACTGCATGAACTTACATAACAAAAAAGATTTTCAGGACTGTATGTTATCTATCTTAGAGCCGTTAAAGCCTTATTACAGTGAGGAAAAGGCGAGACTGACCCTAGGCGTTACCATGGCACATTATGACATCGGTGCCACATGGATGGAAGCCTTTTCCCGCCCCTTATGGGGATTGGTGCCCTTTTGGGCAGGTGGGGGAAAAGAGCCGGAATTTGAAGAGATCTACCGCAAGGGTCTCACCGCAGGAACCGATGAGAAGAACCCGGAATATTGGGGAGAATGTACTTCCTTTGACCAGAGATTCGTGGAGATGGCAGCTATTTCCTATGGCATCATGTTTGCCCCTGAAGTGGTATGGGATCCTCTCACGGAGGAACAGAAAGAGAACCTCTGTAACTACTTAAACAAGATCAACGAACATCCCTTGCCGGTCTGCAACTGGATCCTGTTTGCCGTATTGGTAAACATTGCCATGAAAAAGGTGGGACGCCGTTACAGTCCCGAGATGCTGGAAGAATATCTGGACGGACTGGAGACCTTTTATCTGGGAGAGGGCTGGTATCAGGACGGAGATTCCGGACAGAAGGATTACTATATTTCTTTTGCTATTCATTTTTACAGCCTGATCTATGCCGTAATTATGGAAAAAGATGATCCGGAACGGGCAAAAAAATACAAGGCGAGAGCCATGAAATTCGCAAAGCAGTTCATTTACTGGTTCGATGAAGAGGGCGAGGCCATTCCTTTCGGCAGATCCCTGACCTATCGTTTCTCTCAGGTAAGCTTTTTCAGTGTCTGCCTGCTGGCAGGACTGGAGCCGTTCCCGCTTCCCGTGATGAAAGGTCTGATCGCAAGGCATCTGCGCACCTGGCTGAAGCGTCCGATTTTCGACAGAGATCATGTACTGACGATAGGATACGGTTATCCGAATCTGACCATGGCGGAGCGGTACAATGCCCCCGGATCTCCTTACTGGGGCATGAAGGTGTTTGCCTTTTTGTTGCTTCCCGATGATCATCCCTTCTGGAGTGTGGAAGAGGCACCATTGCCGAAGCTGGCACCGGCCTGTCCCCAGAAGTATGCCGATCTGTTTGTCTACCATTACGGCAATCACACCACAGCATTTGCACCAGGCGTCTACAGCCCTAACGGACACGGCCAGATCGTGGCAAAATATGGAAAGTTTGCTTATGATACCCGGTTCAGTATCAGCGTGGCAAAGTCCTGCTACGAGCTGCATGAGAATGCCCCGGACAATATGCTGGCGTTCTGGATCGATGGTTATGTCTATGTGCGCCGGATCTGCGAGGAGTCAAAGATCACGGAGAACGGAGTATGGTCGAAGTGGAGTCCCTATCCCGGCATTACGGTAGAGACCACGATCACCCCGGATGCAGGCGGACATACCAGAGTGCACAAAATCACCAGTGAGATCGAGTGCGTAGCATATGACTGTGGATTTGCAGTCAGCAGAGGTGATTTTGAAGAGGTCGGCTTTGCGGAAAAGGTGGACGGTATGTCCGCCCAGGCCAGCAACGAATTCTGCAGTTGTACTGTCAGTGCGGTATTGGATGAAAATACACAGGTTAACGAAGTGGCAGACAAGCCGCCCGTAGGCTACATGATCACCGCAGATCCCAATACCAACCTGTTGTACACCAAGACCAAGATCCCGGCAGTGAAATACCATATCAGCAAAGGGGAACAGGAAATCGTGACCAGAGTGGATGCGGAAGTTATCTGAATATATAGAAATTGCAGTGGAGTTTTGCTATTTGCAGGCTCCATTGTTTTTATATGAAATAAAAGTATTATGTATACTGTAAATTGTTGAAATATAAATATTAAAAAAGTATATAGTTGCATAATTTTTTACATTATATGTAAACACTTACAAAAATAATCATAAAAATCATAGAGAAAAAAGGAAGTAAAAAGTAATTTATTGCATTTTGTACAATCTGTCTTATTTTTTATAATAAAGATGTATTGTTGTAAATAATTATGGGAGGATTGTATGAAGCAAAAAACATGTAAAGTAGCGAAAACAGTATTGACTCTGTTGCTTTGTGCAGGTCTGACGGCAGGTTCGGTGCCGATAGATGCATTGGCAGCGGATGTACAGTCAGAACAGCCTGTTGGGGGCACAGAGACTGATACAGAAGCCGGAACAGAAGGCAATACGCAATCCACAGGTTCTGTATCTGATGGAAACGTAGTTATAAAGGAGAGAGAAGAAACAGGAACGGAGTGTGGTGCCCCACAGGCGGATTCCGTATCAGAAGGAGACGGAATCGCATTAATAAGCCTGGAAGCTTCCAATACACATATTGCAACTTATACAGGAAAAATTCCGGAAGGAATCACATGGGATGCAGATGTGACGGTAGATACTTTCAGCGAGTCGTACAGCGCGGTTACGGCAAAGGCGGCGGATGGAACCAGCTATACGGTTGAGGTTGTACCGGAAGGAATTGTATATTTTATCGATAATGTAACAAAAGATTTTTCGGAAACTACAACAGAGCCTTATGAAGCAGTAAAGACATTAGCAGGTGACCAGCTGATCAATACCGTCTATGATCAGCAAAAGACGGCGGATACTGCATGGGGTCTGGTAGATACGGATGCGCAAACCAAAGGATATAAGAATACGACTACTGATAAAACAGCCACCGGTATTTATGGAAAAAATAATGCCATTGGAGAAACGTTGTCTTATGATCTGTATCTGGAGGCAGGCACCTATACTATTACTTCAGGACATAGAGAATGGTGGGACAAAACCCGTCCTATGGATGTGCTGTTAAAAACAGACGCAGGAGAAACAACCATTGGAAGTGTATCTGTTAGCAAAAGTGTAAAAACAGCACAATTTTCTTATACTTTTACGCTGGATACTGCCCAGACGGTTACTTATACCTTAAAGAGTACGGCAAAGCAGGCTCCTGTTTTAAGCTGGCTTGGAGTATCAAAATATATCACAAAGGAATCGGAATATTTTGGACAGGCTCTGGAAGACAATAATCAGCTCACTGTTCTTTCTGATGCTTCCTTAGAAGCAGACAGCGGCACAGGAAAGCAGCTTTCTGTGACAGGTGGCTGGACTAGTGGTGGTATCTCTAAGGCAGGCGCAACCATAAAAAATGCACCTGATTTTTTCCAGAGAAAGCAATTTACATATAATCTCAATTTAAAATACAATTACATACAAGAAGAAACGGGGAGCCGTGCTGCTGTTTTTCTTGGTAATTCCGATTCCACTGCTTTCCGTGTAATTCCGGCAAAGTCCCAGAATCAGTCTGTGCTGAGAGTGGGTACCAATGCAGGAGCAAAGGATTATCCTCTGACAACGGCTCTTACTGCAGGGGACTGGCATGCGCTTTCTATTGTGTATACCGAGGATGAACAGCAAGGCTATGTGGCATTATACTGTGACGGAGCAAAGGTACTGAATGCCACTGGAATAGGGTTTAAATTAAGTAATACTACCAATCTGGCTGCCGGAATCGGTGCAGCTTATGGAACCAACTATTTGTGCAACGGTACTTATGACAATATTGTTGTCAAGGCAGCAGCTGCAACAGAGGAAGAAGCCATTACGGAAACACAGGCAAGACTGGATGCCATCAAAGGCGCTGTCCAGACAGACGGAAACATAGTGATATCAGGTGCAGATGTTGACAAGGCAGCAGCTAATATCAATGGTCTGACTTATAAGGGCTTTGGCATGTTAAATGGTAACAGTACCAGTAACCTGCTGCTGGATTACAAGGCAGAGCATCCTGATCAATACTGGGACATGATGCAGTATCTTTTCGGTGGAGAATATCCTTTGTTTACCCATATCAAGATGGAAATGGGAAATGACGGAAATAATTCTACCGGAGCAGAAGCCTGTACCATGCGTTATGAGAACGAAGAAGCGGATGCTTCCCGCTCTCCGGGATTTGTCATGGCAGCTGATGCGAAGAAGATCAACCCGAATGTCAAGATCAGTATTTTGCGTTGGGAGATGCCGGCATGGGTTGCTTCCAAATGGAGCAGTGACCGTACCGGTGCAGGATATGAAGCAGTTTATAAATGGTACAAGGAGACCATTTTTGATGCCTATGAAAAATATGGTTATGTCGTAGATTTCGTAGATCCTGATAAGAACGAGACAACAGACCCTAATGAGGACTTTATCAAATGGTTTTCCAACCGGGTAAAAAAAGAAACAGATTTCCCGGACTATATGGATCAGGCAGCGATTGACGCTTATCACAATATCAGAATTATTGCTTCTGACGAGAATAAGACCCTGCAAATCGTACCTTCCATGAGAAGCGACAATGATCTCTACAATGCAGTAGATATCATTGGTTTCCATTATCGTACCAGTGCCACGGAGGATTACATCAAAATGGCGGATGTGGACGACAAGGAGGTATGGTACAGCGAGGGTTGTGCAACCTTTGGTTATACAGAGTTACAGGAAAACAAGACGAGTGAATACGGTGGTGGAACGATCGGAGGATATCAGAGTCCGTTGGCTCTGGCAGACAGCTTTATCAATGCGTTTACCGGATCTCGCAGAACCCACTATATTTTCCAGCCGGCTATCGGTTCCTTCTATGAAGGCATCCAGTATGGCCATAAAGAGCTGTTAAGTGCCAGAGATCCCTGGAGCGGTTATATCCATTATGATCCGGCATTGTACATGATTGCACATTTCTCTCAGTTTGCAGTCACCGGATGGGAGGATACCGACCCTTCCCAGAATGAAATCTGGCGTGTTATCACCGGTGCAACCTCCGGATCCTTCGGCTCCAGTGACAATGAGCATCAGACAGCAGGGATGGATGGGAAAGCCAGCTATATGACACTGGTATCTCCGGATAAAAAAGACTTTTCTGTAATTTTTGTAAATAACACAAGAAATCAAAAAACCTTTAAGATTACTGCAAAGGATATGGCAGTAGCCTCCGATGCAACCTTAAAAATATGGACAACCACAACAGATAGCTATTTACAAAAGAGTGATACAGATGCAGAACAGCAGAACGGTTGCTGGTATGTAACAGTTCCGGCTTATGGGATGGTAACAGCAACTACACTGAATACGACACCTGCAAGAACACCGGAACAAGAAATCCATAACGAGGACAGAACGGTTTTGGATACTGACAGTACCGGACGCAATCAGAATACAACGGATAATGTACTTTATGCGGATGATTTCGAGTATACAGAAGAACCGGAAATGGAACAGTATAATGCTAAAACCGGGAAAACCACCAGTGTAGATTATCTGACAGCAAGAGGCAATGAGCCACGTTACATGTTGGATACGCATGGCGCTTACATTGTAGAGAACGGCAGATTAAAATCGGAACTGATGACCAGTGTGGGACAGTGGAACGGTGGAGAACCTTCAACGATCGTCGGTGATTTCCGTTGGATGGACTATGTTACCACGATAGATGTGCAGATACCGGATGCATCTGCTTCGACCTATGCGAGACTGGGTATCCGTACCCAGACAGGCATGAACTGGAACCAGAGCGGCTATACGCTGGAGATTAACGGTGCCGGCTCTTGGAAGCTGTACCGCATAGGCAGTGCTGTAGCAAATGGAACGGTAACAGCCACAACAGATGGCAAATATGAATTAAGGCTGGCAGCCCTTGGCGACATGATTACCGCGTTTATCAACGGAGAACAGGTCACAAGCTATCAGGACGCATCTCCGATGCTGTCCGGTCGCGTCAAGATCAGCAACAACTGGCATCAGGTATATTATGATAACCTTCTCATTGAGAAGATTGCAGGAGGATGTGCTTATGCGTTGTCTATGGTGGATGGACAGGATGACAGCGTAAGCTATGAGGGAAGTTGGACAATTGACAATCCCGGAAGCGGCAGTGCGGACAACTGGTATCGTACCTTGTCTGTATCAGGCGGAAGCGGTGCAACAGTGAGTTTCCCTATCCATGGTGCGGGATTTGCAATTATTGGACCTAACAACGCCGGGACGAAGCTGGATGTCTATGTAGATAACAACCTTGTAGCGGAGAATGTTTCGACCACAGCAGCTGCAAGTCGTTATGAGTCTTACAGCTATAGTGGTCTGAGCCTTGCAGATCATAATATCAAAGTAGTAGTAAAGAGTGGTACCCTGAAAATAGATGCACTGTATGCGTTGGGTGAGACAACCCAGATCGGTGATGATGTGCTTGTCAGCGTAGAAACAAAATTTCCTGCAGCTTATGCAGTTGAGCAGAATCAGACCCTCAAGAATTTGCCGGCTACGGTAGAAGTAAAAACAGGAAATGGAACTGTAGTGACCAAGCCTATCGTATGGAGCAATAATACGGCGGAACATTTCTCGGAAGCTTATGCGACGACCAGTGTCACCGGTGTGGTGCAGGATGGTGTCAACAGCTTCGGAGCAAGTCTCGGAGTGACGATTCCGGTAGAAGTGGTGCCGGAGAATACGGTATATTTTATTGATATGGTAAAGGGAACTCCGGATGCAGATGCAAAAACGGAAGCCTTTGCAGCAGTGAAGGAACTCAGAGGAAGTGCGCTGTTGAACCAGACTGCGGATCAGTTAAAGACCTCCGGCAATAGCTGGGGGCTGGTAGATACTGACGCGGGAACCAAGAGTTACACCGATACTACAGATAAGACAGCAACCGGTATTTACGGGAACAATAACAAATCAGGCGAAACTCTGACCTACGCGCTGACTTTAGATCCCGGTAAATATACCATTACCTCTGCACACAGAGAGTGGTGGGGAATGACCAGACCGATGAACCTGACAGTAACAGTGGATAATATTACACTGGATGCCGGAACGATTCAGGTAGACGGCAGCAATCCGAATGCTGTAAATACTTATTCTTTTGACGTAAGAACCAAACAGACCGTAACTTATACGATCACTGCAACCGGAACCCAGGCTCCTGTCATCAGCTGGCTCGTTGTCAGCCGGACCGGAGATGCCGAGGAAATTCAGCCGAATGACAGTATTCCCGGTACATCAGGCAGTGTCATCCGTGATACGAACGGAAAGGCGATGCAGGCACACGGTGGTTCCGCAGCAGCCATGAAAGAAGGAACCGGAGAGGGATGCGTCAATATTGACCTCGATGGTGACGGACAGATCACAGAGGGTAAGACCGTATATCTGTGGTATGGAGAAGATAAGACCAACAACACCAGACCGGTAGATGGTGTAAAATGTTATGTTTCTACCGATCTTTACAACTGGACCGACAAGGGAACAGTACTGTATCTTCAGAGCAGCATCCTGCCGATTGAAGAATCCGCAGAGAAAGCAATCACTTCCTCCGCAGGAGCAAATGGAACAGGAACGACCCAGAGTTATCCTGCAATGCAGCTCAGTAATACCAATTTCGAGACTCTGAAGGCATGGGGAAAGCTGTCCGCAGCACCAGAGGGTGTCACCGAAGCGGAATTCCGTGATGTCAAGCTGTTCTTAAGAGCCTATGTCACAGAGTTTGAGAAAGAGCCAACGAGCGCTGAGGATATATCCTGGATTGCAAAGAGTTATGATGAGACAAAGGTAGAGGCAGGTAGCTTCCTGTACCCTGACAGCAAGACCAATGGAACCCGGACCGTATCCAGATTACAGCTTGCTTTCGAGGGAATGTATGGTAATTATTGCATTACTGAGCGACCTAAGATGGTCTATAATGAAAAGACAAAGAAATTTGTCATTATTTTCCATGCAGATGGACCTTTGTACAACAATGAAAAGCTGTACAACTGGGTGAAGAACGGTATGCAGGGCAACTGTGAAGCCAGCAGATACAGCCGCGCTATGGTTGGTTTTGCAACAAGTGATACACCATTCGGACCTTTCGAAGTGGTAAATATGACCCGTATGAATTATGATGAGAGCCTGAATGCACAGCGGTTGGGCGAAGCCAGAGACATGACTGTGTTTGTCGATGATGTGGATGCAAATGCAGACGGAGCAAAGGATGCTTATGTAATCTACTCCAGTGAGATGAATGCAAAGCTGTATGCATCTCTATTGAACAGTGATTATACCGGGCTCGCTGCCAAGGGTAATACAGCGGACAATCAACAGATGGCAGCCCGTCTGGTATCTGACAATAGCAGAGAAGCACCCGCTGTCATGAAATACGATGGTTGGTATTACATGATTACGAGCGGAACGGATGGCTGGAACAGCACCGCACATACCTACTATCGCAGTCAGAACATTCTAAGCGGCTGGGAAAAAGTAGGAAACCCGGCAAAGAATGATACCGGAAAATGTTTTGATACACAGGTGACATATATTATTCCGATTGATGCAGCTGCAGGAAAGTTCATTTATATGGGAGACCGTTGGAATGGCAACAAATTGTCCGACAGCCGTACTGTCTGGCTACCCTTACAGGTAGATGCCACTTCCCATACTATTGCGATTCTGAATCGCACCAACTGGAAGACAGAAGAACTGGAAGATCTGATCCCGGTTGGCATACAGACTGCACTTCCCAAGATCACATGGACGGACGGCAGTAATTTGCCGGAGAAAGTCACGGTAAGCTATAAGGGACAGACTGTGGAGAGTAAGGTTGCCTGGGACAAGAGTTCTTATCAGGTCATCGGCAGAACCACTGTCACCGGTAAACTCATCGATTGCCGGAACGCGGAGATCTCAACAGAAATGCTGGTATGTCCGAAAAATGCAGTTTATTTTGCAAATGCATCGAAAGCACCGGTAAGTGCAGATTATACTTCCATCATGAAACAGCTCGGCAATACATTGTTACATACAGTGGATGTATATGATGGCGCCTACAGTACAGAAACAGGATTTGGATATGTAGGAGCAGAAGGAAAGCTGCGTAACAGCACAGATGACATTTATCAAAGTATGCGTTATGCAACAGACAAGACCCAGAGCATCAGTTATCGGTTTGATCTGGAAGCCGGAAAATATAATGTTTATGTGGGTATGTTTGACCCCTCCAGCTGGTGGGATGGAAAACGCTATGCGGATATCAGTCTGAATGATAAGGTAGTAACAGAGAAATACAATTACCAGAATAATGTAAACGATACTCTTACGTATGAAAATGTAGAGGTAGGCGAAGAAGGAACTCTGACGATAACTATTTCGCCGAATGCAGCTACATCCAGTGCCGTTCAGGTCAGCTTTATTGTAGTGGCAAAAGCGCAGAAGGATGCAGAAGTTACCCCGACTCCGGAGCCTACGGCAAGTCCAAAGCCTACGGCAGCACCTACGGCAAGTCCAAAGCCTACGGCAACGCCCTCAAACGATTCCAATCATGAGGATGACAAGGACAACAACACCTCGAATTCTCCTGTGGCAGCAACCGCAACTCCGGTTCCGGTAGCAACAGCAAGACCTGTTCATCCTACAGTGGGTGCAACACCAAGTGATATGGTAAATGCGACACCGACCGTTCCGGCAACAACACAGAAGACAGAAAAAACAGGAGCAACCATAATCAATGCAGCCGGTGAGGCTGAGGCAATCGGATGGAAGGATATCCTTGAAAATATTCGTCAGAATGTAAGTGATAGCAGCAATAAAGAGATCTATATTGTGGCAGGCAGCGACACCGTTGTTCCTGCAGAAGTATTGCAAAGCGTAATGGGAAGCGACCTGTCTCTGAGAATCGAAATCGAGGAGGAACTGGCATGGATCATTGAAGGACAGGAGATCACAGAAAATGTAGGAGATATTGATTTCGGAATCCTTAGGTCAGCGGATCGGATTCCTGCTGAACTGATAACACAGACGACACAGGGACATGATTATATTCCTTTGTCACTGGTACACGACGGAAGCTTCGGCATGACCGCAAAACTGTCAGTCCGTCTTGGTACAGAGAATATCGGTAAATATGCAAATCTCTTCTACTATAACCCTGACAATGCAGCAATGGAGTTAGTTGCGTTCGGTCAGGTGGCAGACAGCGGATGGGTTGAACTCAACTATGAGCATGCCAGCGAATATCTGCTGGTTATGGCTGACGAGCCTATGGATGTAGAGAATCTGTCCAAGGATGCTTCGTCGGAAGCAGTTTCCGCAGAAAATGACAACACAGAGAGCCAGAACCGTAATCACAGCAAAGCAGGAAAAATTTGGATTCCTATTGTGATTGTAATAGTATTGACAGGATGTGCTGCAGGATATTTCTATCTGCGTAAGAAAAAGTAAAAGAGCATATATATTCTGTATGATCTAACATTAAAAACCGGCGAAATCTTATTTGACATGGCTGTCATTAAGATTTCGTCGGTTTTTTGTATACGGTAGGTTATGCAGGATTTTAAAATCACGAGACATCATTGTTCAGTAGGATACAGAAAGTTGTATTACTTTGCGGAGTAAAACAAGAAAAGACAGAAAGAAGTATCTGCAAATAAGAAGTATATAAAATGTTTAGATTTGGACAGTAGAAATAAAAACGTTTTTATGCTATCATGCATATAACAGTAAGAGGTGATAGCTATGAAAATAGAACGAATTGATGACAAGACAGTAAAGTGCTTCCTGTCCAATGAAGAATTGGAAGAGTACGAGATTGATTATAAAGATTTTGTGACCCGCAGTGATAAGGCCAAAGAGGTGGTACAGGAGATTATTGAGCAGGCAGAGGAAGAGGTAGGCTACAAGCCGCCGAAGTACGCATTTGACCTGCAGATCATGATGCTGCCGGATGAGGGACTGGTACTGGTATTTTCCGAGAAAGAACCGTTGGAGAATAAAAACGGTGCACAGCTGTTGCAGGCTTTGCAGGAAATGAAACGGGTCTTCGAGGAGAAGAAGGCAGAGATCGGCGCTACGCTGGGAAAACAGGCGAAGGAAGAAACGGAGAACAATGCCGGGAAAAATAAGAAAGCAAAGGGAAAAGCAGAGGAAGCGGCAAAGCCCCAGTTTGCAATTTTTGCCTTCCGCAATATCGGCAGAGTGATCGAATATGCCGCCGTATTACCGGCGAACCTGCGGATCAACAGCACGTTGTACCGGATGGAAGACGGCACCTGCTATGTCTATGTGCAGAAGGGCGGTGCGTCCTACGAGCGCTACAGCAGAGCCTGCATCCAGGCTATGGAATTCGCAGCGTTGTATGCCGCAGACGAGCAGAAGATAAGATATCTGGAAGAACACGGTGAATGCCTGATCCGGGAGAAAGCACTGAAGAAACTGCGTGCATAATACTGCACCATAGGAATCTGCACTTCGTCACCGGCATCGGTTGGGGTAGAGGATGCCGGTGACGTAGTGCAGGGAGTCCAGCTCCCGCATCAGGCGGCCGTCCTTGCGGTCGCCCCGGCGCTTTTTCTGTGTTTCCATTGGCTTCTCCTATTATGAAATATCTGTTTTTACAAGTTTATGTTGTGCTGCATATTAGATGCGGCCAGTAACAATTTGACTCCATACTAAGTCATTATAACAGACTGCACAGAGAAATGCCACTTTTTTTTGCATTTTTCGCAGACGGGGGAGAGGGGGCCGCCGAGAAGAGAGAAATGTGTACAATTTTGCAATACAAAGTGTCTTCCTACTGAAATATCAGCTGCCATATGCCGGAAGGGCCAAATAGCGCCTATGATGTGGGAAGGGGACTTTCACAGGCTTTTACCTCCGGCGGGTGCTTTTGCCCACTTTTTCGGCTGGTGGGAAAAGTGGGCCGTCGGAGACACATTCCTTGTGCAGAAGGGGCTGTTGGCAAAAAGTATGCCGCCGGCGGCAATAGGAGAAAAGACTGCCGGCAAAAACAGCCGGCCAGCGGCAGAACGGGGAAGTGATCCATTGGAGTCAAAAGGAAAAAGGACGCCGGCTTGCGCCAGCGCCCTCGATGCAGCTCTTTTATTGGAACGGCAAAAGCTTTGCATTGCCGTCAAAAGCCCGGAAGTGCATCAGAACTCCGCATTGCCCACGGTGCGGGGATGCAGCTCCACGTCCCGGATGTTGCTGACACCTGTCAGGTACATCACCATCCGCTCGAAGCCCAGACCGAAGCCTGCGTGCTTGCAGGAGCCGTAGCGCCGCAGATCGCAGTACCACCAGTAGTCCTCCGGGTTCATGCCCAGCTGGCGGATGCGCTCCTCCAGTACCTCCAGTCGCTCCTCGCGCTGGCTGCCGCCGATGATCTCACCAATGCCG
>OGJH01002072.1_pt1 | contig 14156 bp, 13 predicted proteins | sample 1572021 | NCBI WGS metagenome assembly OGJH01 (sample SAMEA2582098, study PRJEB24529) | metagenome | biome: Human gut stool | place: China | collected 2011
ACAGATGATTTGCGAACATATCTGGATAATTATCAGCAAACAAGCGGAGCCAGCAAGGTGACAATTGATAATATCCGACGTATTTTGTCAAGTTTCTTTTCATGGCTTGAAGATGAGTCTTACATAATAAAGAGCCCTGTGCGCCGTATTCACAAGGTTAAAACAGGCCATACAGTAAAGGAAACATATTCAGATGAATCTCTTGAACTTATGCGGGACCACTGTGATGGCATAAGAGACTTAGCAATAATTGATATTTTGGCTTCCACCGGTATGCGTGTTGGGGAATTGGTTAAGCTGAACAGACAAGATATTGACTTCCAAAATAGAGAATGTATTGTTACCGGAAAGGGAAGTAAGCAACGAAGGGTCTATTTCGATGCGCGCACAAAAATTCATCTTATTAATTATCTCAATAACCGCACGGATGACAATGAAGCATTGTTTGTTACGCTTCATGCACCATACGACAGGTTGCAAATAAGTGGTGTAGAGATAAGGCTTCGCCGATTAGGGCGTGAGCTAAACATCAATAAAGTGCATCCTCATAAATTTCGTCGCACCCTTGCTACAATGGCCATCGATAAAGGTATGCCTATTGAGCAGGTGCAACATCTACTTGGGCACAAAAGTCTGGACACAACACTGCAATATGCAATGGTGAACCAGAATAACGTAAAAATGTCTCACCGTAAATTTATTGGTTAGTATGTCGCAATTTATCGAGATGTTTGGTAATCCATTAGCTTCGGTTCAAAAGTATCCAATAAGAAGCCTTTTTGATTGTTGTGAGATTAATCCCAGACGACCTTTACTAAATATTTTGGACTCAGACTTGGTTTCGTTTGTACCTATGGCATCTGTAAATGAGAATGGTTTTCTGCAAGATTTAGTAGATGAAGAATATGGAAAAATAAAGAAAGGGTTCACGTATTTTGAAAATAATGATGTTCTGTTTGCTAAAATAACACCATGTATGGAAAATGGGAAAGGAGCTATTGCTCATTCACTTACAAATGGGATTGGCATGGGATCAACAGAATTTCATGTATTACGACCAATCAAAAATATATCCAATCCATACTGGCTACTATGCTTAACTCGTATGCCTATTTTTAGAGATATGGCTGCTAAGAATATGAGTGGCACAGGAGGACAAAAAAGAGTGGGATCGGAATACATGTCAAACTTTAAAGTGGGGTTACCTCCAATTGATTTGCAAATCAAATTTGCAGAGCTATACAAACAGGCCGATAAATCAAAATTTATAGGTTTCAAATCGCAATTTATCGAGATGTTTGGAAACCCAAATAGAAATACAAAAGGTTTCAATCAATATGCTATTTCTGATATATTTGATTTGCAAATGGGGAAAACACCAGAAAGAGATAACCAAAACTACTGGAATAAGGGTGTTAATATATGGATATCTATTAGTGACATGCAAGATGACTGTAAATATGTTGGAGATAGCAAGGAGTATATAACAGACATGGCTGTAAGTGAATCTGGCATTAAAATCATACCACAAGGCACTCTTTTAATGAGCTTTAAACTAACGATTGGTCGTGTTGCAATCGCAGACAAAGACATCTATACTAATGAAGCAATAATGGCTTTTAAGGATAAATGTGTAGTTGAGTTGTCTCAACAGTGGCTTTATAATTTATTAACTCAATATGATTGGCTGGGAAATGCCTCTCAGGCTGCAAAAGGGAAAACTCTCAACAAAGAAATCATTGGACGATCGATTGTCAGCATTCCTCCAATTGAGATGCAAGAGGAGTTTGCAACGATTGTTCAACAGGCCGATAAATCAAAATATATCAATTAGAAATAAAAAATACTACGTATATGATGTTTAACGAAGATAATACAGTCGAGCAAATGCTCATCTCGGCCGCTCAAAAATGCGGATGGACATACCTCGAAGCCAAAGACGTGCCTCGTGCAAGCGATTCGGTGCTCGTGGAGTCGTGGCTGCAAGATGCTCTTATTAGGCTCAATGATATCACGGCCGCACAAGCCTCGCAGCTTATCTACAAACTGCGTGCTGCCATATCATGTGGCAATACACATGATGAGTTGATTCATGCTAATGATAGGTTCCGTAAACTGCTTTTCGAAGAGAACTCCGAAGCCTATGGCGATAACGGCGATAATATCAATATACGCTTTTTTAGCGATGACCCAACCCAAAACTACTGTGTGGTAACAAATCAATGGGAGTTCCCACGAGCAAGCTATAATGGAGGTAAACGCCTCGACTTGGTCTTTATTATCAATGGCATTCCAATGGTTATCGGCGAGGCAAAAACACCTGTCCGACCTCAAGTAACATGGGCTGATGGTGCAACCGATATCGTGCACTATCAACGAAGTGTGCCGGAAATGTTTGTCTCCAACGTACTAACCTTTGCCACCGAAGGCAAAGAGTTGCAGTATGGCGGCATAGGACTACCTGTCGACAAATGGGGACCTTGGTTTGCAGACGAAAACCGCAACCACGGCACATTGGAAGATGTGAAATACAACTTCAAACACCTAATGTCGCCAGAAAGAGTAATAGATATATACCGATACTATACTGTATTTTCAGCATCGTCTTCGGGCAAGCAAATCAAAATTGTGTGTCGTTATCAACAGTACCTTGGAGGTGAAGCAATTGTACAGCGTGTGCTTGGCACATTCCGAGCAGGCGAGGGACCTAAAAAAGGTCTGATTTGGCACTTTCAAGGCTCCGGCAAATCATGGCTTATGGTATTTGCCGCCCAGAAACTCCGTAAGCAAAACGAACTGAAAGCACCCACTGTCGTCATCGTAGATGACCGAATTGACTTGGAAGATCAGATAACAGGCGATTTTACACGTGCAGAAATTCCAAACATAGAATCAGCAAAGGATAAAGATGCGCTCGAAACGTTTTTTAAACAAGACCAACGAAAGATACTAATCACCACAATATTTAAGTTCGGCGACGTGCAAAAGATGTTGTCTGACCGCTCGAATATTATCGTAATGGTTGACGAAGCACACCGAACACAAGAGAAAGACCTCGGTGCAAAAATGAGATTAGCACTGCCCAATGCATTTTTCTTCGGGCTCACAGGAACGCCCATCAACCGGCGAGATCACAATACTTTTGCTGCCTTTGGAGCAGAAGAGGATGAAGGAAGGTACATGTCAAAATATACTTTCCAGGACTCCGTTGCAGATGGAGCAACACTCGAATTGAATTTCAAAACTGTGCCAGTCGAAATGCACTTGGACGACAAAAAACTCCAAGCTGAATTCGATGAACTCACCGATCAAATCAGTGAAGAAGAGAAAACTGAGTTAGTAAAACGCACTTCCGTAGAAGCATTCTTTACGGCAGAAAAACGTATCAATGATGTGTGTAAATACATCGTGCAACACTTCCGAGATTATGTCGAGCCATCGGGGATGAAAGCCCAAGTGGTGGTCTACAATAGAGAGTGTTGCCTGAAATACAAAAAAGCGATCGATGCTCTTTTGGGCACAGATGATGCAACGGCTATCGTAATGCATACTGCAGGAGATAAGGCAGATGACTACAAGGCACACAAGCGGTCGAGAGATGACGAAAAACGACTGCTTGATCACTTTCGCGATCCTTTGTCACCGCTGAAAATGGTCGTAGTCACGTCGAAACTCTTAACAGGGTTTGATGCACCGATTTTGCAGTGTATGTATCTCGATAAACCAATGAAAGATCACACACTGCTTCAAGCTATATGTCGTACCAATCGTAAATATACTGTCGACAAAAAATGCGGGCTGGTTGTCGATTTTGTAGGAGTGTTTGATAACGTCGCTCGATCATTGGCATTTGACGAAGAGACCATCAAAACCATTATTAGCAATATAGAGCAGATAAAGGTTCTTATTCCGAGCTTTATCGAAGAGTGTGTAAACTTCTTTCCAGGAGTAGACCGCACTATTGGAGGCTGGGAGGGCTTGCAAGCTGCTCAACAATGCCTGAAAGATGAAAAGATTAAGACTGATTTTGCTCGACGCTTTGCTCGCTTAGCAAAAGCATGGGAGACAGTCAGCCCCGACCCATCTATATTGCCATATCAACCCGACTATGCTTGGTTAGCACAAGTTTATCAAAGTGTGCGCCCTGTTGGGTCAGATGGATCACTGATTTGGACACTTCTGGGTGCTAAAACAATAGAAATCATTCATCAAAATATCGATACCATTGACATCGGTACTCCTCTGGAAGATTTGGTTGTTGATGCCGATGTTATTGATGCAGTAATGAACGATGTACAGAAAGTAGAAAAGAAAGCTCTCGAAGTAGAAAAAATGCTCAAATTGCGACTTGGGGAACATAAAGGAGAGCCAAACTATAAAAAGTTTGCAGATAAACTTGATGAACTGCGTAAGCGAATGGAGGAGAACCTAATTACAAGCATAGATTTCCTTCGTGAACTTTTATCAACAGCCAAAGAGATACTTCAAGAAGAGCAACGATTAGAACAACCCGAAGATAAACGAGCTCAAGCACGAGCTGCACTAACTGAGCTATTCGAGAGTGTTCGTACCTCAGACACTCCGATTATTGTTGAACGTGTGGTTAATGATATTGACGAAAATGTGGTGGCAATTGTGCGCAAATTCAAAGACGCATTCAAGAGTGTAACGGCTCGCCGTGAAATCAAAAAGAAACTTCGCTCAATACTCTGGGTAAACTATCAAATCAAAGACCAAGACGTCTTTGATAAGGCTTACAACTATATTGAGATGTATTATTAAATATGCTAAACAAAGCGATAAAGATAGCAACTAAGACTCACGAGGGCCAAGTTGATAAGGCTGGGCGACCGTATATTAGTCATCCACTCCGGGTGATGGCTATGGGAACTACCGAAGAAGAAAAGATCGTCGGTGTGTTGCACGATGTGGTGGAGGATAGCGATTGGACTTTTGAACGATTAACAGCCGAAGGCTTTTCCTCTGAGGTGGTGGATGCGCTTCGATGTGTAACCAAGTTATCGGAAAGCGAGCCGTATGATATGTTTATCCAACGAGTAAAGGCAAATCCATTGGCTGTGAAGGTGAAAATTAACGACCTGACAGATAATATGGATATTCGTCGATTGGCATATATTTCAGAGAAGGACGTGAAGCGATTACGTAAATATCTAAAAGCCTATAAGCAACTATTGGGCGAACCTACCTACTCCGTCGAGGCGTGCAGGATGGATCATCCAAACGCTTATATGCCGTGGATGCAGGAAGATGATGATAAGTTAGAACAACTCTTTTGCGAGGGCAAAACCACGAAAGAGCTATCCGAGATTTTCCAACGCAAACAAGGTGCAATACGTTCCCGAGTAAAGAAATTGGAGTTAGAAGAAAAATACAAATAGATATGCAAGAGGCTCTAAATAAATATGTTTCTCTTTTTTGTTCGTTGCACACCAACAAGCAGAAAGGAATGCCGGCACCACACAAAGCTGTGTTGCTGCTCTCTGTTATTGATATGATTGAAGCTGGTGTTATCAAGAGCAACGAAATAGAACTTTCAGAAAGACTTGAACAGTGCTTCAAACACAATTGGGATAGGTATATTGGACGGTCTGTGATATTTTCTCCTAAGATTGGTACACCATTCTTTCATTTACATTCTGAATCGTTTTGGACATTGATGCCATTCGTTGGTGGAGAAGAGACAATTGAGATGCTCCGAAAAGAAAACCCTTACGCCACCGGAACAATGAAAAAACATTTTAGGTGTGCTAAAATGGATCGCGAACTTTTTGATTTACTAAAAGATGAAGATGTTCGGGCAAAGTTACGCACAACACTTATAGTAACATATATTCAGCCTCAGAAACGAGTAATCGATGCGATAGTGCCAATAATAATTGCAGCTCTATTGGTTGCTTAATGTTATTTTGGGAGTTGTGAGGTAAAATAGCATTGGATAATTGAAATGAAGATAATTCAGCTAACAGAGAATAAGAAGCAACACTTAGACCTGCTGCTACTTGCCGACGAGTCGGAATCAATGATTGACCGTTACTTAGAGCGTGGAGAAGTGTTCGTGCTTAATTATAATGGCGTAAAGGCTATTTGTGTTGTCACCGATGAGGGCGACGATGTTTGTGAGCTCAAAAATATAGCAGTAGCTCCCGAATCACAACGACAAGGATATGGTAAGAGACTGATAAAACATCTACTCTCCTATTATTCGGGGAAGTATAATCAGATAATAGTTGGAACAGGTGATGTGCCGAGTTCTGTCGGGTTCTATAAAAGTTGTGGGTTTGAATACTCCCATCGGATTGAAAATTTCTTCACTGATAACTACGGCCACCAGATGATTGAAGATGGTGTGCTGCTTAAGGATATGATATATTTGAAACAATATTTATGATTGAAATAAATCCAGATAGAATAGATACGCTTATCGATGCTTTGACGACTCTTTGGGAGGCATCGGTACGTGCTACGCATCATTTTCTGACCGAAGATGACGTTCAGATGTTTATACCATTTGTGCGGATGGGGCTTGGTGGTATCAAGACGCTTGTGGTTGCTGCGGAGGGTGACAAGCCGATCGCCTTTATGGGGATTGAAAAGCCGGTAAAATTGAGATGCTTTTTGTATCGCCCGACTACTTCGGCAAAGGGGTTGGAAGGCAGTTAGCAGGGCTTGCTATTTCACAATACGAGGTGCAGTATGTGGATGTGAACGAGCAAAATCCGCAAGCGATAGGATTTTACGAGCATATCGGATTCGAAATGTTTGAACGTACTGAGTGCGACGATCAAGGCAATCCGTTTCCGATTCTAAAAATGAAACGTAGTGCTAACATCGACTTCTAATGTAGTGTCGAAATTATATTATCTCTACACCACCAGTGTAAATAGCCCATAAAAGTATTATCTATTCGAATTTTCACTATCTTTGTCCTCGCAAGCATTTGTAACCTTACTGCGGTAAAGGTCAGCAAATCAACTATTTCAAATTGATTGCTACCGATTACAAACGGACTGAAAAAATGCGGTACAACACGTATATCGAAAAGACTGAAAACCAACATATTGCATTTGTGCCTACTTTCAATGTAATTGTAAAAATGAGGTTTGTACCGTTTAAAAGAGCAAAACGCTAACACTCAATAGTGTAAATATGCTGCATCGGTAAGTAAGAAGCGCATACTATCATTGCTGCAATAAAATAGATCGCTTAAAGAAATCACTATGCCCATTATAGAAATATCATCCTTAACAGACTCCGGAGTAGAAATATTCAGTACCCTCACCGAAGCTCAATTACGCAATCGTATCGAGCCTGATAAGGGATTGCTTATTGCAGAAAGCCCCAAAGTTATCCATGTAGCTCTGAATGCTGGTTATGAACCTTTAGCCCTCTTGTGTGAACAGAAGCATATCACTGGTGATGCCGCTGGCATCATTGAACGTTGTGGTGATATACCTGTCTATACCGGTGAAAGAAAGTTACTTGCCACATTGACCGGATATACACTGACGCGCGGTGTCCTCTGCGCCATGCGTCGTCGAGCACTACCAAGTGCAGAGGAGGTGTGTCGGAAAGCTCGACGGATCGTAGTCATTGAGGGCGTGGTAGACGCTACTAATATCGGAGCCATCTTCCGTTCCGCAGCCGCCTTGGGAATAGATGCTATATTATTAACACGCAATTCTTGTGATCCGTTAAACCGACGTGCAGTCAGGGTTTCGATGGGTTCTGTCTTCCTGATACCATGGACTTGGTTGGACGGTTCTCCCAATGAGTTGCGTAAACAGGGTTTCCGTACAGTCGCTATGGCACTCACGGAGAAATCAATCTCTATCGATAATCCTATCTTAGCAACCGAACCCAAGTTAGCCATCGTAATGGGAACAGAGGGGGATGGTCTTCAAAACGAAACAATCAATGAGGCGGACTATGTAGTCCGCATTCCTATGGCAAACGGTGTCGATTCTCTCAATGTAGCCGCCGCATCCGCTATTGCTTTCTGGCAACTTCGCGTTCAAAATGACACAGATCTGCCACCATCACCGGATGATGTACATATATGATTTTACTTATATTCCTACTCACACCTACAATACGTATTTGCGCCACAGGAACAGCGAGGCAACAACTTTTCCATCAATTCACTCCGAAAGAACTCATACAGTTCTTTATGCATGATGTCATATAGTGCCCTAACCCGTTCTTCCTGCTCATCTTCTACATGAATTCCTCCCTGAAAGGGATCTGTAAAGTTGAAAGAAACGTATTTTCTCACTACCCCCTGCATTTCCTTTTGCACTTCCTCCGCTTCCGAACAAAGGGTAATGACATAATCCCACGTCTGTTGGGCATACGTCGCAACGTCACAGGGCTTTCTACGCGAAAAGTCATATCCATTTTGTTCCATCACTTGGCAAACAACGTCAGGGACAGAATTTCCAGCCAAAATACCGGCAGTACTAATCTTCATCCCTCTACCGAAGGAGTTCAAAATTTCCTGTGCCATACGACTGCGGCACATATCATTATTACTTACTATCAGTATATTCTTCATACACAAATTCTATTTTTATTTATTTCCTGATATAGCTACTTTAATAACTCCATCTAATTTGTTTTCAAAGATACGATAGGCCTCCTCAATCTCATTCAACGGAAATCGATGTGTAATAAGAGGAGTAGTATCAATTTTACCTTCCTCAATCAGCTTGAGAATCTCGTTACAATCGCAGCCATCCACTCCACCTGTTTTAAAAACCAAATTCTTGCCATACATATCAGGTAAAGGAAGAAGTTGTGGTTTATCATAGAGGGCTACAATCGTGACAATAGCATTAGGACGGGCACAATCCCAAGCCAAATGGAAGGAATCGTCACCCCCTGCCACTTCCAAAACGACATCTGCACCACCATGGTCACTATTCTTGAGAACAAAATCCTTGCAGTTTTCCGGTTCAGTCACCAACACATCAGGATAATGCTCGCAGACAAACCGAATTCTTTCAGGAGACTTTTCACAGACAATAATGCGTTTGGGCTTCTTCAGCATCACACACAACAAAGTACAAATCCCGGTAGGCCCGGCACCGATGATAAGAACAGTATCTTCCGCGGTTATTTCCGAGATGCGTGTTGCCCAAAAGCCTGTTGCAAGCACATCACCGACAAACAAAGCTTGTTCATCACTCACTGTATCCGGAATACGGTTCAAACCTTGATCCGCATAAAGAACTCTGACATATTCCGCCTGACCGCCATCAATTCGGCAACCTAAAGCCCAACCGCCATTAGGATCAGTACAGTTATTCACATATCCATGCTTACAGAAAAAACACTCACCGCAGAAAGTTTCGACATTCACAGTCACCCTGTCACCAGGCTTCACCGAAGTGACATCAGCCCCTACTTGTTCTACCACACCTACCATCTCATGCCCGACAGTTATTCCGGGCACAGCACGCGGCACACTGCCATGTTTAATATGAAGATCACTGGTGCAGATGCTACCAAGTGTTACACGCACGATTGCATCCCGTGAATCCTTTATTTCCGGTCTCGCCTTCTCTCGCAATTCAAACTTTCCGTGTTCAATATATGTGTATGCAAGCATAATATCCTCCTCGTTCATTAATATATACCTTGCAAAGATAATGATTTCATTGGCAAAACAAATCTCTTTTATCACGTTCAATACTCCCAAACCGAATCTCACTCTATATTTATAACAATACAAAGCTGAATAAAGTCATTCACTGTTTTTTCTACTTCAGTTTTGATATTCTGGAAAATATTCTTACTTTTATATCCCAAATAATAAATAAAAACAGCTGCACGACTTATTATATTTACACACAAGCCTATGATAGATACTTCCGAAAATCTGATTATTATAAAAGGTCAAATCAAGACTCCCGAAATAGAGAGCTGCCAAAATCATAATGGCAACTATAAGGTAGTATTCCGGAATGTCCCCAGTGCGTATACTTACAAAGAAGAAAATGTCCTTTGGCTGACTGATCCGGACAAACCGGACCCCAATAATTATCAAATAATCAGTAAAGGAAGAGCTTTATCGAACATTAAAGCCTTATCTATTTTTAAAGCCGGATCACATAGCTATTGGCACATTCGTTTTCAGAATGGTAAAGAGTATGATTACAGAGAAAAGGACTTAGAAATTATCGAATCATGCTTGGGAGAGAGTCGTTCGAAAAGTATATTCGAATATTTGAAGAAAGTTGCCGATGCGAACGAATTGAAAGCTGATGACGGAACGAAGCTATTGGCAAAACAATATGAAAAGATTCATTTCATCGCAAACAACAGAGCTATTGCTGTATATCTGAATCCTCAAAAATATAAAATGCAAACCCGGACTGCCTCAACCTTGATTTTTCCTTTCGGTTGTAATGCAAGCCAGCAAAAAGCAGTCCAGGCAGCTTTTGAGAATCAAATCAGTATTGTGCAAGGACCTCCGGGAACTGGAAAGACCCAAACGATTCTGAACATCATTGCCAATATCCTTGTGCGTGGTAAGACTGTTCAGGTAGTATCTAATAATAACTCCGCCATTGTCAATGTACTTGAGAAGTTATCCAAATACGATATGGGGTTCATTGTTGCATTGCTTGGCAGCACAGCTAACAAAGAGAAATTCATCGAGACTCAAGAAGAGGAAAAACAATATCCGGAGAACTTTGAGTCATGGCATGATGCGGATGCCGACCAACCTCTATTTCTCAATCAGATACATCATCAGACAGAAGAACTAAAAAGTATATTTTCCAAACAGGAACGCCTTGCCATAGCAAGACAGGAAATACAAGCTTTAAAAATAGAGTGGCAACATTATCTGCAAGAGTTCGGAACAAAAGAATTTACTCTCCAACAACGGAAAAATTCCAGTTCGGCAGACCTTCTGAATTTATGGAATGAATGTCAGCAATTTGCAGAAAAAGAACAATCATCAAGTCCTCGGGGAATAGCAGCTTTTATTCAACGGTTGAAATGGTTATTCTTTAAATTCAGAAGCAAAGCGATTTGTAAAATCCCCAATAAAGTTTTTTATAAACGGGAGATGAGTTTGATTATCGCCGACTTCCAAATCTTATTCTACCAAACAAAGTATGCAGAACTGGAAGTTGAAATAGACACATTAGAAAAGGAACTTGCCAACAAAGATGCAGCAGAAATGGCTAGACAAATGGCCGATACATCAATGAAATATCTAAAGAATCAGTTATTTCATACCTATGGCAATAATCATGACAAGCCCATCTTTACGCTCCCTGATCTAAAAAATAATTGGCGAGAGGTACAGAAAGAATACCCTATTATCTTAAGTACGACCTTTTCATCATTAAGCAGTCTGCAACGAGATGCCGTATATGATTATATCATTATGGACGAAGCATCACAGGTTTCCGTTGAGACCGGAGCTTTAGCCTTGTCATGTGCTAAAAATGCAATCATTGTCGGTGACACCATGCAACTTCCCAATGTGGTCACGGAAGAAAATAAGGAAAAGCTAAACTTTATCGCTAATGCGTGCCTGATTAAGCCGGAATATGATTGTGCCAATATGAGTTTTTTGCAATCCATCTGCAAAGTTATTCCGAATATACCGCAGACCTTGTTACGGGAACATTATCGATGCCATCCCCGAATTATCAACTTCTGTAATCAGAAATTTTATGGTGGAGATCTTGTCATCATGACACGTGATAAAGGAGAAGAGGATGTCATTTGTGCCATACGGACAGCCAAAGGTAATCACTCCCGCAGTCACATGAATCAACGGGAAATAGATGTTATCAAAGAGGAAGTACTACCAAGTCTATCTTATGAAACAGATGAAATTGGCGTCATAGCTCCATATAACAAACAAGTAGATGCAGTAAAATCCGCACTTGGAGAGGATATTGATGTTGCAACAGTCCATAAGTTTCAGGGAAGAGAAAAGGATGCTATCATTATGACCACTGTCGACGATGTCATCACTTCCTTTTCCGACGATCCAAACCTGCTCAATGTTGCTGTTTCGCGGGCTAAGTCACAATTCTACTTGGTCGTATCGGGAAACGAACAACCCAAAGACTGCAATATCAGCGATTTGATTGCTTATATCGAATATAACAATGGCACTGTTTCCACCAGTAAGATTCATTCTATATTCGATTATCTATATGAGCAATACACAGATGCCCGAATTGCCTATTTGAAAAAACACAAGAAAATATCCGAATACGATTCCGAGAATCTTACATTTGCCTTACTCGAAGATATTCTAAAAGAGAATATCAATATGCGTCATTTGAATATCATTTGCCATTTACCACTCTATATGTTGATTCAGGATTATTCTCTATTGAATGAAGAGGAAAGCAAATATGCTGCAAATATAAATACTCATATTGATTTTCTAATTTATAATCGTGTGAGTAAACAACCGGTATTGGCTATTGAAACGGATGGTTATACATTCCATAAATCGGGGACAAGTCAATCAGAACGTGATATTAAAAAGGATCGTATTTTAGAGTTGTACGGAATTTCATTGGTGAGATTGTCCACTATCGGTAGTAATGAGAAGAAAATTATTGGAGATAAGTTAAGCGAAGTATTAAACTTGCATTAGAATGTTCATTGCAAATCATATTTTTTTTAGAATAGGAGTTTCTGCATATTCTAACAACCAAAAGAATAAATTTTACTCCAACTATAACAATTACATCAATAATAATACCTACATTTACTTCTCATTTAAAGTACGACAGCACAATTGAAATTATTTTCTACTTTTAATACATTAATTAAAATGCGGATAAGATACAATACACATAACAATAAGAATCATCTGTTTTACCAAAATAGGCAGATAAATAAACCGTATTTCGACCAAATACTAAGAAATGAACAGGAAAGTATTAGGTTAACAATTCTACGCGACACTCTTCTCCCGAAGCTGATGTCAGGAGAACTAAAAATTAACGCAACTGAAGTATTATAGATTACGATGAACCAGTCAATAAACATACTTGATAAAGAATATCTGCAATGGGTGAAAGACCTTTGCGGTCGCTATCGTCAAAGCCAAATAAAGGCAGCGGTGAAAGTAAATGTGGAACAGTTGAAATTCAACTGGCTTTTAGGTCGTGACATTGTTGAATTGCACGTAGAAGAACGCTGGGGCGAAAGTGTTATCACTCGATTGAGCAAAGATTTACGTGAAGCTATACCCAATGCGGCTGGTTTGTCAAAGAGCAATATTTACTATTGTAGGAAGTTTTATTTGTTATACAAGGATGCTCTGAAAACTTTCCACCAACTTGGTGGAAAAAATGAAACGGAATTATTCCACCAAGTTGGTGGAATATTTGAAGTCCCATGGAGACACCATTGTTTGATAATGGATAAAGTGAAAGACGATATAGACAAAGCTCTGTTCTATGTTCACCAGACGGTGGAGAACGGCTGGAGTCGTAGTATGCTGCTCAATTTCATTAGCACCGACCTTTATGAGCGGCAGGGCAAGGCACTGACTAACTTTACAAAAACATTGCCTGATGCGATGAGCGACCTTGCACAGGAGTTGACCAAAGACCCCTACAATTTTGCTTTCACGGGTATAACTGGGCGTTACAATGAACGATTGCTCAAAAATGCTCTACTGAATAACATTACCCGATTCCTGATTGAACTGGGTACAGGTTTCGCTTATGTGGGCAAAGAATATCGTTTGGAAATAGGCGAAACGGAAAACTTTATCGACTTACTCTTTTATAATCTTTCGCTTTCCTGCTATGTAGTGGTAGAGGTAAAGATCGGTAAATTTGCTTTTGCCAACATCGGTCAATTAGGTGGATATGTGGTAGCTTGCAATCATTTGCTGCGTAAGGAAGGACGGGATAACCCAACCATCGGCTTACTGATTTGCAAAGAGAAAGACCGCATACAAGCTCAGTATGCTTTGGAGTCGAGCAGCCAACCTTTGGGTATTTCCGAATATGATCTGGAGAAGTTCTATCCCGAAAAAGTGGAAGGTACCATGCCTACCATTGAAGAGATAGAAGCTAAATTAAGAGATAACTAACATTGACTGGCAGAAAAAAGAATCTGCCAGAGCCGGAATGCGCAAA
>OGJH01002077.1_pt1 | contig 14132 bp, 10 predicted proteins | sample 1572021 | NCBI WGS metagenome assembly OGJH01 (sample SAMEA2582098, study PRJEB24529) | metagenome | biome: Human gut stool | place: China | collected 2011
ATGAGTGAAAAAAGTATATGTTTAGTTTGGCTTTATGCAATAAAAGCTTTTGCTTTCGTATATTAATGCGGTGATTTATGCAGTTTATTCTCCAGTTTGTCATTTTTGGAGCAAGCGGTTTTCTGCAAAATCTTAAAAAACGAACATCCGGAAAGAAACTTGGTTGATATACCTCTGTATCTTATAGGCTCCTGTTGACGGCAAGGATTAATAGATGGCATTCCCCATCAGTTATCAGCTTTATTTTTTCAATATTATATACTTATCGAACGAAATAATAATGTATATTTGCAGTGAACAGAATGTGAAAAGGATGAAAAACATACTCATTGTATTATTTATTATATTGCTAAATATACTTAATCCACAATATCTGTTGGCGAAGGAACTGAAGTTTAACCGTTTGACAGCCGAAAATGGATTGCCTTACAGCACGGCTAATGTGATGCTTCAGGATGATAACGGATTTTTATGGATTGGTACTCATACAGGCCTGTGCCGTTATGATGGAATTAATACAGAAATTTATTCAGAGTTTGAAAACAGGCAGGTGCGCTCCCTGGCAGTAACAGAAGGAAATTGGTTATGGGTCGGTATGGAAAATGGGCTTGCCCGCATTAATTTGAAAACGCGTAAGATGGAGCCTGTTCTTTGTGAAGGGAAAACGGAATTACAAAGAGTAAGTGCTATCCATTGGGGAAAGGACGAAAAAGTGTATGTTGCTGCTATCGACGGGCTTTTTGTCTATGACAAGGGAGAGTTGAAGCATGTGGTTGCTGAAGAAGGGCAAGTATTCTCTATATTGGAGAATACGCTTACTGACTATTGGCTGCTGACTGAAAAAGCGTTGTTAAATCTGGATACCAAAACCGGGAATATAACAAAGTATGCTTGGCCGCTGAAATTCAACCCATTCTTTTTGGCCTCTTTGAATTCGTATAAGAACGTCCTTTATATTTCTGCCGAATATAATTCAATGTTACGGTTTGATATGAAGAATCGCAGATTTATGAATGAGTTTGCGGTAGAAGATAAGAAAAGAACTTATCCTTTGATTATCGACAGCGGGCAACTATTCGTAAATACGACGTGGGGGATAGAGGTGCTCTCATGTGCAACGAACCGCTTGCAATATACTATTGCGGCTGATGAAGATATGAGAAACGGGCTCCGGTCTAATCAGTTCTATTCTATGTATAAGAAAGGAACGACTTTGTGGTTAGGTATTTTTTCCGGGGGAATCGCTTATTCGCAGGTTGAAAATGATGCATTTAATGTTTATCGGCTTCCGGGTGCCGAGTTTACCACACTCAATCGTCAGGTCCGTTCTTTTTGCATTGTTTCGGATGATGTGAAACTAATAGGAACGAGGAATGGATTGTTGTTGGTTTCGGAAAAGGAAAACCGTGTTCAGACTTTCACTACTCAGGATTATCCGGCATTACTCTCTAATTCTATCTTGTTTATCCAACCATTCGGTGGAGGAGACGACTACTTGATTGGTACAACGAAGGGACTTGTTCTTTTCTCTTTGAAAGAGACTTCATTCAGGGCGTTTTCCGAAGAGAATGTCTATAAAGGTACGCAGTTTTACTCTTGTTTGGCAGATGAAGAAGGGATTTGGCTGGCTACATCAGAAAAGGTACTCTATTATAATATGAATACAAATCAGACGGATATATATCCGCTTGATACAAATAAATATCCGGGATGTGCTGCTTTGTCTTTGTGTTTCGACTCCCGTAATCGTTTATGGATAGGTACCTCTGAAGGTGTTTTCTTATTGGATAAGGCTACGCATAAAATAACGGATACTTTTGAAGGAAAGGAGAAACTGAAAAATATATCCAAAGCACAGATAAACAGTATATCCAGAAGTAAGAACGGCAAAATGTTTATCTGTACCGACCGGGTGGGGCTGATCGTCTTGAATGAACGGGGTTCGGAGGTTAATGTTTATTCGGAAGATAATATTTTGCCGCATAATACTGTGTATAGTGTTTATGAAGATGATCAGGAAGTGTGGTGGATTGCTACGATGAAAGGAATTCTTCGTTATAACCGTGTGACTGATAAGAAACAATTATATGATTTATCTGCCGGGATACCGGGCGGAGTTTGCCGCTCATTTTATAGAGACAGCCGGGGCAATTATTGGTGGGCTAACGAGATGGGGCTGGTAGTATGTAATCCGTATCAGCTGTCACAGGCGGTGTTGTGCAATTTGCCGTGTATCAGTTCGGTTAAGATTGCCGGAAAGCAGCAATTGTTATTGGAAGATAAGGAACAAGGAGTGGTGACTCCGGCTTATGCAAAGTCTATGATATTGCCGGCATTCCAGAATAATCTGGAATTATGTTTCTCTATGCATACCTATCTAGGGGCTTTGGATTCTTATCAATATATACTGGAAGGACTGGATGAAAGATGGAAATATAATTTAGAGAACAATTGCTTGTCTTATACCGACTTGCCTGCAGGAAAATATTTGTTGAGAGTCCGTGGACAAGGTAATTCTGATTATGAAACGCAGTTGGAGATTATAGTAGAATATCCGTGGTATGTCACCTATGGTATCGCTGCTATTGTCGTAATAGTCGTTTTGTCTTCCATTGCCTGGGGATATCGATGTAGGAAAATGAGGGTAATCGAGACGAAACGGGATGTCGAAGAAGAGTTGGCGGACATTGAGGCGGACAAGCCTAAATCTCCAAGATCCAGTCAGGAAAAACTGGACCGCTTGTATGAGCAGCTCATTAGTTATTTTGAGAAAGAGAAACCCTATTTGAACAAACAGCTGAAAAGCGCAGATGTTGCCGCCGCATTGTCTTGTTCCATCTTTTCTTTATCAGAGTGTCTTTCTTTCAAGTTGAATACTAATTTTTCGGACTTTGTAGCCCGCTATCGGGTGGAAGCTTTTGTGCAGAAACAAAAAGAGGAGGATATTTCTTTATATACATTGATGTCTATTGCAGAATCTTGCGGGTTTAATTCAAAGTCGTCATTCTTTCGGCTGTTTAAAAAGCAAATGGGATGTACTCCATTGGAATATATTCAGAAACAAGAGCATGACAGAGTGCCAAAACAATGATTTGATACTCTGTATTTCTCGTTATAAAGTGCTGTCCATTAGTTGTTTATGCTGCAATTGTCCATCTTCTTTGCATTGGCACCAGGCGCATACTGATTTATGATTTTAAATAGAATTATCGTTTTATATTTGCATCCGTAATCACAACCAAAAGTTTATATTATGGAGAATGCAATTGATAAATCCCAAAGTATTATTGTAGATTCGTATATTGAATACTATTCGCGGATAGTTGACTTCATATCCTATCGGATAAATAATCATTGTGAAGCAGAAGATCTTGCACAGGATGTATTTGTACGTCTATTGGAATATAAACAGATTCTATGTAAGGAGACTGTGAAATATTTCATCTATACTATTTCCCGTAATATTGTAACAGATTACCTTCGTCGTTATTATAAGGCAAGAGAGATTAGTAGTTATTTCTACGATGAGACTCCTTCTTGTACGAATGAAAGCGAGGAGAATATTTATGCTAATGATATTTATCTGTTAGAGAAGAAAAAATTAGCAACCTTTCCGAAGCAACGAAAACAAATCTATTATTTAACTCGCTTTAAGGGGCTTTCAGCAGTCGAGATCGCCACTCGCTTGAATGTAGGAAAACGTACAGTGGACTCGCATTTGTTTTTGGCACGGAAAGAGATGCGCATATTCTTGCAGCAATGTATTTAGAAGAGATATAACAAACTATAGTGTTAATTTTAAATTGAGGTTTATGGAAAATGATTTTCTTAGATTCTCACCGAGAAGAGTTTTATATTCGATGGTGATAGTATCCGCTTTATGGATAGGAAATCCTCAAACAGCTTTTGCCGATACGGGAGCAGTGCAGGCTGTGATGCAGAGCGGTACGGTGAAAGGCAGAATTGTAGATGTTAATGGTGAACCGGTTATTGGTGCCAGTGTTGTCGTGAAAGGGACGACCAATGGGGTTATTTCCGGTTTGGATGGTGATTTTTCTATTAAGGTGGCATCCAATGCGACTTTGGTTATATCATTCGTAGGCTATCAGACACAGGAGATACCGGTGAGTGGTAAAAGAACCTTGGACATTACGTTGAAAGAGGATACTGAATTATTGGACGAAGTAGTAGTAATGGCGTATAACTCTACGGTAAAACGTAAAGTAGTGGCTTCTGTGACAAACGTTGATATGAAGCAGGTTGAAAAAATGGGAGGCTATAAAGATTTGGGTAATGCTTTACAAGGACGAGTTGCGGGAGTGATTATCACAAATAAGCAGGGTGGACCGGATTCTTCTCCTACTATATCAATTCGCGGTGGAGGCGATCCGATGTATGTGATTGATGGCATTGTACAGGATAAAAGTGCCTTTATGCGTTTGTCTTCACAAGATATCGAATCTTTGTCAGTGATGAAGGATGCTGCCTCAAGTGCTGTATATGGTGCATCGGCGGCAAATGGAATCGTAGTGGTTACCACCAAAAAAGGTGCGGTTGGCAAGATGAAAGTCAATTATACGTTTGACGGGCAATATGATATGCCGGTTGCCAGGAGAGAGAAGCTGAACTCATTGGAGTATGCGCAACTCCGCAATTCTATCAGCGACTATATGGGGGCTGCCCTTCCTTATTCGGATATAGTTATAGCTAAAATCAAGGATGGAAGTTTCACTGATTATCCCAATACGGACTGGTGGAATACTTTGATAAAGAAAGGCTCTTTTTCCCAACGGCATACGGTTACTTTAGACGGTGGTTCGGAAGATACGCAGTATCGCATGTCGTTTATGGTGTACGACCAGGGTTCCTTGCAGAAGCATGTGGCTGGAGAAAATTCTCCTCTTGATTATAAAACGTACAGCATGAACTTGAATCTGACACATAACTTCCGGAAAACCGGTGTGAAAGTGGGATTGGATATTCGTCCTTATCTGGTAGACAACAAGTCTTATGGCAGTGGCTCTGTTTGGAATAACTCTACCGGTATCCAACAACTCAGCCCGTTAGACAAAGTATATAATTCCGACGGGACATACGCTCCCAATAGTCCGATGGCTTCTTATGCTGACACAGGTGGTTCTTATTCTAAGAAGTTCAATTTTGGTACGGACATCAATTTAAATTTAGACTGGGATATCCGTTGGGTGAAAGGTCTGAAAGCGGTATTCTGGGGTAACTACCGTTTAGGTAGTTCGAGAGATAAATATTGGACTAATTACGTCCCTACCTATAATGAAGACGGTTCTAGAGTGGAAACTTCCGATCCTTCCCTTTCCGAAGTGCATGGATATAGTTGGATTTATGAGTTTAACACGGGGTTGAGGTATGAGAATACCTTTGATAAACATAGCTTGTCATTAGGCTTGTTTTATAATCAGCGCGAAAATTATAATGAGACGATTACGGCTCAGCGTATCAATTATTACACCAATATAGACCAGATATTTGCTGGTCCTACGGATGGGCAGACCAACAGTGGGACTGCCAATGAAGGAGGGCGTTTGGGATATGTCGGCACATTGAATTATGATTATGCCGGAAAGTATTTGTTGTCTGCCAGTTTCCGCTATGACGGCAATGATGGATTTGCCGAAGGTTCCCGTTGGGGATTCTTTCCGTCAGCTGCTTTGGGATATATGATTTCGGAAGAACCTTTTATGAAGAAAGTAAAGTCGGCTATCTCTTTGGATATGCTGAAACTGAGAGGTTCTATCGGGCAAATCGGTGAAACAGCCGCCCGTTTCGCTTACCTGTCAAGTTGGAACGTGAATCAGAATGGTGCGTATATCGGAGGGACGCTCGTGCCTACTACATCACCGGCTTCATTAGTGAGCAATGATTTGACATGGTACACAACGACTACATGGAATATCGGTCTTGATTTCGGCTTTCTCAACAATCGTCTGACTGGTACTGCCGATTACTTTTTCCGTCGTACTACAGGGTATCTCATCAACCCGATAGACCGTTACAATTCTACATTGGGCAATCAAACGGGGCGTAATGGTAATATTTATACTTATGGATTGCCTCAAGTAAAGTCTGACGATGCGTTCCGTCGTGCCGGTGCAGAGTTTTCTTTGAATTGGAAAGACCGTATTGGCGACTTCTCCTATAGTATAGGCGCCAACCTTACCTTCTATGATGAATTGTGGGAAAAATACGCACAAGGAGATGACGCTGTTACATTGGCTAACCCCAATAAGCGTACTACACATAAGACTATTGGACAAGGTGATCTTATCTACATATATGATGGATTATTTCGTGATGCCAATGAGTTGCTGAATTCTCCGATACAGACCGGCGGAACTAGCATGATGCCCGGTGATGTCCGTTATGTGGATGTCAACGGAGACGGTGCCATCACAGAAGAAGATATGGTCTATGATAATAAGCCTCGTTCTTCTATTATGCAGTGGGGAATTCCTTTCAGCCTGTCATGGAAAGCTTGGTCATTGGAAGGCTTGTTTCAAGGTTCAGGGCCACAGTATGGAATCATACATAATAATGTAAAAGGAACCGGATGGAATAAAATTTACTACAAAGACCAACTGGATATTTTCTATCCCGGCAATGAAACTGCTCGGTATCCCCGTGCTGATAATGATTATGGTGCTTGGAATGGCGAATATAACAGGGCTGCATCTTCTTTGTGGCGTGTGAATAAAACCTATGCCCGTCTCAAAAATTTAAGTATTACCTACAATTTGAAGCACAGTCTGCTGAAACGGACCAACTGGTTGAGCGCAGCTTCTATCAGTCTGACAGGGACCAATATATTCACCATCTGTTCTTCATTAAAATATGGCGATCCGGAATCCGGTCCTCTTAATGATACTTCGACGGTGCAGACCCAGGCGTATCCTACGACGAGAACTTTTTCTGTAATGGTTAATTTAGGTTTTTAATACAGTAAGAATATGAAAAGAATACTTAATATAGCTGGCTTGGCCGCAGTATCTATGTTTGTACTTTCTTCGTGCAATGACGTACTGAATAAAGCACCGTTGGATTTGGTGACGGAAGATATGGTGTGGGAAGACGAGAGCATGGCGCAATCTTATCTGAATAGAATTTGGTATGCTACCGGTCGTCAGGATTATCAGAACGAAACATGGTTCTCACTTTATGCAGGTCCTTTATCACCGGGAACGGATATTGTGTCAGATAATGTTTATAGCCGTTGGAACAGGGGAGCTGCCGGCGTGCGGAATGATGCCTCATGGACGGAAAATACAGACTACGGATTGTTTGATAACTTTATAGATATTCGTCGTGCCAATATTGCCATCGATAAATTGAAGGCAGGATGTGGTTTTCGCGAAGAAGTGGAGAATGATATGTTAGGCCAAGCCTATTTCGGCAAGGGATTGGTTTATGTTACTCGTGCCAAGTCGTTTGGCGGTTATCCTATTATTGACAAAACGCTTACCCCTGATGATGAGCTGAGTTTGCCGCGAGCTTCCATAAAAGAGACATTTGATTACGGTATAGGTCTGCTGGAACAAGCCGCCGAACTGCTGAATGAATCTTCCCCTTCGGGACGTCCTAATAAAGGTGCTGCTTATGCATTACTGTCCGAAGCTTACCTCAACGCAGCTGCCTACATTAAATATGCGATAGTTAACAATGTGCAGGAAGCGGTGGATATAACTCCTTATTTAGACGGTGCTATCAGTAGCGTAAAACGTTTGGATGCATTGGGCTTGTATCAACTGGAAGCTTCTGGAAGTGATTGGGGGAAACAATTCAACAACCTGACATATGCCTCGGGTTCTCCTAAAGAAATTATATTGGCACAGTTCACACCCCCCGGCATCTATCCTTTGTCGAATGACAAGATGGTGGAACTAAACTGTTACTTACCGACAATGGTGGTTGACGCATTGAAAGAAGACGTTATCCGTAATTATAATGGTAATCCCTATTCAGGGTTTATAACAGGTAGCGGGTGGCAATCGATAGCTCCGAATCCGACTGTAATAGAAGAGAGTTTTTATATTATTGATTTGGATGGCAAAGCGCGTCGTTGGGAAGAGTCACTCAAGTTCCAGAATTCGGTAACCAAACAGGCTGACGGTAGTCGTGTTCTGATGTCTGCGGGTGATATATCCGATTTGATGTATGCTAATCGCGACCGGCGTTTTTATGAAACGGTCGCCTATGACGGCGGAAGTTACTTCGGCAACGCGTTTGATTCACGAATTGGAGGAAATATGCATCCTCAATCTTTCAAAACACCGACGAATACCTATGGTGCGCTGACCGGTTATCTGTTTGTCAAATCAGTGCCTCAGACACGGAGTTGGGTGTCTACAGACTTGTCCGGATTCCACCGTACGTGCCTTCGTTTGTCAAAAGCTTATCTGAATGCGGCTGAAGCCTGCTTGTTGAAAGAGGATTGGAGTAATGCGCGGACATATATAAATTTGACGCGTACTACGCATGGAGGATTACCTGCATTGGGTAGCGAAACCGGTGATGATTTATGGAAAATATATTTAGATGAACGCAATGCTGAGTTGATGCTTGAAAATGACCGTTATTTTACTATGCTGCGTTACGGTATCAATAAATTGAACTCGGAAGTCATCAGCCAACTCAATCGCGGTTATATGCGGGCATTGGAGATTTCAGCTGACGGGCGTTCTTACCAATATGTAGATTTACCTTTCGAGGCAGAAAACAATCGTTTGGTGTTTAACAGGTATCGCTATCTCTATCCGGTAGCAAAGACTTATATTGACGCTAATCCCAATTATAAACAGAATCCTAGATATTAATAAATAAAAAGCGTATGAAGAGAAATATATTTTTCATGATATTGGGATGTATGCTATTATTTACATCCTGTTTGAAATCAGGACTTGATGAAATAGAGAATTCTAATTTATGTGCCATTTCTTCCGTCACGATGGAATACCGTTGGATCGTTCAGAATGTAAATGGATATGACCAAATGTCGCGCCAGCAAATGACTTTGAGTAATAATGTTCCGGATGAAAACAATGAAATTCGTTTCACCGTTACTGTGCCGGCAGCGAGTTCCTCTTTTCCTGCTGATGTAAGAAACGCGGTAACGTTGGATGGCTTGTACATGATAACGGTTATTAGCCCGGCTGCTAAAATAAAGCCACTGGACGGGGCTCCTGAGCTGGGACTTCCGGGTGCCTTTGCGATAGGTAGGGATTATCAATATGAAGTGACTGCTGCCAATGGCGATAAGGCTGTTTACCATATAGTGATAGAAAATTTTATTCAATAATTCAATATCATAATAACAATGTATATATCAAATATTATGAAAACGGTGAATAAATGGATATTATTAATATGCATGTTCACATGTGTTTTTTTGATAAGTTGTTCTGATGAAGAAAACAACGACCCCATGGCTATAGCTGTCAGTACATTCACTCCTTCGGGAGGACTGGTGGGGACAGAAGTGACAATTACCGGTACTGGTTTTACAAAAGAGACATCGGTGTGGTTTAATGAAACAAAAGCTACAGATATTGTGTCGGTAGAAAATACGTCTATCGTGGTGCGTGTGCCTGTCGGTGCAACGACCGGAAGAATAGGAGTGATAAATGGAGAGGAATCGGCTTTCTCTACAGGGAGTTTTACTTTTATTCCCGGAGCTGCTGTTACGGGTTATATTCCCGGCTCGGCTTTACCCGGTGAAGTGGTAATTATTGCGGGAACCGATTTTCATGAGGTGGGAGCAGAGAATATAAAAGTCGTGTTTGCCGGTGATGTAATAGCACAACCTACTGCTGCCACAGCAACAAATATAACCGTAGTTGTTCCCGAAGGGGCAGTGACAGGTCCTGTGTCTGTGATATTTGATGATATGGAGACTGTTGTTGGTCCGAGTTTTGAAGTGCTGGTTCCCTCTATAAAGTCTTATACTTCGACCATGGCTGCTGTGGGGGCTGAACTTGGAATTAATGTGATGAACTTTCCGGCTGTTGAAGCAAGTGATATTCATGTTTCGTTTGCCGGAGAAAATGAGACGATTATACCGGCAACAGTCAAGTCGTTTGCAACCGGGGTGATAACAGTGGAAGTTCCGGAAGGTGCTGTAACAGGCGTTATCACTATAACTTTGGACGGATTTGAACCGATTGTGGGTGATGAGTTTATGATTACTCCTGTTGTCACCGGATATTCTCCGACCTCGGCAAAGGTAGGTGAGACTATTTTTGTGCAGGGCACTAATTTCCCAATTTCCGGTGAAGTCACGGTTCTGTTCAAGGCTGCAGAAGGTGGCGAAAGTGAAACTGTTTCTTCTGTAGGAACTTTTACAGCGGAAGGTCTTAGTGTAGAGGTACCGTCAGGCGCCGTAACCGGTGTTGTATCATTGGTTATAGGAGAAAATACCGTTCCCGGTAAAGTGTTTACGGTGATAGAGTCGTTCACCTATCGTTTCTTATGTAAAGATGTGGCGGAAAATGGTGGAGATTATGCAATTTCGTCAGGTGTCAATCCATGCGACAATGCGAAAGAAGATGGTACCGGAACGGTTATTGGTGAATGGAAGAAAGGCTATAGAGGAGGAGATGCAAGTGCGAAAGGTATGATTGTCTGGGATACTAAAAAGGATGATTATATTATATTTGAAGTCGAAGCTCTTCAAGAGGGTGATTATAAAATTGCTTTTGATGCCAAGTTGGCTACAGCTGAAAAAGACTGTATTGTGGGGGTTGCGGTCAATGCTGATTTATCGAAGTTGTTGGATGTGGAATCCGAGAACGGTGAAGTGCCTGTCGTTATTGAAAAAAGCGGGCTCACGGATGTGGCTAAATCTCCCTATAATAATTATGAAACAGAAACGGCGTTTCATTTAAGTACAGGTAAGTGGTATGTGAGAATTTTATATAAAGAGGATGCTGTCGGAAATAAGAACAGCAGGGTTACCCCTTTGCTTAGAAAAGTTAGAATTTTCAATTAATACGAATCCTTTCATAAAACAAATAAGGTCATGAAAAAAATATATGTCTTTTTATCTGGACTCATCGTATGCTGCATATTGTGCGTGAGTTGTAGCGACAATGCGGCGGAGTCCGCAACTGTCCCTACAGTGACGGATTTTTATCCCAAGGATGGTGAAGTGACGGATCAGATAACCATTGAAGGTGCCAACTTCGGTTTCAATCGTTCGGACGTGGACGGTCATGTGTATTTCAATGGTATAGAAGCTGCCGATTATATAAGCTACGCAGACAATCGGATTGTGGTAACTGTGCCTAGAGGAGTGGTGACCGGTCCTATAACTGTGAGACGTGGCAACTTGCGGGCACGGACTTCCGAAAAATTTCTATTGCGGACAGACGATCCTCTATGGGGAATGGACAAGGGTACATTTGAACAGTATTTCTTTGCTGAGGATGTAGTGTATCATACTGGAAAAAGTAACCTTTGTAATTATATATATAATGCTGACGGGCGTGAAGTTTGTATTGGCGAATCGAAAAATTATGGTGAAGGTGCTCCTTACCAGCCGAATGCCGGATATGAGAATACTAAACCTGAACATTTTGCCCTTTGGGATTCGGAACCGGGAGATATGGCTATATTCCAGGTTGATATACCCACTCCGGGTGGATATTATGTTGCTTTCAAAGCATCGTCGGGAATGTCTAATTCTTACATAAATGTCGCTGTAAGCCGGGATTTGGAATCTTTGAAAAATCCGTCTTCTGTCATTGATAATAAATATTCGAAGGATGTTGAGAATAGCGGTTGGGCTAATTATACCAATGATTTGGAGTTCGGCTACTTTTTGTTGGAGGAATCGGGCACTTACTATGTCAAGCTGCTGATGCTGAATGCTGATATGGGCACAACTGCGGTGGCTACCCCTAAATTTATAAGAATGTACAATTAAACGGGAGGATGTGATTATGTTTCAATCTTTTTATAAATACGTTTTAGTCTGCCTGTTTATAGTGGCAAGTGTATTGGTGCTCGGTTGCAGTGATAATGATGATTCGAAAGCGGCAGATGCGCTTCGTGTAACGGAATTTTATCCTCAGGAAGGGGACTATGGTACAGAGGTTACTATTTTGGGCGCCGGTTTCGGCAATTACCGCCTGGATGTGTCCGGACATATTTATTTCAATGGTACGGAGGCTACGAAGATTCTTTATTATTCGGACAATCGTATTGTGATAAAGGCACCTGAAGGATTTACTACAGGTCCTATCACCGTTCGTGTACAAGATAAGGAAGTGGCTACCACTGAGATTTTCAATTATGTAGAAACGGAGCAGGTGGATGAAGATGCATTGCGTGTTTCGGATTTTACCCCTAAAAGAGGATATTATCTGACGGAAGTAACTATTACGGGAGCTAATTTCGGAACCTCGGCTAATACCGTGAAAGTATCTTTCAACGGAGTTGAGGCCGAGAAGATAGTCAGTGTCACTGAAACAGAAATTAAAGCGATTGTACCGGCTGGAGCAACTACAGGACCGATTACTGTAAATACAGGGCTTGAAGAGGTATCTTCTGATGAAGTATTTACTTATTTGGAGGATGGAGCGGAAGTACAGTCTGTTTCACCGGCACATGCGTGGAGTGGTGAAGAAGTAACTATTACCGGTGTCAATTTTCATGATGTGGGTGCAGAGAATATTACAGTAGATTTTAAGGGCGGAAAGGCTACGGCAATCAGTGCTACAGATACTGAGATAAAAGTGATAGTGCCTGCAGATGCTGCCAGTGGTACATTTACTGTGACCTTCGGTGACGAACAGACAGTTTCGGGAGTTGTGTTTCAGAAATATACCTTGAACCAGAGCGATTTTACCGGCGCATACGGGTCGTCTTATGAACCTTTCAAGTTTAGTACTGGATGGGATCCTTGTTATATCAGAATAGACAATAACTACTTGGAATTCTATTTTGACCAGGCAGCCTGTGATGCCGATAACCGGCGTGAACGTCGCGGGGCAGAAGTGGTGTGCGACTTTAGTACATGGTCCGAAGCATGGTATGGTTATAAACTTTTCTTGCCTGAAGGTAAATTTCCTAAAGATGTAGAGGGGTCTATTATTACTCAAATTTTCAATGGCGGCGATGCGAATACCTGGGCGGGACATCTGGTTATTGATAATAAAAACTTATGTGTTTCATACAGAGGAAGTGCCGCTGCTAGTGCTGAAAAGAGGGAGACAGTGGGTGAATTGGCTTGGAACCAGTGGATACCGGTAGTACTCTATTATAAAGCAGGAAAAAACAATAAAGCTGAAATCCGTGTATGGATGGGGGATGATATGCAAGAGAATAGTCCAACTTTAACTCTGACCGATATTAATCTTGGTTTTGGCTATTGGCTTGATGATAACACATTGAATGGTGAGGTGACGGAGGATAACCGTGTCGCTGATAGCCTGGGAGGAAAATGGGGATTATATGTTCAGGCAGGTGGCGACCGTATCATTCGTTTTGATAACCTTAGTGTATTGTCGGGAAATCCGGTTAGGGATCAGCAGGGAAACTTGACAACCGGTTTTAAAATAGTGGATCCCAGAGGTTGGTAAGCCATTATCTTTATAAAGTTTTTGGACTGAAGACTTTAAGAGGATGTGTTCAGAGAGTAAACTTGTTTTAGGCACATCCTCTTTTTGCGGTAGGAACCTTTTCTGAATATGAGGATATAAATAAAAACATGAAAAAGAATAATATTCATCGACTAAACAAAGTATTCTTGTTGACAATCGGAGTGATTTATGTATCTTGTGTACAACAACATGAAACTATGTTGGAAGGAGCATATCAGCCGACTTGGGAGTCATTAGCTCAATATGGCGAAGCTCCTGAATGGTTTCAGGATGCCAAGTTCGGCATTTGGGCGCATTGGGGACCGCAGTGCCAGCCGGAACAGGGTGATTGGTATGCGCGTAATATGTATAATGAAGGCAGCCGTCAATATAAGTGGCATATAGAAAATTACGGTTGGATGTGGTAAAGCGTACCTTAAGGCAGGATGATGAGATTACGGTATGCATGGAGTTTGCCTTAGAAAAAAACAGACCTGAAGCGAAATTCAGCATCCGAAAATT
>OGJH01002078.1_pt1 | contig 14078 bp, 11 predicted proteins | sample 1572021 | NCBI WGS metagenome assembly OGJH01 (sample SAMEA2582098, study PRJEB24529) | metagenome | biome: Human gut stool | place: China | collected 2011
TAATGAAATATGTTCTTTGATATGGGGATATAATGACGATAGTGAATATGATCCCGGTTTCTTTTTAGAACTGTTAAGACAAATGCTAAAGACTGCCGGAAAACTTGATAAGTTGATTTTTGTTCAGGATAATGAACCATTTATGCTTATCCAAGAATATTACATCTTCTATACAGAGAGATGTGAAATCTTCAGTAAGTCACACCATATATTTGATGAAGAATTGACGGTACAAAAGCAAATGTCCAATTTAGAATTGTATGAGAATGATATTCATCTAAGTAACTGGCAGTTTGTTAAATCACATGAGAATATATATGTTCAAGTATCTGATTTGATTGCAGGTCTGTTAAGAAAGTTGTTTATGTTCTTAGATGAGAATTCTCTAACTGATATCGTTTCTATTGCAATAAATTTAAATGATGTTCAGGTAAAGAATTTCACATTACTGTGGATGCTCATCCGTAAATCTGATGAAAAGTCTCCATTATTTATTAAAAATACAAACTCTCAAAAGAACGTTCAGGAAAGAATGTTGAAGCTACAATTATTAGGAGTTTCAAACAAAGAATTAAAGGAGGTGCCAAATAATGAGCTATGATTATTCCGAAAATATACTTGTTCAAGAAGGTGCCGGTAATCTGCTTCGTGATGAACTGGGATGGGATGTCCGGTTTGCTTACAATACAGAAATCTTAGGGAAAAATGGCACTTTCGGAAGAGAAAGCTATAAGGAAATAGTGTTGTACCACTATTTCCATGAAGCATTGAAAAAACTGAATCCATGGATAAATGACAGTCAGATTTCTGAAGCACAGAAGATGTTGGAACAGAGATTGCCCACTTCTTCTTTGTTGCAGGTGAATGAGGAAAAATATTTTTTAATTCGTGACGGTATTCCTGTGGCAGCGAAGAAACCGAGTGGACAGACTGAAACCAAGAAGGCCTCTGTGATTGATTTTCAGAATCCGGAAAACAACTATTTTCTTGCAATCAAAGAATTGAAAATCCATGGTGATTTATATCGCCGCAGAACAGACATTGTAGGTTTTGTTAATGGTATTCCATTGTTGTTTGTAGAACTGAAAAAGAATACAGTCGATGTGCAGAACGCATACGATGACAATTATACAGATTATCAGGATACAATTCCGCATTTGTTTTATTACAATGCGTTTCTTATGCTGTCTAATGGTACAGAGGCGAAAGTAGGTACTCTTGGTAGTAAGTATGAGTTTTTCCATGAGTGGAAGCGACTTGCAGAAGAAGATCAGGGTAGCGTTGCGCTTGAAACAATGCTTCGTGGTATTTGTAAGAAAGAAAACTTCCTTGATTTGTTTGAAAACTTTATTCTGTATGACCATTCTGGTGGTCATACAGCTAAAATCCTTGCCCGTAACCATCAGTATCTTGGCGTAAATGAGGCTATGAAGGCTTATGCTGCACGAAAATTGAATGACGGTAAATTGGGTGTTTTCTGGCATACACAAGGCTCAGGCAAAAAGTTATTCTATGGTATTTCTTGCTCAGAAAGTAAGAAGAAAATTTGAAGGTTCACCGACTTTTGTTATTCTGACTGACCGTGAGGAACTGAACTCTCAGATTAGTGATACTTTTGAAAACTGTGGATTGCTGGGTAAATCAAAAGCAGCACAGTTTATTGCAACAAGCGGTGATGATCTTGTTCAGAAGCTGAAAGGTAATCCAAGCTTTATCTTTACGCTTATCCAGAAGTTTAATAAACCAAATGCTGAAGCGATTTATCCGGACCACGATATTATCATTATGTCTGACGAGGCTCATCGTAGCCAATACGGTATCTATGCAGATAATATGATGAAATTACTGCCTACAGCAGCACGTATTGGATTTACCGGAACTCCGTTGTTGTCCAGTGACAACATTACTGCCAGAACATTTGGTGGTTATGTGTCTGTTTGCGATTTCAAGAGGGCGGTAGAGGACGGTGCGACAGTTCCGCTTTATTATGAAAATCGTGGCGAAAAGATTGTAGACTTACATAACCATGAAATTACAGAGCAGATTCTGGATGCTATCGAAAATGCTGACATTGATGTGAATCAGCAGGACAAATTGGAAGCAGAGTTTGCGAAAGAAATACATTTGCTGACAGCAGAGCCGAGATTAAAATCAATTGCTCGTGACTTCGTGAACCATTATTCAGATTTATGGACAAGCGGCAAAGCTATGTTTGCTTGTCTGAATAAGGTTACTTGTGTTCGTATGTACAATTACGTACAGGAATACTGGAAAGAAGAAATCAAAAAGCTGAAAGCAAAAATAAAAACAGCCACTCAGAAGGAAGCGCAGGAACTGGAACGCAAGCTGAAGTGGATGCAAGAAACAGAAATGGCTGTCGTTATCAGCCAGGAACAGAACGAAATCCAGACTTTCAAAAAGTGGGATTTGGATATTAAATATCATCGTGCAAAGATGGAAAAGCGTGAATTGGATAAGGAATTTAAAGATTCCAAGAATCCACTTCGTGTAGTTTTCGTCTGTGCAATGTGGCTTACCGGTTTTGATGCGAAGTGTTTGTCCTGTCTGTATCTGGACAAGCAATTGAAAGCACATACTTTAATGCAGACAATTGCCCGTGCAAATCGTGTCAGTGAAGGCAAGAGCAATGGTTTGATTGTTGACTATATTGGCATTGTAAAGACACTCCGAAAGGCTCTGGCAGACTATACAGCCAATGTTGGCGGTAATGACGGAATGGATCCAACTGTAGATAAAGATGAGCTGATTGCTCGTATTGTTGAAACTATCGCCAAGGCGAAAGCATTTTTATTGGAAAATGATTTCGATTTGCAGATGCTGATTGATGCCTACGATTTTATGAAGTTGTCCTATCTGCAGGAAGCTGCCAATGCAGTTTGCGGAACAATTGAAGATAAGAAAACATTTACTACATATGCGTCCGAATTGAACCGTCTTATGAAGTATACTGACCGTGATGATATTACTGGTTATACTCGTAAGGAATACGAAGCGATTGCAGCGATTTACGCTGAACTGCAGAAAAAGCGCAAGCATGTCAACACTACAGATTTGATGGTGCAGATCAATGCGATTATCAATTCGTATGTGGAAATTCAGCACATGCCTTCAATGGTATGTGAAGAATCACGCCGTTTTGACATTAGTGCGATTGACTTTGACTTGCTCCGTAGAGAGTTTGCCAAAGTGAAGAAAAAGAATCTGGTACTGAAGGATTTGGAAGAACTTATCCAGATGAAATTGGATCGGATGCTGTTTACAAATCCGGAACGAATCAACTACTACGAACGCTATCAGCAGATTATCGACGATTATAACAGTGAACAGGACAGAGCAACCATTGAAAAGACCTTTATGGACTTGATGGATTTGGCAAACAGTATGAATCAGGAAGAACAGCGTTATGCTCGTGAGGGATTCACCAGCGATGAAGAACTTTCACTTTACGATATGTTGTTCCGTGAGGATTTGAGCAAGAATGACATCAAAAAATTGAAAGAGGTCGCAGCAGATTTACTCAGCAAAATTAAGAACAAGATATCTGAACTTGACCATTGGACAGATAAGCAGGAAACGAAGGCAACCGTGGATAATCTGATTCGTGATACACTTTGGGCAGAACTGCCGGAATGTTATGATGAGGTAAGTATTTCGGTGTATCGTCAGCAGATTTATGAATATGTGTATACACGATATAAAGAGGTTGCGTAACAAAGTCTAAGATAATGAATACGCAATAATGGGAGGAATATTTGATGAAATTATCAAAAATTAAACTGCGTAATTATAGATGTTTTGGAAGTAGTGAGCAGGTAATTAACATTGATGATATTACTTCGTTTATAGGAAATAATAGTTCAGGAAAAACTGCGGCTTTATTGGCGTTAAATTGTATGTTTTCTGATAATCCTGCAGACAGAGTTTTGAAACGCAGTGATTTTCATCTCCCGAAAGATTTGAAATCGGACGAAATGGAATCTCAAGAACTCTATATTGAAGCTGTGTTTACTTTTGATGAATTGGAAGCAGGAGAAGATGGCTCCAATTCTGTTCCGGCATTCTTCAAAAGTCTTGTTGTAGATAACCCGGACGGAACCCCATACTTGCGTATTCGTTTAGAAGCAACCTGGGAAAAAAGTAGTAATATAGAAGGCGCAATTGAAAGTAAGATTTACTACATTACTTGTCCTGAAAGCGTTCCAATTACAGATGAATATAGGATTTCTCCATTACGAAGAGATTTAGATCGTATTCGAGTTATTTATGTACCAGCTGTTAGGGATCCATCCAAGCAATTGAAGAATGTTTCTGGAACAATGATGCATCAGATTATGAATAGCATTAATTGGAGTCAGGCGACACAGGAAAAGGTCAAAACTAAAATACAAGAGTTGAATAATCAATTTCTAGAAGAAAAAGGTGTATCTATTCTTGGTACATCCATACATACGCAATGGGAAGCATATGATTCGGATACAAGATATTCAAATGCACAATTACGCTTTAATAGTACTGATATCGATTCTGCAATCAAAAAGTCGGAAGTTGTTTTTTGGCCTACGGTAACAGGAAAAGAATGTACTATTGATGATATGAGTGATGGATTACGTTCTTTGTTCTATATTTCTTTGGTTGATAGTATTCTTGATGTTGAGGCGAAAATTCAGCAGGAGATAGATACCGACCCTGAACATGTTTCTTTTAACCATACTCCTCCAGTATTATCTATTATTGCATTGGAGGAGCCTGAAAATCATATTGCCCCGCATTTGATTGGACAATTAGTTGCAAACTTGAAGAAACTGGGGGAAAAAAATAATGCTCAGGCGATTTTAACTTCTCATTCTACTGCGATTATCAAACGCTTTGATCCTGAAAAAATAAGATATTTTCGTTTGAATGCAGAAGATTGTACAACAATAGTACGTTCAATTACATTGCCGGATAAAGAGAAGCTTGCTGATCAGTATAAATTTATCAAAGAAGCAGTAAAAGCATATCCTGAATTGTATTTTGCGAAGCTTGTTATTTTAGGAGAAGGGGATAGTGAGGAGATTATTCTGCCGAAGATTTGGAATGCAAAAAAAGGAGATGTTGATACAAGTGGAATATCTATTGTTCCTCTTGGAGGCAGGCATGTGAATCATTTTTGGAGACTATTGAATGACTTGGATATTCCGTATATTACTTTGCTTGATTTTGATAGAGAAAGAGAAGGCGGTGGATGGGGACGCATTAAATATGTTCTTGAACAATTAATTCAAAATGGGTATTCTAAGTCAGAGTTGTTAAAAACTGAATCGGGTTGTCTTTCTGATGAAGAATTTGGTGATATGCACACATGGGATGTCAATAATAGTGATGCTTTACAAAGTTGGATTGCTTATTTAGAACACTATAATGTTTTCTTTTCCACACCACTGGATATTGATTTTTTGATGCTGGAACATTTTGGAAATGTATATAAGAGTCTGTTAGAAAAAAAAGAAGGTCCTCGTCTTATGGTAAAAGAAAAAGGGAAGAGTATTCAAAAGTATATTAAGGATATTGAAGAAATGGAATCTGCTTATCCGGAATATCTTGAACGTATAACAGATGATGTGCGTCATTCTTTAAAAGAGTGTGGTGGTGATGGAAAGACATATTCCGAGGAACAAAAAAAATTAATGGTCTGGTATACATATTTCTTTTTGAACAGAGGAAAACCATCAACTCATATTGAAGCATTTTCGAAAATTAGTGATAAAATGCAATCTTCGATGATGCCTCCAGTATTCGCACGAATGATTACAGCAGCGGAAAAGATATTGAAGGAGAATGTGTATGAAAATTGTTGCACCAGAGAATTGGATACCATGTGATGGTGTCGTTTTAGAAGATAACGCTAATGCCGCAGTTAAAGCCAAAGGGAATGTTCTTGTCGTTGCGGGACCTGGTGCAGGAAAAACAGAATTGTTAGCACAAAAAGCAAGTTATCTTTTCCAAACAAATACATGTAGAGACCCACAAAAGATTTTGGCAATAAGTTTTAAAAATGATGCGGCGGATAATTTGAAAAAAAGAGTTATAAAACGTTGTGGAAAAGAAGTGGAATCTCGCTTTATATCTATGACTTATGACGCATTTTCTAAAAGTCTTGTGGATCACTTTCGATTTGCTCTTCCAGAGGACATAAGACTAGAATCGTCATATTTAGTTAATGATGCAGATACAATTGACGCAGCGTTTAAAAAAGCGGGATACAATAATCCACAAAAATTATCAGCATATAAATTACGAACATATTATGATAATGTACTCGGTAATGTACGGTTGCCATACACAAAAAATGATTTGGGAGAAAAGGTATGGAGACTGTTATTGAAAGGTTTTGATGATTATAAGCCAACCGTTTCATTTAAAATGATTAGTATTCTTTCAGCATATATTATTAGGACCAATCCTAAAATCAAGCGAGGATTACAACTGACATATAAATATGTTTTCTTAGATGAATTTCAGGATACAACTGGATTACAATATGGTTTGGTAAAGCAGTGCTTCTTAAACTCGAAATCTATAATGACAGCCGTTGGTGATAATAAGCAACGAATTATGGTTTGGGCTGGCGCATTGAAAACAGTTTTTGATGATTATAAAAGAGAGTTTAATGCTGAAACCCAAAAGCTAATTATGAATCATCGCTCTGCTCCGAGACTTGTTGATCTGCAAAGGAAAATGTATGCATCATTACATGAAGAGGATAGTGCGATTTGTGTTTCGGATAAATGGAAACCTGAAGATGGCATAATTACTTTATTTGTTGCGAAAGATGATGAACAAGAAGCGACTGCAGTGTCTGAGCAGATTGCTTCAAAAATAAAATCAGGATTAGAACCGAATAAAATTTGTATCCTATGCAAGCAAAAACCGGCAAGCTACACAGAACGAATTATTTCTGAACTTAAGAAACTTCAAATTTACGCCCGTGTTGAAGACGATTATCAAAACTTAATCAAAGAGTCCATCGTTGAAATGTTGATATCAATACTACGTTTGGCTGTTGATATAAAGCATCCGCATGATTGGGAATATGTTGTATTGAAAACATCTGAGTTGTGGAATATAGTTTCTTATCAGTCGGATGAAGATTATTTAGAAATGCAAGATGCCCTTGATGTTGAAATGCAGTTGTTGGGTTCCATGATGAAGAATGTTGCAAGTAAAAGTGAGTTTCAGGAGGTACTAAGACATGCAATTGAATTTTGGGGCGAAAATCGTATTAAGGCAAACTTTCCTGTTTATGGTCAAGGTACATATCTGAAAGAAGTACTGACAAAGTTTAGAGATTATATGTGGAATGAACTTGAAAGCACAGGAAAAGACTGGTTGCTTGCGATAGAAAAATTTGAAGGTTTGCATTCTGTTCCTATTATGACAATTCATAAAAGTAAAGGGTTAGAATATGATGCGGTGTATTTTGTCGGTTTAGAAGATTCTGCATTTTGGAGTTTTAAGCACCAGTCAGAAGAAGACAGGTGTGCATTTTTTGTGGCATTATCTCGAGCAAAAAAAGAAATCTTTTTTACGTTTTGTCAATACCGATATACGAGTAGGTTTCCAAAGCAGAAGCATGACGATATCAATGAATTTTTTGAATTGCTAAAGATTCCGGGTATGGCAAATATTATAGAGTGATATTTTTAGTTATTATAATAAATATCGGAATCATCCAAGGTATGTGCGGCTCACCAATCAGACAATATTGATACACGGTGCATAAAGATATCACGCAGCGCCTTATAAGGAAACAGCGATTATCTCCTAAGCAGACATTATCTGTTCGAATTTGGTTTGGCGTTTATAAAAACTGTATGTTTTCAAAAAAACAAAATAATTCAATGTAAAATTGATAGGAAGCATCCAACTTCAACGGTTGGGTGCTTTTCTTTTGCCCTAAAAATAGTTATTCATCATAAATTGGTCATTTTGCCGAGAGCGCACTACAGTGGAAGTTCCTCTGCACAAGGTCATAAAAATCTGGAAAAGGCACTATAAAAATGAACTTACTCTACCTACGAGGCAATAAAATGATGCTTCAAAATCCATTATACTTTTCTCAAAGCTAAAGCAAGTCACCTTCCCTTAGGAACTAAGGGCGCATATCTATACCGGTTATTCCATTCCGGTATGTGCGTTCTCCGAAGGTAAATGCTCCTGTGTCTGAACACATTCGCATATTGCGGAATTGCATTCCGGTCAAGAGATAACTCTTGCGGCTGCCGCCTATCTCTTTTTACATACCTTGCTTTGGGCAAGGATGAATAAAAGACAAGGAGTGAAAGAAAAATGGAGAACAAAGAAAAAACTTTGGCGGAATTAGATGCTGCACGATTGAAGGTAAAACAGTATGAAAACAAAATTCAGCTTCTGGAAAATCGCAAGCGGCATCTAGAAAAGAAAACCGACCGCCAGCGCACGCACCATCTTTGCAATATGGGCGGCGCCATACAAAGCATTTCCAAAGAGGCAGACTCCCTGACAAGAGTAGAGTTTTACTCTCTGATGAAACAGGTTTTTGCACTGCCTGCGGTACAGAAATTGGTGGACACCGCTGTGCAGAACCATGAGGCGGGAGGTGAATGCTAATGGCGTTGTATCACTTCCATGTAGAGCAGATCAAACGCAGCGAGGGGCGCACGGCTGTTGCCAGTGCCGCCTATCGTGCCGGAGAGAAACTGCATAATCTCTGGGATGGAGAAGCCCACGATTATACCAAGAAAGGCGGCGTGATTCTTTCGGAAATTATGCTTCCGGAGTATGCGCCTGAAAGATTTTCTGACAGGTACACCCTCTAGAATGAAGTGGAGCAAATTGAAAAGCATTACAAGGCACAGCTTGCCTACAGCTATGACATGGCGCTGCAGAATGAATTTTCTTTAGAGGAGAACATCGCACTGGCAAGAGAATTTGTACAGAAATATTTTGTTTCTGACGGCATGATTTGCGATCTTGCGGTACATCAACCAGACCGGGGAGATGGTGGTATCCCCAACCCACATTTTCACGTTCTGGTCCCCATTCGCCCGCTGAACGCTGACGGAACCTGGGGAGCAAAACAGCACCGGGTTTATCATTTGGACAAGGACGGCAACCGCATCAAAAAAGAAGATGGCAGCTGGGCTTTCGATGCTGTTCCGACCACAAATTGGGGCAAGCCGGAAACGCTGGATTTATGGCGTAAAGCCTGGGCGGATATGGTCAATGCCCGATTGAAAGAAAAAGGGCTGGCCTGCCGCATCGATCATCGTTCCTATGTGGATCAGGGGCTGGATTTGATCCCAACTATCCATGAAGGGCCGCACATTCGCAAAATGGAGAAGAAAGGCATCCGCACCGAAAAAGGCGAATTAAACCGCTGGATCAAAGCTACCAACCGGATGTTCCGCAGCATACAAGCCACTCTTGCGGCATTGAAAGAATGGCTTGCGGAAGCAAAGGAAATTCTGAAAGAACCGCAGGAGGTTTACCTGGCTCAGCTGCTCAGTGATGCTCATACTCTGCGCAATCAAACCGCAATGACGTATGTCAGAGGGAAAGCCAAGGCGAAGAAAAACAATCTGAAGCGTTTCATGAATAAGTGCGATTATCTGAAACAGCGAGGGGTTCTGATTCTCAGTGACTTTGAAAAACATCTTTCTTCTGTCAGCGAAAATGTGGAAAGCAGAAAATCCTCCATGCACCAGAAACAGACTCGTCTGAAAGAACTTCAGCAGCTGATGGAGGATGCAAAGACCTATGCTGCGTTAAAGTCGGTCTTGGATGAAATGAAGAAAGAAAAGTATCGCTTTACCAAAGTGAAGGAGAAGTATAAGGCCGAACACGAAGGCGAGCTTCGCCGGTTTTATATGGTAAAGCGAAAACTGAAAGAGAGTGATTTTGAAAAAGATCCTTTTCCTTTGGATGCATGGCAGAAAGAATTTTCCGAACTGTCGGCACAGAGAGAAGCTGAATATCAGGAATATAAGCTGCTGCAAAAGGATCTGACGATGCTGTATCAGATCAAGGGCGATGTAGATCAGGCGATACGAGAAACTCATCCCGAAATGCTGCACCCCAATAAAGCCAAGGAAACAGAAACTGCATTGTAATCGGGAGGTGGAGTATGAGTTATACGCAAGAACAGATTGACCGTGCCAACCGGGTCGATTTGGAACAATTTTTACGCTCACACGGTGAGCAAGTCACAAAAAGCGGAAGCGAGTATCGATGGAAACGGCATGACAGTTTGACCATTAAGGGAAACAAATGGTTCCGCCATAGCCAGAGCAGAGGCGGCTATCCCGTTGAATTTGTAATGGAGTTCTTTGGGAAAACTTTCCCGGAATCAGTGTTTTTGCTGATTGGAGAAGCACCGGCACACAACGGCGCAGCTGCTGCACCTTCGGCGGATTTCAGGCTTCCGCCAAGAAACCGATATGCTGCAGCAGCGATGGCCTATCTTCGTCAACGAAACATCCCGGAGGAACTGGTTCAGGAGTTCTGCAAGGAAGGCCTGATTTATGAGGATGCCCAGCACCACAACATTGTGTTTGTTGGAAAGGACGAAACAGGGATTCCCCGTTATGCCCACTGCAAAGGGACGGAAGGTTCTTTTCGTATGGATGTACAAGGTTCGGACAAGGCCCACAATTTTGCTTATCGCAGTGATGGAAAAAGTCTGTTTGTGTTTGAAGCACCGATCGATCTGATGTCATTTATTGCGCTGTACCCCAGGGATTGGAAAATGCGAAATTATCTGTCCTTTGGCGGTGTGGGAGCGAAGGCACTGGAAGGGTTTCTTTCTGAACGCAAGGATATGGAAACCGTTTATATTTGCACCGACTCGGATAAAGCCGGTAATGATGCCGTAAACCGTCTGTTAGAAAGTATTCCCGAATCCATGACGGTTATTCGACTACTCCCCTGCGAGAAAGACTGGAATGAAGTTCTGAAGCATAAGGACAAGCTGCCTGACGGAAAATATATTTCCCGAAGAATCATGCTGCGTGGGGAATCAGAAAGGAAAGCGGTTCCAATGATTCGCATGAGCGAGGTTCAGCAAACAGAGGTGGAATGGCTTTGGTATCCCTACATTCCATTTGGAAAGCTGACGATCATTCAGGGCAACCCCGGTGAGGGCAAAACCTTCTTTGCCATGCAGCTTGCGGTAGCCTGTACCAACCGAAGGTTTCTGCCTCAGATGGAACCCTTTGAACCATTCAATATGATTTTTCAGACGGCTGAGGACGGTTTAGGAGATACGGTGAAACCGAGGTTGCTTTCTGCCGAGGCAGATCTGGATCGAGTGCTGGTTATTGACGATACTGACAATCCGCTGACCTTGGCAGATGAGCGTATTGAAAATGCGATCAGAGAAAACAACGCCCGTCTGGTTATCATTGACCCCTTGCAGGCCTTTCTTGGAGCCAATGTGGATATGAATCGTGCCAATGAGGTACGCCCGATTTTCCGCAGGCTGGCCGATGTGGCACAGGCCACCAACTGTGCCATTGTGATGATCGGGCATCTGAATAAGGCAGCGGGCAGCCAAAGCACCTACCGTGGACTTGGTTCTATTGACATCACCGCTGTGGTGAGAAGCCTACTGTTCATCGGCAAGGTAAGGACAGACCCAACCACACGAGTGATCGTCCATGAGAAAAGTTCTCTGGCACCGCCGGGGCAGTCCTTGGCATTTTCTCTGGGCGATGAAAAAGGATTCCGTTGGATTGGAGCCTATGACATCAGCGCAGAAGATCTGCTCGCCGGTGGCGAAGGGAGCAAGGCGGAGCTGAAACAGGAACAGGCGGCAAAATTGATCGAGCAGTTTTTGTCTGAGGGCAGAAAAGTTTCCATTGCAGAGATCAACAAGGAAGCAGCAGAACGAGGAATTTCTGAACGCACGGTGCGTCTGGCAAGAAAATCTATGGGAGATAAAATCGCAAGTGAGCGTCAGGGAAAAGATTGGTGGATCTGGTTTAAGCAATAAATCGTGAACCGGCATTCTGTGAAGCGGCAAAGGTTTTATAGAACCAAAAGCCTGCCACTTTGCCACTTGGAGATAGAGATTGGAGACATTGTATGAAGGAAATTCCTATCTGGGAAAAAGCAAATTTGACATTGGAAGAAGCGGCAGCGTATTCTGGCATCGGAACCGGTAAGCTGCGTGAGATTACCAACGACAGGAACTGCAATTTTGTGCTTTGGGTGGGCAGCAAGCGACTGATCAAAAAACGCTTATTTGATAAATTTATCGAGCAGGTGTTTTCCATCTAATATCTGCAGATCCGTAATAGAAAAAGAGGGCTTGGTGTGATACAATGTAGGTGTCACATCGAGACTCCTTTTGAAAGAAAGGAGATCGAAATTGAGCGAAAAACGGAAAGATCATAAAGGCCGTATCCTGAAAACAGGAGAAAGCCAGAGAAAGGACGGAATCTATCAGTACAGGTACACAGATTGCCGATGGAAAAGACAATGTGTTTATTCCCCTACCCTGCAAGAGCTTCGTCAGAAAGAGAAGGAAATTCAGAAGCAGCTTGACGCTGGAATTGACTATGAAGCAGGACAGATCACGGTCATCGAACTGTTGGAAAAATACATCAGCTTGAAGAAAGGCGTTCGTTACAACACTCAGGTCGGCTATCAATTTGTTTTGAATCTGGTCAAGAAAGAAGATTTCGGCTGCCGTAAAATCAGCACTGTCAAAGTATCGGATGCGAAACAGTGGTTTGCGAAGCTGCAAAAGGATGGCAAAGGTTTTAGTACCATCAGCAGTGTCCGAGGTGTTATCAAACCCGCATTTCAGATGGCGTGTGATGAGGATGCCGTCAGAAAGAATCCGTTCATCTTTAAGTTGACGGATGTGGTGGTCAATGATACGGTGCCGAGAGTTGCACTCACCGAGGAACGCTTGGGAATCTGGATGAATTTCATTGAGAAAGACAACACCTACTGCAAATACTACGATGAGTTCGTGGTGCTTCTGGAAACCGGTATGAGAGTCAGCGAGTTCTGCGGTCTGACCCGAAAAGATCTGGATTTCAAAAATCGCAGAATTCGTGTGGATCACCAGCTGATTCGTGAGCGTGGCGGAAAATACTATGTTGAGGAAACCAAGACAAGCAGTGGCCGCCGCTTCCTGCCGATGAACGAAACGATGTATGACTCTTTGAAAAAGATGCTGGAACGCCGCCCTACGGTCAAGGCAGAGCCTATGGTAGACGGGTACAGCGGCTTCATCATGCTGGACAAGAACGGGAATCCGAAAGTAGCATTACACATTGAAAACGAGATGCGCTGGGCAATGAAGAAGTACAAGAAGCTTCATCCGGACAGCCCTCTGCCGCACATCATCCCTCATGTGTTCCGGCACACCTTCTGCACAAACTATGCAAACGATGGCATGGACATTAAAAACCTTCAGTACCTGATGGGCCACTCGGATGCGGGTGTGACACTGAATGTTTACACCCACGCAAGCTACGCACACGCTGCGGAGCAGATGGCGGAAATTTCACAGTTCCGTCATTCCCATGAAGCGAAAAAAGACAGGGGTTTTGCTGTTGGATAAACAGCAAGTATGGTGGCAGCAGCTTAAGGTTACTACACCATTTACTACACCACTTGGTGGTGTAGTTACATAGATTTATAGAGACTTATGAAAAATTGAAGAAAAACCGAAAGCTCGAAAAATCACGTAATATCAGCGTTTTCGAGGCTTATGGAGGAATATAGAGATTATGATAAAAAATACTGTTTATTTGCCACGGCAGGATATGAACAAGTCTGAAAACCCTGATGAATCCTCGCTTTTCGGGATGTTAAGCCCCGAATTTACTACCATTTTACTACCGTAAGAAACGATTTCGCCTCAGCGACAATATTGAATACCTTCCATGGCAAAGTAAGACAAAGCGATTTTGCTTTACAGCCGCAGACTTTCACAAAAAGCCTGCGGCTTTTTCTTTGCCCAAAAACAGAAAGGAGGCATCCGTGAAATGGCAGTTTTTCGGGTAGAAAAGAACAGCGGCTAC
>OGJH01002094.1_pt1 | contig 14016 bp, 9 predicted proteins | sample 1572021 | NCBI WGS metagenome assembly OGJH01 (sample SAMEA2582098, study PRJEB24529) | metagenome | biome: Human gut stool | place: China | collected 2011
TATGCTTGTCAATGTAGTAGAAAAAGGAAAGAAGAAAGCTATTAGAAAGGAATCTTTTCCCTTCTTCTTTGAAGGTATAGATTGGAGATTCCATTACTTATATCAGGCAAGAGAGAAAGGTCATCATGGCATTGAACTTGCTAAGAGAGGTTGTGGCAAGTCCTACTCCCTTTCTGCAATTATGGGGCATAATCTTATACTTGGAGAAAGTGAGGAGTCCAGAAGAAGGGTTATTACAGTACTTACAGCTTATCAGAAGGAATATTTGAAAGATGATAAGGATGGTACACTTTCTAAGTTTAAACCTGCAATTAACTTTAGCTTTGCTAATACTCCCTTCCCTCATCTTATGTTAAAGAACTCTCCTAATGAGATGTCTTGGCAGATGGGTTATAAAGATGAGTATGGTATTGAGAAAGGCTCCTTGAATCAAGTAATGGCTGTGTCAGCTAAGGATGACTCAGGTAAGTTAAGAGGTAAGAGAGGTTGGATATTATATGAAGAGATGGGTAACTTTAAAGACCTTCTTTCTCTGTATGATGTAACAAGAAAATCAGTAGAGGATGGTGATTATACTTTTGCATGTCAGTATCTTGTAGGTACTGCCAGTGAAAAAGAATCAGATTTTACCTCTGCTAAAACATTGTTATATAATCCTGAAGGTTATAATATATATGCACTTGATAATGTGTATGATAAACCAAAGCAGGGTAAATCTACTTTTGGGTATTTCTTTCCTGCTTATATTAATAGAGCAGGTTGTTATAATGAGGATGGAGTATCTGATGTAGTTAAGGCTCTGATAGAGATTCTTCTTGCAAGACATAAAGCTAAATATAGTGCAGACCCACAATCAGTACTTAGAGTAATTGCTGAGGACCCTATTACACCAGCAGAAGCTATCATTAAGGTTAAAGCAGCATACTTTCCTATTACTTCTCTTACAGAGAGATTAAGCCAGTTAGACCAAGATGTACATGCCTTTGATGATGTATATATAGGTAAGTTGGTTCAAGGCAAAGAAGAAGTAGAGTTCATACCAACTGATGATATCCCAATTAGGAAGTATGGGGTTGAGAATGATACTCCTGGAGCTATAGAAATTTATGAGATGCCTCAGAAGGATAGGTCTGGAAAGGTCCCAAATACAAGGTATATTATAGGTCATGACCCTGTAGATAATGACCAAGCTGAATCTTCATCTCTGTCATCTACATTTGTTCTTGACTTATGGACTGATAAGATTGTAGCTGAATATACTGGTAGACAGGCATTTGCAGATGACAACTTTGAAATAGTAAGGCTTTTATGTTTATTTTATAATGCAACATGTTTATATGAATCAAATAAAAAGGGTATCTTTGCTTACTTTAAGAAGATGAATTGCACTCACTTATTGGCTGATACTCCTGAGTATTTGAGAGATAAGCAGCTTATCAAGTATAGTAACTTTGGTAGTAATCAGAAAGGTGTTAATGCTACAGCAGCCATTAATATGTATGCTAACAATCTTATTAGAGATTGGTTAATGAAGCCTGTAACATTTACTATGCAGAATGATACAGAGAGCTCTGAAATTACTACATATAATCTATTCAACTTGAGAAATAGAGCTTTACTTGAAGAGTTGATTGCATTTAATCCTGAGATAAATGTGGATAGAATCAGAGCATTAGGTATGGTTATGTTATATAGAGAAGAGAAGATGATATTATATCAGGGAAATCCTTCAAAAGACCAAGGTTCAATACCAAAGGATTATCTTGGGAATGACAAATTCTTCACTCTCAATTATAGAGATTCAAATAAATTCAGTAAAATTAGTTTGAATGAAGCATTTCAATAAAGAAATCACTTATATACTTGATTAAGTGAAGATTTTTACTTACTTTTGTGATAAAATTAAATATGGAAGACTATGGCAGATAATATAAACTTTCCCAGACAGATGCTTCCTTTCTCTAAGAAAACAAAGCAATGGAGAAAGGACTGTCTGTTGTGGGCAAACCAAAAGACATTCTTCAACTATAACTTAGTAAGAAAATCAGTAATTCATAAGAAGATAAACTATGATTTATTGAATGGAAGATTACATATGCAAGACCTTGAGATTATAATTAACCCTGATGATATTAAGGCAGGTTATATACCTGAAAGACTACAACATTATCCTATAATCAATAGTAAGTTGAATGTACTTAAGGGTGAAGAATCAAAAAGGGTCTTTGATTTCAGAGTAGTAGTAACAAACCCAACTGCAATATCTGAAATAGAGACTAATAAGAAGAATGCCCTATTGCAAGACCTTCAGGAGCTCATGAGAGATACCTCTGTCTCAGAGGATGATTTCAATAATAAGCTTGAGAAGCTTAATGATTATTATACTTATGAGTGGCAAGACCTAAGAGAGATAAGAGCTAATGCCTTACTTAATCATTATATTAAAGAGTATAATGTACCTTTGATATTCAATCAAGGCTTTATGGATGCAATGGCAGTTGGTGAAGAGATTTATCAGTGTGACATTGTAGGAGGTGAGCCTACTCTTGAAAGAGTTAATCCTCTAAAGATTAGAGTATTTAAGAGTGGGTATAGTAATAAGATTGAAGATGCAGATATTATTATACTTGAAGACTATTGGAGTCCAGGAAGAGTGATTGATACTTATTATGATTCTCTTACCAAGAAGGATATAGAGTATATAGAAAATCTTCCTGACCATGTAGGTCAGGCTGCTACTGACAGTATGGACAATATAGATGAAAGGTTTGGTTTTGTCAACCCAAGTATGATGGGAGATGAAGTAACTGTTTCTGATGGTTCATACTTTTTTGACCCTGCTGGATTATTCTCTGAAGGAGTTGCTGGTTCTTTACTTCCTTATGACCTTGCAGGTAACTTGAGAGTACTTAGATTGTACTGGAAGTCCAAGAAGAAGATATTGAAGGTTAAATCCTATGACCCTCAGACAGGGGAAGAAACTTATGATTTCTATCCTGAGAATTATGTAATAGATAAGGATAATGGAGAAGAGTCCCAATCATTTTGGATAAATGAAGCTTGGCAAGGTACATTGATTGGAGATGCAAAGGATGGTATATTTATTGATATGGGTCCAAGAGTTATTCAATATAATAGACTTAGTAACCCATCAAGGTGCCATTTTGGTATTATTGGTTCAGTATATAATCTTAATGATACTAAACCTTTCTCTCTTGTAGATATGATGAAGCCTTATAATTATTTATATGATGCTATTCATGACAGGTTAAATAAGGCTATTGCTTCAAACTGGGGTTCAATTCTTGAGCTTGATTTAGCTAAGATTCCAAGAGGCTGGGAAGTTGAGAAATGGATATACTTCGCAAGAACCAATCATATTGCAGTAGTTGATAGTTTCAAGGAAGGTAATATAGGGGCTGCTACTGGAAAGCTTGCAGGAGGTCTTAATAATGCAAGTAGAGGCATGCTGGAGACTAATATAGGTAACTATATACAGCAGCAGATAAATCTGCTTGAATTCATTAAGATGGAAATGTCTGAGGTTGTTGGTATTACGAAGCAAAGAGAAGGACAAATATCTAATAGAGAAACTGTTGGTGGAGTAGAAAGAGCTACTCTTCAATCAAGTCATATTACTGAATGGTTGTTTGTAATTCATGATGATGTTAAGAAGAGAGTACTTGAAGCCTTTCTTGAAACAGCTAAAGTTGCAATGAAGGGAAGAAGCAAGAAGTTTCAATATATACTATCTGATACATCAACAAGAATAATGGAAATTGATGGTGATGAATTTGCTGAAGCTGATTATGGTTTGGTTGTAGACAATAGTAATGGAACTCAAGAACTTCAGGCTAAATTGGATACCTTAGCCCAAGCAGCTCTTCAGACTCAAACATTATCATTCTCTACTATTACTAAGCTCTATACTTCATCTTCTCTTGCAGAGAAGCAGAGACTTATTGAGAAAGATGAAAGAGATATTAGGGAAAGACAGGCTCAGCAACAGCAACAACAGCTTGAAGCTCAACAACAGGTAGCTCAAGCTCAATTACAGCAGAAACAGGCTGAGTTAGAACAAAAAGAACAAGCTAATATAAGAGATAATCAGACTAAGATTATTGTGGCTCAGTTATCAAAGAATGATATAGAAGGAGATGGTATTAGCCCAGATGAATTTTCTGAGGAAGCTAAGGCGTCTCTTGAAGAGAAGATAAGAGAATTTGATGAGAAGTTAAAACTTGACAAGCAGAAGTTGGAACTTGACAAAGAAAAGGCAAGAACTGATGCAAGTATTAAGAGGCAAGCTTTAAAGAAAAAACCAAGTACTACTAATAAATAATGATATGAAAAATTTAAATGGAATAGCAATATCACCTAATCCAGTACCAACCAATATGCTATGGTTGTATAAAGGTACTGCAAAATACTTTAATAATGGAGAATGGACTGTCTTAGGTAAAGACAGTTCTATATCCTTTGATAATGTAACTGATAAACCTACAACTCTACAAGGTTATGGAATTACTGATGCTGTAAAAGCTGTAGCAGGTAAAGGGTTGTCTACTAATGATTATACAAATGATGATATGCAGGATGTAGGGGAAATGAGAAATAATCTTACCAAACCTACAACTGGTGGAACTGAGTTTTATAATGTATGGAACACTTTTTCAAAGAGTGTAAAGAGTCTGAAGCTTATTAAGAATTCTGCTGGAGTTATAACAAGTGGTACCCTTACTTTAATAGATAATACAACTGTTCCAGTGACTATTGAAGCTGCTCCTCCTGCATAAAGATAAAATATAATGAACATTTTAAGAGGAAATGATATTAAGGTTACTTGGAGTATAAGTAAGATAGTTGATGGAGTTCCTATCAAGGAAGACTTAGGTACAGTAAGTAACCTTATTATTTATGTGAATAATAATGGCAGGAAACTTGAGGTAACAGATTATATTATTCTGAATACTAATCAAGTTCAGTTTACAATAAAAGGAAGAAACACAAGGATTGGTAATTACAGCTTTGAGGCATCTTGGTCAAAAGACTATGATGCAAGAATAACTGAGTCCTCAGTATTTACTATTGTAGATGATGCCAGTCAGTGTGATAATACACTGACAAATAGTAATATAATGGTTAATAGTATAGAGATTAAATCTAATATGCAGATTGCAGGAGATTTATCTAACTATTATACTAAAGAAGAGGTCAATAAACTTATAGAGGACCTCAAGAGTCAATTCAAATTGAATTAATATGGAAATAGTTAAAGGTAATGATATAAAGGTAGTATGGGCTATAACCAAGACTGTTGATAATGTCAACATTCCTGAAGACCTGTCTACTGCTACAAATATAAGATTCAAGGTATGGTGTTCAGGTACATTAATTAGTGTTCCTGACTATTCCATATCTGGAAATGAAATTACCTTCACCATAAAAGGTTCAGTACAAAGGACTGGAGAATATAGTTTTGAAGTAAGCTATTCAAAAGGTTATGATGCAAGAGTAGTATATAAAGATGCTTTCTTAGTTGTAGATTTAGCTTGTCAAGCTAATTATGTTAAACCTGATGATATTCAGATAACTACATTGCAATTCTATTCTTCAATCAGCTCTCTTTATCTATGGCAGCTTCTTGATGTTAAGAAGTCTACAACAGATAATAGTGTAGATAAGACATTTGATAAGTTTTATTTAGGTTATGATGCTAAACTTAAACAATGGTATGGCATGAAGATACCTGAAGAAACTTTCAAACTTGAAGATATGTGGAAGGCTCTTGATGCTGAGAATGAAATTATTCCAAAGAGCCATCTTGACTTGACAGGTTTAGCTACTCAAGAATGGGTAAAGCAACAGATAGATAATATTCCAACAGGTGGTGGAGATGTAGATATTAATGTTGTGACCCAGCTTGTAAAAGATATAATAGGTAAATGGTTTAAGGAAGATGAAAATAGTGACCTGTATGTTGTAAATAAGACAGTTGATGGTGCAGAGGTAGGAAGAAACTTCTATACCTATGGAGGTCTTACAGCTATGGGTAAATCAGATGGAGGGGGTGGAGGTACAGGAGGTGCCTCTTCTCTTGGTCAATTAACTAATGTTGGTGATTGGGCTGATACTACTCCTACTGAAGATAGACTATTTATACAAAAGGCAGGAGCAACTCATTGGTCTTCAATGAGACTCACTGATATTAAGGTAGACCTAAGTAATTATTATACTAAGTCAGAAACTAATTCAGCCATCTCAAAGGCTGTAGTTGATGCAGTAACTCCTGTACAGAATCTATTAAATAATCATATAAATAATGCTGATATCCATGTTACATTAGCTGAGAAGACACTATGGAATAAGATAGCAGGTTACTTTGCAGAAGATTCAAGTCAGGATATATTTGTAACAAATAAATCTGATGGCACTCCAAGAGGCTTTTACTCTAATAGCTTTGTATCAGCTTTAGGTCTCAATACTGGTGGAGGTAGTGGAGGTGGTATGGATGAAGACCTCTTATGGTCTATACTTGGTGATGGAGATAACCCTGATAAACAGATAGCTGTATCTCACCTTACTAAGGCTCTTAGTCCTTATTCTACAACCTCTCAAATGAATACAGCTATTGGTAATGCTGTTAAAGATTATATACCATTAAGTCAGAAAGGTAGAGCAGGAGGTGTGGTACCTCTTGACAATGATGGTTTAATATCATCAATGTACCTTCCTTCTTATGTAGATGATGTACTTGAATATAGTACTTTCTCAGCACTTCCTGCTACAGGGGAAAGCGGAAAGATATATGTGACACTTGACACCAATCTTACTTACAGATGGTCAGGAACAGCTTATGCTGAAATCAGTAAATCACTTGCTTTAGGTGAAACTGCTGATACTGCATATGCAGGTATTAAAGGTAAGGAGAATAGAGACTCTATTAACAGACTTAAGTCTGCTACTTTCTGGGGTGCCACATATCAAGCTAATGGTAATGTTTATGGCACTTTTAATGGCACAGAAATCTACCTTACTAACAAAATAGAGACTCCTAAGATAAAGATTGGAGATATATTCTTGGAGTATGATGCTGAAAGAAATGCTATAAAAGGAGTTAAGTATAACTCTGATGGTGCTGAAGAAATGGCTAACTTCTATATGACAGGAGGTATCACAGCCCTTGGTATTGGCTCTTCAGGAGGTATATCATTTACACTACAAGATTTAGCTGACACTAATATTAGCAATCCTCAAGATAAACAAGCACTTGTTTATGATGCTGCTTCTCAGAAATGGATTAATGGTCAAGCTGTAGGAGGTGGAGATATATCATTAAATGGAACTGTATATAAAGCAGTCAATGGAGTTATCACTCTTCCAGTAGCTTCAAATAATAAAGCATTTAATGAAGGTATTGCTTATGTTAAGTCAGATGGTAGTACTGAGATAGGTAGATCTTTAGATTTCCATGACCCAAATACTACTAATCAAGATTATGATTATAGACTTCAGCAAATATATGATAATGGAGCTGTATTAGTAGGTAGTGGTAAATTTAGAGCCACTGAATTTCAAAAAGTCGGAGGTACTGCTTCTCAGTTTCTTAAAGCTGATGGTTCAATAGATAGTAATCTTTATGCTTTAGCGCATAATGGCAATCAAAATACAGTATTAAGTTCTGTTAATACTAATTATCTTAATATTATAGATAGAAGAAATGAAGTTATAAGTACTAATACTTTAGCTGAATATACAATAAGTAGTTATTTTGCTATGTCTGGTGTACCTACTAATGATTGGTGGAGTGTTATCAATGTTAAAGGTTGGAATCATAATTATGTATCATGGCAACTTGCAGGTCCTTCTTCAACAAGTAATACAAGAAATCATTTACATTATAGAGATGGTAATGGTAGTGGTTGGGCAACAAGTTGGAAACCAATAGCTTTCCTTGAAGATATTAGTAATGTAGCTGATGTTTATTTCAATGGTCAAAACATTTATTCAGATTATGGACATTGGGTAGTAGGTTTAGTTAGAATTGGAACTGCTGATATTGGTGATAAGTTTATCAGTGGTGAAATGATATATAGAAGGTCTAATGGTATTTATCCAAATGGTTCTGTTAGATTCAATCTTATAAAGAAATACAATCAAACTAATGTATATGCAGGAGTATTTTATAATGGTTATGGAATTGACCATGACCAATCTGCTCCTAAACTGTGTACTTTTACTTATGGTGGAGTTAAATATGCTGGATTAAAATGGGCTTCTGCTGCATCTCTTAATTCCATTAAAACTATTATTTATGATAATAGTTCTACTGATACTCCTTTTTATGTATTATATTATAATTCACAAAGCAGTTCAGTTATTAATGCTGAAATCAATAATTCAATTTCTGAATTAGGTTCTGATATAGATATTCAACCAATAAGTACCAATGGTAGAATATATACAGCTGCTGATAGAATTGAAATTAATAATATAAGTAATGGATGGGCTTATACAAGATACAGAAGTAATGGAAGATATTATGATGTAGGACTTTCAGGAACTACAGCAGGTATGGATGGTGCTGGTAATTTTGAAATAAGACCTACTGGTTCAAATAATGAAGGCATCTTTGTAAGATATAGTCAGTCATCTTATGGTAAACTTGGTGTAGTTAATAAGTCTGGACAAGAATGTAGTATTAGTTATTTTAACAATGCTCCTACTGCTACTTATCCTACATGGACTGTTGGTACTGGAATTAGAACTCAACTTTCTTTTGACTGGTGGTATTATAATAAAGGTGTTAAAATGTCTCTTGATAATGATGGGAGATTATTTATACATAGAAATATTGGAGATGGTCCTTCATATAGTCTTACTATTGGAGATAATGATACTGGTCTTAATTGGCAATCAGATGGCATTATTGAATTTATGTCTAATTCTAAACAAGTAGGATATTATGGTTATACAGATGGTAGATTATATAATTGTTTTTTTAGAGAACCTACTGGTAATAGATATGACTTATCTGGGTTAATGGTAAATGGTAATGGTTCTAATATAAAACCAGCTATCGGTTTTCATCAACCAGGAGTTGTAGGATGTCATTTAGAGCTTGATAATTCTGGTAATTTTGTATTTACTAATGGTAGTGATTATAGAACAGTTAGAGGTGCATCGTTTTATGCAAATGGATGGCTTTATTCAAATGTTAATGGTTGTGAAGTTAGAATTGGCTCACAGAATACAAGTTATGTACATTTTACTAATAATGCTAATAGAATTTACTATTTTGATAATAGAATTGATGTAGCTGGTTCTGTAGTCCCATATAATCATAATGCTAATTTATTAGGTGCTCCTGATAAATATTGGGCTGGTGCATATATTAGTAGAGTGTATGGGCAATCAGATACCGCAATTCATCTTACTACTAATTATGCTGGTGGACAAAGACAGAATCCACAAGATTATTTTAATAATGGTGTGGGCGTAAAAGTTGCTTTGACTGGAGCTACTACTGATGGAACATATTGGTCAGATACTTTATGGATTAATGGTTATTCAGGAAGTGATGCTGGCGGTTGTGCTGCTTTACATTTTCCAAGAGGCACTGCTGAAATATATATAAGTGGACAAATGTCTACTGATACAAGTTATGGCACTAAATATAGAATATGGAGTTCTAAGAATAGTAATAAATCAGATGTAGCATGGGCTTGTGCTCAATTACATGCTTACGGAAGAATAAATGCTAATACAGATATTTGGTCTAAAGGTTGGCTTAGGACTGAAGGACCAGTAGGTTGGTATTCTGAAAGTTATGGTGGAGGATGGTACATGACTGATAGTACTTGGATTAGAGCTTATAATAATAAACAAATATATACTGGAAGTACAAGTGCAGATGCTATACATACTGCTGGTGGAATGAATGCTTCTGGTAGAATTTATTCTGGTAGTTTTATGCAAGCTAATGGTGGTTTTAATTGTGCAGGAGTATTAAATTCAGGAGGAGCCAATGGATTTAATGTATATGCTGATTTTCATGGTAGTGGTAACCATGGAGGTATTGAAATTGCAGCTTCTGATAATGTATTTGGTATAGGAGTTCATAGTAATGACCATATGTATTGGTGGTGGACTAATTCTGGTAGTGTAGGTAGTTCTTCAAATAAGTCTTATATTATGGAGTATGGAGGTGGTACTTGGCAATTTACAGGTAACATTGGTGCTACAGGGGGTATTACTGCCATGACAAGTTCTGATGAGAATCTTAAGAATAGATTAGACTATGAGGTAGATTATGCTTCCAAGTTATTACTATTAGGGAAAGTATTTGATTTTACCTATAATGATAAAGCTCTTTCAAGAAAAGATAAATATGCAGATAGAAATGTACACACTGGTTTAAGTTGGCAGAAGGTTAGGAATATACTACCTACTGTATGTGGTATGGACAAGGATGGATATGGTTATATTAATTATATTAGCCCTGATTTAATATCACTTATTGCAGGTGCTACCCAACTGAATACTTTAGGAATACAAAGTATATTGGATAGAACTAAGTCTCTTGAAGAGAGAGTTAATATATTGGAGAGAAGGAATGAACAATTAGAATTAAAAATTAAACTTATACAAAGATGAGAACAAAAACTGGTGCTTTGACAAGTCTTCAAGTAGGCTTCTTAGCTGATTTAAAGGTAGGTACATTTAAGAGTAATGGTGGTTTCTTAGTTAAGAATATATCAGGAGACAATGTAACTTGTACAGTGAAGATGCTGTCAAGTAATGAGGCTATAGAAACTGTCTTTTATCCTGGATGGAACCCAGAGATTATAAAAGAGATTACTGTAGAAACTGATAATACTTTGCAATATGGCTATTAGTATAGGTATTGGAAATTATATTGGAAATTATATAAGAAGATATGGTACTCCAAATCCAGTGTTCGCATTGAACTTTGATAACTTTGCCTATAAAGCCGTTGATTATCCAGATTTTGCTACTGGTAAAGTTACAACAAATAAAATTGTTGTAGATAGCACAACTGAAACCTTTAATGGGGCTATTGCAGTAGCCATGAATCCTGAAGCAGATACAGGAGACCCTATTGAAGTACCGTCTTACAAAATAAAAGTCACAGGACTTAATCAGTATAACGTTGGTGAAGATAATTGGGCAGTTGGATTAATGGGAATGATGATTGATTCAACTAAAGACCCTTGGACTTATCTTATATCTAAAGATGGAGTTTACGATATACCGGCAATTTCATTGAGTGATGGGATTTATAATTTAGGAATAATAGCTCAAATAGCAATCGACAAGCCTATTGAGATAGAAATCCTCTACGATAAGAATATCACAAAGAGTTTTCCAGAGACTAAGCAAACAATGCCTTAAACATTAATAAAACAGAATAAACTTATGAAATTTGTAATTGTAACTAAAGAATGGTTAATAGCTAAAGGTTTTACTATCCAACCTAACTGGAGAAGTAATATAGCTGGTACTAAGTATATCCTACACTTAGAGCATGTAGAGCCTGTATTAACCTCATCTGATAATATTAAGTATTATGATTTTGATTCACAAGAACTCATAACTATATTAAATAGTAGTGAGTGGGTAAAAACAGAGGAAAATGGCGCACAGTAATGGAAAAATTACAGCTCCTATTAATCTTAGTGACCCTTACTATGTGTTAGGAATTGGACCTGTTAATGGTGTATATGATGTTGGGTATATTTGTGGGGAAGCTGTAAAAGATAGAATAAATATCCTCAGTAGGATAAAGCCAGTCAAATATCCTGCACTATTTACAGGGAATATAGCTGATTGGTATAAAGCTGCTAATGGTAATTTTGGTATAGTACTTCCTGCTTCTGGAAGTAGCAGTGCTTTACCTTCTGCTGGACAACCTATGCAAAGATGGGGGTTTGATTATCCTACTGGTGGTAGCTCTGAACCTTTTAGATTAACTGACTATGTAGGATATAATCATAATGCACCTACTATTTTTAGTATGCACCCTGACCCAGCAGTTTACCCAAATTCTGAATTTAGATGCTCTATTCTATTAAAACAGAATGCAGAGATTTCTATTAATGAAATTGGTTTTATTAGAACAGCTTATATTGGATGTATAATTAGACATCAAGCAACTGGAGAATTAAGATTTAGAACATTAAACAGGTCCGTAATGGAAATGATGTCTCAAGAATATGTTGTTACATTAAGTGTTCCTAATTGGTCTGATGGTAAAATAGATGTTTATATGGTAGCTTCTATGACAGAAGCTTCTGAGCAATCTTATCCATCTGTTAATACTACAATATATTCATTGAATCAAAGTCATCTTGAGACAGCACATGAAGTTAGAACTCTTGCAAAACCTGAGCCTAACAGCTTTAAATTTGAGTATAGGGTTGTTAATGAATTTGCAAATGAATATCATTTGGAATGTACATTTACATCTATTAAGGGAGCTTGGGAAAAGGCAAGGTTCTCAGTTATGCTTGAATCAGAGCCTCCTGGAGCATTCCTTGGAGGCATGGGAGAATCATTATCACCTGCACCTATTGGTGAAATGTTAAGTCAAGGTGAGTCATATACATTTAACTCTCAGTCATTTACAAGAGTTCAAACCAGTCAGAACAACTATGTGAACTATACAGCAAGATATTTGGGAGATAATTATCAAGCTGGTTCTATATTGTTTAGAGCTAAATAAATTAAAATAAAAGTATGGAAAAAGTAAAAGTTAATTTAGTGGTTAAAGGAGATATTATATCTAATGGGTGTATATCTTCAAGAGTAGTTGAGGGGGGGGGGCATGAACCTTCTCTGTTATGTAATGTAGATAATTTAGATAATTATGACATATCTCAGGCTATCATAATAGATGGTAGCCTGATATGTGATAATTTTATATATACTGGAACAGTTATTGTTACAGGCTATGTTGCAGCTAAATCTTGTGGAGGTTAAGATATGGCACATAGTAATGGAATAATCACTGCTCCTATAGGAATTCACAATGATATACCACAAACCTTAGGGATTGGTAGTACTGACTTGGGAACACAGTGTACTTCAAGTAATGTAAATATGTGGACTGACAGGCATCCTGTTGTCTATAGTAGTATAGCCCCTCTTAGTGAGGAACAGTTCAAATCTGTACATTATGGTTTTGAAAATGTAGCAATAATACAGCCAACTTTTTCTAATTTAACAACTAAAGCTATATATTATAGGCAACCTGTATCAGGAACCAATACTTGGTATTATAGAGCTTCAGATTTCAATGGATATAATCACAATGCTAAACCAATATTTCAGTTTACTTTTCCTACTAATATATCTCCAGATTCAGCAGCTATAATTAACATAAGTGGTTTAATATTTGAGTCCTCTACTTCTGGACAATTATCTATTGATAAAATAATAGGTAATGGGAAGAAGAATCAGTTAGGTGTAGCTATATTTAGTAGAAGCAGGCAAAAAGGATATTATAAAATATTTGGTAGAACAATTACTGGAGGTAAACTGCCCTTGTTCTTAGTAGATGATTCCTTAGATTGGGAAGGTAAATTGAGTAAAGATATAGCTATTTGTTTATTTATATCTGACAATACTTATTCCAATGAAAGACTTAAATGGAGAGAGGCTCCTGAGTATAATATGAACTTTTATCCTGGTATTTCTAATACAAGAAGGAATAATGTTCCTGCTATGAAATATTATAATTTATCTCAGTTTCCAATTCAAGGCTATCTCCAATATTCTGTTGTAGGTAGTACTACTCCAAGAGTTAATGATAATTCAGATAGTTATTATAATTATCAATTTACTATTCATGATAAAGCATCTGCTGGATTAGCTACTTTAAAGACTTATAGCGTATCTATGGAAACTATTGATTATAATGGCAATTTTAGAGTTGACCAATATGAAATAGGTAAAGGTATGGCTATAAATGAAATAAAAGGTACGGGACTGTTG
>OGJH01002097.1_pt1 | contig 14005 bp, 19 predicted proteins | sample 1572021 | NCBI WGS metagenome assembly OGJH01 (sample SAMEA2582098, study PRJEB24529) | metagenome | biome: Human gut stool | place: China | collected 2011
GGGACAAGGTACAAAAAGTCATCGTTGCGATTCTTGAGAAATACAATGTCAACGTAAAAGAATTCTTTGAAAGTTGCTCTCCAACCTTTAAAGAAAAGTAATATAGGCGGAGTTCTCCGCCTTATGGCTCACTGGTCAAACGGTTAAGACGCCGCCTTCTCAGGGCGGAATTGCATGGTTCAAATCCTGCGTGAGTCACCAGCCCATTTTGGGCATTCCCTTCTTTTTTCTGAGGTGCGCGATGCTTTGCATCGCTATGGCTCAAATAGACTCTTATCCCCAGTGAGAGTACAGGTGCAAATCCTGTGTGAGCCACCAATGCAAGCAAGGCTTGTAAATTTTAAAATTTAAAGGAGTGTTAAACCATGAACATTATTGCAGGATTCAAACCTACGACTCCGCTCATTGAGATGCCCGACAATTATAAGGATCTATTTACAGTGGCTGAATATGAGTGTATTCAGCGCGAGAAGTGCAACGGATATCCAGCAATACACAAAAGAAGCGTGTACAAATCTGCAACTTACGCCCCAATTGTTTCAGATTTTACCGATGAAAACATAAACGATATCATAAAAATATCGGCAAAATGGTGTAAAAACGAGGGCGCAAAATATTTCGGATCATGTGATGATCTAGATATTATCATAGACGTTTACGTTTATAACGGTATTACATTCAAATTCATGCAATACTTTTTAAGCGACTTTAAGCGCCGTGAGAATAACGGCGGATATTTTCCTAAATATTCGCACGAACTGCGGTAATCTAAGGAGGTTCTTTTAAAATGACAAATGAAAAAATGACGATTCATCAGGCACTTTGCGAACTTAAGATTCTCGACAAGAGGATACCCGCCCTTATCAAAGACGCAAAATTTGTGGTTGAGAACAAGCATAGCAACACAAAGATAAACGGTATTTCTATCGAAGAAGCCAAGAATGACTTTAAGGCGAGCTATGACAAAATAACCGACATTATAAAAAGACGCAAGGCAATCAAGCGTGCCGTTACACTTTCAAATGCCGAGACCGAAGTTACAATACAGGGCATGAAGCTGACTATTGCCGAGGCTATTGAATACAAGAACCACGGCATAGAATTTGAGGAAGAACTCTTAAATCATATGTCGAAACAACTTAAAAACGCACAGGACAGATGTAACCATGAGAACGGCGAAACATTGCAGGAGCGTGCCGACGAGTATGTGCTTGGAATGTTCGGCTCAAAGGACGGCAAGGCTGTCACAAAGGAAATAGAGGAAGCAAAAGCAAACTTTATAAAAGCAAACACTTTTGAAATCGTTGAGGGCTTTGATACCGCCGAAATAATTTCTGACCTCGTTGATCGCATCGACAAGTTTAAGGTCGATTTCGATTCAGCTATTAGTGTATCGAACGCTATAACCGAAATCGAAATCTCATATTAAATCTGACATATCCGATGTATATACATGAGTTTACATTAAAAGACGGAGAGTGTTATTTATTCTATACAAACGAGGCTTGCGTTCCAGAAAAAATAAAAAACTTTACAAAAGAGCATAAAAAAGAAATCGAATATAGGTTCTGTGATTATGTTCCGCAAACGGTTGATGAGTGGTTTCATGGTGAAGCCTTGGAAGACAATGACAAATACCATGAACATTATGTGGTATGTGAGTAAGGTATTATCGTAAAAAGTGGGCGCTTTTTGAAAACCTTTAATTTTATGACCTTTGTGTTTTTTGTCATATTCACAAAGTAAAATAATAAAAACATGGCATAGAAATAATAGATCGTAACTTTGTTTCGTGTTGTATATAAACAGGAAATCCCATTACGAAGATATATGATATTCCTTTTTGAAGGAATACTTTATTGCTCGACTGGATACATTACAGGTTCAATTCCTGTACGAGTAAGAAGATAAAGCCTAAGGCATAAAGCTAAAAACTTAATTATAAAAGTTCAAAGTTTATAATTGTCTAAAGCTTAAATATTAAAACCCAACAATTAAGATTTTACAAAATCCTTGGGTTTGGTTAAGGTGTGTCATAACTTGACCGTAGGTTATCCACAAGGCTGAAAAGTGTCCATTTTATATATTTAACGGCGGGTCAACTTTGGTTAATCCGTCGTTATTTTTTTATTCAAATGCAAGCTAAAAAGCTTGCGAGTTACATTTAAGTAACACGGTTGATTGAATTATGTCACCACTTTGTAATTAAATTGTAATCTATGTAACCGTGGGTTACAATGCTGACCGCCACGGCGGTCTATGTGCCATTAGCTCAATTGGTAGAGCATTCGACTTTTAATCGAAAGGTCTCGGGTTCAAATCCCGAATGGCACACCAGCCATTATAAAAAATAGGAGGTAGAAATTATGGCGTACTGTTTTAACAATATAAAAAATTTCAGGTCAAGAATGGCGGCGCAGGCGATTCCTATACCAGTTAGGAATATCATGCTGACAGATAGTGTACACAAGAAGAGTATCGACACTGAAAAACTCGGCACAAAAGAAAATCTAGTTGTAATTGTGCGGCGAAATTCCCGTGATACATATTCTTTGATTACAGGTCGAAGAGATTACGAAATATCCAAGCGTGACAATATAACAACTATAAATGCGATAGTTGTAAACATTAGTCGTCACGCTTTCATGAGTAATTTTAAAAAGCTCATAGATGTGGACAAAGTGTACATACCAAGAGACTTCATTAATCATCCGCCAAAGAAAGAAAAGGTGGACAGGGTTATCTGTTTCTATAACTATTATGGGATTTTCGATAGCCCCATAACTATAAAACTTGATGCTAAGGGCAACAAAATTTTGAAAGACGGCTATGCCAGGTACATTGCCGCCAAAAAACTTGGAGTAACTCAGATTCCATACAAAATTATCGGAGGTGTGCATAATGTTAAAGGTCGGCGATGAGGTCAGAATAAGGCGTAAAAAAGACCTGCTTTGTGAATTTTGTTACAACGATCAAGAAGATGAACACTTGTCCCCCGAAATTTCATATTTAAGTTTTAACCCATCAATGTATATATATTGTGGAGAAATTCACAGTATAACGGAGATTCAGGATAGAGGATATGGAGATACAGGCGAATATACGTTGAATGAAATCACGTGTTGGGCTTGGACGGAATATATGTTCGAAACCCTTGATGGTAAAAAGTTGTAAAAAATGCCCGCTTTTACGGGCTATATTGGAGTGTAGCCAAGAGGTAAGGCAACGGACTTTGACTCCGTCATTCCGCTGGTTCGAGTCCAGCCACTCCAGCCACAGTGCGAGGGTAATTCCTGATACATACTATGGTTCTTCACCTCCAATAATTCCATAGTATTAAAAAGCCCTTATGGGCTTATGGCTCGTTGGTCAAGTAGTTAAGACGCTATCTTCTCAGGATAGAATCGTAGGTGCAATTCCTGCACGAGTCACCAAATAATAAAACTAATAGCATTACTGATATGTAGTTTCATACAACTGCATAATAAAAAAGAAGGGATAGATTTATATGAAAAAGATTGAAAAGGCTACGCGTGATGAACAAATTCTTGGAAGAGTGCTCGGCGAGGATGAATGGAAAAGCGTTTTGCTTACTAATGTATATAACCATTTTTTAATAAAAACATTTGGGAAAGAAACGACAGCACGTAGAAAAACAGAACAACTTATCAATGAAACTATTAATGAGTTTTGCCGTGTATGGGGCTTTAGTCGCAAATACGAAACAAGGCATTGTGATGGCAAAGATTTTCTTGACTTTTTAAAATCCAGAATTGTTGAAAGAACAACATTTACATACCACATTATGGATAATATGAATGTAAGAAAATTAGATCTTACACCGGTAGAACTAATCGATGTCACTTGTTCAATGGTGGCAGCTCCTCTTGCGCAAAGGCGTGACGACAACTCTCTGGGGTATAACGCCACATTACGGCGTATTTATGGTGAAATGTCTGCAAGATATGGCATCGTATGGAGTAATCGCATGAAGAGGGCAAATGTAACCTCAAAACATGAGGTTATAGAAAATAACCCGAAATTACGCAAACTCTTTAAGAACATCGTAAATGACCTATTGAAAAGAGGTGATTTTTAATGTATCAGATAGGCGACAAAGTGCAAATAAGATCTCTTAAGGATATGCAGTGCGAGTTTGAAACTCCATCTCCACAGTATTGTGGTAACGCATTGATTTTCGGATATACTCATTTCATCAAAAGCATGATTCCATATTGCGGAAAAGAATTCTTTATAAAGGATTTTTACTTCTGCAATCATAATATTTATAGGCTTGAAACTAATTGTGGTCGAGAATTGCCTTTTGTCTTTGCAGAATATATGTTTGAAAGATGTGGAAAAAACGTTAGAGAATATACTGAAGAAGATCTGGAAGAGTTGGATAATCAAATTTTTATTTGATAGGAGGTGGTATTGTTTTGATACAGGTGGGTGACAAAGTCCGAGTTAGAAGACTAAAAGATTTAGCCTGTGAACACATGAATATTGAAAGGTATAAACTAATCGGATCCGGAACTGGTAGCGAATGTATAGCTCTGATTGACAAAGGAAGCTTTTTTATTGATAGCATGTGTGTCTTTTGTGGGCAGGAGCTCGTAATAAATTCGCGCCATTCTCCATATAGAGGTTGTGCCGTTTTTTCTGCGTATAAATGTCCTTTCAATTTGAACGCGTATATGTTAGAACATCTCGATGGTAGTCTTATTGCTGAAAATTAAATAGGAGGTGATGATATGACTAAAATTGGAAATAAGGTTCGGGTTAGGCGGTGCAAAGATTTATTGTGTGAGTTTGTAGAACCACATGATGAAGTAGGTATAATTGACATAGGACATGGGTTCATTGAATCAATGTATAATTATTGTGGCGAAGAAGCTACAATAGACGATTTTGAAGATGTCCTTAATGGTTATGACGGATACTTACTCGACATTGATTATGATTATACCTTTGATTTATACATGCTTGAAACCCTTGACGGCAGAGCGCTTTAATTTTTAGGAGGTGAATATATGAGGCTGGAAAAAAGTGTTTTCTTTTTTAAGCGATACCTGGATTTGCTTGAAAAAATAAAGGAAATTAATAGCCCGCATGCCTATTTGCTTTTTCGTTACATTATGAAACGAATAGCAAAATGTAGACCAAAAACAACACACATGGAAGATATCATATCTGAATGTGAAAGACAAAATGTTAATCCTATAACATTTATTAAATTTGTAATGCCTTGATAGGTAAATAAAAAAAGGAGTGTCTTAAAATGACAGAAGAAAAATTTAAAACATTAAGAAGATTTGAGCTTGTTCGTTGTGGAGAGTATATCTGCAGAATAAGGAAGATAGCAGGCGACGAAGTTTATATGATGTCGGGAGAAATCTATCAGCGCAGTGATCTTAATGAAAATCTCTTTGAGGTTGGCGACAAAATCGTTCTGCGCGAGAACGACGAAAAAGTTAAGGTGTGTAGAATAGCTGAACACGTTATTGATTCTACGGCGACATTTACATGTGAAAGAGCTAATGGCAAATCGGCTCTGTGCCATTATATTTCACCTGAAAGTAATGATATTACGTTTTTTGCCCCAATGGAACTTTGTAGAGAAGAGCTACTGGGCTCATGTGAGCGCATGGATATTGTAAATAATATGTGTAGTATTCTTGACGATGCAAGCTACGAGTATAGAAAAGACGTCATTGTCGATATCGTTAATGAATTCTTTGAAAACAAGTCTTAACTGCTCACGATATTGAGGAAACATCCTAATTGGGATGAAAAAAATCTTTGCATTAAAGGCGAGGTAGAAGAAACTCGTGTAAAGGACGGCAACGACTTTCTTAAAGCCTGCAAAGAATTTTACCATAATTGCCGTGAAAACGGCATGTATCTAACTGACGATCAGCTAGACATAATGTGGGATGGTGTACAGTGTACCCAACCACAGCAGTTTGTTACTAAGGAGATAAAAGAAAGGTATGAGGCGGTTGGCGTACATATGACTGTTGGGGCCAAGTATTCTCGTGAACTTAACAAGATTTTTGTAGATATGGGACTTGATAAATACCCAAACTACAATCACGATTTTGCGGTGATTGCCGATACCATCAACCCGTTGAAAAACACGCAGGTGGCAATACTCTCAGTAAATCCATGCGACTTTCTAAAAATGTCATATGGTGAGGGATGGGATTCATGTCATCATGTAGGACATCACGGCTGTTATCATGCAGGAACACAGTCTTATATAATGGACTCTTCGAGCATGATTTTTTATACTTTGTCAAACCAATATGCAGGTGATCCATGGGAAAACAACAAGCTGACAAGACAGATTTATTGCTATCAGAATGGGCTTCTATTGCAATCTCGTAACTATCCGAATTATAAGTTACCTCAGCGCGATGCAACTTATACATATTTTGTTTCGAAAGCAATAGCCGATTGCCTCGGTATAAAAAACGAGTACAGAAAAGTGAAACATGATTATATCTGTACAGCAGAACACTCATTGCATTATCCAGACTACAATTATCAACAGTATAATACTAATCTGTACGCTTTTGATAGTATATGGGAAGGCGATGATATTACAATTGGGCATATTTCTTGGTGTTTGAAATGTGGTGATGAACTGTGTAATTCAGGAAATATGATATGTGACGATTGTGATGAGGAGGAAGATTGGAGCACACAAGATGCTTCTTTTATTGACGATATTACTAATGAACGTTTTGATGTAATAGAAGTAGATAATTATGTGGGTTACGACGAAGAACATGACATTTTATATGCCCCATATCGTGTTCATAAATGTAATTGTTGTCATCAAGTGTTTTATGGTAACAATTCGCTAGTTGACGGATTGTGTAAAGATTGCCGTGAAAAGAAATTTATTGCTGGCAAAAAAGTTGTTGTTTCAAAAAAGGGTTTAATTTTTATACGTTTTCTTAGTGCAAAAGAGATGTTTCCAACATTACAGCTTTTTGATAGAAGAGCTTGTTCATGCTACTATGAGGCTAATATTTATGGAACAATAATAAAAACTTTTAAGTGGATGTATGACGGTGCTGAACATACGCTATGTGCACTTAATGTTAGTGACAGGTATGTATGTATAGTTGATATCAACGGCATAAAGGAGGTAGACTAATATGAATATTATCGAGATTTGCAAATTGCCACAGGACAAGCTTAAAGAAAGGCTTTTTGTAGAACTTCAAAATTTAGGCTATTCACCCGTAAATGAAGACGGCTACATATATGCAGAGGGTACGCATCCAGTATTGCTAATGGCACATATGGATACCGTACATCATGATAACTGTACGATTGTGTGCGTTTCCGAAGACGGCAAGTATATAATGTCACCACAGGGTATCGGCGGTGATGACCGTTGTGGTATCTATATGATATTACAAATTGTCAAAGACGTTCATTGCTCAGTAATCTTCACCGAGGATGAAGAAATTGGTTGCGTTGGAGCCAGAAAATTTTGCAAATCCTCATATGTACCAGAAAAACTCAATTATATTATTGAGTTTGACAGAAAAAGCGGAAACGACGCCGTGTTTTACGATTGTGACAATGATGAGTTTGAAAAATTTATCACAAATTCGGATGTTGGTTTTAAAAGTGCATGGGGTAGTTGTAGTGATATAAGCTACGTTGCACCGCATTTAAAGGTTGCAGCCGTTAATCTGTCGAGTGGGTACTATTCGCCTCATACCCAGCATGAATATATTAATCTTGAAGAGGTTGAGAATAATATCAAGCGTGCAATGGTACTTATCAATACTGACACACCAAGATATGAATATATTGAAAAGGTCAAAATCAAGTATGATTATTCAAGCCTTCATGGACGATATTACGGCGGCGATTTTTATGGTGCCAGTAGTAGCTTTAAAAGCAAAAAAGACGATGACAAAGATGGACAGTTTAAAATTGAGGATTATTATGGCGGCGGCAAAGCAAAAAATTCAGTCAGCGATTTCTATGACGAAGAACCGCAGCTAGGCTTAGATCTTTATAATGGCATTTTTAACAAGAAACTTTGCGTGCCAAACAGCAAGGTTTATTTAAAGAACTTTAATGAGCCAGATAGTAAGCCAACTGAATCACTGGATGAATATGTGATTGATAAAGACGGCACAATATATGGCCTTGATGAAGATACAGCTATATATTATCCTTTACAAGAACAGTATAAACTGGTTGATGATAAAGGCGATCTAATAAGTTATCGCGAAGAGGATTCAATGGAAATGCCTTGGGCGTTTTATGAAAATATAGAAAAAATAAATGACTATATAATGAATTTGTCAATTTATGATATGACATATTGCACAAATCTTAGTGATGATTTTATGATGATACTCCTCGACGCAATGTATCCGGGAGAAGCAAACGACGAGACAGATTGTGAAACTTTCAAACCAGAAAGTGAAATTTCTGTTGCGATATGTAAATAAGTCTAACGACGAACGGGAGGGGTGATAAACATGATTATTCATGGTCGTAGTCCACCAGAATAAAAAAGCGCTACATATCAATTCGTATAACACTAATATTAAAACATTTAAAAGGAGATATTTTTATGACATTTACAATTTCTAATCTTAAGACAGGCGACCTCGTTATATGTGCAAACGGTAAGATGGCAACAGTTATGAAGGACACAGCTAGAGAAGATGTGCTTCGCTTCCATACCGAGTTCAATTCTTTTTCAAGACTCGGCGTAAACTACAATTCAGATATGACAAACAAGAGGACAGATGGGCTGACAATTGTTAAGGTTTATCGTGCTATAGGCGTTGCAAACAATAAGATTGGCGACCTTGTTTTTAATCCACTTAAGATGCTGGAGTACGGCACAGTTGTTTACGACAGAGCTACAGCCGAGGCTAACGGCGACGATATAACAATCGACTCCCTTAAAACAGGTGATATGCTTGTTCATAGAAACGGCAAGAGGTCTACAGTATTTAAGGGCGCAGAGTTCGGCGATATTGTTAGATATCATACAGCTAATAACAGCTTTACATGGCTTTCCAAGTTTGACAATGACACCCTGGAGCATGTGTCAAATAGCGACTATGATATTGTAGAGGTTTATAGAACTGCGGTTGACGATCCTACAAAGTATGGCGACGATTATTGCAATGTTAATCAGATGATCTGCGAGGCAAACAAGATTTACCCAGTGTCAACATGTGACGATGAGTATGGTCTCGATGATACTATTGCCGCTATGACATATGATGATTTGCAGAAATTCATCAATCATGAAATCGACAGCAGAGGCATTAGATAACAAAATGTACGAGGGCGGCGTTAGTCGCCCTCTTTTTTTTATTATATGCGAAACTACACAGAACAAGTACGCAAAGAGGTAGATTCTGATTTCTGCTTTTATTGTGGGAAGTATATCAAATCTGATAAAACGCTTGACCATATCATACCTGTATCAAAGGGTGGCAAAGACGAGGTCAGTAATTTAGTTGTATGCTGCCACGACTGTAATACTATAAAAGATAATTACACGATACCTCAATTAATAATTGAGCTTGAAAAGCAGATGCGATGGTGTGGCGATAATGAAATTAAAAAAGCAAGGTTGGAATATTACCTCAAAATATTTAAAATTGCCAATGATAAAATCAAGGCAAGCAGGGCGGTTTAATCCGCCAATGCCGTATATGTTATGCGGTAAATAATACCGAAAGGAAGCATAAAAAAATGTATATAAGACTTTGTGGACGTGTTTGTGGCTATGATATTGAAAAAAATGAAAATGATGAATATGTAGCAGTTGGTGATCCAAAACTTATTGGAAACTTTAAAAAACCACTTATCATTGATGCAACTAAACAAATAGTAGCTCGACGATATTATGATGTAGAAGTATTTGGGCATGAAATATTGGGGGACAAATATGTTGTCATTACCGGTCGGCATACAAGGTTACTTCTTCCAGGTGATGCTGTTATTCTTAGTAGAACAAATAAAAAAGTTGTTGTATATGGATCTGGCAGAAAGTCTTTTTCATATTATCAGGACGGTGTACTTAAAAGGCGTCCGTATATTTATTCTGATGGCAGTCTCTCATTTAAAGCTTATAAATTTGTTGAAGAACCAATTGAAGAAAACACCGATTGGATGGACTCCAATCTTAAGTATAATTATGATTGTTTCTACAAATTAATAAAGACTTATTATCCTCAGGCAAAAGATAAATACATTTATAACGAATTCAAAACTTGGTCCACGCTGTAGACCAAAGTTGACGAGAGCACGCCCTTTTCTTCCAGCGCCGCCATTGCGCCCAGGGCCGCCTGCTCGTTGACGGCCATCACGACGTCAATGCGCGGGAACGTCTCCAACAGCTGCACCATCGCGCGCATGGCACGGTTCAGCTCACCACCGCAGTCCCGCAGCTCCAGGATCCGGTAGTCGTTGCCGCTTTTGGTCAGGGTCTGGCAGAAGCCCGAAAGCCTGTCCCAGCTGGAGAACGAATCCGAGTTGGACAGCAGCACGATGCGGGCGTTCTTGGTCTGGCTGATGAGGTGACGGGCGTCCAGCAGACCGGCGCCGTAGTTGTTGGAGGTGATGGTGCAGGTGACAAGCTCCGGGTCGTCCACCTTGGAGTCGATGAGGATGACCGGCACACCCTTTTCCCTCGCCTTTTCCAGCGCAGGCGTCACGCCCACATAATCCACCGGGTTCACGATGAGCAGCTCAATGCCCTTATTGAGCATATCCTCGATCTCCTGATTCTGCCGCTCTTGATCTTGCCCCGGGTCACGCACCAAGAGCAGATCGCCGTTGCTCTTGATCTGCATCTGGATCTCATCGTTGATGGTCTCATAAAACGGGTCACTCAGGGTCGTATACGTCGCCCCGATCATCCGCGTATGAGTCGGCAGACGCACCGCGTCGATAAACCTTCCCTGCACCCAGATGCCCACTGACACCGCAACCACCAGCATCAGCATCCCCGCCAATGTCCGCCGAAACAGCTCCATCTGCATCCCCTCCTTCCGGCTAATAAGTGGCTTTATTATAGCCCAGTTTCCCGCTGGCGACAAGGGCAAGTTTTTCGGTACACCGTCTCCCCTTCATCTTGACAACCACACGGCGGCAGGGTATGCTTTAACCATCCAACCACATCTGATTTTACAAGAGGGTCTATGAATATTTACGATATTGCACGGGAAGCCGGAGTCTCGATCGCCACCGTCTCCCGCGTGCTCAACCACAAAGATACTGTCCGCGCCGACACCCGCGCCAAGGTGGAAAAGGTGCTCAAACGCTGCAACTACGCTCCCAGTGCCATTGCACAGGGCATGGTCAGCAAGAGCCTGCACACGGTGGCCGTGCTCACAGTGGACATCCGGGATTCCCACTATGCCCGCACAGCCTACACCATCGAGCGCGAGTTTGGCCGCAGAGGGTACGAGGTCATCCTCTGCAACACCGGCGGCGACCGGGCGGAGACGCTGCGCACCCTGCAGGCTGTGGCGCAAAAGCAGGTGGACGGCCTCATCCTGGTCGGCTCGATTTTCAACACCATCTGTCAGGGGGCAGAGATGGAGAACCTTCTGCGCAAAATGCCCGTCGTCCTTGCCAACGGCACGCTGGCTCTGCCGGACGCCTATTCGGTCATGGTCGATGACTGCCGGGGCGTCGAGATGGCCGTGGAGCATCTGGTGAAGACCGGACGCCGGAACCTCTACTATATCAAGGATAAGTCCACCGACAGCGCCGCCGCCAAGGCGAAGGGCTTCCTCTCCGGGATGACAGGCGCAGGTCTGGACGCAGACGGTCATATTCTCGAAACCGGCGAGACGCTGGAGGACGGCATCCGCGCGGTGCAGCAGCTTTTGGCCGAGGGCATCCGCCCGGACGGCATTCTCTGCGGTGAGGATCTGACCGCTGCGGGTGTGCTGAAAGCCCTGATCCGGGCGGGCATCCGCGTCCCCGAGGAGACCGCCGTGGTGGGCTATGATAATTCCACCTATGCCCGCCTGTGCGAGCCGGAATTGACTTCCGTGGACAACAAACCGGAGCAGGTGGCCCTGCTCTGCGTCCAGCTGCTGCAGAGCCGCATCGAGCACGGCGAGGACTATTCTTCTGTCACCTTGCAGCCGGAACTCGTTCAGAGGCAGAGCAGTTAAAGTGTAAAATCTTAGGAGAGTGTGTGTTCCTCAAAATGTAAGCGGTTACACGAATCTTGCAAAATCACTTGATTTTTGCTTTTGTTATGCTATAATCAGATTAAGAAAGCGCTTACATTATTCTTTTCAAACACTGCTCAGGAGGAGATTTTCATGAAACGTGTCGCCTACGAAGAAATGGTCGCTCAGTTCACCCGCGTGCTGGAAAAGCACGGCTTCACCCCGTCGGACGCCAAAGACGCCGCTGTGATTTTCGCCCAGAACAGCCTTTCCGGCGTGTACAGCCACGGTCTGAATCGCTTTCCGCGCGTGGTGAGCTACCTCGAAAAGGGCGAGATCGACCCGCTTGCCCGCGCCGAGTGCATCTCCCGCATGGGCAGTATGGAGCGCTGGGACGGCCACCGCGGCTTCGGCCCGCTGAACGCACAGCGCGCAATGGAGCGTGCCTGCGCCCTCGCCAAGGAGAACGGCGTCGGCATCGTGGCATTGGGCAACAACAACCACTGGATGCGCGGCGGCACCTACGGCTGGCTGGCCGCCGAAAAAGGCTGCATCGGCATCTGCTGGTCGAACACCGCCCCCAATATGCCTGCCTGGGGCGCCAAAGACTGCCGCATCGGCAATAACCCGCTCATCCTCGCTGTCCCCCGCTCCGACGGTCAGCACGTCATGGTGGACTGCGCCTTGAGCCAGTTCAGCTACGGCAAGCTGGAGAGTACCCGTCTGGCTGGCAGGCAGCTGCCCGTACCCGGCGGCTGCGACGAGGACGGCCAGCTCACGACAGACCCCGCCGCCATCGAAAAGAGCGGCCGCGCACTGCCCATCGGCTACTGGAAGGGCAGCGGCCTCTCCATCCTGCTGGATTTGATCGCCACCCTCCTTTCCGGCGGCAATGCCGTCCACACCATCGGGACCTTCGGCGACGAGATCGGTCTGACCCAAATCATGATCGCGATCGACCCCACTAAATTTGGCACCGTCGAGGAAAACGACGCCGTCATCAATGCCATCCTTGCGGACATCAAGGCCAGCACCCCGGCCAGACCGGATGGCGAAGTCCGCTGGCCCGGCGAGGGAATGCTGCGCACCATCAAAGAAAACCGCGAGCTTGGTGTTCCGGTGGTCGAGGAGATCTGGGAGTCTGTTTTGAAGATGTAAGAAAACCTCCCTGTTTTTCACATTTGCTTCTCCTGCGGTGGAAAGCTCTGTCTGTCCGTTTGCAGATCCATGAAAGAAAAAGCCTGAAACTTCTCGGTTTATCAAGAAGTTTCAGGCTTTGTTTTGCTTAAATTGGAAATTTACTGGTCGATGGGCTTCATCGTGGGGAGAATGTAAACAATGTTTACAATATCATCCATCATGTTCCATTAAGATACATCAACTGCTGATTTTTGATTTAACAAGTGTCTAATCTTTCGGTAGCCTGTAAACAATAAAGCAGACACGTTTTACTACGCATCTGCTTTATTGTAACTTTATCAGTCAGAATTCGCTTCTTCTGCCGATGACATCATTTTATTAATATTCATTGCCGGCCATACAATCGGTTCAGTTTCAGGCTGAGCGGTTAATAATGTCATTTCGGATCGAACATAAGGAAACAAGATTGCCAATGCGTTTTCTTGAAGCAGACGATCTTTATTTGCGTCCGTTTCATCAATGCTCCAATAGCCGCTAATTTGAACTTTCGCTTCAAACTCATTTTCTCGAACGGCTCGTGCAGTTAATGTAGTTCTATACTCTCCATCGGATATTTTGTCAATGCCGTAGCTAAGATTAAAATTAGTTTTTGAATCACTTTTGTTTGAAAA
>OGJH01002110.1_pt1 | contig 13902 bp, 10 predicted proteins | sample 1572021 | NCBI WGS metagenome assembly OGJH01 (sample SAMEA2582098, study PRJEB24529) | metagenome | biome: Human gut stool | place: China | collected 2011
TTGTTGTAATAGTCCTCCGGACTCTGGGTAAACTGGAAGATCGTACCGGGAAGCAATAAAACGGCGGGAGAATTGTCCACGATGAGCAGAATGTGCCCTTCGCACAGGTAGCTGCATGCCACATCGGGACGCTCTGTCAGCTGGATGCTGGGCAGGGGATTCCACCATCTTTTATGAATCAGAAGCTCTTCTAAGCTTTTGCTGCCCATAGTCAGCGAAGTGATCTGTAACCGGGAGAGCTTTTGCTTCAGAGCCTCTAATAACTCCTCGTTAACCTGGTCTGCCAGATAGGCAATAGCTACATCGGTGCGGCTCTCTGTTCCCAGGGTGCAGATGGAGAAGGTCAGTTTCGCAGAACGCACCCGGCGGCGGATAAGATTTGTATTGAATAAAAGTGTCTCCACGAAGCCGTCCCGGGCACCCCGGGTGCTCCGTTCGGTATCGGGCTCGGAGATACTGCGGACGGGATAGGTACGGACGTCAATGATCACCGCCTGATCGAAGCCATCCACCAGGAGGATGGAAGGCCCACTTAAGAGATTTTGCAGGATATCATCTACAGAAGAGGTCAGCGATATCTGGGCATAGCCGAGCCTGCTCTGTACATAACGGGGGAGATCCCGAATCTCGGGATCCAGTGTATAGTGAGGATCCTGTAGGTCGGAGAAGATCTGCTGGAGGATCTCGGTATTGCAGAAACCATTGATCCCCAGCCAGAATGCCGGAGTTTCCCCCAACCGGAGATCGCGTGTGATCAGGTCAAAGCTTTTACCCAGAGGAAGCAATCGGTGGAGAAGATCAATATTTTGGGAAAGTTCTGTGGATAACGAAATGTTTTGTGCCATAAAAAGGGAATCCTTTCTGAATAATGATATAATGATTGCATAGACTGCCCGGTGGGTATATTGTATTATTCAGATAGATTCCCCATTATTTTGGTAACTATTCAGTTTATCAGTGATATAATTGCCACAGACCTAACAGGATCAATAAGAGCCCGGAGATGGGATCGGCATATTCTCCGACCTGCTGCAGGAGGACGGAACGTCCCAGGCGGCTCCCCAGTGTCAGGAATCCGAAGGAACAGAAAAAGGTGGATATCGAGGCAGGCAGAAAAGGAAGTCCGGTAATGCTGGCGGAGAATCCGATACCGATATTATTCATTGAGAGGGCACAGCCCAGAGCCAGCGTCTGCGGGAGAGTCAGATTCCGATGTTCGGCAAATTTTTTCTTTTCCCGGCATAGACTGCTGTTATCTGAAGAACTGCAGCGCCATCTGGAGACCAGCCATTTTCCGGCATAGTAGAGCCCGAACAGGATCAGGATACTGCTTCCGGTCCGGGTTGCGATCTCACCGGGGATCAGAGGCAGTAAAAGGTTACCGAGGCTTATAGAGATCACAGTACCGATGAGAGTGACTGCGCTGATCAGCAGATTGTGTTTTGCAGGAAGAGGGATCTTCTGCAGTCCGAGTGCACAGCCTACCAGAAGTGCATCCAGACTGGCGGAGATACCGAAGAGCAATGAGGGAAGAACAGACATAGCATGCTCCGTAGAAAATATTCTTAATTTTACTATATTCCTGTAAAAATTTTTTGTGAGATACGGCGCGGGGGATGCCTGAGGGACAAAAACGATGAAAATAAAGAATAAAATCATAGAATTTGTAAAAAAAGAGACGGTGTTGACTGCGGCGATGGTGCTGGCAGTATTGTCGGCGGTAATGATCCCGCCGGACACAGAATATATCGGATATATTGATTTTCGGACGCTGGCGATTTTATTCTGTCTGATGACTGTGATGGCGGGATTGCAGAAGCTGGGCATATTTCGCAGGGTTGCCAGGATATTATTGCAGCATACCCACAATGTGATTGCGCTGGCAGAAATTCTGGTATTGCTGTGCTTCTTTTTCAGCATGTTGATCACGAATGATGTGGCATTGATCACTTTTGTGCCTTTTACGTTTACGGTACTCCGTCTGTCCGGAGAGGAGGCTGTCCGGAAACTGGCAGTTCCGGTGGTGGTATTACAGACGATCGCAGCGAATTTAGGAAGTATGCTGACACCCATTGGTAATCCACAGAATCTGTATTTATATGGGAAAATACAGATGTCCCCGATTGCATTTATAAAGCTGATGCTGCCGTATTCTGCGGTGTCACTGTTCTTTTTGTTTATCTGTACGGCGGTTGCGGCGAAACACAGTGGCATTGCGGTCAGAGATGTGGCAGGGGCGTTGCAGGCAGAAGATGCCGGACAGGAAACGGCAGGATGGCGGAGATATCTGCCTGTGTTTTATCTGATATTATTTTTGTTGTGTCTGTTAACGGTGGCGCATATGATTCCCTATCCGATAACGCTTGGAATTGTGGTGCTTGGGGTTGGAATCCTAGACCGCACGACCATAGGAAAAGTGGATTATTCGCTGCTGCTGACCTTCGTGGGATTTTTTATTTTCATAGGAAATATAGGAAGAATGCCTGCTTTTTGCAGCTTTTTACAAAAAATTATTGAAGGAAGGGAAGTCATGACGGCAGTGGCTGCCAGCCAGGTGATCAGCAATGTACCGACAGCACTGTTGCTGTCCGGTTTTACAGAAAATGTGAAAGCATTGATCGTTGGAACGAATCTGGGCGGTCTGGGCACATTGATCGCTTCTATGGCAAGCCTGATCTCTTATAAGCAGGTGGCAAGTCAGATCCCCGGGGAAAAGAAACGGTATTTTGGATGGTTTACAGTGGCCAATGTGGGCTTTTTGCTTCCATTATTATTTATAAACGGTCTGTTATAGTGTGTTTATTGTTATAGAGTTATTTATTTTATTATGTAAGGAGGCAGCATCATGACAGAAGATATGACAATTATTGCAGAAGAGGCATATTCCGCAGCCAGGGAGATCCTGGAGAAAGCTAAGCCGGAGGCGGGAGAACTGTTTGTAGTAGGGTGCTCCACCAGCGAGGTGGGCGGTGCATCCATCGGTACTTATTCCAGCCCGGAGCTGGCAGAGGTGGTCTTCGGTGGAATTTATCAGGCAACGCAGGAAGCAGGCGTCTATCTGGCAGCCCAGTGCTGTGAACACCTGAACCGCGCACTGATCCTGGAAAAAGAGGCAGCCGTAAAATACGGTTATCCTATGGTCAATGTGGTCCCCCAGCCCAAGGCAGGAGGATCCTTTGCTACGGCAGCGTATAAAGCATTTGAACATCCGGTGGCAGTAGAACATATTCAGGCGGCAGCGGGAATGGATATCGGAGATACGTTGATCGGAATGCATTTGAGAGATGTGGCAGTACCGGTGCGTCTCCGGACCGGACAGATCGGAGACGCCCATGTGGTATGCGCCCGTACCAGACCGAAATTCATCGGCGGAGGCAGGGCAGTCTATGACGAAGAATTAATGTAGTGCTATCTCCGGGGCATACTGCGGAAGTAGTCACGGATCCACCGTCCGGATTCATTGAAATCCTCATCGGTCCAGTCAGAGAGAGCCGTGCTGGCAGCCTTGAAGACACTGCTGCTTTCGTCCTTGTTCGCCAGATTCCAGCAGCAGAAGCTGATCTGATATTTGTTCAGCAGATCCAGCCATTTGGTGGTGGAATCAAAATCATTGGCACCATTGCCGGAAGCGTCGCACATGCCGAATTCGCTGACGAAGACCGGAAGATTGTTCTGTGCGCAGGTCTCTAAGCGGTTACGCAGGTCATCTTTGTGGGTGCCTGCGTAAAAATGCAGGGTATACATTATATTATCAAAGGTAAGCGGGGAAGCTGCGGCTTTGTCGATCTCCTGGCTCCAGGTAGGAGTTCCTACGAGGATGACGGCATCCGGCTTCTGTTCCCGGATCACCGGGATGACTTCCTCGGCATAGGACTTGATGCTGTCCCAGGAGGTACCGCTGTTGGGCTCATTACAGATCTCATAGAGCACATTGTCATTGTCGGCAAAAGCTTCCGACATTTCCCGGAAAAAGGCGATCGCCTCATCTTTGTTCTGATTCGGGTCACAATCACTTAAAATATGCCAGTCTACGATCACGTACATTCCAAGCTCTGTGGCGTAGGATACACCGTCTCTTACCAGCTGCTTCAGCTGTTCCTTATCACCGCCGGCACAATAACCGCCGTACTCCGCTGTATACATGGCGAGGCGGATACAATTGGTATTCCAGTCGTCCCGCAGGGTACGGAAGGAATCATAATTGATATACTGGGGGAACCAGGCAATTCCGTGGGTGGACATACCATAGAGCTGGACAATGTTCCCGTCTGCATCGGTCAGCTTCCCGTTCTCTACATGGAGAGCGCCATGCTGTCCGAAGGGGGTGGAAGTCACATCCGTAGGTTTGGTGGATTGTATTCCGGGAGCATCGGGGGCCGGTGTCTGTTCGGATGCAGCGATGCTTTCACTGACGGTTTCCGTGATGGCAGCAGATGCTTCGGGGGAAGCAGATGTTGCAGCTTCATTCGGCGTGTCGTGTCTGCCGCAGCCGGCGAGAGCACAGGTGCCTAAGGCTGCCAGTACGGCACAGCTGAGCGTTTTTTTAAAAATAGACATAATAACCTCTTTTCTTATTCGAGTTCGAGAATCAACGAATGAAAATACAAACAATGGGTTACCTTTTAAAACTAAAAAACAAGCACTTACAACAAATATTATAATTGTGTCTGTGAAGCTTGGCAAGAAATGATTGCCCGCGGATAGGAGCTGTGATACAGTTAATGGGAACAGAGTTCGGAATAGAGGACAGAGATGGAGGAAATCTATGCTTCCGCAGTCATTTACAGAGAGAATGCAGGGACTTTTGGGATCGGAATATGAAGAGTTCCTGGCAAGCTTTGAGAATGAGAAATATCAGGCATTGCGTCTGAATCCGTTAAAAAGGGATGACATGTCTGTCATAACAGAAAAAGTAAAGCAGACTTTTCAGCTGCAGCCGGTTCCCTGGGCGGAGAACGGATATTACTATACCAAAGAGGACCAGCCGGGAAAGCATCCCTGGCATGAAGCAGGACTTTATTATATCCAGGAGCCCAGTGCCATGGCACCTGTGACACTACTGTCACCACAGCCCGGGGAGCGGATCCTCGATCTATGTGCTGCTCCCGGAGGGAAAAGTACCCAGATCGCATCCGCGATGGAGGGAGAGGGACTGCTTGTCACGAATGAGATCCATCCGGCGAGGGCGAAAATACTGTCAGAGAATGTGGAGCGCATGGGCATCCGCAATGCCTGTGTATTGAATGAGACACCGGAGCACCTGGCGGATATTTTCGAGGAATATTTTGACCGGATCCTGGTGGATGCACCCTGCTCCGGAGAGGGAATGTTCCGGAAGAATGAAGTGGCCTGTGAGGAATGGAGCCCGGAAAATGTGCAGTTATGTGCAGACAGACAGGACGGGATCCTGGAGTGCGCGGCACGGATGTTAGTCCCGGGAGGCAGACTGGTATATTCTACCTGCACCTTTGCGCCTGCGGAAAATGAGGGAAGCATCAGCCGTTTCCTGGCAAAGCATGAGGAATTCGAGATTGTCCCCATCGATAAAAAGGAACTGGGGATCCCGGAAGGCTGCGACGGTATTCCCGCTTGTGTAGAGAACCCGGCACCCGGCATTACGGGAACTTTACGCCTGTGGCCCCATAAGTTACGTGGCGAGGGGCATTATGCCGCAGTATTACAGAAAAAGGGAGAGCTTCCGGAAGGATATCAGCCGGTGAGCGCCACCGGATCAGAGAAGGGAATTCCGGCGAAGAATCTGACAAAAGACTGGGCAGAGTATTTTAACTTCGCAAAAGAGACCTTTTTGGAGGAGCAGACGATCAAAGCAGGACTATGCACTGCCGGAGAAGGATTTCTGGCATTTGGCGATAACCTGTACCGCATGCCGGAGAGAATGCCCGGGGTGAAAGGACTGAAGGTATTGCGCCCGGGACTTCATCTGGGCACATTGAAAAAGAACCGTTTTGAACCGGCGCACGCGTTAGCATTGGCACTGCGCCCAGAGGATGTGAAGCATGTGTGGAAGCTGTCTGTGGAGGAAGCCGCGGCTTATCTGAAGGGACAGACTTTTTCCGCGGAAGGCGAGAAGGGCTGGTATCTGATCTGCGTGGATGACTGTAGCCTTGGCTGGGGGAAGCTGGCCGGAGGCGTCATGAAGAATCATTATCCTAAAGGACTGAGAAAGTGATTAGGCGATAGAGATGCAACGGTATAGATTAACATCCGGAACAATGGTTAGGGGGATGACAGAGGAATAGGTTATGAAAACGGAAATATTATATGAAGATAACAGCATACTGGTCATCCGCAAACCGGCGGGACTGGCAGTACAGTCCGCCGGGATCGGACAACCGGATGTGGTCAGCGAGTTGAAATCCTATCTTGCAAAGCTTCCCGGCGCGGGGAGACCGGGAAAAGGAGAGCCGTATCTGGGAATAGTCCACAGGCTGGATCAGCCGGTGGAAGGACTGCTGGTATTTGCCAAAGACAAAAAGGCAGCCGCGGCATTGTCGAAGCAATTAGCAGAAGGTGCTCTGAATAAACATTATTATGCAGTACTCTGTGGATATCCTGACTGCCCGGAGGGGGATCTTGTGGATTACCTTCGCAAGGAAGGTAATGTGGCGGTGGCAGTGACCGGCAGGGAGCAGGAATTTGCAGATGCGAAGATTGCCGCGCTGCACTATCGCATTTTGGAAGAGATCAACGATCCTTCTCCGCTTGCGCTTGCAGATGTAACGATCGGGACCGGACGGTTTCATCAGATCCGGGTGCAGTTCGCACATGCGGGATTTCCACTGTTGGGAGATACGAAGTATGGAATGGCAGCGCTAAAAGAGGCGATGCCTGCGCAGAAATATCGCGGCGTGGCACTATGCGCGTACTCTCTGGAACTTGTCCATCCCATTTCCGGGAAAAAGATGGGATTCCGGGTAGTGCCGAAGAATCCGGCATTTGCAGGTTTTGCGATGGAGGAATTGAAAAAACTCACAGAAAATGAAACCGGAATCTCCAAAAGGGGATAAAAAAAGTCTCTCAGAGCACACTAATCCAAAAAGGGAGTGTGCGGAATGGACAGGGGAGAATTTGGTAAAAATATTATAGGAAAAAAGATGATAGTACTGCTTGCGGTGACGGGAGCAGTTTATTTTTTTCTGCAATATCTGACCCCCCTGCTGGCACCGGTGCTGCTGGCGATGCTGTTCGTCACGATATTCGGACCGATGATGAAACGGATGAACCGCAAACTGCATTTTCCAAGACCCTTAAGTGCCATAGTGCTTCTGATTCTGGCGACACTGCTGTTGGCTGTACTGTTATGGGTACTGAGTTCCTGGGTGTTGGGAAGTCTGCCGGTGTGGATCCGGAGTATGGATGCGATGGAGCAGGAGTGGCTGGAGGCGGTCCGGAACCTATGCCGCAGCGTGGGAGAGATCATTGGTGTGGACGCTTCCTATTTGGAAAATACGGTCAGCGGCAGACTGCAGGAGGGACTGGATTCGCTGGAGGAAAATATTCTGCCGGGGATGCTGTCGCAATCCATGCAGTATGTGCGGTGGTTTGTGGAGCTGGGAGGATTCCTGGTGACATTTCTCATTGCGTCGGTACTGCTGGCGAAAGACTATGATGGGATCATGAACCATCTGCTGGATCAGGAGTCCTGCCATGTGCTGCTGGAGGTAATCTGTGGGATTGTCCGCTATATCGCTACCTTTGTAAAAGCACAGGGGATCATTATGTCGGCGATCGCACTGACGGCAGCGGTTACGTTAGGGATCGCGGGGATACAGCATGGAGTGCTGTGGGGGATCCTGGCGGGAATTCTGGATGCACTGCCTTTTATCGGGACGGGGGTGGTGCTGGTGCCGCTGGGAATCTGGCAGCTATTGGAGGGAAGCTTCGGTAGAGCGCTTATCTGCGGTGTGCTGTATGTGGTATGTATTTTCCTGCGGGAGATACTGGAGCCCCGTCTCATCGGCAGGAAAATAGGAGTGTCTCCCATTGCTGTATTAGTGTCGCTATATGCCGGGATCCAGCTGTTCGGCGTCTGGGGGATCATCAAGGGACCGTTGGGATTTGTGCTGATCTACGAGACGTATCATAGCCTGTCTAAGATGTCTGACCGGCAGAAAAACAGAGCGGATTGCTTCTGAGAAAAGATTGACGAAAGAAGTCCGGAAAGCTATCATGAAAGGGAATAAATTTCCGGTGGTCGGAGAAGGTTCGGAGAGATGAAGCCTATGGCAAAAAATACAAAACACAAGAAAGCAGAATCCGTAGCAGAGACACTTTGCAGCTTTAGCGGATTTTTATGTGATATCGTGATCAGCGTGTATATGATCGTGATTCTGATGGTACTCCCTCTTTACAATAAAGGATATGCCAGGATAGGAACAGAGAAGGAGACCTTTTTTCTCAAGACTATGACCTATGGTGCGAAAACTTTGCTGCCGGTATTTTTACTGTGGCTGCTTTTCCGGCTGGTTACAGCAGTTCAGAAAAAGGAGTTGCCGAAGTTCACGGAATGGCCGGCGGGATTATGGAAGAATCTGAGTGTGACGGACAGATTTGCCGTATTTTATGGAATTGCGGTTTTAGTATCCTATCTGTTTACGAATTACCGGGAAGAAGCATTGTGGGGGACAGCGTCCTGGCGGATGGGAATGTGGACGCAGCTGGGAGCGGTGATCGTGTATTTTATGATCTCACGTATGTGGCAGTGGAAGAACTGGATCCCGGCGCTGGTACTGCCGGTGTCTGCGGTTGTTTTTTTTCTGGGATATGTGAACAAGTTCTGCCTGCTTCCGGTGGATCCGGAGTACGTGAACCCTTCCTTTATCTCGACGATCGGGAATATCAACTGGTATTGCGGGTATCTGGTGACGATATTGTTCGGGGGAGTCTATCTGCTGTGGCGGATGGAGGAGATGACATGGAAAAAGCTGTTGCTGATGGCATATGTGACGATCGGCTTCGCCTCGTTGGCGACTCAGGGAAGCAGCAGCGGCATTGTAACCTTCGCAGTGGTCATGTTCGTATTATTCGGGATGTCCGTGAGAGACAGCGGGAGGATGGAAGTGTTCTGGCAGGAGATGACGATGTTTTCCGCAGCGTGTCTGATTACCTGTGTTCTCCGCCGGTTGAATATATTTTCCCGGGAACTGATCCTGGAAGGAATTACAGATCTGCTGACGTTTTCGATTGCAGGCATATTTATGACGATTCTGTCGGGAATTATTTTGTATTGGATACACAGAACCCGAGTAAGACGAAGTTATCCGGAGAAAATGTTACATAGAATCTATTGTGGGATCGCTATTGCGGTACCGGTTATGATATTGCTTGTTTTGTTACTGACGCTGATCAATACTGTAACCGGAGGGGTTCTGACTCCCGGAATCACAGACCCGGAGGTGACAAAATGGCTGACGTTTAATGTCAGTTGGGGGAGTGCCCGGGGCGGTACCTGGGCAGCAGGTGCCAGATGTTTCTGGGAGGCGGATTTTCTGCATAAAATATTCGGCGTGGGACCGGATTGCCTGTATGCATTTTTATCCAACGAGGGAAGTGTGGGACTGCAGACGATGGTGAATGACCGTTTTGGCGGGAACCGGCTTACGAATGCACACAATGAATGGCTGACGGTTCTGGTGGATATAGGAGTGCTGGGATTGGTAAGCTACGCAGGGATGATGATCACGGCGATCAGAGACTTCCTTCGTGCCGGGGAGAACAAGATGCTGGTGGGAGCCTGCGGGATATGTGTGCTGGCGTATACAGTGAATAATATGTTTAGTTTTCAACAGGTGATGAATATTTCGACGGTGTTTGTAGTAATGGGAATTGGAGAGAATGTGTGGCGTTCAGCCAGCGATTGAACCAGCAAAAGTTGAACTTGCGGTCTCCGCTCCGGTCGGTCCAGGCCGAGGTCCCCCGGACCTCGTGGGTCTCCGCTCCGCTTCGGTCGGCTCAAAGCCGAGGTCCACTGGACCTCGTGGGTCTCCGCTCCGCTCCGGTCGGTCCAGGCCGAGGTCCCCCGGACCTCGTGGACCCTCTGCGCCCGAACGGTGTGTCCGAACCAGTTAGAGGTCGTAAGTTTGAATAGTTGCAAGAACAAAAATACTCCCTCACACATGTGTGAGGGAGTATTTTTAGTCGTCGCGACAAGATTCGAACTTGCGACCTCTGCGTCCCGAACGCAGCGCTCTACCAAACTGAGCCACGCGACGATGTGAACATTAATTGCGTCAACATTAAAATAATAAATAAAAACCCATTGATTGTCAAGCAAAAAACGAATATGATAGAAGAAAAAGTTGCAAAAACGATAAAATCACGAAATCAAGAGAGGAAATTCTATGTATAATACAATCGTTACATTGAAAAAAGGAGAGGGCAGAACTCTGAAAGCCGGGGGGATGTGGGTCTTTGACAATGAGATCGCATCCATTATGGGAGATTTTGAGAATGGTGATATTATAGCTATCCATGATTTTGACGGCTACTTCATGGGATATGGCTATATTAACACCAACTCCAAGATCACGATCCGTCTGCTGGCGCGCAGGAAGGATATGGTGATCGATGAGGCATTTTTTGAGCAGAGGGTACGGGATGCCTGGAATTATCGCAAGGAGACTATTGATACCTCCAGCTGCCGTCTGATCTTCGGAGAGGCGGATTTCCTGCCGGGTATTGTCATTGATAAATTCTCGGATGTACTGGTAGTGGAATCTCTGGCACTGGGAATCAATAAGTGGAAGCTTGTGATCATTGATGCTTTGAAGAAAGTACTGGCGGAGGATGGTATTACCATCCGCGGTGTCTACGAGCGGAGCGATGCCAAGGTACGCTTACAGGAGGGTATGGAGCGTTATAAAGGCTTCATCGGCGAACCGTTTGACACGAAAGTAGAGATCGTGGAGAACGGTGTGCATTACATGGTGGATGTAGAGGACGGACAGAAGACCGGATTTTTCCTGGATCAGAAGAATAACCGTGCCGCCATTCATCGTTTCTGTAAGGATAAAAAGGTGCTGGACTGCTTCACCCATACCGGCTCCTTTGCTTTGAATGCGGGAATCGCCGGAGCGAAGAGTGTTCTGGGTGTGGATGCTTCCCAGCTGGCTGTGGATCAGGCAACAGAAAATGCGAAGCTGAACGGACTGGAAAATACGGTAAGCTTCCGATGTGCGGATGTCTTCGAGTTATTGCCGGAGCTGGAAGCGCAGGGCGAGAAATATGATGTGGTGATCCTGGATCCGCCTGCTTTTACCAAGTCCCGCAATTCCATCAAAAATGCCGTAAAAGGATATCGTGAGATCAATCTTAGGGGCTTAAAGCTGGTGAAGGACGGCGGATTCCTGGTCACTTGTTCCTGCTCCCATTTCATGGATCCCGAGCTTTTTGCCAAAACAATCCGGGAAGCTTCTCATGGTGCGCATAAGCGTCTCCGTCAGGTAGAATTCAAGACACAGGGTCCGGATCATCCGATCTTGTGGGCAGCGGACGAGAGTTATTACCTCAAGTTCTACATCTTCCAGGTCGTTGATGAAAAGTAGAAGTGGAAAATAGTGAAAAAATAGTGAAATAATAATGGGAAAAGGCCTCCTTTTTGGATATAATAATATTTGAAAGGGAGGCTTTTTTATATGATTAAAGTGACTTTAACGAATGAAATTTTAAGATATATTATAGAAATTGAACAGAATAGATATAGAGTATCGTCAGTAAAGCTCTCCAAAACAGTTATAAATAAGCTTCGCAAAAATTCAAAGAAAAAAAGTTCGTATGCCTCGAACAAGATAGAGGGAAATCCCTTGTCGGAAAAACAGGTGAACGAAGTAATAGAAAGTGATGAAAGAAAGCATTACCTGAAACCGGAGCAGGAAGTCCGGAATTATTTTTTGGCGTTGAATTATCTTGAAGAAAAGGTAAAGAATAAAGAAAAATTTTCCAAGAAACTTATTTTAGATGTACAGAAACTGGTGGAAAAGGGGGCGTCCAAAGAAAAAATAAGCCTCAGAGAACCTATGCCGCCCGGAGTTCTGTTTGCAGTGTATGATTCCAAAACAGGGAATCCGGATTATATTCCCCCGGAATATTGTGACATTCCGGGACTTTTGGATGAATTAGTGGAGTATGTAAATACTACGGATGATCACCCTCTGATCGTAGCAGCAGTGGTGCATTATCAATTAGTGACAATACATCCGTTCGAAGACGGCAATGGCAGAACAGCAAGACTGTTATCCGGTTATATTATGGACTTGAACGGTTACGGATTTAATGGAATCGGATCGTTAGAAGAATATTTTGCATACGATATAGATGAATATTATGAATCTATTCAGATGGGACTTCCGGCATTGTATTATTCCGGAAGAGAGAATCCTCCGCATCCGGAGATCTGGATTAATTATTTTCTGCGAATGGTGAAACTGTATTCGGGAAAAGTCTGTGACTTACAGTTGGCTTCTGAGGAGGAAGATATTGCAGGAAGTCTATCTTTTCTGAAAGGGAAAGAAAAGGAGCTATTATTGTTTTTAATGAAAAATTATCGGGGAGAGTTTACTCCGATTGAAATTAGCAGAGAATTGTCGGTAACAAATAAAATGATTATTAACAGACTGACGATACTGGTAAAAAATGGATTTGTGATTCCTATATTAGTCAATAAGAGAATCCGATCGTATGAATTGAGTGAATTTACCAAAGATCATGAAAAAGAAATTTTGAAAGTCTCAGGAATTTCCGGAGTAAACTGGCATGAAGATCAGTTTCAGGTAATTGCCGGAAATGAAGTAAATGAGATGTACAAGGCACTGGAGAACAAAGGTGTTCCGACTGATGATGCGCCAGCAGCCGAGTCTCAGAGTTCTAAGAGTGTAGTATCAAAAATTATTGATTCGATTACCGGATGTATGACACCGATGATTCCTGCTCTTACAGCAGCTGGTATGATCAAAGTTGTACTTTCATTACTTACCACATTCCATCTTGTAACTGATACCAGCAGTACATATCAGGTAATCAGTATGATTGGTGATGTTACCTTTTATTTTATGCCATTCCTGATTGCTGCAAATGCGGCTAAAGTTTTCCGGGTAAATCAATCATTGGCATTGTTTATTGCAGGTGTTTACCTAAGTCCGGCATTTGTCAGTATGGTAGCTTCAGATGTTGCTATTACACTTTTTGGATTGCCGATTACAAAAGCAACGTATTCCTATTCTGTTATTCCGGTAATTCTGATGGTATGGATTACACATTATATTGAATTATTAGTAGACCGTATTACACCGAAGATGGTGAAATTGATTCTGAATCCTACGTTAGTAATTCTTATCAGTGCACCGATCGCGCTGATCGTAGTAGGACCATTGGGAACAATTATTGGTAATGGACTGGCAGTAGCAATTAACTTTTTATCTGCAAAACTTGGATTTATTATCGTTGGTATTTTGGCAGCAACTTTACCATTTATCGTTATGACAGGTATGCATCATGCTTTAACGCCAATCGGACTGAATGCAATCGCAACAGGCGGAACAGATAGTTTGATCTTCGTTTCACAGGTATGCTCTAATATTGCACAGTCTGGTTCTTCTTTTGCAGTAGCAGTGAAATCAAAAGATGAGAACATGAAGCAGCTGGCAAGTGCAGCTGGTGTATCTGCACTGATGGGAATTACAGAGCCGGCACTTTATGGTGTTACACTTAAACTTAAACGTCCGGTTGTAGCCGCAGCTATTGCAGCTGGAATTGGTGGAATTGTTGGTGGGCTTCTTCACGTATCTCTTTATATTGCTCAGAACTGTATTATGGCTATTCCTGCATTTATTGGAGAAAAGGGAATGAGTAACCTGCTCTATGGAATTATTATGATTGTTGTATCAT
>OGJH01002116.1_pt1 | contig 13849 bp, 10 predicted proteins | sample 1572021 | NCBI WGS metagenome assembly OGJH01 (sample SAMEA2582098, study PRJEB24529) | metagenome | biome: Human gut stool | place: China | collected 2011
CCTACACGACGCTCTTCCGATCTTCCTCATTTCTCCAAGGCTTTTTTGTTCCGTTTACTACCACGATCTTTTTAAATGAATCAGGGATATTTCTAAATGAATTAAATTCCTGCTTCTGCTTTTCCTCAGAGGTCATATCATAAGCCACCTGAATATAATATCTCTGACTCCCCTGATTGACCACAAAATCAACTTCAAACTGCTTTCGAGTTGTTTTTCCTTCATCATTTTTCGCATACGCCTCTACAATACCAACATCCACATTATAACCTCTGATAAGCAGCTCATTGTAAACAATATTTTCCATGATATAAGTAGGTTCCTGCTGTCTAAAATTCAATCTTGCATTTCTAAGTCCCACATCTGAAAAATAGTATTTCAGATTTGCTCCCACATATTTTCTACCTTTAATATCATATCTGTCAGCTTTAGAAATCAAAAATGCCTCTACAAGATAATCTATATGGTTGGATATGGTCTTATTGCTGTAATTGATGCCTCGTTCACTTTTAAACGTATTTGATATTTTAGTTGGGTTAGTAGGAGCTCCTATCGCAGAAGCAAGGATATCTACTAAAGTATCAATCTCATCAACATTTCGCAGCTTGTTTCGTTCTACAACATCCTTAATATAAACATTTGTGAAAATGTTTTTTAGATACTCAGCCTTTTGGCGTTCCACAGAAAACTGTAGCACTTGTGGTAAACCACCATATATCATATATTCCTCCCAAGCATCATCATAATCTCCATCGAAAGCCGCATAGAACTCTGCGAAGGACAACGGATATATTCTTATCTCATCTCCTCTGCCTCTAAATTCAGTTACAATATCACTAGATAAAAATTTCGAATTACTGCCGGTTACATACACATCAATGTTACTGATACGAAGCAAACTATTCAGCACTTCTTCAAATCGTGGCATAAACTGTACTTCGTCCAAGAGCAGATAATACTTCCGGTCATCTTCCACCCGCTCTTTAATATGCTGATAACACTTCTTTGGATCTCTCAGTTCCTCATTTTCAATGCCATCTAAAGCAATTTCAATGATGTGGTCATTATCTACACCATTTTCCAATAAATATTTCTTAAACAACACAAATAACAGGAATGATTTGCCGCATCTCCTGATTCCCGTGATAATCTTAATCATTCCGTTATCTTTTCTTATCTTTAACTGTTCAAGGTATGAATCTCTCTTAATCTCCATAGTGCTACTCCTTGTTTTTGTGCGTTGCACGTATTTTGGTAATGTTATTTTACTACTAAATTATTTTTACTTCAATAGCCATTACTATTTTTTGTGCATTTGCACTTTTTTATGTAGCAATTATAGAAGATATGCAAAAAGGATACCTACACCATGTACTATAACACGATGTAAATATCCCTTTTTCTTGATAGCTACAACACAAATAGATAAACTCTCAGAAATTAATCAATCTTTTCTCCATATCTATAATTTGACGTAGATTCCAAACACCACAAATCTTCTCCGTATGGAATATCCAATGTATGGTCCTCGCTTAACACATATTCTTTGCCATTAAGCTTAAACACACTTCCCGGCTCATAATTCATAAGCTGATACCCTGTCGCTTAGCCCGCTGTTGCGGCATTCCATGATGAGTCGGTATTGCTCATCAACAGTTCGTTTTACGGTCTGCATAAGTGTAGCCTCCATAATTGTAGTAAAATACTGGTCTACTGCTAAATCCTAACGCCGGATCATAGAGTAAAATGCTGGCATATGTGATTACTACTATTATGGCAAATATATGACCAAGGGAACATATACCCTTATATTAGGGGCTTACGAACGGGTGTGCAATCTGTCAAAACATCTCCAGAAAACACACCCATTAACAATATTCATTATGTCTATGCTCGATCTCTTAATACCAACCGAGTATTATAAATTGAGGTTCATCAATGCTAATTTCCGATTTTTTCAAGCTATAGGTTACATCATCAAAACTAATTGATTTATCATTTGTTAAAACAACATACGTAACCTGCTTTTCACCTTCAATACCTGAAACCTCTATTTTATAACTATAATTTAAGTCTTTGTAAGTATATGTTCCATCATCGTTAATAACATAATCTACCTCTAATTCTTCAAAATCAGTTTGTTTTTCATTTGACGATGGTCCACAACCACTTAAAATATTAATACAAATTAATCCAAACATAATAGCAATACCAATTTTTCTTTTCATAATAGCATTCTCCTTGAATTACTATGGAATATACGCTTGTATTGAAGAAGAACCATAAAAACTCTCCATTTCTGATATGGTTGTTGTATACACACCATAATGTCCAAGTTTTGAAGTACAACTTGTTGCACTGCCGTTTATCTGTTTTGTTGAACTTTTTCTTTGTTTCCTTCATCTGCTCAAAGGCATTATCCACCTGGCAGTTTATGGCTGATACAAGCCTGCCATTCTGTGTCTTTTCCGGAACAGTAATATATTCAAGTGCAGACTTCAAATGCTTTCCATGAAAACTGCTTCCGCAATCCTTCATATGAAGAATCTTACTGATTGTCAAGCCGCACCACCACCTCTTTAACTGTATTGTTGAGTTTTTTCATATATGCGATAAGCTGCTGTCTGTCCTCTTTTGAATACAACTCATAATTGTGATGATGCACAATCCGGTTGATATTCACACCGATATGATTTACCTCATTTATCAGCTGTTTAAGCTCTTGTCTGATTTCCAGGTAATCGTTTGGCGTCTGGCTGATTAAAAGCCTTAAATATTCTGCCTCATTCATATGAAAAACCTCTGCTTTTTCAGACAGAAGTCTGCTTTCAGCTGGTGTAAGTCTCAGCGTCTTTTTGACGCAATGAATCTTATCTGCCATTATCTGGCACCTCCCTTAACAGGCTCAGACCGGATAGAATCTGTAAGTTCCTTAACAGACTGGTCAATACCAACAAGTCCAAGTCTTTCAATGAAAGCATCTGCAAGCTGTACGGCAAGGGCTTCTATCTCTGCCGGGTATTTTGTCTGTTCAAACATCTTATCAAGTCTTATTTCATCCTGCTTTAAGCTTGCGAGCTTCACTTCCAGCGAACTCTTATCCTGTCCTTGTGAATGTTTGGATTTCGGTTTGATTTGTCAGCGCTGCCTTATCATATACCGATTTTAGGTATAAAAAAATAAGGACTAAATTAGTGCTAACCCCTTGATTTTACTGGGTTTCTCTAACTTTGTCCTTATTATAACATGGTCATCCTGAAAAGGATGAATATATTCAAATTCTGCGTGAAATTCAATAATGTCTTCAACCGTCACATTATCCTTTGCGCTGTATATATTTTTCATCCCTTAACAATTGCAGAATTCTGTTATCCGCCTCAGCACGCCGGGGATATTCTGGTGCAGCTTTCAGAATGTCAAATATCTTCTCCGGCTTATCGATAAAACATACGGCTCCCAGCTTTTCCATGTCCGCGCGCTTCCTGAAGCCCCATTCAACCATAATAAGCTTCATTCCGGAATTCTTCGCGGTCTCAATATCGACCTCTGAATCCCCGACATAAACTGCATTTGCGCGGCTTCTGTTAAGCCGGCACAGTGCTTCATTCACCATATCTGCCTCTGGCTTCTTTGCCATGCTAGGATTATCGCCGACCGCAAGTGGAACCAGCTCACCGAAGAAATGCTTGCACAGGCTCTGTGTCGCACTCTGAAGCTTGTTCGACACAACTGCGACCATATATCCATGCTCCTTAAGTCCGGTGAGCATATCAACAATTCCCGGATATGGTCTTGTGTGGTCAAGATTATGGACTGCATAATGCTTTTTAAACTCCGCAAATACCTTGTCGAAAAGCTCCTTTTCCATTCCCGGCACAACCGCGCGCTCTATGAGCTTAGCGACACCGTTTCCCACGAATGCTGTCACCTCCTCAAGCGTTCTTTCCGGCATTCCATACTGCTGTAAAGCGTGGTTGGTGCTTGCAGCAAGGTCCTCTATGGTGTAGAGCAATGTTCCGTCAAGGTCGAAGATTACAGTATCGATTTTCCCGGCAGCGATACTTTTCTCCGACATGTCATCAGACTTTAGTGTAACGTCCTTTGACATATCTGCATGCATGCAGCCTTCCCTGTCACCATCTTCTTCAGACAGCTTACATTCTGATATACTTTCCTGTGCCTCATTGCAGGCTTTATCTCTAAGAAAAATATCCTCAAGCTCACTAAACTTGTCTATGCTTCTCCAAGGCTTCTCAACCCTTCCAAGTCCATAGGCGGCATACACGATAGGTATTCCTGCCTTCTCACAAGAATCTGCATCGCCCTGCGTGTCACCTACATAGACCGCATTTTTAAGATTATTTCTCTCAATAATTTTTCTTATTGTCACATCCTTCGACGCATTCGTATCACCGAAGCACATCCAGTCGGTAAAATATTTCTGGACATCATGCACCGCAAAAACCGTATCTATATAACCTCTCTGCGCGTTGGTCACTATAAACAGCTTATATCTATGTGACAGCTTTTCAAGAGTCCTGGCAACACCCTCATACAATGCCGGCGCGTATCCTATAAGATATTCTTTCTGCCTCTTGTAGATTACACCTGTTATCTTCTCGTATTCTTCTTTCGTGCTGTTCGGATAAAAATGGAAAAATATCGTATCCATCGTCTTTCCGAACATAGCTCCAAGGCTCTTACCGTCAAAATTAATCTCCCAGTCAGTAAGCTCCGTGATGACATCGCGCCACGCATGAGCTACTGCATCCCTCACATCCCACAGAGTACCATCCACGTCAAATATTATACTGTCGAACTTATTATAATTATAATCGCCCATTATCTTCACCTTTTTCTTTTCACCTTTTTCTTTTCACCTTTTTATTTTCATCTATAACCATTCATAACCATGCAAAACTGCGTTCTGCGATTGCCTACATTCGGGCATATAAACAGTTTTATATGGCAGTGTGACCACATATGCAAAATGAAAGCCTCATAGAAGCGGTTTCGAGAATGTGGTTCTGAATAGTTACTCTTATTTTTTTCGCTTATTATACCACATGGAAATTGGTATTACCATTACAGAAATGTTATTTTGAATTTTCCTTATAAACACATGCCGCTCCAAGCTAACTTTATTGCTCATGGAAGTTCTGCCTATTACATCATATTTGATATGCTTTGGGCAGACTTTTCAGTATGTTCAGTTGCTTTTTTTTTCTGTTTCTCTGCCCATATCATCGTATTTAACATGCTTTGGGCAGACTTTTCAGCACACTTAGGCGCTTCTCCTGTGATTTTCTCTGCCCACAGCATTATATTTGACATGCTTTGGGCAGACTTTTCTGCACACTCAGGCGCTTCTCTTGTGATTTTCTCTGCCCACAGCATTATATTTGGCATGCTTTGGCAGACATTTTCGCACGCTCAGGCGCTTTTTCTGCGTTTTTCTCTGCCCACGTCATTATATTTGGCATGCTTTGGGCAGACTTTTCTGCACGCTCAGTCGCTTCTCCTGTGATTTTCTCTGCCTACAGCATTATATTTGGCATGCCCTAGGCAGACATTTTAGCAGATATGGCAAAAATATGCGCTTCCTCCCCCAGCTGTAAGCAATTAAAATTATTTTTTTTAAAAATTAAGCTTTATTACTTTGCTGCTTTATCTTATAATGTAATTATTAAATTTAGGGAGGAAATATCATGCCAAAGCTTAAGGATATTGATAAGGTACTTATTATTGGTTCAGGACCTATTGTGATAGGTCAGGCCTGTGAGTTCGATTACTCGGGAACACAGGCGTGTAAAGCACTCAGAAAGCTAGGTTATAAGATTGTTCTTGTAAACTCTAACCCTGCAACAATCATGACCGACCCTGAGACTGCAGATGTCACCTACATTGAGCCTCTTAATGTTGAACGTCTTGAACAGATTATCGCCAAGGAACGCCCGGACGCGCTGCTTCCGAATCTCGGCGGTCAGTCAGGTCTTAATCTCTGCTCAGAATTATACAAGGCAGGGGTGCTTGACAAATATAATGTCAAGGTTATCGGTGTACAGGTGGATGCCATCGAACGCGGTGAGGATCGCATTGAGTTCAAAAAGACAATGAACTCCCTCGGCATTGAGATGGCACGAAGCGAGGTTGCCTACTCTGTCGATGAAGCACTCGCCATAGCAGACAGGCTCGGATACCCGGTTGTCCTTCGTCCTGCATATACAATGGGCGGTGCAGGCGGCGGACTTGTATACAACAGGGAGGAGCTTCAGACCGTATGTGCAAGAGGTCTTCAGGCAAGTATAGTCGGCCAGGTTCTTGTGGAAGAGTCCATTCTCGGCTGGGAGGAGCTTGAGCTTGAGGTTGTACGCGACAGCGAAGGCAATATGATTACAGTATGCTTTATTGAGAACATTGATCCGCTCGGTGTGCATACAGGCGACTCCTTCTGCTGTGCCCCTATGCTCACAATATCCGAAAACTGCCAGAAGAGACTGCAGGAGCAGGCCTACAAGATTGTTGACAAGGTTCAGGTTATCGGCGGAACCAATGTACAGTTCGCACATGACCCTGTAACAGACAGAATAATAGTCATCGAAATTAACCCACGTACATCACGTTCTTCAGCACTTGCTTCCAAGGCAACCGGTTTCCCTATTGCGCTTGTCTCAGCCATGTTGGCGGCAGGTCTTACCCTGCGTGACATCCCTTGCGGAAAATACGGCACTCTTGATAAGTATGTCCCGGACGGCGACTATGTGGTTATCAAGTTCGCACGCTGGGCATTTGAAAAATTCAAGGGTGTGGAAGATAAGCTCGGAACACAGATGAGAGCTGTCGGCGAGGTCATGAGCATCGGCAAGAACTATAAGGAAGCCTTCCAGAAGGCAATCCGCAGCCTTGAAAACGGCAGATACGGTCTTGGACATGTCAAGAATTTTGACACGCTCTCCAAGGAAGAGTTATTGAAAAAGCTGGTTACACCTTCGAGCGAGCGTCACTTTATCATGTATGAGGCCCTCAGAAAAGGTGCAACGGTGGATGAGATATATGAGCTTACCAAGGTTAAGCATTATTTCATATCACAGATGAAGGAATTGGTTGACGAGGAGGAGGAGCTTCTCAAGTTCAAGGGCTCACTTCCATCGGATGAGCTTCTCACCAAGGCAAAAAAGGATGGCTTCTCAGACAAATATCTTAGCCTGCTTCTTGATGTCTCCGAGGATGATGTGCGCAGCAGACGTACAAGCCTTGGCGTTAATGAAGCCTGGGAAGGTGTGCATGTATCAGGAACCGAGAACAACGCCTACTACTACTCGACCTACAACGGCGAGGATAAGAACCCTGTTTCAAATAACAGGAAAATCATGATTCTCGGCGGCGGTCCTAACAGAATAGGTCAGGGTATCGAATTTGACTACTGCTGTGTTCATGCCTCACTCGCACTCAAAAAACTGGGATTTGAGACAATTATTGTAAACTGTAATCCTGAGACTGTATCGACTGATTATGATACCTCGGACAAGCTCTACTTTGAGCCGCTTACACTTGAAGATGTATTAAGCATATATAACAAGGAGAAGCCTCTCGGTGTCATCGCACAGTTCGGTGGTCAGACACCTCTCAATCTTGCGGCTTCGCTTGAGAAAAACGGTGTGAAAATTCTCGGAACCTCACCTGCCGTAATCGACCTTGCAGAGGACAGAGACCAATTCCGCGCCATGATGGATAAGCTTGAAATTCCTATGCCTGAATCAGGCATGGCGACAACCGTGGATGAAGCCATCAGCATCGCCAATGAAATAGGCTACCCTGTCATGGTTCGTCCTTCATACGTTCTTGGCGGACGCGGAATGGAAGTGGTATATGATGACGAGAGCATGAGCGACTATATGAAGGCTGCTGTCGGTGTAACACCTGACCGCCCTATCCTCATTGACCGTTTCCTCAATAATGCCCTCGAGTGTGAGTCCGATGCCATAAGCGATGGCACACATGCCTTCGTTCCTGCAGTAATGGAGCACATTGAGCTTGCCGGCGTACACTCAGGAGACTCAGCCTGCATCATTCCATCTGTACACATTTCAGAGGAAAATGTACGTCTTATCAAGGAATACACACGCAGAATTGCCGAGGAAATGCATGTAAAGGGTCTTATGAACATGCAGTATGCCATTGAAAAAGGAAAGGTATATGTGCTTGAGGCTAACCCAAGAGCTTCCCGTACAGTACCTCTCGTCTCAAAGGTCTGCGATATAAGAATGGTTCCTATTGCAACGGATATCATCACAAGCGAGCTTACCGGAAGACCATCTCCGATTCCGGCAATGAAGGAAAGACACATTCCATACTATGGTGTGAAGGAAGCTGCCTTCCCATTCAATATGTTCCCGGAGGTCGACCCGATACTCGGACCTGAGATGCGCTCTACAGGTGAGGTGCTCGGTCTTTCATCCCACTATGGTGAAGCCTTCTACAAGGCAGAGGAAGGCGTATCCTCCAAGCTTCCGCTTGAGGGAACAGTCCTCATCTCTGTTAACCGCAAGGATAAGGAGGAGGTTGTCGATGTCGCAGGAAGCTTCGTAAACGATGGCTTCAAGGTTCTCGCAACAGGCGGAACCTATGACCTTATCGCCGAGGCTGGTTTACCTGTCACAAAGATTAAAAAGCTCTACGAGGGTCGTCCTAACATACTCGATGCCATAACTAACGGCGAGATTGATTTGATAATCAACTCCCCTGTCGGCAAGGAAAGCGTACACGATGACAGCTACTTAAGAAAGGCTGCCATCAAGGCAAGAATACCTTACATGACAACCATGGCTGCGGCAAAGGCAACCGCTGAAGGAATAGCCTATGTTAAAAAGAATGGTTCGTCTGAGGTAAGGTCGCTTCAGGAGCTCCACAGCCTTATCACGGATAAATAAAGCTTAAAATAACACCTAAATGCAGGCATAGTCAGACAGACAACAAAAAAAGGACAATATCATTCAAAAAAGATAATTTAATCTGAATGATATTGTCCTTTTAATATTCTGGTTCCAAGTTCAAAAGCCTAATCGTATTAGCACGAACGGCTTTTGGAACTTTTGACCATGATATCTTCTTATTTTTATACCCTGTAATAGGAAACCAGAATTATATTTTCAAACCAGCAGTTACCAGTTATTGCTTATCTGTTTCCGATAGTCGCAATATCTATAGGAGTCATGTGCTGCTTATCCTGAACCTCAAGGCTTGTGATAAGCGCATGAGCTGTATCAAGTGATGTGAGAACATTGACACCTGTCTCGATTGCATGACGGCGGATTAAGAAGCCGTCACCGCTGTGCTCAATACCGTTAGACGGGCTGTCTATTACAATGTCGATCTTGTGCTCAAGAATGAGGTCGAGAAGTGTCGGTGCCTCCTGCTCAAGCTTGTTGACCTTGATTGCATTTACGCCTCTCTCGTTCAGATACTTGGCTGTTCCGAGAGTTGCATATATCTTGTAGCCGAGCTTCTCAAAACGCTGTGCTATGTCAACAACATCCGGCTTATCCTCATCCTTGACGGTAATGATAATCTGTTTGTGCTTCGGAAGATTAACCCCGGCACCCTGGAATGCCTTGTAAAGAGCCTCATTGAACTGCTTAGCAATACCAAGACACTCACCTGTTGACTTCATCTCAGGTCCGAGGCTTATGTCAGCGCCTCTGATTTTTTCAAATGAGAATACAGGCATCTTAATTGCGATGTAATCTGCCTTAGCCTGAAGTCCCGGTGTGTAACCCATGCTCTTTATTGTGTGACCTGTTATTACGCGGGTTGCGAGCTTAACAATAGGAATTCCCGTAACCTTGCTGATATACGGAACAGTTCTTGATGAACGAGGGTTTACCTCGATTACATACACATCATCATGGCTTACGATAAACTGAATATTGATAAGTCCCTTTACATGAAGGGCTCTTGCAAGCTTGCCTGTGTAATCCTCAAGCGTTGCGATAACCTTGTCGTTAAGGCTCTGTGCAGGATATACCGAAATAGAGTCTCCTGAGTGGATACCCGCTCTCTCGATATGCTCCATTATACCCGGAATAAGGATGTCCTCGCCATCACATACGGCATCGACCTCTATTTCCTTTCCGACAATATACTTATCTACAAGTACAGGATGCTCCTGAACCTGTCTGTTGATGATATTCATAAATTCAACCACATCATCATCCGATACCGCAATCTGCATTCCCTGTCCGCCAAGTACATAGGAAGGTCTTACAAGTACAGGATAACCAAGCTCATGAGCAGCATTTAATGCCTCATCAACGGTAAATACTGTGTGTCCCTTCGGTCTTGGAATAGCACACTTTTCAAGAATCTCGTCAAAAAGCTCTCTGTCCTCGGCAGCGTCAACGTCCTCGGCACTTGTTCCGAGAATAGGAACTCCCATCTCCATAAGGCTCTTGGTGAGCTTAATCGCCGTCTGTCCACCGAACTGGACTACAGCTCCGTCCGGCTTCTCCAGCTCAACGATATTCTCAACATCCTCCGGTGTGAGCGGCTCAAAGTAAAGCTTGTCCGCAATATCGAAGTCCGTACTTACAGTCTCAGGGTTGTTATTTACAATGATTGTCTCATAGCCTTCCTGCTTGAATGCCCATGTACTGTGAACCGAGCAGTAATCAAACTCAATACCCTGACCAATTCTGATAGGACCTGAACCAAGTACAAGAACCTTCTTATCAGGATGTGTCTTTATGACCTCATTCTCACTCTTAAAGCATGAATAATAGTAAGGTGTCGTCGCCTCGAACTCTGCCGCACAGGTATCAACCATCTTGAATGCCGCATGGATGCCATACTCATTTCTGAGTGCCTTGATATCTTTTGCGGTCCTTCCGGTAAGCTTTGCGATTACATTGTCAGGGAACTCTATTCTCTTAGCCTCTAAAAGAAGCTCCTTGGTAAGCGGCTGTGTCTTAAGGGCATTCTCCATCTCAACAAGAATTGCAAGCTTATCTATAAACCATACATCAATCTTGGTTATATCATGGATTGTCTCGTAGGTAACGCCTCTTCTTATCGCCTCCGCAATAACGTAGATTCTTCTGTCATCTACTCTGTTTAACATCTCGGTAATCTCTTCGTCTGAATATCCGGAATAATCCTCATTCATAAGGCAGTCCACATGCTGCTCAAGTGAACGGATAGCCTTCATAAGTGCACCCTCAAAGTTAGTGCAGATACTCATTACCTCACCGGTTGCCTTCATCTGTGTTGTGAGCTTTCTTGAAGCGTGGATAAATTTATCAAAAGGAAGTCTCGGAATCTTAACTACGCAGTAGTCAAGCGCAGGCTCGAAGCTTGCGTAAGTCTTTCCCGTAATTGCGTTCTTAATCTCATCAAGTGTATATCCAAGTGCAATCTTAGCCGCAACCTTGGCGATAGGATAACCTGTTGCCTTGGAGGCAAGTGCGGATGAACGGCTTACTCTTGGATTAACCTCGATTACACAGTACTCAAAGCTTGTAGGATGAAGTGCGAACTGAACATTACATCCGCCTGTAATCTGAAGCTCATTTATAATGTTGAGCGCAGATGAACGGAGCATCTGATACTCTTTATCCGAAAGTGTCTGGCTAGGTGCGACAACGATACTGTCTCCGGTGTGGACTCCGACAGGGTCTAAGTTCTCCATGTTACATACCGTGATGCAGTTGCCGGCGCTGTCACGCATAACCTCGTACTCGATTTCCTTCCAGCCTGCGATACATCTCTCTACAAGCACCTGTCCAACTCTTGAAAGACGAAGACCGTTAGAGAGAATCTCGACTAACTCCTCCTCATTCTTGGCGATACCGCCGCCGCTTCCTCCGAGTGTGTAAGCAGGACGAAGGACAACCGGATAACCGATTTTATTCGTAAATTCAATACCATCCTCAACATTCTCAACAACAAGTGAAGGCGCGCAAGGCTCACCAATCTTCTCCATTGTAGTCTTGAATTCAAGTCTGTCCTCCGCCTTCTTGATTGTGAGTGCTGTTGTACCGATGAGCTTTACATTGTGCTCCTCAAGGAAGCCTGTCTCTGCAATCTCCATCGCAAGGTTAAGACCAGCCTGACCTCCGAGTGTAGGAAGAATGCTGTCCGGCTTCTCCTTTATGATAATCTGTTCAAGAGACTTTATTGTGAGAGGCTCGATATACACCTCATCAGCGATATCCTTATCTGTCATAATCGTAGCCGGGTTGGAGTTTACAAGTACTACCTCAATGCCCTCCTCCTTGAGAGAACGGCATGCCTGTGTTCCCGCATAATCAAACTCAGCGGCCTGTCCGATTACAATAGGACCTGAACCGATAACCAATACTTTTTTAATATCCTTATTCTTAGGCATTATCTTGCACCTCCCATCATCTCTATGAATCTGTCAAAAAGAAATCCTGTATCAAGAGGACCTGCACATGCCTCCGGGTGGAACTGGACTGTATACACGTTCTTCTTAATATATGAAAGTCCTTCGTTCGTACCGTCATTTACATTGCAGAAGCTCGGAACCGCAAGGTCAGCGGAAATCGTCTTTTCATCGACAACATATCCGTGGTTCTGGCTGGAAATGTATACCTTTCCAGTCTTTAAATCCTTAACCGGATGATTTGCCCCTCTGTGTCCGTACTTCATCTTATGTGTATCCGCTCCTGTCGCAAGTGCCATGAGCTGATGTCCGAGACAGATTGCAAAAATAGGAACTCCGGACTCATAGAGCTTACGGACTTCATCGATTATCGTTCCGCAGTCCTTCGGGTCTCCGGGACCGTTTGAAAGCATAATTCCGTCAGGATTGTCGGCAAGTATCTCTTGTGCCGTGGTTCTCGCAGGATATACCGTAACCTTGCAGCCTCTCTTATTAAGGCTTCTTGCAATATTTCTCTTAGCACCAAAATCCATAAGTGCAACCTTATAACCATCTCCGTCAAGCACATACTTCTCGGCACAGGTGACCTTGTCGACAACATTTCCCGTGCGGTATTCCTTAATCTTAGGAATAACCTCATCAAGCTGATAATTTTCATTTGTGGTTATCATGCCGTTCATGGTACCCTTTTCACGGAGGATTTTAGTAAGAGCTCTGGTATCAATACCTGAAATACCGGGGATATCATTAACTTCAAGGAAATTCTGGATGGTATCTTCACTTCTGAAATTACTAGGGATTCTCGATAACTCCCTGACAATAAATCCGTCCGGCCATGGTCTCCCGGACTCCATATCTGCATGACATATTCCATAATTACCAATCAAAGGATATGTCATTACTACCGCCTGTCCGGCATAAGAAGGGTCAGTCAGCACCTCCAAATATCCGGTCATTGAGGTATTAAAAACTATCTCGCTGATGACTTCTCTCGCAGAACCGATACTGGTTCCCTCAAATACATTTCCGTCCTCAAGAATCAGAAAAGCTTTCATTATACCACCATTAATCCTTTCCATCTGTACTTTAAGCTGTTTCTAAGCATGCAGATTTCTCTGCATAAAAATTCAGTAATAATGTATATTTGATGTATTGCCTGTATAAAAATGCATTATTCCCTAAATTTTCTCAAAAAAAAAGACAGCTATACGGAGGTTATATCCTTACTGCCCGGATATCTCCTTGTGTCTTTTCCTCTAAGTTGACAAAAGTTTACCACAAAGTCATGCTCATTGCAAGCACAAATTTATTTTTCTTCGCAAGCTATAATCTCTTTTACATATTCCTCGTTCTTGTCGGTGAGCTTCGATATCTGTGCGGCTGTAAGACCGTTATTTAAAGTGTACCCCTTGTCAAGGACAAATTAAGAAGAAGGGATTTGTTCTTTCT
>OGJH01002117.1_pt1 | contig 13845 bp, 10 predicted proteins | sample 1572021 | NCBI WGS metagenome assembly OGJH01 (sample SAMEA2582098, study PRJEB24529) | metagenome | biome: Human gut stool | place: China | collected 2011
TGTACTGGCTCATATCAGCGGAAAGCTGCGTATGAACTTTATCCGTATTCTTCCGGGAGACAAAGTAACCATCGAGCTGTCCCCATACGATCTGGACAAGGGACGTATTATCTGGAGAGATAAATAAGAAATACGATAAAAAAAGCCATCCGGCATGCCGGATGGCTTTTTCTCTGTGTGTGTTTCTCTGTATTCATCCCCAATAACAGTAACCGTTCTACAGAACAAAGATTTCGATCACCGGCCTTCAGATTTCTGACAGCCACAAAGCAAGCACCAGTCTGCAAACCCTGCAGCATCCGCGGCGGCGGGCATCTGAATTTCTTTTCAGTCCCTTTTGAAACCTTCCAGATGTATTATGCAATATTTTAATAGAAAAAGCAATGAAAAAAGTATAAAATTTTATGAAAACTTTTTGTAAAAACCAGGAGAATTTGTGCACTTTTGAAACAAAATTTTTAAACCGTCAGAAAAAAAAGAAAAAGTGAAAAGACAGGAGAAAAGAGCGGCCGGAAAACCGTGAAAATGACAGATGAGGGCTCGAAAGCGACAGAAGAATATATGTTTGTGAATTCTGTGTGAAGTTGAAATATTTGGTTGAATTCTCAAAATAATGTGATACAATGCAATAGAGAAACTTTACGGAGAAATTTTACCGGGAAGGATCTCCTGTGCGGTGCGGTAAAATCCATGTACCGGCAGAAATCAGGGAAACATTTTATGAAACAGCAGGCTGCAGTCTGAAAAAAATTCGGATCTGCAGCAATGGCATCGCTGCTCCTTACAGATAACAGGAAAGGAAAATGTGCAATGACAAAAAGGGGAAAGAAAAAAGGCCTTGTTGCAGCATTGAGCGTAGTTGCAGTGATTGTTTTACTTGCCGCTGCATATGGAATCTTCTGTCTGATCATCGAGGATGACAAAATCTGGGCAGATGCTTCTATTAACGGAGTAAACATTCAGGGAATGAGCAAAAAAGAAGCTGCGCAGACAGTAGAACAGAAGTTTGAAGAAGATTATAAAGATACAGCTGTTACCGTTGAGCTGGATGGTCAGCAGTATACGATGAACGTATTTCCAATGCTGGGGATGGATGCTTCCGCAGAAATTGAAAAAGCATATGAAAAAGGCCATGGAAATCTTCTGGTTCGCGGTCTGGAGTGGGTCGAGATGAAATGGGGAAAGGCAGAGAAGCTTTCCTATGATGTGCAGCCGACTGCGACCCATCCAGATGAGGTGGAAGGAATTGTACAGGCATCCGGCATTCAGGATTACAACTCCATGCAGGATACTACATATGAAGTAACAGATACCGGCCTGATCGTGCATAAAGGCATTTCCGGAACCAGACCGGATGTGGATGCCTTAAAACAGCAGATCCAGACGAATGTGACAGCAATGAATTTCCAGGATGTAATTTCCTGCCCGACGGCAGAAAATCAGCTGACAGAACCGGATTTTGCCGGAATTGCAAGCCAGATTTATACCGATCCCGTCAATGCGACGCTGGATCCGGATAACGGATATTCCGTTGTGGCATCGAAAAACGGAACCTCAATGAATGCGGACAATGCGAAAGCCGAGTATGAGAGTGCAGAAGAAAATACGGATATCACGATTCCGTTTACATTTACCGAGCCGGAGATTACAACCGAGAAGATGAACGCAAACCTGTTTAAAGACACGCTTGGAAGTTACAGCTCCAGCGCAGCGGGTGGAACGAGCGGAAGAATTCACAACGTCGGACTTACGGCATCTATATGCAACGGACAGATTGTTCTGCCGGGAGAAACCTTCTCTTTTAATGGTGTCGTAGGTGATAGAACGGCGGAAAAAGGATATCAGGAGGCAGCAGGCTATCAGGATGGCAAAGTCGTCCAGGTACTTGGAGGAGGCGAATGTCAGGTGTCTTCCACACTGTTTTCCGCTATTTTGTATACAGACCTTGATGTGTTGGAAAGAGCCAACCATTCGATGCCGGTACATTATGTGCCGTCAGGAATGGATGCAACCGTATTCTGGGATTCACCGGATTTCAAATTTGAAAATAATCATAAGTATCCGGTGAAAATTGTGATGAATATGGACAGCAGTGATACACTGACCGTAAAAATTCTCGGAACAAAAGAAAACGACTATACCATTGAGCCAAGGGTAGAGCAGATCGATGAGATGAGTAATGTAACGTATCGTGATTATAAAGATGCAAGCGGAAATGTAGTAAAATCAGAATCCGTATGCGCAAGCAAATACAAACCGCTGAACTCAGGATCATGATGCAAAAAAGATGTTACCTGTAAAAAACAGGCGGGATAGAGAAGAGAAATCTGTCCCGCCTGTTTTTTTCTTACCGGTGGGAGAGATGAAAAAATGCACAGAAAAAGAGCAAAAAAAAATGAAAAAATATGTAAAAAATTTCTTGCATTTCCGGGAACAAAATGCTATACTATAAAACGAACTTTTGCGCGTGGACTTTTTTCTAACCCACAAAAAGAAAACGCATTCCAAAAGTTTACAACAGAAAATTCCCCTACACGGGGCGCTAAGGAGCAAAGAAAGGAGGATTCATCATGAAGGTTAGATCTTCTGTAAAACCGATCTGCGAGAAATGCAAAGTTATCAAAAGAAAAGGTAGCATCAGAATCATTTGTGAGAATCCAAAGCACAAACAGCGCCAGGGCTAATCCGTCATTAGGCTTGATCGTAATTGTGCAGATTTTAAGTGCGGCTGCAGCTGACTCTCGCCAGAATTCTTTTTTCTGCTTTTAATATTATAAAGTGAGACACCTGGCAAGTTGCAGCCAGGACACCTCCGGCGGGTGGACGCGCGGAGCGCAGACATCCCTTATAATATTGCTTAATACTCCGATCTGTCAGGTGGCAGAAGGAGAAAGGTCGTGCGAACACGGCTGGATACACGCATACCTGTATCCCAATTAGGAAAATATTAATGTTTTAGAAAAATGGAGGACAAAGTACATGGCTCGTATAGCTGGTGTAGACTTACCAAGAGACAAACGTGTTGAGATTGGTCTGACCTATATCTACGGAATCGGTAGAACAAGTGCAGATCGTATCTTAAAAGAAGCTGGAGTAAATCCGGACACACGCTGCAGAGATTTGACAGACGATGAAGTAAAGAGACTCAGCGCAGTTATCGATGAGAGTCAGGTTGTAGAAGGAGATCTTCGTAGAGAAATCGCTATGAACATCAAACGTCTGCAGGAGATCGGATGCTACAGAGGTATCCGTCATCGTAAAGGACTTCCGGTTCGTGGCCAGAAGACCAAAACAAACGCTAGAACTCGCAAGGGTCCTAAGAGAACTGTTGCTAATAAGAAGAAATAATTCGTAACAAATAATTGATTATATATAGGAAAGTGTAGGTTAGTTTTAAAATGGCAAAGACAACCAGAAAAGCGACTACTAAACGTCGTGTTAAGAAAAACGTTGAACACGGACAGGCACATATCCAGTCTTCTTTTAACAACACAATTGTTACTCTGACAGACAGCGAAGGAAACGCTCTTTCATGGGCAAGTGCTGGTGGTCTGGGATTTAGAGGTTCAAGAAAATCTACCCCTTATGCAGCACAGATGGCAGCAGAGACTGCAGCTAAGGCAGCAATCCCACACGGTTTAACATCTGTAGATGTTATGGTAAAAGGACCTGGTTCAGGTCGTGAGGCAGCAATCCGTGCGTTGTCTGCATGTGGTATTGACGTAACAAGCATCAGAGACGTGACACCGGTTCCACACAATGGATGTAGACCGCCAAAGCGTCGTCGTGTATAATTTGCATTTTTATATGACAATGAATTGATGATTAATTATTATAGGAGGAAAATGACATGGCAAGAGATATGACGCCAGTATTGAAGAGATGTAGAACTCTCGGCTTGGATCCACAGTTCTTAGGAATTGACAAAAAGTCCAACAGAAATGTTAGACAGGGAAGAAAGCCTAGCGAGTATGGACTTCAGTTAAAAGAGAAGCAGAAAGCAAAATTTATTTATGGTGTATTAGAGAAACCATTTAGAAATGATTTTGCAAAGGCACAGAAATTAAAATATGGTACAACAGGTGAGAACCTTCTCATTCTTTTAGAGCTTCGTTTGGACAACGTATTGTTCCGTATGGGATATGGTCGTACAAGAAAAGAAGCTCGTCAGATCGTAGGTCATAAGCACGTATTAGTAAATGGTAAATGTGTAAACATCCCATCATATGAAGTTAAGCCGGGTGATGTGATCGAAATCAAAGAGAAGCACAAAGGAGCTCAGAGATATAAGGATATCCTTGAAGTAACAGATGGCCGTCTTGTTCCTGATTGGCTTGAGGCAGATCATGAGAAGCTTTCTGGTGTCGTTAAGGAAATCCCAACAAGAGAGCAGATTGATGTTCCTGTAAATGAAGTGCTTATCGTCGAGTTGTATTCTAAATAATAACTCGCAGATCAGGTAAGCATTGAACCCCAAAAGGAGGTACTGGGAGTGCTTGATTTTAAAGAACCAAATATTAAGATTGCAGATATTTCAGAAGATAAGAAATATGGACGTTTTGTAGTAGAACCATTGGAGCGTGGTTATGGTACAACTCTTGGAAATTCTCTGAGAAGAATCATGCTTTCATCATTGCCGGGTACAGCAGTTAGTCATATTCGTATTGACGGAGTTGGTCATGAGTTTTCAGCAATTCCTGGTGTGAAGGAAGACGTTACTGAGATTATTATGAACATCAAGAGTCTGGCAATCAAGAATAACAGTGAGACCGATGAGGTCAAGACTGCTTATATCGAGGCCTCCGGCGAGGGTGTGGTCAGAGCGTCTGATATTCAGGTGGATTCTGATATCGAGATCATGAATCCGGATCAGGTGATTGCTACATTGAGTGGTGGTCCTGACTGCAAACTTTACATTGAGATGACAATTGTAAATGGTCGCGGATACGTAAGTTCTGATAAGAACAAACGTGAAGATTTACCGATCAATGTTATCGCAATCGATTCTATCTTTACTCCGGTAGAGAGAGTTAATATCAAGGTTGAGAATACTCGTGTTGGTCAGATTACAGATTATGATAAGCTGACATTAGATGTATTTACAGATGGTACAATTGAGCCAAGTGATGCAGTAAGTCTTGCTGCAAAGGTATTATCCGATCACTTGAGATCATTTATTGACCTATCTGATAAGAGTTCTCGTATTCAGGTTATTGCGGCTGAAGAAGAGAATAGCAAAGACAAAGTGTTGGAAATGAATATTGATGAATTAGAGCTTTCCGTTCGTTCATACAACTGCTTGAAGAGAGCAGGAATCAACACTGTTGAGGAACTTTGCAACCGTACATCGGAAGACATGATGAAAGTTAGAAACCTTGGACGTAAATCTTTGGAAGAAGTATTGTCTAAGCTTAAGGAGTTAGGTCTTTCCTTGAACTTGGGAGATGAATAATTAGGAGGTAAGCACAATGGCAGGCTATAGAAAACTTGGAAGAACTTCCAGCCAGAGAAAAGCTTTGCTTCGCAATCAGGTGACAAATTTGTTGTATCATGGCAGCATTGTTACTACTGAGGCAAAAGCGAAAGAGATTCGTAAAATCGCAGAGGGAATCATTGCTCTGGGTGTTAAGGAATGCAATAATTACGACACTGTAACCGTTACTGCTAAGGTTGCCCGCAAGGACAAAGATGGTAAGCGTGTGAAAGAAGTCGTTGATGGTAAGAAGGTAACACAGTTTGATGAAGTAGAGAAGGAGATCAGAAAGGATCAGCCATCCAGACTGCATGCTCGTAGAAAGATGCAGAAGGTTCTTTACAACATCACTGAGGTTCCGGCAGAGATGCAGGGACGCAAGAGTGGTACTAAGACTGTTGATGTTGCAGCATTTGTTTTGGATGATCTTGCACCAAAGTATGCTGAGCGCAATGGTAATGGTGGTTATACCCGTATCGTGAAGATTGGTCAGCGTAAGGGTGATGCTGCTATGCAGGTACTCATTGAGTTAGTATAATTTTAATATTGCTCTTAATAGAAAGAGGTATTGCAGAAATTTTCTGTGGTACCTTTTTTTTGTATAGGAAAATGCTGTTATGTAGCGTGACATCACCAAGAATTGCTTTAGCAATTCTTGTAAAGCAAAGCGCTGGCTTTGCTTTTTTGGTATAGGTGATTTGGCGAAATTGTCATTTTTCTGTGAAAAAGCTAACATATAAATGACAAAAAACAGCGTTAATATAAGGGAAAATGTGGTAGGAGCGGTTGAAAGACGGCGAAGAAATATTTACAAAAACAGATGAAAGTGTTACAGAGTCTTCAACATTTTCATCCAAAAAGAAAAGAGGAATATAGAATTTATGAAAAGATTATTATCATTTGTATTATCGGCAGCATTAATAGTGAGCGGGACGTATGCAGCAAATAGCATGCATATTTCTGCAGATGAAGCATCTTCAGGAGTAGGGTCAAGTGCCACGCCACAGACAGAATTAGATCCGGCATCCAGCCCCCAGATTACGAAAGAGCCGGGTGCAGTTCCGGATGACACACCACAGGTTAGTGGGCAGCCAACCGCAAAACCAGGTGATGCACCACAGGTTAGTGAGCAGCCAACGACAGTGCCGGGCAACACACCGCAGGTTAGTGAGCAGCCAACGACAGTGCCGAGCAACACACCGCAGGCTTCAGTAGAACCTAGTGCAACACCACAGGTTACAGAAGTAACCGCGCCGATAGCGCCACAGGTAACACAGATCAAAGGTGGTTCTAAGCGCGTCAAGTTATATTGGACAGAACAAAAAGATGCGAGCGGATATTATATTTACTATTCGACGAGTAAGGCAGGGACATATATAAGAACAAAAACAATTACCAATCCCGGTACTTGCAAATATGTCAAAAAATCTTTAGAGCAAAATAAAACTTATTACTTTAAAATATCTGCCTATACTATGAACGCCAATGGCCTGCCGGTAGAAGGAGAGCTTTCGCAAGCCTACGCTGCTAAGACTATAACGGTAAGTGCGACATCGAAAGGTGCAAGAAAGTATTCCAGCACAGCAAAATTTAAGAAGTCTCCGGCATATAAGAAATATGCATTTTTGCGTAAAGCAAACTATACGAAAAGCTTTGCTATACCAGGGATGAAAACAACCAATGTAGCAGGTTTCGCCAATAATCGAATGTTTCCACAAGGAGGCTGCACAGCAGGGGCCTATATGCTTGTATCAGCATACGCATATAATGGAGAGGATGAATCTGTCATCTACGTATTAAGCCGGTCTTCAAAATCATATATTACGACGTTGGTTATGCCAAATAAGACAAAAATTGACGCAATGGCGTATGATGGCAAGAATGTGTGGCTGACACAAGGGAAAAAAGTTGTACGTTTTTCATATGAGATGATCTCTAAAGCGGTAGCGTCAGGGAACTCATACACGGAATTAGCTGCGTTTGATGAAACTTATTCCATAGCAACAAATGGTTCTTATATGGCATACAGAGATCATGTATTGTGGATTGGAGCTTATAATTCGAAGCTTGCAACGAGAATGTATGGCTATGTAGTGCAAACCAATACAACAGGTGCAGTATCGCTGACACGTAAATATTATATGGCAATGCCAAATCGAACGAGAGCTGTATCCTTTGACGCGAATGGTTATATGTATGTGGTGAGAAGTTCTCAGTCAAATAACAAACAGTCCGGCTATTTGTCCCAGATTCGCACCTATAAGCCTGCATTTTCGATGCCGGCAGCGTCAGGCGGTGTGGCAAAAAAAGCGTATACGAAGAAGACTACAATTCCACCAAGAGCCTGTGGAAGTATGATATATGGACAATATTTATATACAGTATTTTCCGGTTGTAAATATTCGAAATGCACTTATAAGGTCGATCGGGTAATTGCGATCAAGTTGACAAGGATGCGGTAGGTACATGCGTTGCCTATGACGATGTATGCTTTAAGAGTAAACTGTGATCAGGCTGACTAGTTGTGGTAAGTACATGCATTGCTTATGACGATGTACGCTTTAAGAGTAAACTGTGATCAGGTTGACTAGTTGTGGTAAGTACATGTCCTTAGATTATATCTTTATCGCTATAGGAAGATTATAAATACCATCCTTTTTGCAATGGGAAAAGGATGGTATTTTTTTGCGGAATCTGTTACTATAGGGATGGCTTTTTACAATGGCGGGTAGGTGCAGTAGTGGTTAAACTCGACTTTGAATTACAGCATCTATCTGAGTCGGCAGATTTATATATTTGCACACGTGGTATAAATTTGTCAGAATAGCATGTGTGCGGAAATGAGGACAAAATGACAAAGAAAGAGTATGCTGGGTATGAGTATGTGGAAAATGGTGTGTGTGCTGCACAGGGATTTACGGCTAATGGATTGAATTGCGGTATTAATCCGGTAAAAACAAAAAATGATCTTGGAATGATATTTAGTGAGAAGGAATGTACAGCAGCAGCAGTATATACTCAAAATAAAGTGAAGGGTGCACCTATTTTGGTGACGAAAGCAAATCTTGCGCAAAGTGGTGGCAAAGCACAGGCAGTGATCGTGAATTCGAAGAATGCGAATACCTGTAATGCCAATGGCGTAGAAGTGGCAAATGCCGTTTGTAAGTTAACAGCTGACGAATTGGGGATTACAGCAGATCGTGTTATTGTTGCTTCAACCGGTGTCATCGGAGCACCAATGTCTGTAGAGCCGTTTGCAAATGCTATGCATGAACTCGCAGAGGGATTAAGCATCGATGGACACGATGCTGCGGCAAAAGCAATTATGACAACAGATACCGTACAGAAAGAGGTTGCAGTAGAATTTCTTTTGGATGGTAAGAAATGTAGACTAGGTGGCATGGCAAAAGGTAGCGGCATGATCCATCCTAATATGGCTACCACTCTTAACTTTATCACGACGGATGTGGCAATTTCCGGAGAAATGATACAGGCGGCATTATCAGAAATTGTTAAAGTTACATACAACTGTTTGAGTATAGATGGTGATACTTCCACAAATGACATGGTTAGTGTTATGGCAAATGGTTTAGCCGGAAATGCAGAGATTACCGAGAAAAATGCTGATTTTGATCTGTTAAAAAAAGCATTGTACGTTGTTATGGAGAATATGACCAAAATGTTGGCAGCAGATGGAGAGGGTGCTTCTAAATTTTTAGAATGCTCTTGTGATGGCGCACCGGATCAGGAAACAGCAATTGTTGTGGCGAAGAGTGTAATCCGATCCCCATTGTTTAAATGTGCTATGTTCGGAGAAGATGCTAACTGGGGAAGAATACTTTGCGCAATTGGTTATGCGGAAGCGGAGTTCGATATTGACAAAGTGGCAGTAGAGTTGGAGTCAGAAGTCGGAACAGTAGCAGTATGTAAAAATGGCGCAGGGGTTGCTTTTTCCGAGGAAGAAGCGGCCAAAATATTGAACAAAGATGAAATTTATATTCATGTTCATTTGAATCAGGGTGAAGCATCTGCTAAGGCATGGGGCTGTGATCTTACATACGATTATGTGAAAATAAACGGAGATTACCGCTCTTGATAAACAGGGACAGCCGTTTGTGATAACGGGAGTTTATTATTCCTGGCAGACGGACGGAAAGTTAAGTGCTGTGTGCCTCCCAAAACTTGAGCAAGTGTTCAGTCATAGTCTCAGGGGTGACTGTATAATGCGGAAACCACTCACGTGGGAAGAGGGATTGATAACTGCCCTGCAAAAAACGATCGTCTAATAAAAGGATACAACCATAGTCCTGCTCGGTACGGATGACACGTCCGGCTGCTTGCAGGACTTTATTCATGCCCGGATATTGGTATGCATAAGAAAAACCATGTCTGGTGTTTCTTATTGTTGCTTCGTCGTTTTCAGAACCTGTTGAAAATGATGAAATTTCCCCGTCAAAAAATTGTCGATAGAGTTCATTTTCATTGCAAACCATTGGTAGACCTGTTCCCACAATCACAGCACCTATCAGGCGTTCTGCCTTCAAATCTATTCCTTCGCTAAATATTCCGCCCAAGACGCATAATCCTACAGTCGTTGTGGTGGGAGATTCTGAAAAATGCGCCAGAAACTCTTCTCGTTCTTGCTCATCCATTGTGGCATTTTGTGTAAGCAGAGTCAGATCTTGACTGGCATCAGAGGAGGCGATCATATCATAGATATCCTGCAGCATCTTATAGGATGGAACAAAGACCATATAGTTGCCCGATCTGGCATGCACAAATCGTAATATATAGTCTACAATTCGGGCATACATTGCAGCTCCGCGTCGACTGTATTTAGTGCTGACATCTCGACCGACCAGTAATAGTCGGTTGTGACTAGGGAACGGTGATGGGGCATAGATAGCGTAATCTTCAGGGCGGCTTGCCAGTTGCTCTCTATAGTATTGAATAGGAAGCAGTGTTGCAGAGAAAAAAATAGCGGAGCGTCCCATGGCAAGGTACTGTTCCAGGTTGGCAGATGGATTCATACATTGTAAATGAACACAGAAATTGCTGTTATCATTATAGTCGCAATAAATCAGATAGTGTTCATCAACCAACTCATATACATTTACAAAGGAACGGATGTTAAAGTAAAAATCCAGTAATTGGCTAAATTGTTCCTCCGATAATTTTTTCTCACTGAAAGAGGGATCTTGTAAAAACTCATCCATTACACTTTGAAGTCGAAGTAAGCGTCCTAACAAAGCATCTGTCATAGACAGTGTGCAGATGAGAAGTTCGTCACATTGTCTTTTCAGATCTAAAAGTGCACGATTTACACTTTCTAAAGAAGCTGTGATCTTTTTGCTTTTGGTTTTAAGGAGACGTTTGGTCTCTAACACGTCTTCTTTGATCAAAACTGCAGAGTACATATCGCGGGCACGGTCAACCAAATTGTGTGCTTCATCTACTAAAAAAAGATTCGCTGTACTTCCGGCAGCGCCATCTGAAAAAAAGCGTTTGAGGTGGCTATCCGGGTCAAAGGCATAATTATAGTCGCCGATCACAGCATCGCACCAAAGAGAAGCATCCAGACTGAGCTCGAAAGGACATACTTCATGTTTTAAGGCGTATTGCGTTATGATATCACGAGTGATCTGTGATTCGTGAGTGATAAGATCATATACGGCATCGTTAATACGGTCAAAATGACCTTTGGCACGTTCGCAATTTGCCGGATGACAGTTTGCTTTCTCTAGAATGCAGATTTTATCTTTGGCAGTTAAGGTGATACTTTTGAGGGCTGCCTGGTGGTTGGCCAGAAGTGCAAAGGTGTTTTCAGCAACCGTACGAGTAATCGTTTTTGCGGTCAGGTAAAAGATTTTCCCTGTCAAATGTTCCCCCATTGCTTTAACGGCGGGAAATATTGTTGCAATTGTTTTGCCTACGCCGGTAGGGGCTTCGATATAGAGCCGTTTTTGTCGTAGGATAGATTGGTAGACACCTTTCACAAGATCGGCCTGTCCGTTACGATATACAAACGGAAATTCCAACGGGCGTATAGAGGCATCGCGTTCTTCTTGCCAGTGTATCTGCCAAGCAAGCCACTTTGCGTATTCCGTTAATAGTGTTTCATAAAATCGGTGAAGGTCCTCATAGGTGATCACTTCATAAAAATAGCGGATATCTTCCGTGGGAATATGACAATAAGTGATGCGGATACCAATGGATGAAAGGTGTTCCTGTGAGGCATAAATATATGCATAACATAGCGCCTGAGCACGGTGAACGGCAATGGGCTCGTACATTGTGTGTACATTACGATATATGCCTTTGATCTCATCAATAAAGTCAGTAGGTGCCTCGGAATCATCATGAATTATAGTGCGGCATGGGATTATCGGATGGGTATGCTCGGCCTCGGTTCCTAGGGGGATCTCGCTTGAAAAGTCAGCAAAATCGTACAGCCTTGGAAGGAGAGATTTCGGGAATATGCCGTCAGCGCGTCCTTCCACGGATATTGCAAACGAAAGGTTATCATAGCACACAGAGGATGTGTATTTTAATGGGACTTCAGCATGGTATTGTGATCCCATCTGCTTTTGCAGCTTTTTGTGAATGCGAGTGCCCTCCTGCATAGCATCAGTATCTCGGATGCCGGTAGAAGAAGATACAATATCACCGGAGCGTAATATAAATTCCACCAAGTCACGGACAGATACTTTACATGTGTGCATAAGAGCCTCCTTCCTGGACTACTGTAATAGTTCTTCCAACATATCTCGATCCCACAGAACAACACCTATTTTATCTGCCAGCTTGCGTGCGCTTCCGGTAAAATATTGGTTGGTAAGTACCATTGCGACATGGCATTCGTAATATGCACGCCCGGCATAGACCTGTTGTACAGCATCAATACCAACCGGGGAGTCATAACGTTTGCACTGGATCGCGTAAGTTATACCCTCGCGTCTTGCCAAAACATCTACACCAAAATCAACACTTGCCTGTGTATTCTCTGCAAATTCGAAACCGTTTGCTACCAGTATATCACAAGATAGTGCCTCGAAATCAGCACCGGATATCTGGTCAAGGTCGCGGGAGTGATAAACACCTTTGCGGAAGATGGATCTTTTATGTGACAGGCATATGATCCTATATATAATGAATAAGCTGCTCAGTCCACAAAAAGCTGCTCCGGGAGTTCGTAAAGCAGTAGGTGTTCCCTTGTAAAATAAAGACAAAAGACAACCTAGGACAGCTATCATGCACAAACATGTGGAGATTGCCAAGCGGATAGTAATGTAACGAGGTCTCATACAAACAATTCCTTTCTTTTGGGGTATTAGTAGTATAGCAGAACAAATGTTCCTTGTAAAGAGAAATGTTGTAAAAAAAATTAAAAAAATTATTACTTGACATATGTTGCAAGTGCGTGTACGATTGAATTACTATCTTTTTTGTGCTATAATAATCCTAAAACATCGTAATTTGAATGGAGAAACAGCAAGGCTATTATTGTAGTACCGGGAAGTATATATGAGAGGATAATTCAACATATGTAGATGTTGATCGATTCATTACAGATAAGAAAATGGAGGATAAAAATGGTAGTTCAGCCAAAAGTTAAAGGATTTATGTGCACGACGGCGCATCCGGAGGGATGTAAAGAATCAGTGAGAAGACAGATTGAATATGTTAAGTCTCAGCCGAAAGCAGAAGGCCCTAAGAAAGTACTTGTGTTGGGGGCGTCTATGGGTTATGGGCTCGCAAGCCGAATTGCACTTACATATGCTTGTGGCGCAGATTCTATCGGTGTTATTTTTGACAAGCCCGGTAAGGAGAAGAGAACAGCCAGCGCAGGCTGGTACAACACAGCGGCGTTTGAGCAGTTTGCACAGAATGATGGTCATTATGCGAAGTCAATTAATGGAGATGCGTATTCTCAGGAGATTAAAGAGGAGACGATCGCATTGATCAAGAAAGACTTTGGTCAGGTGGATATGGTGATCTACAGTCTTGCAGCACCGCGTCGTAAGGCTCCGGATGGGGTGACATATCGTTCTGTTTTGAAAACAGTAGATAAAGAATTTACGAATCAAAGTATTGATTTGTTGACAAATGAACTCACCACAGTAACGATTCCGCCTGCGACTGAGGAGGAGATCAATGATACGATCAAGGTTATGGGTGGCGAGGACTGGATGCTTTGGATGGAAGCATTGCAGGAAGCAGATGTGTTGGCGGATGGTGCGAAGACAGTTGCATATTCCTACATTGGACCGGAGCTTACGTATCCGATCTATTATGATGGAAGTATTGGTCAGGCAAAGCAGGATCTGTATCGCACAGCAGATAAAATCAATGAACACATACAGGGAACAGAG
>OGJH01002136.1_pt1 | contig 13724 bp, 14 predicted proteins | sample 1572021 | NCBI WGS metagenome assembly OGJH01 (sample SAMEA2582098, study PRJEB24529) | metagenome | biome: Human gut stool | place: China | collected 2011
CGGTGGTGTCGCCGGTGATGACGCCGGTGGGAGGTGCCTCACCGTAGCCCACCGCACCGGTGTCGGTGTGGATCTCAACGATCACATCCTCCACGCTGCTGACCGAACGCAGGGCCGTTTTGAACGGCACACGCAGCGGCACCGAGATCAGGCCGAGACGCACTTCTGTGATTTTCATAGAAAACCTACCCCTTTCGATAAAAAAATATTGCCAAATTATGAAATCCATGGTAACATTGTATACGAAGTTGTCAATCTTGTAAAGACAATTGTCCGCAATTTCACACAAAAGAAAGGGGATCGGGTCCATGATCACAAACGGTTTCACCTACATCGCGGTGCTGGTGTTCATTGCCGCACTGCTGGTGTGGCTGCAGCGCTACACAAAGTCGAAGTTTTTTGACTATGCGCCGCCCATCGTTCTGCTCTACCTCATCACCATGATCCTGTGCACGCTGGGTGCATGGGACATGGAAGCCACCAAACCGGCTTATTCGGTGCTGAAGAACAATCTGCTTTACACCATGATCTTCCTGATGCTGCTGCGCTGCGACATCCGCAAGATCATCAAGCTGGGCCCCAAGATGCTGGGCGGCTTCTTTGCCGCTTCCTTCTCCATCGCGGTGGGCTTCATTGCCACCTTCGCCATCATGAAGGGCTTCCTGGGCTCTGAGGCCTGGAAGGCTCTGGGTGCGCTGTGCGGCAGCTGGATGGGCGGTTCCGGCAACATGATCGCTGTGCAGGCTGCTCTGGACATCGGCGAGGGCGACATGGCGTATGCGCTGGTCGTGGACTCCATCGACTATTCCATCTGGGTCATGTTCCTGCTGTGGGCCATCAATCTGGCACCCAAGTTCAACAAGTGGGCCAAGGCCGACACCACCACGCTGGACGAAGTGTCCCGCCGTCTGGAGGAGGACGCCAAGTCCAACGAGGACAAGGCGACCTTCGTCAACCTGATCTTCCTGCTGGGCCTGGGCCTGGTGGTCTCTGCCTTTGGTCAGGACATCGGCGCTTCCTTGAACAGCGCGATGCCCTTCCTGGATAAGTCCACCTGGACCGTCCTGATCATCACCCTGGCAGGCCTTGTCGGCGCTGTTACCCCCGTGGGCCGCATGGCAGGCAGCACCGAGCTTTCCAACCTGCTGCTCTACTCCGTCGTGGCACTGCTGGCATCCCGCGCAAGCTTCCTGGAGCTGACCGACGCGCCCGCATGGATCATTGCAGGCTTTATGATCCTTGCCATCCACGGCATCATTCTGGTGCTGCTGGCAAAGATCTTCCATCTGGACATGTTCACCTGCGGCGTGGCCTCTCTGGCCAACATCGGCGGCTCTGCCTCTGCGCCCATTCTGGCTGGCGCTTACAGCGGCGCTCTGGTGCCCGTTGGCGTTCTGATGGCCCTGATGGGCTACGTCATTGGCACGGCAGGCGGCCTGATCACTGCAAACATCATGTCGCTGCTGGCATAAGCGTTCCCGCAACCAATACTGCAAAAAAGACCGGACACCGCAGGGTGCCCGGTCTTTTGCTGTCGATAGGGGGTCAGGCCTTGTGTACGGCCAGGGTGCCGAAGCCGGTCTCCTCGAAGTGGCTGCTGTAGAACTCCTTCATCAGCCGGATGAGAGAGACGGTGTCCTTGGCACCGGCGGTCTCGTAGCAGGAGTGCATGGCCAGCTGCGGCAGGCCGATGTCCACGCAGTTCATGGACACCTGCGCCATGGCCAGGTTGCCCAGGGTGCTGCCGCCCGCCTTATCGGAACGGTTGGCGAAGTACTGCAGGGGCACCCCGGCGCGGGCGGCCAGCTCCTTGGCCACGGCCATGCTCATGCCGTCGCTGGTGTACTTCTGGCCCGCATGGACCTTGACCACAACGCCCTCGTTCATGTAGGTGCAGTTGTTGGCGTCGGTGTGCTCCGGGTGGTTCGGGTGCACGGCGTGGGCATTGTCGGCGCTGAACATGAAGCTGGAAGCCACCGCGCGGTGGAAGTCCTCGTCGCTGGGGCAGACGTTCTGCGCGATGCGGTGCAGCACGTCGTACAGGAAGGTGGAAGCCGCACCCTGCTTGGTGCCGGAGCCCACTTCCTCGTTGTCAAAGAAGGCGGCCACGTTGATGGACTCGGCGCTGCGGCCCTGCAGCAGGCCCTTCAGGATGCCGAACACGCACTGCTGGTCATCCAGACGGCCGGAGGAGATGAACTCCTCGTTGCAGCCCCAGACGGTGGCCTTCTCGCGGATGCAGAGGAACAGGTCGCTGCCCAGGATCTGGTCTTCGGCCACGTTCAGCTCGGCGGCGATGAGCTTTTTCAGCACGCCTTCCTCGGCGGCACCGCCCAGCAGGGGCAGCATGTCGATCTGCTTGTTGAAGGAGGCCTTGTCGTTCACCTCACGGTTCATGTGGATGGCCACGCTGGGGATGAGCAGCAGGTCGCGGTCCAGCGCCACCAGACGGGAGGTGATGGCGTCGCCGTCCTTCACCAGCACGCGGCCGGCCACGGACAGCGGGCGGTCCAGCCAGGTGGAGCAGATCATGCCGCCGTAGCCCTCGGTATTCAGGCGGGTGTACTTCTGGCCCATGTGAAGTTCTGCGTTCTCCTTGATGCGGAAGCAGGGGGAATCCGTGTGGGCAGCGGCCACGTTGAAGCTGTAGCGCTCCAGCCGGGTGCCCATGCGGAAGGCGATGATGCTGGAGCCGTTGCGGCAGACGAAATAGTTCCTGCCGGGCTCCAGCTGCCACTTGCCGCTTTCCAGCAGCTCGGAGAAGCCCGCCTTCAGCAGGATCTCCCGGACGGATGCGGTGGTGTGGTAGGCGGTGGGGTTGCCGTCGATGAAGGAAAGCAGCTCCCTGACTTCGGTTTCGATCATAAATGTGAACCTCCGATCGGTGATCTCAGAAAAGGCCGGTCGAAATCAGAAGATTTGACCGGCCCGTTCAAGTACTTTTGATTGATCTTATTTTACTTCTGCTGCTCGCGCTTTGCAATAGCCGGCAGGATGAAGCCCAGAACCGTCAGCACCACGGGGGTGATGACGTTCAGCGCAAAGGTGAAGGGGTCTTTGTCGTACATGCCCATCACACAGCAGATGGCGGTGACGGCGAAGCACCAGATGCCGAAGAACTTGGCGACCTTCTGGTTCTTCACGAAGCGGTACTCGGCGGGGATGGTGTCATAGGCGTTGCGCAGGGCAACGTAGGCCACGAACACCCACAGGTAACGCATGGGCATACAGACAGAGTTCAGCTTGGTCAGCTGGCGCAGCACGGCGGCAGCGCCGGGCACGAAGGACTGCACCAGAATGATGGAACCGGACAGCACAGCCACCATCTTGATGCCGTTGCTGTGCACGCCGTGGGCGTTGACCTTGTGCAGGCCCTGCGGGATGAACTGCTGGGTGTGCTCGTTGTCCAGCAGCATGCGCAGCGGGGCGTCGATGCTGAGGATCAGCACGGCGAACTGGCTGATGACATTGCACAGAGCGTAGATGATCATGAACAGGTCGCCGACGTGGTAATACTGGCCCAGCTTCTGGAAGGCCCAGTAGGAGCTGTTGGCGGCATAGGCGTTAAAGCTCGCGGTGCTTTCATTGATGATGGCGGGGTCGAACATGCGGCTCATGGCCAGCGTGCCCAGAACGGCGCAGACCACCACCATGCCGGCCAGTGCGATCATGCCCTTGGGGAAGCCCTTGCTGGGGTTCTCGACCTTGTTGACGTAGGGGGAAATTTTCTCGCAGCCGCCCACAGCGAACACCAGAATGGACAGCGAGGTGAAGTAGGTGACGTTAAAGTTCGGGATGAGGCTGCTGAAGCTCAGGTTCGCGTGCACATACTCGGCGGTGGGGTTGATGGCCGGGGCGGCAAACATCATCACGATGTACAGCAGCGACATGATAAAGGTGCAGGTGCCGGCGGCGGTGAGCAGCTTTTTCAGCGGGTTCAGGCCCAGGCTGGCGATGTAGCAGCCCAGCAGCAGGATGCCGAAGGTGGCCAGCTGGATGTACAGGGTGGGGAAGGAGTCGTAGGTCTCCGCGTTGCGGAAGACGGCCCAGCTCAGCGCCTTGAGGAAGCCGCTGCCCTTGCTGGCGATGTAGGTGATGTGGCAGGCCCAGTAGGTCCAGCCGGCGTAGTAAGCAAGCTTTGCGTTGGTGGTCTGGTGCAGCCAGGAGCTGACGCCGCCGCCCTCGTTTTTGAAGGCAGAGCCCAGCTCACCCACCATCAGGGCATAGGGGATGAAGTAGAGCGCGAACATCAGGATCCAGCTGAAGATGACCTGCGGGCCGTTGAAGTAGACAAAGCCGTTGGTGATGTTGCCAAAGCCCCACACCGTGGAAAAGGCCATGAACGCAAGGACCGGCCAGCTGATCTTGGTGGTTTCGGCTGCTTTTTGGGTAGATGTTGACATGCGGATAATCCTCTCTTTCTTTTCCGGCTGTTGCAAAAGAGGGCCGGAAGTCCTCCGCCAAAAGCGATGCGTCTGGCCAAAGAACGACAGATTTCGATCGTTTACCGGTATAGTATAGCACAATTGTAGATTGTAGACAATCTGCAATTTAAATAAAATAACCGCCCAGTATTTAGGCGGTTATCCGAATTTCAGGGGAAACGCGCAGCCCGGGCTCAGCGGGCGGCGGCGCTCTTTTCCGCTTCGCGGAGTGCTTCCAGCGGCTTCATGTAGTGGTCGTAGACGGCCTGACAGGCGGCCTCGGTGTCGCGGGAGGCAAGGGCATGGTAAAGCTCGGTGTGGATCACGTTCTGCCGCACCGCCAGATCGCCGTGGTAGGGGCCGCTTTTCACCCCGGCAATGAGACTGCCGTAGTTCAGGTCATCCCAGAATTTCAGCAGCCGGGGCAGTCCGGCCCGCTGCACGATGATGCGGTGGAAGCGGTTGTCGTTCTCCACGATGGCCAGAAGGTCCCCGGAGGGAACTTGCAGCATCTCGTCCAGAAGGCCGCGCATGGCGGCAAGGTCTTCCGCCGGGAACTGGCAGTCGAACTGCCGCAGGGCGGTCATTTCCAGATTGGCCCGCAGCAGATAAATTTCGTAGGCGTCCTCAATGGTGATCTTTTTGACCGAGCAGCCCACATTGCGGGAATACTCGATCAGGCCCTCCTGTTCCAGCTGGCGCAGTGCTTCCCGGATGGGCGCGCGGCTGGAGCCGAACTCCTCGGCCAGCTTTTGTTCGGTGAGCTTGCAGCCGGGCTGCAGCCCGCCGGTGAGGATTTTTTCCCGGATGGCGGAGGTGATGCTTTCCCGCAGCGTGTGAAAGGTGAATTCGCTCATGATAATGTTCCCCTCTAAAAATTTCCCATACCACAGAATACCATGAAATACGGGAAAAGAAAAGCGAAAATCTTTTCAGAGCAGCGGGGCTTTGTGTTCCTGCGTTCAACTCTGGCGGGGGAGAAACGGTACCCCGGCGGTCACACCAGCGCTTCCCAGAGGGTGCGGGTGCGGCTGTTGGGGCTGGCAATGCCGTGGGCCCCGCTCAGGGCATCGCCCACCGCAAACACAGCGGCTTCGCTGCCGTCCTTGGCGGCGATCATCCATGCAGTGCCCAGGCCGTTGGGTTCCGGGTCCACCAAGCGGTGCAGTTCGCCGCCGCGCAGCAGGGCACCGTGCTTGCGGTACCACGCCACATAGGGGCGCAGGGCGGCCAGTTCTTCCTCGGTGTACTTTGTCAGGTCCAGCTCAAAGCCGAAGGTGCCGGTCAGGGCCGCCGCCATGCGGGCTTCCGGGGTGGAGATGTGGCCGGTGCAGTGGTTCGGCACCGTGGAGAAGTGGGCCCCCATCACGCAGCCGGGGTAGAACAGGCTGGTGCCGTACTGGATGACCAGGCGGCTGCGGGCGTCGGTGTTGTCGCTGCACCAAATTTGGGGGCTGTAGTAGAGCATGCCGCAGTCGAAGCGGGCACCGCCGCCCGCGCAGTTTTCCAGCAGCAGGCCGGGGTACTTTTCGGTCAGGCGGTGCTGCAGCTCGTATACGCCCATTACATAGCGGTGGTACACTTCACCCTGCCGTTTGGCCGGGAGCTTTGCGTTATAGACATGCGCCAGCGAGCGGTTCATGTCCCACTTGAGGTACTTGAGCGGGCAGCTTTCCAGAATGGTGTCCAGCTGCTGCCAGATGCCGTCCACTACCTCCGGGCGGCTGAAGTCCAGCGTGTACTGCTGGCGGATCTCCAGCGGTGTGCGGCCCGGGATGGCAAAGGCCCAGTCGGGGTGGGCACGGTAGAGGTCGGAGTTTGGGCTGATGGCTTCCGGCTCCACCCACAGGCCCATCTCGAGGCCCAGCAGGTTGAGCTTTTTGCACAGGCCGGGCAGGCCGTCCGGCAGTTTGCGGGTGTCGGCCACCCAGTCGCCCAAGCTGGACGAAGTATCGTTGCGGCCCTTGAACCAGCCGTCGTCCAGCACGAACAGGTCGATGTCTGCCTGTTTGGCGGCCTGCGCCAGCTCCAGCAGCTTCTTTTCGTCAAAATCAAAGTAGCAGGCTTCCCAGCTGTTGATGAGCACCGGACGGGGGGCCGTCATGTCCTGCCAGCGCGGCGGCAGCAGCCGGGTGCGGATGGCAGTGTGGAAGCGGCGGCTCATTTCGCCCAGACCCTGATCGGAGTAGACCATAGCGGCTTCCGGTGCGGTGAAGCTCTCGCCGGGGGCCAGTGTCCAGTGGAAGTGATACGGGTGGATGCCCATGACCAGCCGTTCACCGGCGTCAGCACGTTCTACCTCAATGAGGTAGTTGCCGCTGTAGACGAAGGCAAAGCCCCAGGCTTCGCCGGTGGTCTCGGTGGTGTCGGCATGGCACAGGGCCACGGCGGGGTTATGGGCATGGCCCGGGATGCCCCGCATGCTGCCGATGCTCTGGATGCCGCACCGCAGAGGTGCACGCTCCGGGGTACGCTCTGCCGCCCATGTGCCGTTGAGGGTAATAAGCTCCAGCGCGTCCGGCGCAAAGTCGAGGGAAAGGGAAGCGGCTTTGTGCAGCGTGAGCGGCTCCGCGCCCGTGTTGGTGTAGACCACCGTGCGGGTGATGAGGTCCTCGGTTTCGTATACGGTGTAGCGTACCTCAGCGGAAAGGCCGCCTGCGTCCTTGAGGAAAACGGAAAGGGTTTCGACGCCATTGCCGTCACGGAACATGGGCAGGCCGGGCAGCTGGGGTTTGCCGACATGAGCTTCTGCACGGTCGAATACAAACGCCGCCGCCTCGGTGCCGTCGGCATATTCGGGCACCACTGCCGGGGTGCGGTTGTCCGCCGTGCCGCTGCCGGAAAGCTCCTGCGGCAGCAGGTCCGGCCAGCAGCGGCAGCCACGCCAGAAAGGCGAGGATGCCCACACTGGGCAAGAGATTTGCCAGCGTCATGCGCCCGCCGTCGGCCAGGGCGCTGAGTGCTTTCGGATAGCTGAACCGGGCCAGCAGGGCAAAGGCCCAGCTGCCGCAGCAGCCCACCACCAGCAAAAGCAGGAAGGACGCGGCCGCAAGGACGCCGTTGGACGCAGTATCCTGCGCCGTGGCGATCTGCAGGCCGCGGAAACCGGCCAGACCGCCGAGCAGGACCACCAGCCAGAGGGCGGTGCTCTGTTTGAAGTCTCGTTTGAACGCCTTGAAAAAGTCGGTGCGCACCGTGTAGTCCTCCCTGGCGGCCAGCTTGTTCACCACGGTGAACAGCCCCAGCGTGGACGCGCCTGCCGTCACCACAGGGATGCAGCACACGAGCCACAGGACGTTGGCGAACACAAGGTCGCCGATCTTGCCCATCAGGAGGAAAAACGGGGCATCGGTGTTTGTCTTTTTCATGGCGGTTCCTTTCACATCGGGGCGTTACTCCCCGATGCTTTTGAGATATTCGAGATTTTTGTCGATGAGCTCGCACCGCTGCTTCACGCAGTCTACACTGCGCAGCGGGTCGGCCGGAGTGTTGAAGGCGAAGTCCAGCAGCTTCTCGATGGTGGTGGAAGCCACATGCAGGCGGGTGTCGCTGGATGCATAATAAATATACACACTGCCGTCCTCGTCGGCAATGGCACCGTTGGTGAACACCACGTTGGAAACATCACCCACGCGCTCCCAGTCGCGGGGTGCGATCAGGAACCCGGCGGGTTCGGCAATGACCTTGGCGGGATCGTCCAGGGCGGTGACGAACACATAAATGACATACCGCAGACCGGCGGCGGTGTTGCGCACGCCGTGGGCGATGTGCAGCCAGCCCTTTTCGGTCTTGATGGGGGTGGCACCTTCGCCGTTCTTGGCCTCGGTGATGGTGTGGTAGCGGCGGGGGCTGGTGATGATCTCCTCGTCGATGACGGCATGGGTGATGTCGTCGCACAGGCCAAAGCCTACGCCGCCGCCGGAACCGGTGTCGATGAAGTCATCCATGGGGCGGGTGTAGAAGGCGTACTTGCCGTTCACGAACTCGGGCAGCAGGTCCACGTTGCGCTGCTGGGGGCTGCGCTTGGTGACAAGGTTCGGCAGGCGCTCCCAGGTCTTGAGGTCCTTGGTGCGCACGATGCCGGCCGCGGCCACGGCGGCGGACAGGTCGTTGACGGTGGTGTCCTTGCTCTCGGAGCAGAACACGCCGTAGATCCAGCCGTCCTCGTGCTGGGTCAGGCGCATATCATAGACGTTGGTCTCCTCCGGGCAGGTGCCCGGCAGCAGGATGGGCTTTTCCCAGAAGTGGAAGCCCTCCACGGGGCTGTCGCTCTCGGCCACGCCGAAAAAGCTCTTGCGGTCGTTGCCCTCGATGCGGGCCACAAGGTAATACTTGCCGTTCAGCTTGATGGCACCGGAGTTGAACACGGCGTTCACGCCCAAACGCTCCATAAAGTGGGGGTTGTTTTCCGGGTTCAGATCGAATCGCCACGAAAGGGAAATGCTCTCACGGGTCAGCACCGGGTTTTCCCACCGGTCGTAGATGCCGTTGTAGAAATCGGTCTTTTTGTTTTTGCGGGCGAGGTAGGCGTCCTGCAAAGCCTTCTGGCGCAGGTATTCGGGTGGAGTTTAGACTGTGACATCGGGGTCCCTCCTTATCAGTTCCATGCACATTCTGCCGTTGTGGTAGGGGCATTTCCACGGCTCCAGGATCGGTTTGCGGCTGGACGGCTTCCCGTCTGCGTCCACATCCCAGAACCACTCGCTGCCGGGGCGTTTGTCCACCAGCACGTTGCAGATGTAGTGGTAAATATCGGCGGCGGCATCGCGGTATTTTGCATCGCCGCTCTTGGCAAATTCGTTCACAAAGCCGAGGATGCTTTCGGCCTGCACCCACCAGACCCGGGTGGTGTCCACCTTGCCGCGCTTTACCGCCACCGCGCCGAATTATTTGCACAGCAGTTCGTCTACTGGTTCGATGCCAACGGTGCGGCCCTGCCCTTTGGCCGCAGCCTGACCTACCGCTTTGCGCAGAACTGCTTCTGGTCGGCCTGCATCTGGGCGGGGCTGGAACCCCTGCCCCTGCCGGTGATGAAGGGCATCATCGTGCGCAACTTCCGGTGGTGGCTTTCCCAGAACATCTTTGACCGGGACGGCATCCTGACCATCGGCTACTGCTACCCGCAGATGTACATGGCCGAAAACTACAACGCCCCGGGCAGCCCCTATTGGAGCATGAAAAGCTTTTTGCTGCTGGCCCTGCCGGACGACCACCCCTTCTGGGCAGCCGAAGCCGCCCCGCTGCCTGCGCTGCATGCCCTCAAGCCCATGCCCTTTGCCAACATGCTGGTGCAGCGCCGGGCGGGCCGGGTGACGGCCTATCCGGCGGGGGTGAACCAGGTGCCCGGCCACGGCCAGTTCCCGGAAAAGTACGCAAAGTTCGCCTACGACACCCGGTTCGGCTTCTGCGCTTCCCGCAGCCGGGAGGTGATGGAGCAGGCCGCCCCGGACAGCATGCTGGCCTTTGTCATCGACCGCAACGTGTTCGTGCGCCGGGCCTCCGAAAGCTGGAAGATCGAAAAGGGGGCCGTGGTCATAACGTGGTCGCCCTTCCCCGGCATTGAGGTGACCACCACCATCACCCCCACTGCCACCACGAGGTGGACAGTGCCTTTGATTGTGAAGCCTACGACACCGGCTTTGCGGTGCCGAATTTTGCACCGGGCTATGACGAAACGGTGGAAAACCACAGCGCCGAAGCCCACTGCGACACCCTGTGCTGCAAGGTGTCCAGTGCTTCCGATGAAGGCGAGGGCGTGCTCATCAAGTGCGACCCTAACACCAGCCTGTATTTTGCTAATGTGCGGCTGCCTGCGGTGAAATACACCCTTGCAAAAGGACACACTGTGATGGATACGGATATCACAGATATCGCTGAAAAATAATGCAAACTGTGATCCAAAACCGAACCAAAACGGCTGTTCTTTTCCGCAAAACGCGGGGGAGAACGGCCGTTTTCCGGTTTCACACACGATTTTTTCTCCGGCGGAAAAAAGTGTGTGTCTTGTTCTGAAAAAACTGCAGAATGCTCCAAAGAAGATGCGTTTTCTTCGGTGGGGCGGTGTGTTATCCTTTTCTTGGACAAAGAAAGGGGGCAGGCGCGATGACGCTGACCGACCGACAGTACGCGCTGCTGCAGCGGCTGAGCAGAATGCCGGACACCGCCCTTTCTGCACTCAGTCAGGAAATGGACCTTGCCCCGCAGACCCTCCGGCAGGATGTGAATGCGCTGATGCCGCTGTTCCTGCTCTGCATTGCCGTCGGCACTGCGGTGGCCGCAGCCCTGATCCTGTTCTTCCGCAAGAAGACCCACAAAGTTCACTAAGGAGGCTCCCTTACCATGGCACAGTTCATTCGGTTGAAACCGGTTTTCAAAGAGACGATCTGGGGCGGTTCCGCTCTTGCGCAGCGGGGGTTTGACATCCCCGGCGACCACACGGGCGAAGCCTGGGTCACCAGTGCCCACCCCAATGGCGACTGCGAGATCGCCGCAGGAGAATATCAGGGAAAGACCCTGAGCTGGCTGTGGAACGAGCATCAGGAACTGTTCGGCAGCATCGGCGGCGACCGTTTTCCGCTGCTGGTCAAGGTGATCCACGCAAAGCAGGACCTGAGCATTCAGGTGCACCCGGACAACCGCTATGCCCGCCGCCACGAAAACGGCGGCCTGGGCAAGGCCGAGTGCTGGTACATTCTGGACTGCGAGCCGGGGGTCGACATCATCGTGGGCCACTCGGCCAGCAGTGACGAGGCCCTGTGCGAGGAGATCGACCACGGCGAGTGGAACAAGCTGCTGCACCCGCGCCCCCATCCACCCCGGCGATTTCTTCTACATCGCCCCGGGCACGGTGCACGCCATCCGCGCAGGCACCGTCCTGCTGGAAGTCCAGCAGAGCAGCGATATCACCTACCGACTGTACGATTATGACCGCCTGCAGAACGGCAAACCCCGTGTCCTGCATATCCAGCAGAGCAAGGACGTGATCCAGAGCCCCTACGAGGCCCCGACCCTGACCCAGAAGTCCCGCTGCACACCAGACTACGACTGGGAAGAACTGGTCCGCAGCCCCTACTTCACCCTCTCCCACGTCCGGGTGTATGACCACTACGAATTCTGGATGGATGAGCCTTTTGCCATCGTGAACGTCCTGTCCGGCAGCGGCACCATCAACGGCGAGCCCATCCGGCAGGGCGAGAGCCTGATCCTTCCCTTCGGCACCGGCAAGGTCTCGGTGGAGGGCACCGTGGAGATCGCGGTCTCCTCGCTGACGATCTCCTGAACGGCCTGAACGATTTGAACTGCTATCTTCCCCCATTCAATAAACCGGCCCTTCACAGTGGTGAAGGGCCGGTTTTCGTTTGCGGAGGAAGCGGCATGCCCCGCAATGCCCTTACCGATGTACCGTTTCCCTTAAAATATGCCATGATTTAAGGGAAAGGCAGGCAGACCAAGGGCTTTTGATCGGGCAGAACGGAAAAAACGCAGAAGACAGAAAAATGGAATTATCATAGAAAGCTCTTGCACAACTACTCCCATGGGAGTATAATCAAAGCAAAGAGGTGATTCTATGGAAAAAATAATCTACCACGGTTCGGATCATATTATTGAAAAGCCAAAGTTCGGCTATGGAAAAACGTACAATGACTATGGTGTTGGCTTTTACTGCACCGAAAACCCTAACATGGCCAAAGAGTGGGGTGTTGGCATCGACCACAACGGTTATGCTAACCAGTACAAGATTGAATGCGATGGCCTGACCATTCTGGATTTAAATGCTCCCGATTACACCATGCTGCACTGGCTGACCATCCTGTTGGAGAACCGCGAATTCGATGCTTCCGCCCCTTTGGCCGCAGAAGCCAAAGAATACCTTCTGAAAAACTTTCACCTCGACTATAAGTCTGCCGACATCATCATTGGCTATCGGGCAGATGACAGCTATTTTTCCTTTGCATCCGATTTTATCAACGGTGCGATCTCTTACCGTCAGTTATGCAATGCCATGCGCTTGGGCAAGCTGGGGCAACAGTTCGTATTGAAAAGCAGAGCAGCTTTTGAACGTCTGGAATTTCTCGGCTATGAGACCGCAGATTCAAAAGAATGGTATAAGAAAAAGGCCTTCCGTGACCAGACAGCCCGCCGCCAGTATTTTGACGTGGAGCGCAACCGCCGCCAGAGGGGAGACCTTTATATCACCACGATTCTTGATGAGGAGATGAAGCCCGATGATCCACGCTTACGATAAAAGCTACCTTGCCGCCGCGCAGAAAAACCTTGCCCGGATGCTGGATTACCTCGTCAACGATCTGCATCACCCGCTGGAAACCGCGTGGCAGTGGTTTCTGACCAGTGAGTTATCTGCCCGGTTCGAGCAGGGAGACTGTTCGGTGTTGGTGGGTATGTCCGGTGTGGAGTTTGCCCGCGCTGTGCTGGAGCAGGCAGGCGAAGCCGTGCCCATGCAGCAGCCCTCGTATGCCTACGACCGCAGCCCGGAATACTGGACAGGCTGGGCCCTTGCCTATTACCAGTGGCTGACCGGTCTGCGCTTTGCGGAGATCGAGCAGGCAGTGCCGATCACGAAGGTGCGGCTGCTGTATACTCCCTACCATGAGATGGATGTGAAGCAGTTTGCGGACAAGATGAACGAGTTGTACCGCGCAGCAAAACCGGAAACAAATCTGAAAGCCCTGCGTGCCTTGGCAGGTTTGAGCCAATCGGAACTGGCAGAACAGGCCGATGTGCCGGTGCGTACCATCCAGCAGTACGAACAGCGGCAGAAAGATATCAACAAAGCACAGGCGGAAACACTGCTCCGCCTTGCGCGGACGCTGAACTGTAATGTGGAAGATCTGATGGAGAAAGTGCCCTTTCCAAGGAATTGACAGCGTCACGCGCTCTTGTTATAATTGAAACAACATCTCCCCCGGGCCTCTGCGCGCAGCGTATGCACACTCGGAGGCGTTTTGTTTATAAAAGAAGATTTTCCAAACAGTGCCTGGAAAATTGGGCAAAGAAAAAATGCCAGACGATGTCTGGCATTTTTTGTTATCTCATTTGTTATCTCAGAGGAACAGGAATTTACTGCTCAATCGGCTTCATCGTGGGGACAGGTCAAGGAGCACGCACGAAAGGCTTTATATTCCGTTATAAGCCTACTCATGCGGCTTCCTTTTTGTCCCGTCCGTACGTTACCCTACGCAACTCTCCACAAGTTACCGAGGATTTGGTGTAAAAGTGGTGTAGCGGTTGGTGTAGTGGATTTCAGACCGAAATGCCCAGTTTACCGTTCAGATTTGCAAA
>OGJH01002150.1_pt1 | contig 13641 bp, 10 predicted proteins | sample 1572021 | NCBI WGS metagenome assembly OGJH01 (sample SAMEA2582098, study PRJEB24529) | metagenome | biome: Human gut stool | place: China | collected 2011
GCAGACAAGGGATATCTTCTGGAAGGTACGGTAGGTATGAACCATACAGAATCCCAGACAGAGATGATGCTTGGAAAAGCTGCTTTCATCACAAACGGAACCTGGATGGAAAATGAGATGCAGGATGCTCCGAGAGAAGACAGATTTGAGTTTGCCATGGCTCCGATCCCGACAGAGAATGCAGACGATGTCCACTATGTATTCGACAGCTGTGAGCAGTTTTCCATTCCGGCAGCTGCAAAGAATCAGGAACTTGCAAAAGAATTCCTCCGTTTCCTGTACAGCGATGAATCTGTATCTGCATTTGCAGAAGCTTCCGGTGCCCTTTATGCAACAAAGAGTGCCCGTGAAGTAGCAAAAGACAAACTTTCTACAGCAATCTACAATATGTACGGAATCTATGATGAAGCAAATGCATCTTCTCTGATCATGAGCTTCTCAGCAGTTCCGGCTGACTGCAAGATTAATCCAAAAGATGAGATCTTCAACCCGATCACTTCTGTTATGAACGATGAAATGACAGTAGAAGAGTGGGCACAGAACGTAGAAGATGCTTTTGCACAGGTTCGTGCAGATCAGGAAGCTGCCAAATAAATATCTTATCTGTTATTTACAGAATGAATGTTGTCCAATTAAGCGAAAAGGCTGCTGCACAATGTATGCGGCAGCCTTTTTTTACCCCAAATTGATTTGAAATCTGAAAAAAGGAGTGACCAGACGTGGTAAAAAAGCCCAAATTATTCATAGCTTTGTGTACGCTTCCCGCGCTGATTCTTACGGTCGTTTTTATGATCGTACCGATGCTGAATGCCATCTACCTGTCGTTTACCAGTTCCACTGCGCTCAGTGTTGGATTCAACAGTAAGTTTGTATTCCTGGATAATTATATTTATATGTTCAAAGACAAGGACTTTGTACAGGCACTTTTTAATACGTTTAAACTGATGCTTGTGATTCCGGCACTGACGATCTTTCTGAGCCTGGTATTTGCTTTCATCCTTACACAGGGAGAGCTCCGGGAGAAATCTTTTTATCGTACGGTATTCTTTTTCCCGAGTGTTGTCTCTATGACGGTTGTCGGGATCGTATGGTCTTTTGTATTTAATCCGACAAGAGGAATCCTCAATCATATGCTGGATCTTTTTAACATTTCTTCCTGGAAGCATGCCTGGCTGGGAGAGGGAAAAACAGCGCTCTGGTGTATCGGTGCCGCACTGGTATGGCAGGCGATCGGTTATTATATGGTAATGCATGTGGCTTCGATCGACGGGATCTCTCAGGAAATTTACGAAGCTGCCTCGATCGACGGAGCGACCGGAGCCCAGAAGTTTTTCAAGATCACGATCCCGCTTCTTCGTAGGTCCATCGGAACGACTTATATCCTTGCTCTGTCAGGAACGATCAATCTGAGTTTTACCCTGTCCAATGTCATGACGGGAGGAGGTCCGAACGGTGCTTCCAGTGTCCTTCTGCAGTATATGTACACGCAGGGTATGCGGAATGCAAACTTTGGCTATGCGATGGCAATCGCCATGTTTACGCTTATGCTTGCAATCGTGCTTGCGATGATCTCACGAAAACTGTCAGCTGAGAAAGAATAGGAGGGACACTGATGAAAACTGTAAGAACCTGGTGTATCAGGATCCTGATGATTCTGTTTACGATTATTTTTCTTTATCCGCTTTTCTGGAATTTGATGTCTGCGTTCAAGACGAATGCGGAATATCTGACAGATCCTTATGCGCTGCCGGTATCATTGAATCTGGATAATTTTGTCGCTGCATGGCAGAAGGCAAATATTGCGGCGTATTTTGGAAATTCTGTGTTTGTAACGGTGCTGTCTACGGCATTGCTTCTGCTGTTTGTCATACCGATTTCTTATGTACTGGCAAGATACCGTTTTGCCGGAGGCAAACTGATCTCGACGATCTATATGGCATGTATTTTCCTCCAGGCAACGTATATCATGATCCCGCTGTTTCTGGAATTACAGGCGATCAACGGGCTGAATAATCTGCCGGTACTCTGCCTGGTCTATGCAGTCATGCAGTTCCCGTTCTGCATCTTTACTCTGCAGGGCTTTATGTCTGCGGTGCCGAAAGATTTTGAAGAATCTGCACGGATCGATGGCGCCACAAACCTTCAGCTTCTTCTGAAAGTTATGGTTCCGCTTGCAAAACCGGGAATTGCAACGATCACAATGTTGAGCGCGATGGGCTTCTGGAATGAATATCCGCTGGCACTGGTTCTTCTGACCGATGATGCCAAAAAGACCCTTCCGATCGGAATGGCAAATCTGTTTGAAGTACAGAAGTATGCGACAGACTGGGGTGCACTGTTTGCGGGACTTGTGATCATTATGATCCCGACCATGATCATTTATCTGATCGGACAGAGATATCTGCTGCAGGGAATCGGTGCAGGCGGTCTGAAAGGGTGAATTGGATTTTTTTTGAAGAAGGAGAAGAGATATGCCGACAGATCAGGAATTGATTAAGATTGTTCCGTCGAAGCGTCAGCTTAAGTATCAGGAAACGGAATTTTATGCATTTTTTCACTTTGGGATGAATACGTACACGAACCGGGAATGGGGAGACGGTACGGAAGATCCCGGGATTTTTGATCCGCAGGAATTTGATGCCGGTCAATGGGTATCGGCAGTGAAAGCGGCAGGAATGAAAGGCGTGATCCTTACCTGCAAGCATCATGACGGATTTTGTCTGTGGTCGACGAAATATACGCAGCACAGTGTCGCTTCCAGTCCATGGAGGGATGGGGTAGGGGATGTAGTGCGGGAAGTTTCGGATACCTGCCGCCGTTATGGATTGAAGTTTGGGATCTATCTTTCTCCGTGGGATCGGAATCAGCCATGTTATGGAAGCGGGAAGGAATATGACGATTATTATATCGCACAGTTGACAGAACTGCTGACCGGGTATGGGGAGATATTCAGTGTCTGGCTGGACGGGGCCTGTGGGGAAGGTCCGAATGGAAAGAAGCAGGTTTATGACTGGGAGAGATATTATGCATGTGTACGGAAGTATCAGCCAGATGCCTGCATCTGCGTCTGCGGACCGGACATCCGATGGTGTGGAAATGAAGCCGGCGATGTAAGAAAATCAGAGTGGAGTGTAGTTCCTGCACGGACGGCCCTGACAGAAAGTGTGCAGGAAAGAAGCCAGCAGTCGGACGATGAAGAATTCCGCCAGAGGAAGATCACCAGTGATATGGAAGACCTTGGAAGCCGTATCGCTCTTGAGGGCGAACATGATCTGATCTGGTATCCGGCAGAGGTAAATACCTCGATCCGGCCGGGATGGTTTTATCATCCGGAAGAGGATGGCCAGGTGAAAAGTCTGGAAGAACTGGTCCATATTTATCTGGGGTCTGTTGGTGGAAATGCAACGTTTCTTCTGAATATCCCGCCAATGTCGAACGGGCTTCTGCATGAGAATGATGTGGAGCGTCTGAAGGAACTGGGAGAATGGCAGCAGAGAAGTTTTTCCCGCAATCTGCTGGAGGAATCCCACAGACCGGTGGAACTTGTCTTTGCATTGGATGAAGCAGAAGATGTCGGGTATCTGGTACTAAAAGAAGAAATCCGGAATAGCCAGAGAGTAGAGGCTTTTGAAGTATTTGTAAGAGATCAGGGAGAGTGGGAGAAGGTCTATACAGGAACTGTAATCGGGTACAAAAAAATCATCCCACTTTTTAAAGAAAACGTGAAAGAAATCAGAATCGTACTGAACGATTACAGAGTTCTGCCACAGATTTCCTTTGTTGGAGTATATCCGAGGAAGAAATAAAGTACAGAGTCAACCCCAAAAGAGAAAGCAGATGACCTAAATTCTATAAAGACAAAAATAAACCATCCAGGAGCACTGCAAATGGATGGTTTATTTTCTGGTTTTACCATTTCTGTGCACGTTTCTCAATGAAATCCAGAATGGCATACAGCCCTATCGCAATGATACACAGGATCACGATGGACATGATCACGAGGTCTAATTTAAAGACCTGGCTGCCGTAGATGATGAGAAAACCGAGGCCTGCCTGCGCGGAGAGAAATTCCCCGATGATGACGCCGACGAGACAGAGACCGATGTTTACCTTCATGTTGCTGATGATGAGCGGAACGGAGCCGGGCAGCAGGATCTTTGTGAGGACATCCTTCCGCTTTCCGCCCAGCGTATAGATCAGCCGGATCTGGTCCGGATCCATGGAGAGAAAGCCATTGTAGAGCGTTAAGATCGAGCCGAATACCGCCACGGAGACTGCCGCCGTGATGATCGTTTTCATGTTGTTGCCCAGCCACACGATGAGCACAGGAGCGAGAGCGGACTTCGGCAGACTGTTCAGCATCACAAGATAGGGCTCTAAGATCTTCGCAAGCCGCCGGCTGGACCAGAGAGCCACAGCGCCGAAGATCCCGATTCCTGTCACAAGGAAAAAGCTGAAAAGTGTCTCCAGAATCGTGATTCCCATGTGATAAAAGATCGTCCGGTCTGCTGCCATGGAAAGAAAACAGGAGAGTACACGGGACGGGGAACTGAAAATAAAATCGTTCAGGATCCCGATCCGGGCGCTGATCTCCCAGGAAAAAAGAAACAGGACCAGAAATAAGATCCTGCAGATGAAGATCTGCCTCCGGATCCGCCGCTCCTGCTCCAGATACCGGCACTGGGCCGGGGAGACCGCAAGATCCGCTGCCGGGATCACAGCCCGGTGCCTGCGCAGGATAAAAGAAGCGATACTATGAAATCTCATCCGGCTCACCTCCCACATTGACGGCGGTCATGTGTCCGTTTCTGGCTGTCGGTGCATTCTCATCACCGGATTCAGTTCCATTGATAATATCTGTATCTCCAGATCCGGCCCCATCGACAATTGACGTATCATCACCATTCCCGTTCCCAAGAATCTTCCACAATTCATTAAAATAAGAAGAAAACTCCGGATAATTCCGCCGCTTCAAAGGACTCATTTCATGGTTCGGAAACCGAATCACAAGCTCCCCCTTGATCGTCCCCGGTCTGTTTGTCAGCACCAGGATCCGGTCCGAATTACGGATACTGGAAAGTCTGTGGGCTATGGTCAGGGTCGTGCGTCCCTCCGACAGCTCTCCTAAGGACTTCGCCACCGCAAATTCACTCTCATTATCCAGTGCGGAAGTAGCCTCATCCAGTATGATAATGGGCGGATTCTTCAGAAATACTCTGGCAATGCTGATCCGCTGCTTCTGTCCCCCGGACAGCTTCACGCCCCGCTCTCCCACATAAGTATCATAACCATCCTTCAGATCCATGATAAAATCATGTGCTCCGGCGCGTTTTGCCGCCTCGATCACGTCTTCTTTGGAAGCTCCCGGACGTCCATAGGAAATATTTTCATAAATCGTACCGGAGAACAGATATACATCCTGCTGCACGATACCGATATTGCCCCGCAGGCTCTTCAGTGTAAATTGTTTGATATCCTGACCGTCCAGCAGGATCTTTCCTTCCGAGACATCATAGAATCTGGGGATCAGATTGCACAGTGTCGTCTTTCCTCCACCGGAGGGTCCGACGATAGCCACCTTTTCCCCCGCATGGATCTGCAGGTTCAGATTCGTAAATACCTTATTGTGATCATCCGGATATTCAAAGCTTACTTTTTCAAAAGAGATCTCTCCCTTCGGGTCTTTCAGTTCGACCGCATCCGGTTCGTCAAAGATCTCGATATCCGCATCCACGATCTGTAAAAAACGCTCGATGCCGGTCATACCCCTCTGGAACTGCTCGGCGAATTCGATGATACGACGGATCGTTGCGATCAGTGTGGACACATACAGCATATATGCCACCAGATCACCGGCGGCTATCCTGCCTCTTACCATGAAGATACCGCCTGCCACCAGGACTACCAGATACATCAGTCCGTCGAACAGCTTGACTGTGGTATTAAATGCCGCCATGTAACGGTAGGTCAGCTTCTTAATATCCAGAAAGGTACCGTTGTCCTTCTCGAACTTTTCATTCTCCACCTCTTCATTGGTAAATGCCTTAACGACCTTATGACCTAAGAGGCTGTCCTCGATCCGGGCATTCAGTTCGCCGATCTGATTGCGCTGCTTACGGAAAGCGCTCCGCATCCGGAAATTCAGGATCATGCACACACCGCACATAAGCGGTACACATAAAAAGATCATCAAAGTCAGCGGCAGATTGATATTTGCCAGAATGACAAAAGAGATCACCGTCTTGATCCCGGCGATGAAAAATTCCTCTGGGCAATGATGGGCGAATTCCGTCACATCGAATAAGTCATTGGTGATCCGCCCCATGATCTGACCGACCTTGGTATTGTTATAGTAGGTATTGGACAGCTTCTGCAAATGATTGTACGCATCTCTGCGCATGTCCGTCTCGATCTTCGCTCCCATGACGTGTCCCATATCGGACATATAGTAGCCGGCGATGCAGTCCACGATACGAAGTCCGAAATACAAAATGCCAAGCGTAAATATGGTCTTCACCGACAGGGCAGCCAGATCCCGCAGCCCCTCATTGGTAATATAGCGCATGATCAGTGGCAGTACCAGTTCACAGACCGTAGTCAGTGCCGCACAGAACAGATCCATGCACAGGGTAAAACGATATTTTTTAAAATAAGGTGCAAATCTGCGAAACAGTTCGCGGGTCGTGTATTGTTTATTCTCCATTGCTATTAAATTCCTTTTTGATCATTTCTATAAATGTTTCTTATAAATATTTTCCCTCTCCCTGATAGAAACGAACTTTCCCCTTTTGTTCTTTCTTCTGTTCATACAATGTATTGTCCGCTGCAGACAGGAAATCCCACACTCGGTTTGGTTCCCTCGGAATAGCACAGACACCACCTACAGAAATCGTAAGCCACGGTTCCAATTCGGAATCTTCATTGGGAATTTTGTATTCCCGGATACCGGCACACAACGATTCCGCATGTTCCATTGCATAGGTCAGATCACGCCCTGTCATCACTACGAGGAATTCATCCCCTCCGTAACGCGCCACATAGTCTTCCGGGAATATTCTTTTCAACGTATCTGCCACTGCACAGATTCCTTCATCCCCTTTTCCATGCCCGTACCGGTCGTTTAGCTGTTTAAAATAGTCAATATCCAAAAATAGAATTCCCAGTTCTTTCTCATTTAATTTGCAATCTTCAAAGACATCCTCCAGATAACGGTTCAGACTTCTCTTATTGTACAGTCCTGTCAATTCGTCATGCTCTGACTGATACAATAATTTGTTTCTCTTCTTCGTCTGCTCCCGCTGATCCTCTTCCACCGCCTGCAGGCGCTTACGCAGCTCCAGCATATACATGACCTGATTGCTCTCGATCATTTCGCTGCTTTCCTTGATGTGGAAAAAAGTCTCTGTAGCCTGACGGAATTCCTCTATAGACATCTGTGCACTGCAATAACGCAGCCGTAACAATAAAAGCTGCAGCAGCAGGCTCCTATTCTGTTCGATCGCCGCCTTGGGTTCCAGACAATCCAATATCTCCTGCAGCAATTCTATATTACCGGTCTTTTCCACGTATTGAAGAAGATTCTGAATACTGTCATATTCGGAAGATACCTGACGCATATCTTCCAATGCCATCACAGCCTGTCTTACATGGTCTGCCGCTTTTTCCCGGTGTCCTTCACTTTCTGCCAGATACGTGAAAAACACATTCGCCGCAAGTCTCGTTCCCCGAACGATCTCTTCGCTTTTTCCGGTTTCTTCCAGTTTGCGGTATACCTCCATTGCCTCCTGCTCCATATCCAGATGCAGCAGACAACAGCCATACTCTGACAGCATTTTCCGGAAATTGATCCGGCTGTAAATGCTGTCATCACCTGCTTTTTCAAATTCACGGATGCATTCCCTATAACATTGCACGGCTCTGTCATAGACTCCGATAAGATAATATGCATCCGCCATATTACTTAATACTATACTATGTACCATCTTATCATTGTATTTCGCTGTATAATCCAATGCCCTGCCATACTGTTCCATGGCCAGAGACAGATTGTTCTGCATATGTGCCACGATACCGATCATATTATAGGCCCTGGCTACGTGAATCTCCTGATCCGTTCCCAGCAGGCATCTCACACTTTCGTCCAGATACTTCAGACACTGTTCCTGATTCCCTGTATCCAGATGATAAAATGCTGCGAAATAACAGATCCTTCCATGGATTCCCCTATCCCTCTTCTCCGTCACAAAGGACAATGCCTGTTCCAGTGTCTCCCAAGTATAAGGGATCCCATCTGCCATCTGTTGGTTTAACCGTTCTGCTGTCTCTAACATCTGCTGTCTGTCTACACTCATATTTGTTCCATCCTGTCAATTCCCCAATGCTTTACTCCTTATCATTGTATTATTTTATACACCGGTGCGCAAGTTATTTTACGGAATAGATAAAATGTTTCCCTATTTTTTAAAAAAATGTTAGAATGAGAATATGTGTCGGAAATAAGCAGGAAAAAGGTATTATTTTTATGGAAAATATCGCAATAAACAAGAGATTTCAAGATCTGCATTTTGACAGCATCCAGGCTTTACGCGGTCTGGCGGCTCTTTTTGTGGTGTTTCAGCATGTCCGTTTCTTAAATTTTGGTGCCTTCGGAGTAGACATATTTTTCTGCATCAGTGGGTTTATGATCATGTTCACCACGGAAAAAAGTACAAAATATTTCTTCCGGAAACGTCTGATCCGGATTCTGCCGCTGTATTATCTGATGACGTTCGGCACTTACGCAATGCTGCTTTTCTTCCCGTCCATGTTCCAGCAGACTAGACACAATCTTTCCTACCTGGTCAAGAGCCTGCTGTTTATTCCTTTTGAGATCAGTGGTGGAATTATCCAGCCTCTGGTGCGGATCGGATGGACTATCAACTGTGAAATGCTGTTCTATCTGTTATTTTTCATTGCCTTTCATATCAGCATGAAATATCGTGGTCTGATCTGCAGTGCATTCCTGACAGTTCTGGTAGGGGCAGTCCAGATATTCGCTCCATTGATTTCCTCCTGGCAGTCTCCGATAGGCAGGTTACTTTCTCCTGTTCTTATTTTTTACGGCGATCCTGTCATGCTGGAATTCATTTTCGGAATCCTCGCCTATTATCTGCTGCGTTTTTTATATCACAGGCATTTGGAGCATCCGTTTCCTATGGCTGTAAGTGTGCTGTCTGCGGTAGGCATTCCGGTGATTTTTTGTCTGTTGGCATTTTTCACCCCCAGGATCAATGTGATCGGTTTCCGCAGGCTTCCGCTGTGGGGACTTCCGGCATTTGTACTGTTGGTTTTAGCTTTTCTGGCCGGACGGAAGCTCTCTCTGCCCCGCTTTTTCATCCTTATGGGAAATATCAGTTATTCCCTGTATCTGGTGCATTACTATCCGGTAATGTTCTTAGACCGGGCGGTGTTCGACTTCTCCACCCTCTCTGTAATGTCTGTCATCGGAGTGATCTTAAGTGTGGCGCTGAGTATCGGGTTGGCTTACCTGTCCTGGATCGTTGTGGAGCAAAAATTCTCCGGATGGCTGCGGAAGAAACTGCTGCACTAAGCATTTCCCTTATAGCACCGATTTAGTCATTTGACTATTTTGTAAATTGTATATGCAATTATCCAAAAAGATGCACACTTTTTCTGTTGACATTTAGAACGTCCTATAGTATATTATAACTTGTCTGTAAGACATGCGCGAGTGGCTCAGCGGTGGAGCACCTCCTTGCCAAGGAGGGGGTCGCGGGTTCGATCCCCGTCTCGCGCTTCTTTTATTTGTAGCGGAAGCCTTGATTTTACGGGGTTTCCGCTATTTTTGTGTCTGCATGAAGTTGTAGACAGCTGATTCTACAACGCTTTTTCTAATAAATTCTGTATCTCCTCTGTTGCTTCCCTGGTCACCAAAGCTGCCGAAGAACATCCGAAAATAAATTTACTGCTGGCCGCAAAAGCGGCCTATGGTTGTCAAGGTACTCGTTATGGAGCGGTTCTTTCCAAGGCTAGTTGAAATAAAAGTAAACTCTTAGAAAAAAACTAAGTTCATTATGTTTTGTAAAGCAATTCTCTTTATAATCAACTAAGTTTGGAAAGAACCATTTGAGTGATTACAAATGTCCGATAGATGGTCACTAATCGGACACTAACGAACACTTATCGGATACTACCGGTCACTTATCGAACACTTTGTATCCGATAAACAGAAAAAGTGTTCAATAGTATTCGATAAAGTGTCGGATAATCAACTATGTGCTTTCTAAATAATATATTTAGTAGCTGGTCCTTTGCCTGCCTTCCTAATCAAACCATTTGCAATCATCTTATCAAGTAATTTTCGTGCTCCAGTCTTAGATTTATAACCGCCAATATCTGCTGCCTCTTGTGAATTAATACTTCCATTCTGTCTGATATAATCCAATATCTTTTCTTCTTTCAGCATTGACTTTGGTACCGCTTGGTCTGTATTTTCATTTCTGATATCAACAGCACCCGGAATGTATACAACCTGTCCGACTTCAAGCTTTAATGTCACTCTATCTAAACGCTCTGAAAAATCAAACTCCGGCTCCTTCCAGTTCTGCTCTTTCCATGCAGTCAGAATCTTGTCAACACCGCTTCCGGCACGCTCACCGACATTGACGAACCCAAACATCTTGAGAATATTCGGGTTTCTTGGATCACTATTACCTCCAGCATAAAACTCTTCTTTGGTCACTCTGATTGTACCCGGATTTGATATGGTAAGTTCCTTGCCTTTTTTGACCACAAGAATTCCCCGCCTGCCATAATAATTCGCGTGTGCAAGAGCATTTGCCAAAGCTTCCTCTAAGGCATCATGAACATCTACTCTGTCTACTCGATAACCATCTCTGCGGTTTGCAAATGGAACTGCTATCTCATCATCCATTCGTGTACGCACCTTGCAAAAGAAATCATATATATTTCCACTCCAATCACCTTCATTAGAGTGAGTGCGGAATAACCAGCGTACTGCTTTATCATCACATTCTTCTCTGTAATCCAAAAAATAATTTGGAAAAACTTCCGTAATGTGATACGCCTCGCCAAAGAACAAAAGTCCTGCAATCGTAGGTGATAAAGTGCCATTTTTATTCTTTGCTACAGCTCTTAATTTCATCAGAAATTCATCATTTTCCAATGCATTCCAAGGATGTCCGCTGTGAAGTTGCTCAAATATAATACGATACCCTTTAATCGTATCCTGATTCAGTACATCCAGTCCCATCTCATCAATCACTTCAATATCTCCAGACACATCTCTTTGATCTGCAAACATTGCTCTTACTGCTTCTTCTGTGCAAAGAAAATCGCCCTCATAATCTCTCTTATATGTGCCCTTCATCGGATCTGTTCCGATATAAACCGGCTTATCATGTCTATCTGCCGCAGGAACATCAATTCTAAGAATCTGCTTATCTCCAACAGGAACAGGGTTAACATGATGATTCAACAGAATATTCTTTGACACCTTGTTTCTATCATTCAATGTGCTCCAGAAATCCTTCTGATACTTAATAATCTGCTTTTCTGTCAAACCTTCCACAGTAAATGAATCTCTATGTTCTTTTATTCCCAAAAGAATCGTGCCACCATTGGTATTGGCAAATGAAGAATACGTCTCCCATATGCTCTCTGGAAGTCCACCTGTTGCCAACTTGCACTCAAGCTCATGATCTTCGTTAAGGTTTAATTCTTCTAAAACATCTTCTTTCAATCGACAAACCTCCTTCCTAATTGTGCAGACGGTCTGCACAATTAAATAATCTGTTACAACGTTCCTCAATTTAGGATATTATAACAAAAAACAATAAAATTTACCATGGGATTAATAAAGATACAGAAATATTAGAATGCGTTGTAGACAGGCTGTAGACACTTGGTAGGTGGGGTGCTTTTCTCCTTGTATTTACTGGGTTTGCAGACGATGGTATATTTCGATGTCTACGCTCCGCTCCAGTCCGCGATTGTTCAGACCCTCATTTCCGTTTTCATGGTGCATACGATACAAGCAAAAAGACGACTGCACTTTCTTGCAACCGTCTTCTTACTTATTATTGGTCTATTGCTCGATTTTATCCGCATATTTGATGCGGTAAATCCTGCGCAGGGAATCGTTCACTCGTTCCTCGGAGATGGTTCCGTTCTGGACTGCCTCCAGTACTCCGTTGTATGCGGTCTCGAAGTTCTCCGGCGCATAGATCATGTCGCACCCTGCACGCAGTGCCAGTACTGCTGCCTCATCGGCTCCGTAATAGTTCGTGATTGCCGCCTGGTTCATGGCACCGGATACGATCACACCACGGAAATTCAGTTCATTTCGTAAAATATCCGTTACCACCGCACCGGACAGGGAGCAAGGAGTATTGTCTCCTGTCAGGGAAGGTGCTGCCATATTGCTGACGGTGATCATTTTGGTCTCACCGGAATCAATACAGCTCTGGAATACTGCAAATTCATTGGCTCTGAAATCTTCCGCACTTCTGTCCGTAGAAGCCATGCCATTCTTCGTGCTCTGGGTCGTACTGCCGATACCGGGAAAATGTCCGATAGCAGCTGTTACTTTCTGTTCCTGCAATCCTGTCTGCATGCCGGTCACAAAAGATGCTACCGTTGCCGCATCCGTGCCGTAGGAGCTGCTGCCTGCCGCATTTCCATCCACTACTTTCAGATCTGCCGCAGGGGCAAAATCAAGATTGAAACCAAGCTCTGCCAGGTAACTGCCCACTGTGGTTCCGGCAGTATAGGCGTTGTTGGCATCTCCGGATGCGCCGATGGTCTCCGGGGAATCGGTCTTCGTTCCAAGGCCTGCCGCTGCCACAGCGTCGGTTCCGGATCCTTCTCCGTCGATCGCAATAAACAGTGGATAGCTGGTATACAGCTTCGTATTGTCGATCATTTGCTTTAATTGGTCTGCGGACTGAATATTTTTCGCCGCATAGACGATACCGCCTACCGGATATTTGGATAATGCATCCTTGGTTCCGTCTCCTGCCTGCACTGCTGCAGATACACCGGTGATGGATTCCGGCGTGGTGATAAATAATCCTGCTACCTTGTCCTCCAGGGGCAGGTTCTGAATGATGGCTTCATCTATGATCTTATCCAGCTTCTGTTCATTTGTCAGTTCCGGTACGGTCTCCACCGGTTCCGTAGTAGGTGCCGTGATGGTCTCCTCGGAAGCTATAATATCATCCAGCTTATTCTGCTGTTCCTGCTGATCACGGCTCATGCCGGTGATCTTGCTTACAGCAAAAGCAATTCCCGCTGCCAGCACCAGAATCATGATTCCTACGACTGTATATGCAATGATCTGGCTTCTCCGCCGTCTCTTATGTCTTTCTTCCCGTCTGTTCTGCTGACTTTCCTGTCTCTGTTCGTTTGTATCCATTTTCATAACTCCTCTATCTGTACTACTTTCCTATTGTACATGATATCGGTAGGTTTTTCCACTGGAAAAAAATATATTTTGCGAATGAGGCTCTGAATAGTTGTTCCATCTGAATAGTTGTACAACAGTAAGAGAGCGTACCGATCATTCTTTCAATCAGTACGCCCTCTCAGACTACAGGCTCCAATGGCTTGCCCTCTCTTTCT
>OGJH01002154.1_pt1 | contig 13616 bp, 7 predicted proteins | sample 1572021 | NCBI WGS metagenome assembly OGJH01 (sample SAMEA2582098, study PRJEB24529) | metagenome | biome: Human gut stool | place: China | collected 2011
AACATATGCTCTGTACGGCAGAGGCCGATACCTTCAGCACCGAGCTCACGAGCCTTCTTAGCATCAGCCGGGGTATCAGCGTTTGTACGAACCTTAAGAGTTCTGAACTCATCAGCCCAGGCCATAACACGTCCGAACTCACCAGCGATAGAAGCGTCTACGGTTGGGATCAGTCCAGCGTAAATGTTACCAGTTGTACCATCGATAGAGATCTCAGATCCCTCTGTGAATGTCTGTCCAGCGAGTGTGAACTTCTTGTTCTCCTCGTCCATGTTGATGTCGCCACATCCAGATACACAGCAGGTACCCATACCACGGGCAACTACGGCTGCGTGGCTTGTCATACCACCACGTACGGTAAGGATACCCTGAGCAGCCTTCATACCTGTGATATCTTCTGGAGATGTCTCAAGACGTACAAGAACGACCTTCTCTCCTCTTTCAGCCCAGCTTTCAGCATCGTCAGCTGTAAATACAACCTTACCACAAGCAGCTCCTGGAGATGCTCCAAGACCCTTTCCAAGTGGAGTTGCAGCTTTAAGTGCAGCAGCATCGAACTGTGGATGTAATAATGTATCAAGGTTACGAGGATCGATCATAGCAACTGCCTCTTCCGGAGTCTTATGTCCCTCGTCTACTAAATCGCAAGCGATCTTAAGTGCAGCCGGAGCTGTTCTCTTACCGTTACGGCACTGAAGCATGTATAACTTCTTGTTCTCAACGGTGAACTCCATATCCTGCATATCATGATAATGATTCTCAAGAGTCTCACAAACTTTTAAGAAGTCTGCATATGCCTCAGGGAATTCTTTCTCCATCTGAGCGATTGGCATAGGTGTACGAACACCTGCAACTACGTCCTCACCCTGTGCATTGATTAAGAACTCACCCATCAGTTTGTTCTCGCCAGTTGCCGGATCACGTGTAAATGCAACACCTGTACCGGACTCGTTATTTAAGTTACCGAATACCATAGGCATTACGTTAACTGCAGTACCCCAGGAATATGGGATATCGTTATCACGACGATATACGTTTGCACGTGGGTTGTCCCATGAACGGAATACAGCCTCGATAGCAAGTTTTAACTGCTCAACAGGATCTGAAGGGAAATCTGTACCTAACTGGTTCTTGTACTCAGTCTTGAACTGCTCTGCTAACTCTTTTAAGTCAGCTGCTGTAAGGTCGATATCAAATTTAACGCCTCTCTCTTCTTTCATCTTGTCGATGAGCTGCTCAAAGTATTTTTTACCAACTTCCATAACTACATCTGAGAACATCTGAATGAAACGTCTATATGAGTCATATACGAAACGCTCGAATGCAGGATCCGGATTACCTTTGATCATTGCAGCAACTACTTCATCATTTAAACCAAGGTTTAAGATGGTATCCATCATACCTGGCATGGAAGCTCTTGCTCCTGAACGAACAGATACTAATAACGGATTCTCAAGATCGCCGAATTTCTTTCCGTTGATCTCTTCCATTTTCTTAACGCCTTCCATAGCCTGAGCCATGATCTCGTCGTTGATCTTGCGACCATCTTCATAGTACTGTGTACAAGCCTCTGTTGTGATTGTGAATCCCTGTGGTACAGGAAGTCCGATGCTTGTCATCTCTGCAAGGTTGGCACCTTTACCGCCAAGCAGGTTACGCATGGTCATGTCGCCTTCGCTAAACATATACACCCATTTGTTTGCCATTTTGATAATTCCTCCTAAAATAAATTACTATGTAATTATGGACACCGTATTTGTTTCCATAATCAAGCCATGTTATGTGCCTTTCTAAAACGCACATATTTATTCTAACATATTTTGTCTAAATAGCAACATTTTTTTTACTGTTTTTCCCTGTTTTTTTGTAACATTTTCACAATGTAAAACTTTGTTCCGTTATGTGGAACATTTTGGATTTGTTTATTTCTTTTTCCATTTTGCATACAGTGTGATTTTCCCCGTGCTGCCTTTCTTAATAGAGGTTACCTTTCTGGTACATTTTTTATCACGGTACCATCCTTTAAACACATACCCTTTTCTTGTTGGTGCTGCCAGTTTTATCATCTTTGAAGTAATGGTATATGTTTTCGGATTTTTCTTATTATTTTTGCCTCCGTTTAATTTGTAGGTAATGGTGTACTTTTCCTTTGCCCATTTTGCATACAGTGTTACTTTTCCGGTACTGCCCTTTTTAATAGAGGTTACCTTTTTGGTACATTTTTTATCACAATACCATCCTTTAAACACATACCCTTTTTTTGACGGATTTGAAAGTTTTATCGTCTTTGAAGTGATTTTATATGTTTTGGGATTCTTCTTATTATTTTTGCCTCCATTCAGGTTATATGTAATCTGATACTGTGCTGCTTTCCACTGGGCATATAAAGTTACGACCTCATCTGCTTTTTTTGTCAGATTTTTTACATAGGCATTTTCCTCATAAAAGGTTCCCTTCCCATCTGGCTGCGTATTCCAGCCTGCAAATGTATATCCTTTCTTTTCAAACTTATTTTTTGAAAGTTTTTCCTTCTGACCCGCCGCACATGCTTTCTCACTCATTTTCCCTTTTGCTGCACCATTTCCATCAAATTTTATTGTATAAAGATATGGACACACGACAACCGGAACATTCCTCTTTAATGCTTCTGCATTGATTTTATCTTTGGAGAGACTGGTTATTACATATATTTTTTCAGGTCCGTCTGTCGTTTCCCAGGAAAATGCTTCGCTGCCAATCTCTGTAATCGTCTTTGGCAGCCTTATCTTCCCAAGCACGCCGCCGTCCTTATAAAACGCACAGATTCCAATTGTTTTTACCGCGGTCTGGGAAAGATCAAGTTCCCCCGTTAAATTTTTACAGGATAAAAAAGCATAACTGTCAATCACCGTTAATGTTTTGGGGAATTTCACGGTTTTTAACCCACTGCAGGCAGAAAATGCACTACCGCCTATTTCTGTAACCAAAGTCTGGGATAAATCCATTTTCTCCAGTGAACTGCAGCCTGTAAATGTGCCAAATCCAATTTTCGTTATATTCTCTGGCAATTTCACCGTTTCCAATGCACTGCACCCCTCAAATGTTCCTTCCAATTCCGTTATCCCTGTCTGGGACAAATCTGCTTCTTCCAACAGCGTGCAGTCTGCAAACACACCCGCTCCATCATTCACTTCCAGCACGTCAATATCTTCAAATCCGCCACACTTTACCTGACGGATGTTTTTATTTTTTACAGCAGCTAAGTCGAAATACCAGTTTCCTCTGCTCCATCTATAAGAAATCAGACTGTAATACAATCCATCCTTCAGCAAGCCATCAACTCTATATATCTGATGATTTGATAATTCTGCAATCTCCTCCGGGGACAGGTCAAAATACCCGTCAGAATACCCCTGATACTCCCATTCTTTATCTACCGAATAAGAGTTGCGGCTGCACCATGTAGCATCTGCAAAAATCCATTTTCCATTTTCACTGTCATAAACAGCATTGTATTCATGGGCATGCCCCTCTAAATCCATGCACGGAATTCCAATGGAAATGCACAATGTTCTCATAAGGCTTGCATAACCCGAACACATAGCACGCTTTTGCTCGTACACCTCATACGGTGACCAATAACTTGGCTTATTATTATAATAGGCATAATAATCATAATAAGTTCTGTCCGCAACAAATGCCATAATCGCTTTTATTTTCTCATACTGTGTAGTACACCCGGCTACAGCCTGTAATGCAGCCTGTCTTAATTCCTCAAACTGGGCATCTGTTATAGCATTCCTTTCAGGATCTGTTAAAAAGTAATCCGGGTCTGCATATTTATTAATCAGAGTCCAGGCCTTCTGTTCCGCTGCAATCTGCTCTTCACTTGCGTCCCCCTTGATTGAAGTTTCTTCCCGTTCTTCTGTTTCTTCTTCCATTTCCGGCAGTTCTGTTTCTGTGTCTGGCTGCTCTGTCTCCTCCGGCTGTTCTTCTGTGTCTGGCTGCTCTGTCTCCTCTGACTGTTCTTCTGTGTCTGGCTGTTCTGTTTCTTCCGACTCTGTCTGCTCTGTATTCTCTTTTTTCTCCTGCTCGCTTACCGGCATCTCCTGACGTTCACGATCCATCAGATCCTGTTCTTCCGTATCTGCATATTTTTCATTTACTTTCTCTGATGCCGATTCCGTTTTTCTGTCTCTGCAATCACATTCGCCTGCATATTTACCGGCATCCCACCAACCAAAACAGTCGCAGCCAGCAATGCCGTAAAAGCTTTTTTCATCCTTCCTTTCATAAACTAAAACTCCTCCTTCATTTGTACCGCTATGTTACATTACCTTTTCTATATTATAACCGCAATACGACTATTTTCAATTGTTTGCGAAATCATTTCTATCATGTCTCCGCAGACTATCTGCCTGTACATACTTCAAAAATATTTTTCTTCTCCTCCGCGAGGTGCGCATCCCGCCCGGAGGGCGTTTGCATTCATAGGACGTAATTTCCTATGAATGCAAAACAGACGGATCATTCCCACCCAACAGGAATAATCCGTCTGTCTTTTTCTTTTTATTCTCCGCTTCGAAAAATCCTAGAAATCTACTTCCGTGTCATAGTAACAGCATTTCAACAGCTTTTCCATCTCCTCCTGACTCGGCTGTCTCGGGTTTGATCCGGTACATGCATCTAAGATCGCATTGGCTGCGATCTCCGGCAGTCTCTCTAAGAATACTTCTTCCGGTACATATCCCTGCTCGGCCGGATAACTGTCTGCACCATAATTTTTAATACAGTGCGGAATCTTTAAGTCATCATTCATACCACGCAGATATTTGATCAGAAGTTCCACTTTCTCGTCTAATGAATCACCGCCAAGTCCCATGAAATCTGCGATCTCACCATAACGTTTCTTTGCAGTTTCATCTTTGGCGTTAAATGCGATCACTTTCGGCAGATACATTGCGTTGGCTGCACCGTGGATGATATGTGCGCCGTAATCCGCAAATGCAGCACCGGTCTTATGTGCCATGGAATGTACGATACCAAGCAGTGCATTGGAAAATGCCATACCGGCAAGACACTGTGCATTATGCATATTATCTCTCTTTTCCATATCCCCGTTATAAGATCCTACCAGATCACGCTGGATCATCTTGATTGCATGCAGGGCAAGCGGATCTGTGAAATCACAGTTCGCTGTCGATACATATGCCTCGATTGCATGTGTCATCGCATCCATTCCGGTATGTGCTACCAGTTTCTGTGGCATTGTCTCTGCAAGTTCCGGATCAACGATTGCAACATCCGGTGTGATCTCAAAGTCAGCGATCGGATATTTGATACCTTTCTCATAATCGGTGATGATGGAAAATGCAGTTACCTCTGTTGCAGTTCCCGAAGTTGAGGAAATCGCACAGAAATGCGCTTTCTTACGAAGTTTTGGAATACCAAACACCTTGCACATATCCTCAAATGTGATATCCGGATATTCGTATTTGATCCACATAGCCTTTGCCGCATCGATCGGCGAACCTCCTCCGATCGCAACGATCCAGTCCGGACCAAACTCTTCCATCGCCTTTGCGCCCTTCATTACGGTCTCCACCGATGGATCCGGCTCAATTCCTTCAAAAAGCTGTACTTCCATGCCGGCTTCTTCCAGATACTGTTTTGCGCGGTCAAGAAAACCGAAACGTTTCATGGAACCACCGCCTACGCAGATAATCGCCTTTTTGCCTTCAAACGTCTTTAATGCTTCCAATGCCCCTTTTCCGTGATACAAATCGCGTGGTAATGTAAATCTTGCCATCTTTCCTCCAATCTGCCGCCATCAAAAGGCCGCCCCCTGACACATACACATGCCTGTATTTTTTGTGTCATTTACTGTGTGCAACTTTTATATAACCATCACATATTTTGTTAATTAAATAACAATATGTATTGTAATATTATATCACATCTTTCAAAAATAAGAAGCATTTTTATGCATTTTTAATAATTCTTAATATTTTCTAAGCATTGTTTTTAAATCCACATTTTGGACAGATATTTCCTCCCTTATATACATAACCACAGCGGAAGCAGCAGATCGTATCATGTTTTTCTTTCGCCAGATAAGAAATATTTCGCGAATCCGGTTTTTCCTGTAAATAATGAATAAATTCATTCAATACCCCGGCATATGCCGTGAGCTGCTTATTTTCTACCGCATATGGAATTTTCGTCTTTTTCCCATTTTTCTCTGTCACATACACACCACGGTTTAAAAGTCCTGTGGATGCAGTGATCTCATCTATGGACGGAACATCAATACGGTAAGATGTCATCAGTGTGCTGTAATATAGATGTTCCGGTGTCAGGATAATCCCCTCTTTTCCACTGTTGTTTCTCGATGTGTCCACCACAAAAATCGGATATTCAAACAGACCGTTTCCTGCGGCATAGGATGCCATGGCATAATCGATAACCTCTGTTTCCTGCGGCGCTGCCTGCTTTAACAGCACTTTTCTCGCCGGGTAAAAATAATGTTTCTGGCTTTCTGTGATTCCCGCCTCTTCCAGTTCATTTTTCAGCTTATTTACAAGCTGTTCACACTCATCCGTCTTGATCTTGGAAAGACGCCTGCTTAAAAGTTCTAATGCATTATCCTTTAAATCCGGTAAATATGGTCCTTCTGCAATCTTCTGATACGCATCCATTCCCTCATCAAAGGACATGTGTGCCGGATCACCGGTAATTTCTGCGATCTCATTTTCATCCATCTGACGGATTTTATTCTCGATCTGCTCAAAATACGGCAAAACCAGCCCCGGCTCAAACTCCTTTTCTTTCAGACGCTCCTTAAGCTCTGTCAGATCATCTCTGGTGATTTTTCTCGACTGGCGGATCATATTTTTTATTTCCTGCTGTTCGGCAAGATTTTTCTGCGATTCTAACCGTTCCTGATATGGGGTTAAATCTACTCCTTCGTATTCTTTTAATTTCTCCCTAAGTGCATGGTAACGTGCCCTGTCCATATTAGGCGGCATTTTTCCAACCAGCTCTGCGACTTCCCGCTCTGCCTGTGTCTGCATTTTCTGTTTCAGATTTAAAAGCAGATTCTGTTTTTTCTCCTGCGGCAGCTTTTCCTCTGCAATCTCGTCATAGACACGGCGCATCACGGCATAATTTTTATCTGCGCAGCTCTCTGCCTTTTTATTTAACGCGGCAAGCTTTCTGTCCTGTTCTTTTTCCTCTAACATATCCAGGTATTGTTTCCGCTCTTCGGGCGAAATTCTTGTTTCATGCATGAGCTGGTGTTTTAATTCTGAAAGCTGGCGCTCTGACATACGGTCTGCGACTCCAAATTTAGCCTGATAAGTCTCGCGGACTTTCTGTGCCTCCGCATTATTTACCTGTGCATATTTTTCATCGGACGATTCCCCGCTGATCTGCCCAGCTTCGTGCGGCTGCCTGCTGTCACTCTCATATCGGGAACCTTTCACATGGCGTCGTTCGGTTTCATCCTGACGTGCATCTTCATATTGCTTTTTGTGCTCGTTCCGCTTCCATCCACTTTCACCCGCGCTTTCATTTCCATGCTGTTTTTCTGCGTGCCGGTTCTTGCTCTCATCCTGCTCTTCTTCATCATCTGTGACTTCGTCCTGATCTGATGCAGGCGTACTCTTTAACTTTTTATGACGCTTTTTTTCCTCCTGTATGGCAGGTTCGCAGGCTGCAATACTGCTTTCCGGGAAAAATCCCTCTTCTATCTTATTTAATAATTCCTCAAAGTCTGCATCTGAATATTCCGGCAGATCCTCGCACAGTTCCTCAAGTGGCTGCTGCTCGTCCTCGACACCCGCCGGCTTTCTGCCGTCCTCATACTCATTATAACGGCTGTTTGCCTCATGCTCGCCGTTACGCCCCATCAGCTCAAGATAATCTTCGTATGCCTTTTTATCCTCCTCAAAATCCATCAGATAAATATCGCCGTCTCCAAGAAGTTTCCATGGGCGCGGCGTATAAAATCTGTGACACGCTGCACAGGTACATGCTTTTGCCAAAAGGACTACTCCCTCAGGCGTCTCGATTCGAAACTCTTTTCCTTTCGGATACATGATCATATGCAGATTTCCTTTGCATTTTGGGCAGCGGTAACCAACTTTATAAAAGTTATTGCCAATCCTGCCTTTTGCTCTTTCTGACAGTGAAAGTTCTGTTCTCTCAAAAACAGTATGCGCCATCTTCCATTCAACTTTATGCCAGAGTCCCTGTTCCTCGTCTGCTTCCTCTTCCTTCTGCACTGCTTCTTTTGCCTCAAGTGCCGCCTGTATCACATCTTCATAGGTAATACGCTTTCCTGCATGATAAAAACGAAAATACTGCGTGGTATATTCCGGTTCAATATAGATTCCTGCAAGCACATGCCCGAAAAGAGTATTCAGCTGCTCCGTATTTTTTTCCACACGAAGTCCCTGGATCGTTCCCCATTTTCCAAATGCATACAGGATCATATTGATCACATCCCGTACTGCTGCCTCATCGGTATCTTTGATCTCATCTTCTTTGATCGGCAGATCTACAATATTTTCCGCCACTTTTCTGCTGTCAAAATGAAAAAACAGGGAGCGCACTTCCCCCTGTAAAATGAGATAATTATCAAGTGCCACAAAAAGACCTGTCCAGTTTACATTTGCATGCATGGTCTTTATCAGCCGTTCAAATGTCATTTTTAATTCGCTATCTGCTTTTAATACGATCACTTTTTTCACCTCTTACTTTTCAAATGCAGATTTTTCCTTCAAGATCTGTGCAAATCCCATATGAAGTTCTTCTTTTGCCCGCTCAAAATCAATTTCCTGATTGCTGTCATTCAAACAGACGCTTCCACTCTTCTGATGACCTATATCAGCCACAATCCTGCTGTTATCATTTGAGACATCATAATACCGGCAGAGTCTTCTTACATTGCCGGGAATAAAACCGCCAGTCAGTTTCTGATACTCCCTGAGCACATACTGGCTGACATCCTCTTTCTGACGGAATTTATGGCTGCACACCTCGTTTAACAACTCCGGCTCTAATTCCCACATTTTCACAAAAGTACTCTTTTTAAAAGGAGACGGCCCATGAACCGTGTAAAATCCTGTAAACAACGGGAACGCCAGTTCTAACATATTATAAATAAAATACATAAACGGATAACCGGGATGGAAATATGCTCCCGGCTGTTTTTTCATATTTTCACGTTTGTCAAAATATTTTGCCAGAAGCATGGTATTATTCAGGTAAATATATGGCATGACCTGATCTTTTGTATTTGCCACATCAGGCTGAAGAGCCAGCATATCCACCGGAAGATCATTTTTAAAATACTGTTCCGGTCTGACCTTTTTTATCAGAAACATATCATCATTAAAATATACAAAATTCTCTGCCAGACCTGGGATTCTGTGCATATTCCACTCAATGGCATGTGAATTAAATGTCGGCAGATATTTTTCTGGAATAAAATCTTTATGATTTACAATATTTAACTTCGGATGTTCTTTATTTAACCAGGATGGCAGATGCCCCCATGTAACAAAGTGTATCCTGCGCACCCATGGTGCAAAACGCTCCACACCACGAAACCAGTACCTCAGCAGATCCCAGTCTCTGTATCTCTCTTTTCTGTCATCCTGTTTCTGCGACAGATCCGGCTGCATACTGTACTCCATTTTCTTTTTCTGCCAGTCCGGATCATTGCCATCTACCCATGTGATCACAAAATCAATTTCCGGAATGTTATTGTCGCGTGTCATAATAATCTCCATTTCTGCCCAGCAAACATCTTTTTCATCTGCTTAATAAATTTCACTGTTATCATGATAAAACAAATCCTGCAAAATGAAAATCCTATTTATCTGCTTAATTTATATTTTTTTAAGAAATACTTGTTTTTCCCTGTTTTAAGGCATTTCCGTTTCTTTTGTTAGCACTCATTAAAAAAGAGTGCTGATTTTCTATTGACTTTTGAAATTTGCAGTTATAATATTAGATTCAGGCAGCAGCGAGGCGGATCTGCCCACTGCATTTTATTACGATTATAAAGGAGTGTTTGAATATGGCAGAGAAACATGGAAATCTTTCAATTAACAGCGATAATCTGTTCCCGATTATCAAAAAATGGTTATATTCCGATCACGACATCTTCTTCCGTGAGCTGATCAGTAACGGATGTGATGCGATCACAAAATTAAAAAAACTTGAGATGATGGGCGAATATACATTACCGTCTGACTACAAACCGGAGATCCATGTTGTTGTAAATCCGGAAGAAAAAACCTTAAAATTTATCGATAATGGTCTTGGTATGACCGCAGACGAGGTTGAGGAATACATCAACCAGATCGCATTTTCCGGTGCAACAGATTTCATTGAAAAATACAAAGACAAAGCAAACGACGATCAGATCATCGGTCACTTCGGACTTGGCTTCTACTCCGCATTCATGGTAGCTGATCAGGTAACGATCGATACATTATCCTACAAAGACGGCGCAACGGCTGTTCACTGGTCCTGCGACGGCGGTACTGAATTTGATATGGCTGATGGCACCAAAGAAGGCGTCGGTACAGAGATCACCCTTTTCTTAAACGAGGATTCCGTTGAATTTTCCAACGAGTACCGTGCAAGAGAAGTCATCGAAAAGTACTGCTCTTTCATGCCGACTCCGATCTTCCTTGAGAAGGCAAACGCTGAGACAGAATATGAGACGATCGACGCCGCTGATAAATTAGACACAGACACCGTCGTTGAGACGATCCATGAGGAAGCAAAAACAGAGGAGAAAGAAAACGAAAACGGCGAAAAAGAAGTTGTTGAAGTTTCTCCTGCAAAAGATAAATTAAAGATCGTAAAGCGTCCGGTTCCATTAAACGATACCAACCCTCTCTGGGCAAAGAGTCCGAACGAATGCACCGACGAAGAATACAAAGCATTTTACCGCAAAGTATTCTTAGATTACAAAGAACCATTGTTCTGGATCCACTTGAATATGGACTATCCGTTCAACTTAAAGGGTATCCTGTACTTCCCGAAGATCAATACCGAGTATGATTCCATCGAGGGAACCATCAAACTTTACAACAATCAGGTATTTATCGCCGACAACATCAAGGAAGTCATTCCTGAATTCTTAATGCTCTTAAAAGGTGTGATCGACTGCCCGGATCTACCGCTTAACGTATCCAGAAGTGCACTGCAGAACGATGGTTTTGTAAAGAAGATCTCCGAGTACATCACCAAGAAAGTAGCTGACAAGCTGATCGGTATGTGCAAGACGGATAAAGAAAATTACGAGAAATACTGGGACGACATCAGCCCGTTCATCAAATTCGGCTGTCTGAAAGATACCAAGTTCTGTGACAAGATGAACGATTACATCCTGTTCAAGAATCTGGATGACAAATATCTCACTCTTCCGGAACTCTTAGTCAAAGAGGAAGAAAAGAAAGACGAAAACAAAGATGAAGCTGAGGTATTAGATGCTGACGGCAATCCGATCAAAAAGGAAAGCACCGATGCAGCAGATGAGAATACTGAGGAAAAAGATGAGCGCAAGGTAATCTACTATGTAACTGACAAACTTCAGCAGGGTCAGTACATTAAGATGTTCAAAGAGCAGAACATGGACGCTGTCATCTTAGACCACAACATTGATACTTCCTTCATCTCACAGCTTGAGCAGCGCAATGAGCATTATAAATTCATGCGTATTGATGCAGATGTCACAGAATCCTTAAAGGACGAGACTTCCGCTGAGGACTTAAAGGCTGAGACAGATACCCTGACGGATGTGTTTAAAAAAGCTTTAAACAACGATAAACTGACTGTCAAAGTTGAGAAGCTGAAAAATGCGGATATCGCTTCTGTCATCACGCTTTCCGAGGAAGGCAGACGTATGCAGGATATGATGAAGATGTATGCAATGAACGGCATGGGCGGCATGGATCCGAACATGTTTGCTGCGGATCAGACCCTGACCTTAAACGCAAACAATGAACTTGTAAAATATATCTTTGAGCACAAAGATTCCGAGCATGTTCCGATGTTCTGTGAACAGCTTTACGATCTTGCAATGCTTTCCAACCAGCCGCTGTCTGTTGACGCTATGGCAAAATTTGTACAGCGCAGCAATCAGATCATGATGCTTTTAGCAAAATAATTTTTACAGAATACAAGCCCCTGCAAAACCTGTAGATACGAGTTTTGCAGGGGCTTTCTCATGCTGTTTTTTATCGTGTTTATACCTGAATTTCTATAAAAATATTATTTTGCTGCCGTATAGATTGCGATCATATCTTCCACATCCAGATGCTTTACTTTTCCAAGATTGCCTCTGACTGCCGCATTACACTTTTCTGCCAGTTCTTTTATCTGTTCTTCTGTCGGCGCAATGCCAAGTTCCGTTAATGATGTCGGCATATGGATTTCCCGGTAAAAATCCTCCATTGCAGCAATGCCTGCCTCTGCCGTCTTCTGTTCTGTTTCCTGCGGCTCCACACCCATAACGTGCTCTGCAAACTGCACAAATCGTTCAATACGCTCCCCGCAGACATAGCGTGCCCAGCTTCCCCAGATCGCTGCAAGACCGGCACCGTGAGTGACATCATAGAGTCCGCCAAGCTCGTGCTCAAGCTGGTGACATGCCCAGTCGCCACCGCCGGTTCCACATCCGGTCAGACCATTGTGAGAGAGGCTTCCTGCCCACATGATCTCTGCGCGGGCTGTGTAGTTGTCAGGTTCCCTCATAAGAATACGTGCGTTGTAGATGACAGTCTGCATCAGAGATTCACTGATGCTGTCTGTGATCTCCATAGTCTCGATATTGACGAAATAACGCTCCATGGTGTGCATGAGGATATCCACACAGCCGCTCTCCGTCTGATACTGCGGAAGGCTGTAGGTAAGCTTCGGGTTCATCAGGGCAAATTTCGGACGGCAGAGATCGCATTTGGCAGCACCTCGTTTCAGCCAGCCATCCTCATTGGTGATGACAGAGGAATTGCTCATCTCACTTCCGGAAGCTGCAATGGTAGGGATGACGCCGATCGGAAGACAGGCAGTCGGAACTTCTGTCTTGAGATAAAAATTCCAGACATCTGTCCATGGATTTGCAACGCCGTACCCGATCGCCTTGGCAGAGTCAATAACACTTCCACCGCCGACAGCGAGAATGAAATCTACGTTTTCTTTCTTACAGAGCTCGATACCTTCACGTACTTTGGAAAGACGCGGGTTCGGGACAACGCCGCCCAGGGTAACGAAATCAATGCCGGCATCAGTAAGACATCCGGAAACTTCGTCGATCAGCCCGGAAGCGACGGCACTCTTGCCTCCGTAATGGATCAGAACTTTGTGACAGTTCTCTTTCTTCAGAATATCACCGATCTGCAAATGAGAATCTTTACCAAAAATAACCTTTGTAGGGGCAAAATATTCAAAACTGCGCATAATAGTTACTCCTTATATACATTTAAAATAAATGACAAATTTAGAAACAACATAAATATAACATAATTGTAAAGAGAAATACACAAAAAAATTTTGGATTTTTCAATGCCCTGTCAGGAATGAAGCGAAAACATTCTGGACATTTCTTCTCTGGTGTA
>OGJH01002158.1_pt1 | contig 13602 bp, 13 predicted proteins | sample 1572021 | NCBI WGS metagenome assembly OGJH01 (sample SAMEA2582098, study PRJEB24529) | metagenome | biome: Human gut stool | place: China | collected 2011
CGGATGACCGTTCCGGTGGTAAAGCAAAGGGGAGCGTGCGCGGCTACGGAAAGCCGGTTGGCGGAAACAATCGCTTTAACGGAAAGTCTGCAAAGCGTAAACCCTATGGCAACCGATCCGGAAAAAAGAAATAGAAATAAAAAAAGCACGACAGCTGAAACTGTCGTGCTTTTTGGTGCGGGTAACAGGGGTCGAACCTGCACGGTTGCCCACAGGAACCTAAATCCTGCGTGTCTGCCAATTCCACCATACCCGCATAACGGCTCTTATTTTAGCATTTTGTGCCAAAAAAATCAAGTATAAAAAAAGCGAAGCCGCAAAGCTCCGCTCTTTATTCCGCCCAGCCGCCGTGTGACGAGAATAACCTGCATCTCAAGCAGGTGGGTGACCGCCGTTCGGTTTTGTGCTTCCATCGTCCCCGCAGGGGAGGCCTGCATACCTGCCGACCGAGCAGGAAACCCTTGTAAAAAATTGTTCGGGTTATTAAATCACACGGTTGTCGAGAAGGGCAGAACAGATGTTCTGTTCTTATTCTTACTGCTCCGGCTCGAAATATTCTACATCATATTTCTTTTCTACCATAGCCATCAGAATATCGGAGACCTGCTCAAATTCCATCTCGTCCTCGATCTCGGCCAGATATTCCTCGCCGTTTTCCTCCAGCACTTTCAGAATAATGACCTCGTTGTCTGCCTCTACGATTTCTTCCGCCTCATCGTGGTACTCGGTAATGGCCACATACACATCGTCGTCTGTCTCGTACCGCTCCAGCAGTTCAAATACAATCTCGTTGCCGTCGTCGTCGGTCACGGAGATCAGGTCCGGTTCGTACAGTTCATTGTTATCGCTCATAGTTCTCACGCCTTTCTTTTTGCATTATACTCTATTTGCCCATTGCCGTCAATGGCTATTTTGTGGTTGGCGGGGAACAAACCCCATATTTTGCGTAATGTGGAAAATCATTATCAGTAATGCACAAAAAAATCAAAAAAATATGCAAAAACCTATTGACAACTGCTAACTTTGGTGCTACTATGTAGTTGAACACAGGAGATAAGCCTTAGGAAGTAGTTAAGGCGTGTTCAATCTAATAAGGAGGTCGGTCCAATGGAGAGTGAACCCTTTCAGCAGACCGCCTGTACCGCTCGTCAATAGAGTATAACGGATTTGTGTATGGACAGAGTGCAAATCGGAATTGCACGGCGCACACAAGCTCAAGTGAGCAAAGTAAAAGTTATCATGCAGGATTGATTGGAACGGCAGGCGCTGATTCAACTGAATAGTAAAGGTATATATCGGTCATCTACCTGCAAGTGACCTGGGAGTACCGCCAGGCGGTGCTTTCATAGATGATGTATTTTACGACCAGGTGAATTCCAATGGAGAAGTAAATTTCGTTTTTTCAACTTTAATATTTGTCAAAATCTAAAAAACGAGGTACGGTCCAATGGGCTAAACAGTGTGTACGTTATGTGCCGAAAATAAAAACTAAATAATAAGTGGACATACGCTCCGGGTGTTGCAAGGCATCCGGAGTTGTTTTTTTGTTTGCGGCTGTTGCTGTTTTATCCGTGTTATGTATTCCTTTAACCGATTTGCATACTTTTGTAGGCGCAAAATCCCGGCTGCCGCTTGACAAGGGGCGGCGGTTTTGGTACTATAATACCGATAGAAAACGGCTTGGAACGGAAGGAGTACCCCATGACGGCGGCATAGAGAGCTTGTGGTCGGTGCAAACAGGCGCGCCCAGTGCGGGAAGGTAGTCCGGGAGCCGGTGCGGTGAAAGGCAGTAGTCGCACCCGTGTGCCGCGTTAAGGCAAGAGCGGCGCGCTTTGGCGCGCAATTTGAGTGGTACCGCGGAAGTTCAGTTCCGTCTCATTATGAGACGGGGCTTTTTTATTTTTGTAAGGAGCAAAAAAATATGGCAAAAGAGTTGGACAAACAGTACAGCCCCCAAAATGTGGAGGACCGCACCTATAAATTCTGGTGCGATCACAAGTATTTTCACGCTGAGGTGAACCCGGACAAGAAACCCTACACCATCGTGATGCCGCCGCCGAACATTACCGGCCAGCTGCATATGGGTCACGCGTTGGACGAGACTTTGCAGGATATTCTCATCCGCTGGCGCCGTATGGAGGGTTACGAGACCCTTTGGCTGCCGGGCACGGACCACGCGTCCATTGCAACGGAGGCCAAGATCGTAGAGGCCATGCGCAAAGAGGGCATCACCAAAGAGGAGATCGGCCGGGAGAAGTTCTTGGAGCGTGCCTGGGAGTGGAAAGCCCAGTACGGCGGCCGCATTGTGGAGCAGCTAAAAAAGCTTGGCTCCTCCTGCGACTGGGATCGGGAGCGTTTTACTCTGGACGAAGGATGCAGCAAGGCCGTGCGCGAGGTCTTTTGCAAGCTGTACGATAAGGGCCTGATTTACCGGGGTGAGCGCATCATTAACTGGTGCCCCCACTGCCTGACTTCGATCTCTGACGCAGAGGTGGAGTACGAGGATCAGGCCGGTCACTTCTGGCACCTGCGCTATCCCTTTAAGGACGGCAGCGGCTACCTGGAGCTGGCCACCACCCGACCGGAGACCCTGCTGGGCGATACAGCCGTGGCGGTGAACCCCAATGACGAGCGTTATAAAGATATGGTAGGCAAGACCCTGATCCTGCCCATCGTGCATAGAGAGATTCCCGTGATTGCCGATGATTATGTGGATATTGAGTTCGGTACAGGTGTTGTGAAGATCACCCCGGCCCACGACCCCAACGACTTTGAGGTGGGGCTGCGCCACAATTTAGAGGTCATCAATGTTCTGACCCCGGACGCCAAGATCGTGGATGATTATCCCAAGTACGCCGGTATGGATCGCTACGAGGCTCGTAAGGCCATTGTCGAGGACCTGCAAGCCGAGGGCGCTTTGATGGAGATTGAGGATTACAGCCACAATGTAGGCACATGCTACCGCTGTGGCACCACCGTGGAGCCGCGGGTTAGTAAGCAGTGGTTCGTGAAGATGGAGCCGCTGGCAAAACCGGCTGTGGAGGTGGTCAGAAACGGGGAAGTGAAGTTTGTTCCCGAGCGGTTTGACAAGACCTACTTCCACTGGATGGAGAATATTAAGGACTGGTGTATCTCTCGCCAGCTGTGGTGGGGTCATCGTATTCCCGCCTATTACTGCGACGATTGCGGTGAGGTGATGGTGTCTGCCCAGGAAGTGCATACTTGCTCTAAGTGCGGTGGCAACCATGTGCACCAGGATCCGGATACCCTGGATACCTGGTTCTCCTCCGCCTTGTGGCCGTTTTCTACCCTTGGTTATCCGGACGATACCAAGGAACTGGAGTATTTCTATCCCACGGATACGCTGGTCACCGGCTACGACATTATCTTTTTCTGGGTGGCCAGAATGATCTTCTCCGGCGTGGAGCACATGGGCCAGGTGCCCTTCCACACGGTGCTGATCCACGGCCTGGTGCGTGACGCACAGGGTCGCAAGATGAGTAAGTCCCTGGGCAACGGTATTGATCCGCTGCTGGTGATCGATCAGTACGGCGCCGATGCCTTGCGCTTTACTTTGGCTACCGGCAATGCGCCGGGCAACGATATGCGCTTCTCCGACGAGAAGGTAAAGGCCTCCCGCAACTTTGCAAACAAGCTGTGGAACGCCGCCCGCTTTGTGCTGATGTATCTGGGCAATGATTACAGCTATCCGGGCCTACCGAAGGATCTGGCTATTGAGGACAAGTGGATCCTCTCCAAGGTCAATACCCTGGCTAAGGAAGTGACGGACAACCTGGAGCGGTTTGAACTGGGTATCGCTGTTGCCAAGCTGTATGATTTTATTTGGGATGTGTTCTGCGACTGGTATATTGAGATCGCCAAGATCCGTTTGCAGTCCGGCGAAGGCGCCGATACCGCCAAGGCCGTGCTGGTGTATGTGTTGACGGATATTCTGAAGCTGCTGCACCCCTTTATGCCCTTTATTACAGAAGAAATTTATCAGGCTATTCCGCACGATACGGAGTCCATTATGATCTCCAAGTGGCCGGAATATGACCCCACGCTGTCCTTTGCGGATGAGGAAGCCCAGATGGAGAAGATTATGGACGCCATTCGGGCCATCCGTAACCGCCGGGCGGAGATGAATATTCCCCCCAGCAAAAAGTCCAAGGTCTATGTGGAGACCGCCTTTTCCGATGTGTTCGCTGTAGGCAGTGAGTTTATCAAGCGGTTGGCCTATGCTTCCGATGTGGAGATTGCAGATGCCTTTGGTGACCTGGGCAACACGGTGACCATTGTTACCAACGACGCCAAGATTTATATTCCTCTGGGTGACCTGGTGGACTTTGAGGCAGAGGCCAAGCGCCTGCAAAAGGAACTGGCTGCTGCCGAGGAAAAGCTGGCCTTTATCAACAAGAAGCTGGACAACCCGGGCTTTGTGAACAAGGCACCGGAAAAAGTGGTCCAGCAGAACCGGGACGAGGCCGCCAAGTTGACGGAAAAGATCGCTAACTTGCGCTCCTCCCTGGAAAATTTGGGCAAGTAAAATGACCTACGAAGCAGCAATTCAATTGATCAAACAAAAGCAAAGCCTCGGCGTGCAGCCGGGGCTTTCCCGCATGTTGGCGGCTATGGAAAAGACCGGCAGTGTGCAAAACAAATTGCAGGTGATCCATGTGGCGGGCACCAACGGCAAGGGCACCGTCTGTGCTGCTGTGGCCGATGGCCTGTACCGTGCCGGGTACCGAGTGGGCGTGTTCAGCTCCCCCTGGGTCACGGACTTTCGCGAGCAGATCACCGTGGACGGCCGGATGATTCCCAAGCAGGACTTTGCGGACTGTGTAGAGGTCTTTGCCAAGGAACCGTTGACGGAGTTTGAATTGATTACGGCAGTGATGTACCTGTACTTTTACCGCTGCGGGGTGGATTACGCTGTGGTAGAGTGCGGTATGGGCGGTGCCGGAGATTGCACCAATGTGCTGGCTCACCCCACAGTGTGCGCCTTTGCCAAGGTGGCGCTGGACCATACGGCGTTTTTGGGTGATACGGTAGAGGCCATCGCTCGGGAAAAGAGCGGCATTATTAAGTCCGGCTGCCCGGTGGTGCTGTATCCCCATATTGCCGCCAAAGATGTATTTTTGGAGCAGTGTCGTGCGCTGAATTGCCCTGTGACGGAAGCTGCCGAGCAGGGCGACCCTATAGCGGATGACTTGGCGGTGGCCGGGGAAGTGCTGCGCCTGCTGGGCGTGGATACCACGCCGGGGCAGCCTATGTTGCCTGCCCGGCGGGAGCACTTTGGCGAAAATTTGTTACTGGACGGCGCCCACAATCCGGACGGAGCTACGGCGCTGCTGCTCCATTTGCCTACGGATCGTCCCATTGCTGCCGTACTGGCGATGATGGAGGATAAGGACATTGACGGCTATCTCTGTCAAGTGCTGCCCCGGTGTCGTCGTGTGATTGCCACCACCGTGCCCGGTATGAGGCGTGCATTGTCTGCGGAAGATTTGGCGGTGACGGCGCAAAAGTATTGCCCCGATGTGACCGCAGAGCCGAATCCACACCGGGCGCTGGCGGCAGCCCAGGCGGGCGGCGACTTTGTTTTGGTCTGCGGTTCTTTTTATTTAGCACGGGAGATCAGAAAAGATTTGATCTAAAACACAATACGGCAAATTCTGCAAAACCGGTCTGTTACAGTGTAAACAGACCGGTATTTTTTTGGAGTGATGGTATGAATGTAACTTTAGAGAGCAGCGGCAATTTGCTCATTGCCTATCTGTTTGGCGAGATCGACCACCATACTGCCGTTGCGGTGCGCAGCCAGATCGACAGCGCCATACAGGACAAGCTGCCCGGCCACCTGATCTTGGATTTTAAGAATGTCACATTTATGGATTCCAGCGGCATTGGGCTGGTGATGGGTCGCTATCGGCTGGTGCACAGCTATCAAGGCACGGTGGAGATCAAGAATGTGACCGCCCGCACCAAAAAGATTATGGAGCTGGCGGGGCTGGGGAGCATTGCACTGATAAAGGAGAACGAAGATGAAAAAGACCAATGAATTTCGCTTGACTTTGGACGCTCGTAGTGTCAATGAGGGATTTGCAAGAGTGGCGGTGTCTGCCTTTGCGGCACCGCTGGATCCCACCTTGGAGGAGCTGGCGGACTTGAAAACCGCCGTGTCAGAGGCGGTGACCAACTGCATTGTCCACGGCTATAAGGATTGCTGCGGCAAGATCTATATACATACGGTACTGCTGGATCCGCCGGCGGTGCGGGTAACCGTGCGGGACAAGGGTTGTGGTATCGCCGATGTGCCGCAAGCCATGACCCCGCTTTATACCACCGGGGAGGGAGAGCGCGCCGGGCTGGGCTTTACGGTGATGGAGAGCTTTTGCGACAAGCTGCGAGTCACTTCTAAGCCGGGTAGAGGCACCACTGTGGTGCTGGAAAAACGCATTACCGGCAAGCAAAAATGGTAACTGCGGAGCGGGAGCGGCAAATCCGAGAGAACCTGGGGCTGGTGCATACCGTTGCCAATCGCTTTCGCGGGCGGGGCATTGAGTACGACGATCTGTACCAGTCCGGCTGTGTGGGGTTGATCAAGGCGGTGGATCGGTTTGACCCGACCCTGGGGTATGCGTTCTCTACCTATGCAGTGCCGGTGATCATCGGCGAGATCAAGCGCCTGTTTCGGGACGGCGGCGCCGTGAAGGTCAGCCGGGTGCTTAAGGAAAAGGCGCTCCACGCCGCGCGACTGCGGGAGGATTTTCTGCGCCGGGAGGGGCGGGAGCCGACCATTGGCGAACTGGCGGAACTGCTGTCTTGCGACCCGGCAGAGGCGGCGGAGATCGTGGGCGTTATGCAGCCTACGGTGTCCATCAACAGTGCCGGTGAGGACGGCGATACCACACTGGATATTCCGGTGGACGACAGTGAACAACTGTTTGATCGGCTGACCGTTTTGCAAGCCATGGACAGTCTGGAAAAAAGCGAGCAAATGCTGGTGGAGCTGCGCTATTATAAGGGTCTGACCCAGTGCAAAACGGCGGAAATTCTGGGCCTGTCCCAAGTACAAGTCTCCCGTAAAGAAAAAGCCGTCCTGCAAAAAATGCGCCGGGTCATGGACGGATAAGATACAAAAAACGGCAGCCACCGCTTTAAGGTGGTTGCCGTTTTTGCCGTTTCCACGCATCGTGGACGGATTTCCACTATGCGGTCACTTGAACAAACCCTTGGCGTGTGGTATGTTAACGGTAGAAAGTCTTAGGCCTAGAAAGAGGCGGGGCTTATTCTTTCGGCGAGGTGTGCATTTATGGAAAAAAGGCGTAAGCAAGCCATTGTCATCAAGTGCCTGTTTTTGGCGGTTGTTCTTGGCTTTGTCATGATGTTTGTAGTCGGTATGTGTCGGTCGGACGCCCGGTTCTTTTCGTTGAATCAAACGCGTATCCGTACGGATTCAGTTGATTCTTACACCGTGGTGGATGATCAAGGCCGGTCAGCGATTTATCGGGAGCAGGACGAAAAATATAAAACGATAACGAAAATCCTTTCCAGCGCAGAAGTACGCCATGACAAAGAAAATATTTATCAATATGACAATACGTCCGCGCGCATTGTTTTGACAGGCAAACATCATAGCGTGACTTTTATTACCCACGATATACAGCCGGACGGTAGTGTGCTGCTGATACTGAAAGACTATTGCAAAGACAAAAGCACCGTTTATATGCTGGATCATCACGATTATTTGATTACATACTTATCGGAAAAAGACTATAGTTGCATTTTTAATTAGGGTAAAACGGCAACAAAAAAGGCACAGCGTAATGCTGTGCCTTTTGGTGTATATCCATTAGTTTTTCAGGCTATGGAGCGGAGCGGGGATCTTGCCGCCGCGGTTGATGAACTTGGCGGGGGAGCCGGTGTTCACTTTCATTACCGGGCCGGCGCCCAGCAGGCCGCCGAATTCCAGTTCGTCGCCTACCTGCTTGCCGATGGCGGGAATCACGCGCACAGCGGTGGTCTTGCAGTTGACCATACCGATGGCGGCCTCATCGGCGATAATGCCGCTGATCACCTCCGGCGTGGTGTCGCCGGGAATGACGATCATATCCAGACCCACGGAGCAAACAGCGGTCATGGCTTCCAGCTTCTCAATGGTCAGCGCGCCGCAGCGGGCTGCGTCGATCATACCTGCGTCCTCAGATACCGGGATAAAGGCTCCGGACAGGCCGCCTACGCTGGAGGAGGCCATCACGCCGCCTTTTTTGACAGCATCGTTGAGCATAGCCAGGCAAGCTGTGGTGCCTGCGCCGCCGCACTTTTCCAGGCCAATCTCTTCCAAAATATGGGCCACGGAGTCGCCTACCGCCGGGGTGGGGGCCAGGGACAGGTCCACAATGCCAAAGGGCACGCCCAGACGCCGAGAGGCCTCTACGCCTACCAGCTGACCCATACGAGTGACCTTAAAGGCGGTCTTTTTGATCAGCTCTGCAATATCGTTAATGGAGTAGTCCGGGAACTTGGCAACAGCCGCGCGTACCACACCGGGGCCGGACACACCCACATTGATCACGCAGTCCGGCTCGGACACACCGTGGAATGCACCGGCCATAAAGGGGTTATCCTCCGGGGCGTTGCAAAACACCACCAGCTTGCCGGCGCCGATGCAGTCGTTCTCTTTGGTCAGCTCTGCGGCTTCCTTGACCTTTTGGCCCATCAGCTTTACCGCGTCCATATTGATACCGGCTTTGGTGGAACCGATGTTTACGGAGGAGCAAATGTGCTCCGTCTCTGCCAGCGCGCGGGGGATGGAGTCGATCAGCTCCCGGTCGCCGGCGGCAAATCCCTTTTGTACCAGGGCACTGTAACCGCCGATAAAGTTCACCCCGATGGTGCGGGCTGCTTTTTCCAGCGCCAGGGCGTACTTTACCGGGTCGCCGCCGCTGATGCCTGCCATAATGGCAATGGGGGTCACGCTGACTCGCTTGTTGATAATAGGAATACCGTATTCCCGCTCAATGTCCTCGCCGGTCTGAACCAGCTTCTCCGCCTTAGTGCAAATTTTGTCATACACCTTGGCGCAAGCCTTGTCAATCTCCGTATCGGCACAGTCTAAAAGGGAAATGCCCATGGTGGTGGTACGAATGTCCAGGCACTCGTCCTGGATCATACGAATGGTTTCTAAAATATCGTAAGTATTGATCAATGGAGTGCCTCCTGTTAAATCTTGTGCATGGAGTTAAAAATATCCTCGTGCATCACATGGATAGAGAGATTGCTTGCTTTGCCAAAGTCCTCCAATTCGCCGGACAGGGCGGAGAGGGAAGTGTTGCACCGGGTCAGGTCCGCCATCATGATCATGCAGAACATATCCTGCAAGATGGACTGGGTCACTTCTACAATATTCACCTGGTGTTCGGCACAGATGGCAGACACCTTGGCAAGAATGCCCACGGTATCTTTACCTACAACTGTGATGACTGCTCTCATTATCAAGACCTCCGTTTTGTCTATTATTTGCTAATGATTATAACAAAGATGTAAAATTTTTTCAATAATAGCGCAAAATATATTTCCAACTTCCGCCGATTGTGGTAAAATACTGTGCAACAAGCGGATTGGAGATGAAATTGTGCATTACGAAAATTTGGTAGACCTGCACACCCACTCAGATCATTCCTTTGACGGCAAACAGTCCTGTATGCTGCTGTGCGAGACGGCAGTGGCCAAAGGCGCGTCCTGTATTGCCATTACCGATCACTGCGAGATTGACTCAAAGACCGAGGACTTTCGCGCGCTGTGTACCAATCAGTATGTAGAGACTTTTGAGTGCAAGCGGTACTTTGAGGGTCAACTGCTGGTGCTCCAGGGAATTGAGCTGGGCCAGGCTATTTATAATATCCCGCTGGCAAATCATATTCTGGATAAGTTTAATTATGATTTTGTGCTTGGCTCCATCCATAATCTGCCGGAGATGGAAGACTTCTTTTTTATGGATTATAAGGATAAAGATGTTTATGACCTGCTGAGCCGGTATTTTCAAAAAGAGCTGGAGTTGGCCAAATGGGACGGCTTTGACTCGCTGGCGCACCTGACCTACCCACTGCGGTATATGGTTGGGGAGCAGAAGATCCCGGTGGATATGACCCGGTTTGACGATGTGATCGGCGAGATCTTTGAAACGCTGATTAAGAACCATAAAGCCTTAGAAATCAACACCAGCGGCATTGCCATGCCTTTGGGCGACACCCTGCCCGGCGAGGCGTACATACAGCGCTTTCACGATATGGGCGGGCAGTATATTACCGTTGGGTCGGACGCCCATGTGCCGGAAAAGCTGTGCGGCAATGTGGACAAGGGTATGGCGCTGGCCAAGAAGTGTGGGTTTGACTATGTGACCATCTTCAACCGCCGGGAGCCTATGCTGGTGCCCATTGCGTAAACACAAGGAGAGAAAACGATATGATGGATGAACTGTTAAGTTTGATCAAAGAGAATCCTCGCCTGACCAATGCAGAGTTGGCGGCGGCGCTGGATCGGGACGAAGCGCAGGTGGCACAGCAAGTGCGCCAATATGAAGCGGACGGCGTGATCAAAGGCTATTGCGCCATTTTGGATAAGGAAAAAGCCGGGGACGAAACGGTGACTGCACTGATCGAAATCAAAGTGCAGCCCAAGTTTGGTCACGGCTTTGACGATATTGCCCGGCGCATTGCGGCGCTGGAAGAAGTGGAGAGCATTTTCCTGATGAGCGGTGGGTATGATCTGTGCTGCCTGGTGACGGACAAATCCTTCCAGGAGGTGTCCATGTTCGTTGCCAGCCGCCTGTCGCCCATGGAAGATGTGGTGTCTACCGCCACTCACTTTATCTTAAAGAAATATAAAGAGCAGGGCATGCTCTTTGCACAGAAGAATACGGACGATCGGGGGAATATTTCTCTGTGATCCGGTATGAAAATGATATGAATCCTGCTCTTTGCAATGTAAAACCCAGCGGTATCCGCAAGTTCTTTTCCATTGCAGAGGAGATGGATAACGTAATTTCCCTTGGTGTGGGCGAGCCGGACTTTTTGACCCCCTGGCATATCCGCCGGGAGGGAATCGACTCCTTAGACCGGGGCGCTACCCGCTACACTGCCAACGCCGGGCTGCTGTCCCTGCGGCAGGAGATCTGTGCCTTCTATGCCCGCCGGTATCATTTGCAGTACAGGGCTGAAAACCAGGTACTGGTGACAGTTGGCGGTTCCGAAGGCATTGATATGGCCATCCGCACATTGGTGTGCCCCGGTGATGAGGTGCTGGTGGTGGAGCCGTCCTTTGTGTGCTACAAACCGCTGGTAGAGGTTAGCGGCGGCGTGGCTGTGCCGCTGGTAACGAAGGAAGAAGACAACTTTCGTCTGACGGCTGCCGCGCTGGAAGCTGCTATTACGCCTAAGACCAAGCTGCTGGTGTTCCCATACCCCAACAATCCCACCGGTGCGGTGATGCGCCGGGAGGACTTGGAGCCGATTTGTCGAGTGCTGCAAAAGCACAAGATTTATGTGCTGTCCGATGAGATTTACAGCGAGCTGACCTACGGCGGTGCGGACCACACCTCCATTGCTGCCATGCCCGGCATGGCAGAGCGCACCATCGTGGTGAACGGCTTTTCCAAGAGCTACGCCATGACCGGCTGGCGGCTGGGCTACGCCTGCGGCCCGGAGGCGGTCATTAAAATTATGACCAAGATCCACCAGAGCGCTATCATGAGCGCCCCCACCACCAGCCAGTACGCCGCCATCACCGCCCTGAAAGAGTGTGACGGCGAGATCGACCGGATGCGGGACGAGTACAATATGCGCCGCCGCTTGGTGGTGCGCAGTTTCAACGACATGGGCTTGACCTGCTTTGAGCCCCGGGGTGCATTCTACGCCTTCCCCTGCATCAAGAGCACTGGCATGAGCAGTCAGGAGTTCTGCACAAAGCTTTTGGAGCAAAAGCACGTTGCCATCATCCCCGGCGATGCCTTTGGCGCTTCCGGCGAGGGGTACTGCCGCGTTTCCTACGCTTACAGCGTGGAGCACCTGACCGAGGCGCTGAAGCGCATCCGGGAATTTTTGGTGGAAAACAACATCTACCACGGCAACTGAGGAGGAACACAGATGGAACGGCGAGAGCGGAAAAATGCAGTGACCGTGCTGGCCCCGGCCAAGCTCAATCTGGCACTGGATGTAGTGGGCTTGCTGCCCAATGGCTACCATGCGCTGGACATGACCATGCAGACCATCACCCTGTACGAGCGGGTGATGCTGCGCCGCAGCGCCGGGCTCAGTCTGCGTCTGCCGGGCAGCCTTGTGCAGCCCAACGATAAAAATACCGCCATCAAGGCGGCGCTGGCGTTCTTCCACTACACCGGCCTGCTGGCGGGGGTGGATATCACCATCTACAAAAACACCCCGGTGCGGGCGGGCATGGCGGGCGGCAGTGCAGACGCCGCCGCCGTGCTGGTGGGTCTGAATGCCCTGTACGGCGCAAAGCTTTCCATGAGCGAATTGTGCGCGCTGGGCGCAGGCATCGGTGCGGACGTGCCCTTTGCCCTGATGGGCGGCACCTGCCGGGTGCAGGGTGTGGGCGATGTGATCAAGGCGCTGCCGCCCGTGCCGGACTGCTGGTTCACGGTGGTGATGCCGGACTACGGCGTGTCCACCCCGGAGGCCTTTGCCGCCTACGATACCGTGGGCAGCAGCACCCACCCGGACTGTGAAGCGCAGGAAGCAGCCATCCGCGCCGGAGATCTGGACGCGGTGTGCGCCGCTGCCGGCAACGCCCTGGAAGAATGCAGCGGTGCCAAGGACACCGGGGCCATCAAGGCTCTGCTGCGTGAAAAAGGCGCTGTGACGGCTCTGATGACCGGCAGTGGGTCGGCGGTGTTTGGCATCTTCCGGGATGAGACATCCGCCCGCGCCGCCGCTGCGGCGGCAAAGCACCGCTGGAAGCAGGTGTACACCGCGCAGCCGGACAAGGGCGGCGCACGGGTCGTCTGATCTGTCCATGAATAAACCTCCTTCCCATGGGGCAGAATGGCTCCAAGGGAAGGAGGTCTTTTTTGTGCAGACCTTTTATAAAATCTGCCTGATCCTGATGATCGTGGGCGGCATCAACTGGGGCCTTGTGGGCCTGTTCCAATTCGACTTTGTAGGCTGGCTGCTGGGCGGCAGCGCCTCCATCTGGTCCCGTATCGTGTTCACGCTGGTAGGTCTGGCGGCCCTGTGCGGCATCCCGGGGCTGTTCACCGAGGAAACCGAGGAATAACAAAACGGCAGCTGCACGGGGAGGGGCAGCTGCCGTTTTGTGCTTGTGTTATCGGTCGTTGTCCACATCATCCCAGCCGATGAGGTCGGGCAGGGTCAGGGTCTCGTCCGAGCAGTGGTGGCTTGCGCGGCGCTGGTCGGCAGCTTTCGTATGGATCACCTCGCGGGCAAGCTCCCGGATGGCAACGCAGTCCTCCGGCAGGTCGGTCTGGCTGCGGCCGGAGTGGGTGAACAGGATCTTGCCCTCGTGGCCGACGATCAGGGTCATGGGCAAAATCTGCGGAGCATTGCGGTCGTAGTGATAACC
>OGJH01002159.1_pt1 | contig 13601 bp, 6 predicted proteins | sample 1572021 | NCBI WGS metagenome assembly OGJH01 (sample SAMEA2582098, study PRJEB24529) | metagenome | biome: Human gut stool | place: China | collected 2011
GGAGCAATGGATAAAGACATTTACCACATTTGGATATTCTTTTAATGCTTCACTGGCACAGTGTCCGACAAATATTGCCGGCTGTGCGGCTGCAAATCTGCGGATCACTTTCTGCTCTTCCACATATATATGTCCTTCTCCCGGCAGCATATCCGGATTTGCCGAAACTGCCTGTGACATCAGATATACGGAATATAACAGGCTGTTTGTAACGGTTTCCTCACAATGTTCGATGCTCTCGATCGAAATATGCCTTTCTTTTGACACTTCTTCGAGAATCTCCCTGCCAAAGCAGGGAATCCCCAGTTTTTCGGAAAGCCGGCGTCCTATCTCTGTACCGCCGCTTCCGTATTCTCTCTCTATTGTAAGATATCTGTATTTCATCTTCTGCACTCCTTTCTTATGATGCCTGGTCAAACTGGCTGTTATAAAGAGACGCATAGAAGCCGTCTTTTTCCATCAGTTCTTCATGATTCCCACTCTCTATAATATCTCCATCCTTTAACACGAGGATTAAATCCGCATTTTTTATCGTAGATAATCTGTGTGCAATGACAAATGAGGTTCTGTTTTCCATCAGTTTATCCATCGCAGACTGTATCTGCTGCTCTGTTCTTGTATCAATACTTGATGTGGCCTCATCAAGTATCAGCATTGGCGGCAGACAAAGCATTACTCTTGTAATACATAACAACTGTTTTTGTCCCGCCGACAAACTTCCGCCATCTTCACCAATCACGGTATCGTAACCGTTTGGAAGTCTCTTAATAAAACTGTGTGCATGACTTGCCTTTGCCGCTGCTAACACTTCATCGTCCGTCGCATTCTCACGCCCCATCACGATATTTTCCCGGATGGTTCCCTGCTTTAACCACGTTTCCTGAAGCACCATACCATAATTAGCACGAAGGCTCTCTCTCGTCACTTTCCGGATATCTTTTCCACTTACTTTAATTGCACCGGAATTTACATCATAAAACCGCATCAAGAGATTAATTAACGTCGTTTTACCACAGCCGGTAGGACCAACAATTGCTACACGCTGTCCGGGCTTTACCTGTAAATTAAAATGCTCAATCAATTTCTGATTCGGCTCATAAGAAAAATACACATCTTCAATTTCCACTTTTCCATCTGCTTTGCCAAGCTTTATGGCATCTTCTGAATCCGGAATCTCCGGTGTTTCTTCAATCAACTCAAGCACTCGTCCGGCACAGGCAATCGCATTTTGAAGTTCTGTCACGACACCTGAAATTTCGTTAAACGGTTTTGTATACTGGTTTGCGTAACTTAAGAAACAGGAAAGCTGCCCAACCGAAATACCGCCCTGAATTGCGAAAAAAGCACCAAACACACCAACTGCCGCATACACAAGCGCATTGACAAAACGAGTGGACGGATTGGTAATGGATGAGAAAAAGGTTCCCTGAAGCGAATACTTAGAAAGACGGTCATTAATTTCATCAAAACGGTCTCCTACTTCATTCTCCTGTCCAAATGCCTGAACTACTTTCTGGTTGCCAATCATTTCTTCAATCAGCGCCGTCTGCTCCCCTCTGGTCTCTGACTGCATACGAAACATCTGATATGTTCTTTTCGCAATAAACGCTGCCACAAACAGAGATACCGGTGTCAAAACCACAACGACTAATGCAATCGGTACACTGACACTAAGCATAAAGCCAAGCGTTCCTAAAATCGTAATTACACCGGTAAACAACTGGGTAAATCCCATCAACAATCCGTCGGCAAACTGGTCGGCATCCGCAATAACACGGCTCACAATTCCACCATAAGAATGACTGTCAATGTAACTAAGCGGAAGTATCTGAATTTTCTCAAAAGCATCCGTACGGATATCACGCACAACACTGTAAGTGATTTTGTTATTGGCAACATTCATCACCCACTGTGCCGCCATCGTAAGCAAAATAGCAATTCCGATTTTCACACAAATGTGATAAACACCGGCAAAATCAACTTGTCCTTTTCCTACAATCAAATCCACTGCTTGTCCGGTAAGAATCGGCACGTAAAGGGTAAGCACAACCGTAATCAGCGCCAGTACAAGAGAAACAATCAGGAAAAACCGGTAGCGGCGGATATAATGCAGCACTTTTTTTATCGTTTCCTTCTGCGTCATGACTATCTTGCCCCCTTTCCGTATTGGGATTCATAAATTTCCCGGTAGACCTCACAGGAATCAATCAGCGTATCATGCGTTCCCATTCCTACAATCACGCCATCATCAAGCACAACAATCTTATCTGCATTTCGCACCGAAGCCGCACGCTGGGAAACAATAAAAAGTGTCATATCTTTTAATTCTTCGCGAATTGCCTTTCTAAGAGCGGCATCCGTTGCATAATCAAGTGCCGAGGCACTATCATCCATAATCAATATTTCCGGTCTTCTCACCAATGCTCTGGCAATTGTCAGACGCTGTTTCTGTCCGCCGGAGAAATTTCGCCCTCCCTGCTCCACAACCGAATCCAGTCCATCCGGTTTTCCAAGAACAACTTCTTTTGCCTGAGCAATTTCAAGCGCCTTCCACATTTCCTCTTCCGTTGCATCTTTTTTGCCCCATTGCAGGTTGGAGCGGATGGTTCCTTCAAACAAAACGGCTTTCTGAAGCACAACACCAATCCGGTTTCTCAACAAGGCAAGTGACTGCTTATGAACCTCTACGCCATCAACGAGTAATTTACCGGATGTAATATCATAAAATCTCGGAATCAAATGAACTAACGATGTTTTTCCGGAACCGGTACCACCGATAACGCCAACGGTCTCTCCCTTTTTCACGGAAAAATGAATATCGGTAAGGGATTCCGTATGGGTTCCCGGATAGACAAGACCGACATGTTCAAATGAAACAGCAATGTCGCCATCCCCCGGCTTTGTCTCCTCATTCGGCGTAGAAAGTCCCGGTTCTCTCTCAAAGACTTCCTGCACACGGTCACCACAGGCAATCGCTTTATTTACCATAACAATCATGTTCGCCAGTTTGATTAATTCTACCAAAATCTGTGCCGTATAATTAACTAACGCAACTACCTGTCCCTGAGACAAATAACCGGCATCTACTTTCAGCGCACCAATCCAGATTAACGCAATTACTCCGACATTGATAATCAGATAGGTAATCGGGTTTGTAAGTGCGGAAACTCTTCCCACTACCATCTGGAACTTATTTAATGCCTGATTTTCTTCCGCAAATTTTTCCTTCTCCTGTTCCTGCTTATTAAAAGCACGCTGCACACGGACACCGGACAAATTCTCACGGGTTCTTCCTAACAGTTTATCAAGTGCCTCCTGCACACGGCGGTACATCGGAATACTGACAAACATCACACCGAAAATAACGATTGATAATAATGGAATGACAACTACAAAAACAAGCGCAGCCTTGACATCAATTGTAAACGCCATAACCATCGCACCGAGCACTACAAACGGCGAACGCAGAAACAAACGAAGTGCCATATTAACAGCTGCCTGTAACTGGTTCGTATCACTTGTCAAACGGGTAATCAATGTAGAACTTCCTACCTGGTCAACATCTCCAAACGATAAGGACTGAATATGACGGAACAACGCCTGTCTCAGTCCGGCGGCAAATCCCACAGCTGCTTTCGCCGCAAAATACTGCGCCACAAGAGCAGCGGTCAAACCAACCGCTGCCAAAAGAACCAATATACCTCCCATCCATCCAATAAAACCATAATCTCTGCTTCCGATTCCATGGTCAATAATTGCTGCCATAACAAGCGGCACAAATAATTCTAACGTCGCCTCAAACAATTTAAACAACGGGGCGAAAATACATTCTTTTTTGTATGAACTTAAAAACTTAAATAACTGCTTCACACTTTCCTCCTAGTGGTAAATTTTCGTCTCCCTGCATTGCTAACTGTGCTTTTACAAGTCGATAATAAATACCTCTCTTTGCAATCAATTCTTCATGAGACCCCACTTCCGCAACACGATGTCCGTCAATTACAACAAGTCTGTCTGCATGTTTTAACGTCGAAAGACGATGCGCAATCGCAAAGGTAGTACGCCCCTTGGTCAAACGCTCCAATGCTTGTTGTATCATAAATTCACTCTCCGTGTCAAGACTTGCCGTTGCTTCATCTAAAATTAACAGTCTAGGTTCATTCAAAATTGCTCTTGCAATCGCAATCCGCTGTCTCTCTCCACCGGACAAACTGTGTCCTTTTTCTCCCACATATGTATTATAGCCATCCGGCGTCTGTGATATAAATTCATGTGCATTTGCCGTTTTTGCCGCCATTATCACTTCTTCTAATGAGGCATCCGGTCTGGCAAAACGGATATTTTCAAGAATTGTCCCAGAGAATAAAAATGTCTCCTGTAACACCACACCAATTTGTGAATGAAAATAATCCGACTGGATTTCCTTTATATTATGCCCATCGACCAACAATTTACCATCATCCACCTCATAAAGACGCATAATCAGATTGATAATCGTAGACTTTCCGGTTCCGGATGCGCCTACAATACCAATCATTTCCCCTTTCTTTATCGTAAGATTCAAATCTTCCAAAACCGGCTGATACGATTTGTAACCAAACGAGGCATGCTCAAACCGGATTTCTCCTTCCACATCAAGGCGAATCGGCTTTTGCACATCCTCAATAAAAGGTTCCTGTGTCAAAACATCATTGATTCTTTCCATACTGCTAATCAGATTCATCAGTTCCCTCGGCATATTTGTCATCCAATTTAGGTACATATATAAAAGCTGTGTATATGTTACAAACTGTAGCAGTTCACCGGTCGTCATCCTGCCGCCTAATACATCCAATCCACCAAAATAAATCACAAGGAACACACCAGCTCCCATCAAAAGGCTGACCATCGGCATAAACACAGCCCAAAACACTTCATTTTTTGTCTGTACACGACAGAACTCATCCGTAAGCATATTAAATTTATCTCGCTCATTTTCTTCTTTTCCATAGGATTTCACCACGCGCATACCGGATATCACATCCTGCAAACTGCTGTTTACCTCATCGCTCTTCTTAAACTGCAAATGAAACCGTCTGTGAATATTCTTTCGGAACGCATACGTCACAAATACTGCCGCCGGAATGAAAACAAACGCAAGCAGTGCAAGTTTTACATTGAGTAACACCATAAAAATAATGTCACAGGCAAAAATAAAACAGACCGTAAACATATTACAGAAAGTTCGCTCCATAAATTCACGAATCTTTCCCGTATCAAAAACAATTCGGTTCATCAATTCGCCCGGCCTTCTGTCATTGATAAAATTCAGCGATAAAATCTGAATGTGGGAAAACATCCGCTGCCGCAAATCTTTTGAAATAGTTGCGCCTAAAACCGTACAGTAATACGTTTTTAAAATGTTAATCACAACAATTCCGACACTTAACAAAAACATGATGCCAAGGCAGATAAAAGCGGTTGAAATTCCACCCTCTCTGCGTTTCAAAACATCGTCCACCAAATGCTTTTGTATTTCCGGATTCAAGAGTGTCACAACGGCAGCCAGAATCATTAACACAATGATCCCCGCAAACTTTCTCTTATACGGTGCTGCCATTTTCAAAAAGCCTTTCCAGAATCCGCCCTCTTTGGAGCAGTGCGGACAATATTTCGTACCCGGTATCGCATGGTGGCATTTCGGACATATTTTCTCGTATTCCGTACTGACTACCTCTTCCTCTCTGCCAGATGCCAGAATATGGATTCCTCTGGCAATGTAAGCATAACGCGATAAATGTCTCGCCGAATAATGAACAATGTGCTTTGGCACACCGTCAAAATTGATTACTAAAAGTCCGCCACCGATTTTTGCCTCTGCTTTTACATCGATACATTTGGAAACATCGTATTCCTGTTTGATACTGCCCTTTTCCACAACAAAAAGTCTGCGGTTTGTGACAATAAAAAAGGAGTCTTCCAAAAAATTTCCGGCATCATCAATATCGACCGGAACCGCATAGTAAATGCGTTCGTTGTCCGTAAGCGAAATAACCTGCTCTGCCTCTTTTGGCAGTTCATATCTTAAAATCATACTGCTACCTCAAACTTTCTATCCTACAAGAACAAATCCAGTTTTCTTTGTTCCTTCTGCGAAAGAGCAAATACATCCCGTATCTCAAACCGGTTTTCATCCAAATCAGTGATGAGAAGACGGCAGTCACTTAACCGAACCACCGCATTACTTCCCATGTTAATCGTAAAGCGACACTCCCCACGGTCGGTCATAACATGAAAATAGGCATAACCATACTCATCCTTGATATCCAGAATCTTCTGAATTACCGGGGTAAAATAATGAAGATTTAACTGCTCCAAAAGCATTTTTCTCGTTTTCTTATCTACCTCTTTGATATTTTTTATTACCCCAATTTCATGGGAGCGTTCTTCTACCGTCCGAATCGAAAGAAAAGAATCCGGCTCAGTAAATGGAAACAGGCGAATCACCTGAATCCTATCCCACTTCTTTCCCTCGTAAGAAAGAGATAAAAAGCCGCCCTCTGTTCTCTCAAAAACAGCATTGTCCTGATTCAGATAGTGAATTGCCGTCATTTCCTCGACTTCATTTTCCATATTTGTGATGACTTGATTTTCACTCATAACGATTCCCCTTTCAAAGCCAGTGATTTCGTCTGTAACTCCATCAGCTTATAATAAATTCCCTGTTTCTTTTCCAATTCCTTATGCGTACCCTCTTCAACGATTTTTCCACCATCAATTACAACTAAATGGTTTGCGTCCCGCAGTGTGGAAAGGCGGTGTGCAATGGACAATGTCGTCCTTCCCTTCACCAGATAATTAAGTGAATTTTGGATTGCTTTCTCGGTTTCCGTATCCACACTTGCCGTCGCTTCATCTAAAATCAAAATTTTCGGATTTGCTAAAATTGCTCTGGCAATCGAAATCCTCTGTTTTTCACCGCCCGACAAGTCTTTACCCGATGCTCCAATCACGGTATCATAACCATCCGGCATATTGGCGATAAATTCATGCGCACTTGCTAAAATTGCAGCCTGCACTACGTCTTCTCTCGTCGCCTCCGGATTCGCATAAGCGATGTTGTCCGCCACCGTTCCCATAAAAATATAAGTGTCCTGTGATACCATCGCCACATTTTTCCGTAAATCATGAAAAGCTAATTCCTTTACCGGAATACCATCCAGATAAATTTCTCCCTCATCCACATCATAAAGACGCGAAATCAAATTTACAAGCGTCGTTTTTCCGGCACCGGAACGCCCCACAATACCAAGCATTTCACCGGGATTTACATGAAGGCTGATATCTTTCAAAACCGGATGATTTGTCTCGTAGCCAAAACTCACATGAGAAAGTGTAATTTCTCCCTTTGGATTTTTAATCTGCTTCGGATTTTCCACTTCTTCAATCTCTGGAATGGCATCCATAATTTCAAACATGCGTTGGGCAGCATTGATACTGTCCGACCACATCTGAAATACACGGGAGAAGAAATTCATCGGTCCGTTTAACTGCCCCACATAGCCAACAAACGTAATCAAAACACCAAGTTCCACGGTATGCGTATTCAGAAGCAGAATCACACCGACAATCCAAACCCAGATATTTGAAATCTCCTGCACTAAATTATATAAAATCGTAAATTTATTATTGTATTTTACAATGCGTATTTCCGCCTCTTTCAGACGCTCATTTGGCGCTTTGAAACGCTCTTTTTCCTGCTTTTGCTGTCCGAAAGCTTTTACCACACGAGAACCGGTCAAATTGTCATTGACACGGTTATTTACCGCACGCTCTGCCCGGTGGCGTCTGCCAAACAAACTCCACAATTTCGGCTTTAATTTCACGCTCATAAAAACTAACAGTGGCAGCAGAATACAGGCTACCAGTGCCATCTGCCAATTCAAACGGAACATAACCGTAAACGTAGCAAGAATGGTAAAGCCATGCACAAATATGTACGGAAATCCATCTAAGAAAAAATCGGTCACACGGTTTGCATCACTTAACACACGTGTCATAAGTCCACCGGTCTGCTTGCTTGTAAAAAATCCAAGTGACAATCTTCCCATATTGGAAAATACATCCTGCTTCATGTCACGCACAGTCGCTGCAACCACCTGTGCCATCAAGGTTCCCTGTACAAGCTGGACGCCCTGCTGTACAAGTTTTGACAATATCATTACAAGCACAAGCATCAAAAGAGCAAAACCATACCGCCCGATTTCACTTTGTGAAACTTTTCCCGGCAGAATCTCATCATACAATACCGTACCGCTTAAATAAGGCCATACAAGATTCAATCCGGCCGCCAGAAAATAACAGGCAAAAATAATAATAACCTTAAAACGGTACTGAAGAAAATATTTCATCGTTCTTCCAAAAATCGAACGTTTATTCATGCACTTCGGACAGATTTTTCTTTTTGGATCCGGGTACATCGTTCCACACTTTGGACAATACTGTGCTTTCTGCTCCTGAATATCCGCAGACGCTTCCACTTCTTCTGCTTCCTCTGGATATTTTTTTATCTTATTATAACTTTTACGAAACAAATTCATCTGTTCAAAATACAGATTTGTCAGCGCCGCTAATAAAAGTGGTTTGCCCTTATAATCAATTGTGACTAGATTTGTCGCGAGCTGCTTTTCCACTCTCATATGCGAAGTATCCGCCAAATCAAACCATTCCAGCATATATTCTTTTTCATCCTCTGCATACTGCATATCTGCCGTCTTCGTTCCACGGAAATAGCGAACCGTCATCTGTTCATGGCGGCTCTTGGCAACGCCGATTTTCGTACTTGTCAAGAACAAATATCCACTGATATATTCCGAATCAAAAGATAAATCAAACGGACAAACATCTAAAATATCATCGGATTTTATTTGATATGCCAAAAGCGTATTTAATACCTGCTTTGGCAGTTGATTTTTCTTCATGATAATTCCCCCTGCTTTCATTAACTACTCTTTTGGCTATTGTAAAACAAGGAAACAATTCTTGCAATAGATTATTCTAAACAAACCATGTATCTTTTGCAAAATAAAACCGTGCCTGCCGGCTTACGAAACACCGACAGACACGGTCTGACTTTTTTATCGAATTTCCTGCCTATGAATGATATCACAAATCACACCGGCAAGCTCCGGTTTTAATTCTTCTAACGTCACCGGCTGTTGCTGCAAAATTACACTATGACAAGTTGAATTAACAAACTCCACAATCATATACAGCATCAAATCCGGATTACGAAACATCCTTCCTGACTGATCCAAAAGCAAATAATATCTTTGATAAAAACTGTCACCATCTTCATTATTCTCCAGCAAAAGTGCCTTCTGAAAAACTCCCCAGCTTAAATTTTTTGAAATAAATTTCAATAAATTTTTGTTCTGGTTCAATTGATTAATAACAGAATTAATCAAAAAGATTACATGGTCTTCCAATGAATCCAGCTGCACCCGGTTCATCTCCTCTAATGCACGGCAAAATACCTGTCTTGCCTTATCTGCAATCAATTTGTCGCGGATATCAAATTTATCTTTGAAATAAAGATAAAATGTTCCTTTTGCCATATTTGCCTTTTTAGCTATATCGGAAATGGATGTGTCATTTATTCCCTTCTGCGTAAATAGAGCAAATGCTGCCATCAGCAGAGAATCTCTCTTTTGCTTTTTCTTATCATCCAATTTTCCCATACAAAATCACCTAGTCCTCTTTTTCAATGGCTGCTGTCTCAATGACAAATTTCACTTCACCATTCATAGAACCGTGAATACCACTGAAGCTCTTATAATCTTTTCCAACTTCACAAACGGCTTTCAGACGGTCAATCAAACCTTTGACATCATCTTCATATGTGTCATTGATTTTTTCAATACCATCCTTATTAAACTCGCTCATTCCGTCGGCTAATTTCTTGCTTCCATCTTTCAGCTTACCACTCGCTGTATCCAGTTTACCAACACCTGTTGACAATTTTCCGGCAGCACTCTTTAAGGATTTGCTTCCCTTGTCTAACTTCTTCACACCGCTGCCTACCGTTTTAATGCTCTTTTTCAATGTCTTTCCGGATTTCACAAGTTTCTTTGACGCACTCTTTAACTTCTTATTGTTCTTCGCCAGTGTATCGCCACCCTCTTTCAGTGTTTTCACGCTGGAAACTAATGTCGGCATGCTGGTTTTCAATTTTGTAGAAGCTTCTGTCAAAGTTGAGGAGTTTGCAGACAATTTATCCAAACTGTCCATTACTGTTGCTACGCTGCCGGATACTTTTTCAGCACCAACTTTTAAATCACCGGTTGTGGAAGTTGCCTGTTTCATTGCCTGAATTGCCTGTTTCTGTCCGGCAAGTACCTGCTCTAACGTTGCAACTGTTGTTGCATCTGCACCGGTCGCTTTCAATTTCTTTAACAGTAAATCCGTAGTCTCATACGTTTTTTCTAAACTTGCCAGATTGGTATTTAACGATGTCACACCATCACTAACCGCTTTTGCTCCGGATTTCAATGCCGTAACATTCTGTTTTGAACCAAGTTTGTCGACACTGCCGGTGTAGGTCTTCAGTCCGGTATCAAAACTCTGAATCTGAGTTGGAATATCCTTTACGGATTTGTAAAGTAAGGCACATCCATTTGTAATTTTTGCTGCACCATCTACATAACTTGCGGTTCCTTTCGCAAATGTTGTTACACCATTTGCATAATCGGTAACGCCTTTTACTAATGTCGGAGCACCTTTTGCCAGTGTGCTGATTCCATTTGCCAACTGGTTTACGCCCTCTTTCTGGAATTTCTTCACAGAAGTGTTAAGCTCGCCCATTTTGCTGTCAAACAATTTCAAATTATCAGACAAATCATCAGAGCCATCAACTAATTTGTCAGAAGCATCGGTCAAATCATTCAGTTTTTCTTCCAAATCATCTAACTCATCCACATCGTCTAAATCCAAATCATTCAAAAGACTGGCACTTCCGTAGGTAAATGTATTACCAATTGTAAAATCTTTTGTATCAGCAGTTACCGTAAAATCCGAAGGGATTTTATCTGCCATATCATCACTCAAATCTAAGTTCTCAGCCATTCCCGGAACACCCATGCCGATAATCATCTGATTATCACCATCATTGACTACTCTTGCATTATCCACTTCGACATTTTCAAAATGGTCAGAAGAAAGAACCATTGCGGTCACCATAACAAATGGTGTATAAATTGTTGTTTCTTTACCATCAATTTTTTTCTTCCGGCTGGACTTATTCGTATAGGCAACATGGATTTCCACTTTTCCACTCTTGCCAAGCATATCTTTGGCTGCAATTTCTTTACCATCCAATTTGTAAGTAATCTTCATATCAACCGGAAGTTTTTCATCCGATTCACCCTGATAATAAATATCTTTTCCGGCGCCGCTCCAGTCAACGTCCTTACCATTCTGTTTGAATGTCTCATCTCCTTTGACATTTGAGATGTTTTTCAAATCGGAAATATCATTAATGGTTCCGGTTGTTTCATTTGCACCCTTCAGCCAGTCCGATACAGTAATCTTGGATACTGAACCATCTGCTGCCGCGTTGACATAAACAGATTCCTGTTTTTTGATTTTTTTCGCTTCTACAAAAGAGCTGTTGCACACTACCATGCCAAGACTAAGCACAGCACACATTGTACATTGTAAAGTTTTTTTCAATTTCTTATTCATAGTCATCGTCCCTCCAAACTAATAATCGATTTTCCGCATATCCCATGTGGTCTTGCAAATCCATTTATCAAACACTGTCAGCATCGCCGGCAGAACAAGAATAACAACGATTGTACTAATCACTGCCCCACGGGACAACAACGTACAAATTGACTTAATCATATCAATACTTGACGACATTGTTACGCCAAATGTTGAAGCAAACAAACACATACCACTTATCATAATGGACTTAATTGAAGTTTTATGTGCAATATCGATTGCTTCCTTCTTACTCTTTCTTCGTACCACACGCTCTTTATGATAACGGCTCGTCATCAAAATTGCGTAATCCACAGTCGCACCGAGCTGAATCGTACCGATTACGATACTTGCCACAAACGGCAGCGACTCGTGTGTATAAAATGGCACTGACATATTTAAGAATATCGCAAACTCAATTACCATAACCAAAATGACCGGAATCAAAATGGACTTAAAGGTAATGAGAATTATAAGGAATATCGCAGCAACCGAAACATAGTTTACATTTACTAAGTCGATATCGGTTACATCCTGCAAATCCTTCGTCAATGGTGCCTCACCAATTACCATCGAATCTTTGCTGTATTTCTTAACAATCTTATTTATATCAGCAATCTGTGAATTTACCTCGTCTGTTGCTGCTTTATAGTCGGAGCAGACAAAGGCAATCTCATAGTTATCACTCTTTAGTTTAGATTCCAATTTCTTCGGAATCATACTGCTTGGAATGCTGACCCCCTTAAAGGAATCAATTCCGAGTGCCCATTTAACACCTTTCACATCCTCAATTTTCTTTAACATTTCACTCTTTTCTTTGGATGCCATACCATTTTTCATCAATACGATATGGGTGCTGTTCATATTAAATTTCTCTTCGAGTTTTTTATTTGCAACGGCAGAATCCAGTGACTGTGGAAGTGCCCCCGCAATATCATAGTAAATTTCGTAATTGCTGTTTCCGTACATCGCAGGTCCCAGTAAAACTAAAAATAATACTAAGACAACCGGCCATCCCTTTACAATCTTTTTCGATAAACCATCCAGATTTGGAATTAGATTCTTATGGGTAGTTTTGTCGATTGCTTTATCAAAGCAGAGAATCAATGCCGGCAAAACAGTCAGACATACGATAACGCCGATGATAACACCTTTTGCCATAACAAGACCTAAGTCCATACCTAACTTAAAGGTCATGAAGCAAAGTGCGGCGAATCCGGCAATCGTTGTTACCGAACTACTGGTAACGGAAGTAAATGTATTGGAAATCGCATGTGCCATGGCACGGTTTTTATCTCCGTCAAACCGCTCCTTCTGCTCCTGATAACTGTGCCACAGGAAAATGGAATAATCCATTGTAACACCGAGCTGCAGTACCGCCGCCAGTGCCTTGGTAATATAAGAAATCTCCCCGAAAAATACGTTGGAACCCAGATTGTAAATAATTGCCATGCCGATACTGATCAAAAACAGGAACGGAACAACTACGGAATCCATCGTAAGTGATAATACGATCAGAGAAAGCACAACGGCGATCAGAACATAGATCACACTCTCATTCTCTGCCAGTTTTCGGATATCATTGTTCACCGATGCCATACCACTGACAAAACACTGCTTTCCAACCAGATCATTGATCGTCTGGATCGCATCCATGGTGCCGTCCGACGACATGGACTCATCAAACAGGACTGCCATCAGCTGGCTGTCTGCGTCTTTGTTATTGAAAAAGTTGTAGATATCATCCGGAAGTGCTTCTCTTGGAATACTAAAATCCATAACGGAACCATACCAGATAACATTTTTTACATGAGGTACATCCTCAATCTTATCTGCTATTTTCTGCAGATCCTTATCCT